>Ga0105348_1000447_pt1 | contig 30791 bp, 28 predicted proteins | sample EN8Hudsemesocosm_2_FD_83504 | JGI IMG/M metagenome (GOLD analysis project Ga0105348, IMG submission 83504) | Methane-oxidizing microbial communities from mesocosms in the Hudson Canyon - EN8C Hudson Canyon | ecosystem: Environmental > Aquatic > Marine > Cold seeps | place: Hudson Canyon... | reverse complement strand
TATGCGACATAAGACGCAGTTTTGTTTTCTATAAAAGCGAGGATCTCTCTATTGTAGCTGTGGTATAGATTCTAAGAATCTTTTTAAGATAATTGAATAAGAAATATGCGACCTGATTTCCATAGATGTTACTTCGTATATTCAACTGTTAGGCATCGTATGAGCTAATGTCTAAAGGGCAAGTTTTTCATTTTAATTAGTTAACTTTTTAGAAGTTTAATTCCTAGCCAGGCAGCCCATACAGGTGCAAGCCCTAGATAAACATTTAAACCCATTGCCTCCACATCCGGCTTGCCTAGTATATAACCAATGGATGTGAGTAAGGTGAATGCGCCTAATATCATGCTTACTCGACCAAGCAGTCGCCACTTGGCTCGCATGTGATAACCCATACCAAGCCACCATATACCCGCCAGTATCGGGTCAAGTAAGTCCCATAGGCCAAAGAATATGCCATTAAAGAAAGCCGAGAAAACGGTAAAGTAAATGACTTGTTCAGGACCGCTAGCCTGTAAATAATTGTCAGCTAAGCTAGGGAGTATGGTTATGCAGAGTGATGCCCCGATGGCACCACAAATAATATAGGCCAGGCCTAAAAAGGTATACATGTTTACGGATGCTGAATCTTCGGCATTGAGTAGGCGAGGTAAATATAAAGCTAAAGGTATCAGAGGGAGATAATAACCAAATAAATCTAGCAGGAACGTTACCTTTAGCCAACTCCCATCGCCCATTTCCTGAAGTAAAATGGCGGGAGAGGTAAAAGCGAGTAGATTAAAATTAGTCCAGTAGACATTGAGAAAGGTACTCGTTAACGCAACCGGCATAGAAATAATCGCGGCCCAAGCGGCAAAATATTTAAAGCTATTCGTATCCATTAATTTTGTATTCATTTCTGTTGTACCCATGAATGGTGTGACCTTAGATTTATTATTATGCTGCGATTAGACGGCTACATTATGAGGCCGAAATTTAAACTCTACGTTTTCTGAAGGCATAAATGCCGAGGTGAGTGAAGACCTTGAAAGTGGCTAGCCATTCACTCAAATTAGGTTTGGGTGATTGGCCTTTAGCAATACGTGCTAACTGTGCTTCATACCAACTCATATTCAGTAGAACCATACGATCCAGGGATGGGAATCCAGTACTTAAAGGGCGTAAATTGATACTGAAATCGTCATTGTCGATTGCTTTATTTGGAACTTCTGGGTCGACAGCTAAGGGGCGTGCTAGGCCAATCATGTCGGTAGCACCACTTTCTAATGCAGCATTCATACCTTGCGTGGTACGGAAACCGCCTGTCACCACGAAGGGGGTGTCGACTAATTTACGAGCCTGTTCGGCATATTCTAAAAAGTAGGCTTCCCGTTGTCGGGTACTGTCTTTTTTGGCTACACCGTCAGCCATTGTGGGGGCTTCATAAGAACCGCCCGAAATTTCGATTAGATTAATGCCAATTTCACTTAAGTGTTTGATGACTTGCATAGAGTCTTCTTCGCTAAAACCACCTTGCATGAAATCTGCTGAATTTAACTTAATACCTATGGGAAAGGTTTCGCCGACAGCGCTGCGGATTTCTGCATAAATAGCAAGTAGGAACCGCATTCGATTAGTTAATGACCCACCCCATTGATCTTTTCGTTGATTATGTCTTGGTGATAAAAATTGATTGATCAAATAGCCATGTGCGCTGTGTATCTGAACACCGGTAAACCCTACCTGCTTTGCTAGTTTGGCGCTAGTCGCAAATTGCTGAATGATGGTGTTAATTTCGCTTTCTACTAAGGCTCTTGGGCGTTTGAAATTCTGTTGTAAATCACCTTCCAAAGGGATCGCCGAAGGGGCGAGCGGTTCACGGCTGATAATGCTTGGCACTTGCTTGCCTGGGTGATTAAGTTGTGCCCATAATTGGGTATTATTCACCGTGCCAGACGAAGCCCAATGCTTGAATAAGGATAAGTCACTTTTCTCGTCTAATACCACATTCTTGGGTTCACCTAATTGTGAACGGTCAACCATGAGGTTGCCTGTTACGGCCAAACCTATCCCGCCTAATGCCCAAGTTTTGTATAATCTGGCTAGGCCTTTTGTTGGGTTGTGTTCACGATCGGCTAGTTGTTCGCTCATAGCAGACTTAAATAAACGGTTCTTTATAGTGACGCCATTTTCAAGCTTCATAGGTGTTCCAATTCTTACTGCGGATGTCAGTTCAGTATGTTGTTTTTGCTTGAGTGTGGTGCTTGAATTCATGATCTGCATTACCCTGCATTTGAGTCTAAAGTTAAAACTTGCGTTTCTTGAATTTGTGCTAGCTGTTGTTTTACATCTGGTTGTTTTATCTTCTGTGCCTGAACGTCTTCGTTATAGCAGCCAATAGGGCTAGAGCCAGGTTTAGTAAAGCAGGCGTTGCAATAGTCGCACACGGGGCCAGGGCGATCCTCTTTGAGATGTTTATATAGGTGCGGGTCTGCTAATAGGCCTCGGGCAACTGATACCATATCGCATTCTTGGTTGGCGAGTGCTTGGTCCATTGTCGCTTTGTTTACAAATCCACCCACGCAAATGACCGGTACGTTTAGCACTTTAGAAAACTGTTGAGCATAATTAAGGTTAAAACCTTCACTAAAGCCTGCAACTTGATTAAAAAAACGGTCAATTAATGGCCCAAACACATGCATAATTAGGCGTTTCGGCCATGAAAATGCTTGCCCTGGGCCATGTTTTAACATGGCTCGGGTATAGCCCTTCCACTGGCCACGCTCAAAGGTTGTGCATGACTCATAATGGCCCGCAGATATTTCAACCGCATCGATGCCCTCATGCTCCATTTTTTTTGCGACTTTAACTAACTCAGTGGTGCTTAAACCTTTACGAAAAGGTAGATCGTCAGCCCCATTTATTTTTAAAATTAAAGGGTAATCATCACCGACTCGTTGCCGAACTGCGCGATATAATTCAACTAGAAAACGGGTTCTATTTTCAAAGTTACCGCCATACTGATCTTTTCGCCGGTTAGTGTGGGGCGTTAAAAATTCGCTGATCAAATATCCATGGGCCGCATGTATTTGCACGCCATCGATACCGGCATTTTTGCAACGTTCTACTGCATCGGTATATAAACGGATGGTCTCATGTATTTCAGCCACTGACATAGCGCGCGGGCGGACCCCCAGAGTTGGCTCATAAACGACTGAAGGCGCTTGAGCATCGGCTCGCCCAACAGGCTCAGGCAATGCCTGACGTGCGGTATGGTAAATCTGGACAAATATTTTAGATTCATATTGATGTACGGTGCTTGCTAGACGTCTTAATCCTTCAACTTTATCATCTGCATCAATACTCAACTGATGAGGGACGCCACGTGAATAAGCGTCGTAACTAGCAGCACCCGTAATAATGAGCGGGGTTTCGCCTGCCGCGATTTCTTTATAAAACTGAATAAATTTATCGGTTATAAAGCCTTCTTTAGTGCATAAGGTTTCAACCGTCGCAGACTTGGCCATCCGACCGTTCAGCTTAAGTTTGCCGATATAAAGAGGGTCAAACAAAGCACTTGCTTGTTCTTTTTTTATTGTTTGTTTGGTTAGCATGGCGTACTCCGGCATTGAGTTATTTGGTAGCGTTATTCAGTATGGCTTTAAGTTCAGCTTCAAGCTTTGGTCTAAGCTCATCAGTCATAGACCAAATGAATTGAGCACTTTTGGGTTTGTAACCCCCTAGAAAAAGTAGGTCAAGGTAGGTGTAAAAGGGCAAGAGCATAATAAACAGAGGGTTTTTGGTTTCGAATAACTCTTTAAAGTTATCGACGGCATCATCGATGCCTTTTTCTGCTATACCGTGACCAATAAACACCTGAATGGCTAAAGCCAGAAATGTCAGAAATACGCCTAAGGCAATCATGTAAAGTGTACTGCCGCCTAAAAATTGCATAGTTGGTTCACATAAAGGATAGGTGGCGGCAAAAAGTAGTGTGACTAGTAAAGCCGCTCCAAAATCCATCAAGGCATAAATGAAAAAAGTAGTCACCAGCACTAACATGGCACCGTCAATAGGGTTTGAAAATAGACTCAGTCCGGGAATTTGAAAAGGGAAGGCGATTAGCAAAATGGCCCAGGCATTCATAACTGAAAATAAAGCATGAATAATAACGTTGCTAGGGTTACGGTGAAAAGCTAGGTGGATGCCCATTCGGCGCTTCCATTGAAATACACCGAGGTCCGAATGTTCATTGACTTTAAGTTGATAGTTTCTGGCGATTGCCTTCATACCTTGCATGATAAATCTCCTATTTAATTCTGCCTAATAGGCCATCTTTGAGCATCACCCAGTCGCCCATGAAGCTATAAAGTGGGTACTTAAATGTGGCTGGCTTGTTTTTCTGGAAAAAGAAATGGCCTATCCAGGCAGGCCCGTAACCCATTAAGGGCAGGAGCGTTAACAGAGCAAGTTGTTGGGTTGATATAGCATACCCCAGCATTACAAGGACAGAGGAGCTGCCAATGTAGTGTAGCCTCCGACTGGTTTTATTACTGTGTTCAGTCAGGTAAAAAGGATAAAACTCTTTGAAGGATTTAAATTGTTTTATGTTTGTTGTCATGGGTTTACTCTCTTTTTGTTCTTTATGGCTAACATTTCGGTGGTATAGATATTTAAATTCAGGCTGTTTGTTTCCACCATGATACAAACTCAGAAATTGATTCATCGGTGGTTTGGATCGGGTGATAGCCTAGCAATGATTTAGCTGCATCAATATTTAAGGTCATCGAATTTGCGAGTATAGATACTGACAAAGGCAGTAAACTCGGTTCTTTCTTGGACTTTAAAATACGGTTAATCTTCTCATTTATCTTGGCGAGTAATAATATTGGGCGGTAAGGTAATTTTTGCCGTTGTGTGGTGATATCCATTAAACTGCATACTTTATCAATGATGTCCCATAGTTTTTCTGGTTTACCATTACTCACATTGTAGGCCCGTCCCATTGCAGTATCAGGCGCAACAAAGCATGACTCAATCAAGTTAAGAAGGTTGGTTATTGATGTGAAGTCAACTAGGTTGTTGCCATCACCAACCTGCTTAAGTAGACCTGATTGTTGTAATCTAATTAAGCGGGGAAGTAAGTTGTTATCACCTGCACCGATGACCATTCTAGGTCGTAACGAGATGGTTTGAAAAATTGAGCTGTGTGCACGAGTGACTAATTGTTCCGCTTCATATTTAGTGCGAGCATAGTGGTTTGAGAAGCTTGAGGGCAAAAAGTCTTCGTCGATATCTAATTGGTGGCAAAAGTCTAAATACATGCTCGGAGACGAAATGTTGATGAAGCGTTTAACCTTATTAAATTTTGATGTTGTTATCAGGTTTTCAGTGACCAGAACATTCGCACGAAAGTAGGTGGTGTAATCTCCCCAAGTGCCGGCTAAGCCCGCACAGTGAATCACTATATCGATGTCTTTTGTTGCCTGTTCAGCTGTTTTAAGGTTTAGTAAATCACCTTGAATAACGCGAACAGGTAAGGAGGCAAAGGTTTCCTTTAGTGTAGGATGACGACCTGTCACCGTAATTTCAAAATCAGGGTTTTTTGCAAGCTTTTTGGCTAAGCAGCTGCCAATAAATCCACTCGCACCTGTAATTAAAATTTGCATATATTTGCCTTTGTTTTAACAAGTTTTCGAAGTACTGCTTGAAACAACTTCGTCAAAATCTCAATACTTTCTTTTCACTATTTCATATATTGAGCATAGAAAAATAAATGCCTTCGTTTACTTATAGTGTGTAATCAAAGCATAATCTTTAAATAGCCAATATGTTTGACACTTGAGCCCAATATTGTGACTTTGAAGGCCAGAACTGTATGCCCATGAATGATAAAAAACTAAGCACACCCAGCAGTTGGGCTAAGGCGATTGCAGAAACATTGATTGAATATGATGTGGATGTACGCGCAGTGTTTGAAACACTCGGTATGGATTATCAATTATTGGACGATAAGGAAGCGCGTTATTGGCAAGATTCTATCACCCAGCTTTGGGAAAAGTCTGTTGATCTGACAGGTGATGAGTCTTTTGGTTTAAAAGTAGGGGCCCGCATTCAAGCAGCATCTTACCCAACACTCGCTTACTCCTTAATGTCATGTAATAACCTGAAAGAAAGTTGTAAAAGGCTTTTTCGTTATCAGCAAATTCTGGCAGATGGTTTTCATTTCAATTTCAAAAAACGCGACAATGAATATTGCTTAAATTTTGATATTCTTCCTTGCCAGCTTACCCCACATGTTCAAGCGATTGATGCCACACTGGTGAGTTTTTTATCCTTTATTCAATGGATAACCTTAGGAAATATCAAGCCTTTAAGAGCAAGTTTGAAAAGAGATAAGCCTAGCTTAACACAGCCTTTCGCGGCAGCTTTTAATTGCCCTATTACTTATCTAGGGGAGGCGAACTGTTTGTATTTTTCAGAAGAAGCGATGGCTTATCCCTTACCCACCGCAGATGAAGGGATTTCTAAAATACATGATGCCAATGCCAATCAAATTATTGAAAATTTAATTGGCGGGGAGTTTTCGACTAAAGTTCGGAATAAACTTATTGAGCATCTCCCCAGTGGCGAACCTAAGCAGGAGAAAATTGCACTTGAGTTGAATGTCAGCAGCAGTACGCTTAAACGCCGTTTACATTCAGAAAATAGTAGTTTTAAATCTCTGTTGGACCAAATTCGAGAACAGCTAGCCATTGGGTATCTTGAAAACAGAGAATTAAGCTTAACCGAGATTACATATTTACTGGGTTTTTCAGAAAGCAGTGTTTTTAATCGCGCCTTCAAACGCTGGAAAGGCATCTCGCCTAAGCAGTGGCAGAATAAATAACTCATTAATACGGTGCGAAGGCTTCGTTAAGATTTACCTCAACTTTGTTTCCTTGGTTTGGTTAAGTCGTTTATATTGGAAATAACTAAAAAAAATCAAGATTTTTGACTTTTCTTGCTGTTTTTAAGGGAATGGGAGATGAGAGATGTTTTGTAAAAAATGGAGCTTTGATAGCACAAAGCCCCCTGTTAATAATTCAATTTTTTGGATAAAGCCAAAAGTATCGTTTAGCCAATCTTTCCGAAATATTTCTGCTTTTAGTCGTACAACTTTTTAAAGAAACATCAGTACGTATATTTGAATTCACTTGATTTTCATTGCGTATATTTTAAGGCGTAAAGCAGCAGCTGTTTCTCTGTATAGATCGTTTGCAACGCTGCTATTGTCGATACCTTGCTGCAGTTTGAATCTCCATACCCTGCAGCGGCCATAGACAATATCAGCGGTTACCTTATTATGCCTTGCGAATATTGCGCCTAAGCTGGCAGGAATTTCCCACCCAATGGCACCAGAATATTCAATAATATTAAAGCAATGCTTCGCGAACGTAGATTCGCAATAATGTGAGGCAAAAAATGGTGGGGGGCACAATACATCGTTTCATTTTTTGATCATTTCAATGGCAAGCTTCCTATTACGATTGGCTTCCACAGCATCATATGTTTAACTACAATTAGTTAGACATTGAAATTTATAATATCTAGTCAAATTATGGAGAAACGATTATGTACCGAAAATTCTTATGCTCATTGTTTATTGTGTTATTTCAATTCGTCAGTTCAGGCCCTGTAATTGCAGGAGGCCACTCAAGGGCTCACTGGGTTGATGTCAGTGATGATAAGAACATGTTTGATAAAAATTGCGACTATAAGGTTTGGATAATTGAAGATAAAGAATGGCGCGAAACGTGGTATTTGGAAGGATTTGATGGTGAAAATGCTTTTTATACCATAAATCGCCAGAGCAGCTTATGGAGCGACAAAGATGCCTTTTATGCTCTAAACTACAAAGAAAAGAGAAAGTTTCTAATAGGTGATAACTTTATTGATGTTGTAACATTTGCGCTTTGTCTGCCAGATAAGTAGAGCGCTTTATTTCTTACGCTTTGTGCTGTTGCCTGACATATAAATAAGATCGGTTTTCGAGCGGTGATCGATCCTCCTGTGAACCTAAGAGTGGCTCATATAGAGTTTTTCAACAGTATCGAGTTTAAGCGATACATTTTTCGAGCAAGAGTAAACGGCTTTGGCTCCTCAACATATGAGAGAAAATTTTCTTAGGGATTACAAACAAACTGTTCCAAATGTTTACTGGCGTAATATTATTTTAGGTGTTTCGATAGTTGTCAGTTCAAGTCTGAGCTACTAAATTTAGCTACTGTTAACACCAAGGGACTTTGTCGTTTATTAGCTTTTTCGTAGTAGCTCAGCTTTGCTACAATAATTATTAATTGCAATATCAAGCATAGAAAATTTGTTGTACACCCTCTGTTATTATTTCCAATCTTTTAAACCATATTTATCTAGAATTTGTTTTAGTTTACCTGAAGATCTAAGTTTCCTAATACCCTCAGAGAAATACTTTGTATACACTTTTGATGTTGAGCGGGCTGGAGAGCAAGCAATATACATGTCTTTTGCGGCAACTAACTCACCTGCGAAAGCTACTTCATTTGAAAGTCCCATTGTTTTTAACTTTGCCTCCATAACTAAATGAGACTCAAGAACTACATCTATTCTTCCTTTCAACATCTTTTTAATATTCTGTTCAAGTGCATTATTCGCGTTTATAACCTGAACCATAGACGAGCCTTTACTTTCTAGTATGTATTCATCAAACGTATCACTATATGCATACCCACCAATTACACCAATTTTGACTGATTTAATTGACTCCATTCCTTTATAAAGCCAATCACGGCCTTTTTTAACATAAAAAGATGATGCAATAGAGCCCCATGCATCATCAGGAAATAAGAAGTCCGGTGCATCTTCTTTGTAGGCTCCCACAACGCAATCAAACGAACCGTCACGCACCTGTTGCACACTTCTTTTCCATGGCATTATACGATACTCAACTGTATGACCATGTTCGGCCATTATCATTTGCGCAATTTCAATCATATAGCCAGGTTTATCGGAGTCTGGAATGCCATTAATTGGGTACCATTCATCTGCTCTAATGGTAACTGTACTTGAGTGACAAATCGTTGAGAAGAATAAAAGGAAAAGAAAGCAGTACTTTAAAGAATTCATGCGACGCATCCACCTTTAAGTAAACTATGTTAATTTACTTAAAGGTAGTTGAGTATGATAAAATCACAAATTTTAAAATCGGTAGTGAATAGCTTGAAAAACTCGATTTTTAAGTAGTATCGAGGACGATCCTTTTAGACTGCTGAAATAGAGTTTAAATTTTAAATTCATTAACATCAGGTAAGTTGATTTTAGCCTTATAAAAAAGCGTTGGTGTTCTAACGTCCATACGTTTGTGTATTATTCGAACAATTCCAGAATATTTTTTTTCGGTAGAAAACTAAATGGTTCCTAACTGGGGATATACGATACCCTTGCTTAATAAAGTCGCACATATTTCCTGCCGCAGGCTTTTTCCGAAAGCATCATCGAATTGTCGAACATAAATTTTCGTCGCTCTTTGCCCCATTATGTTGGTAAGGGTGGGGCAATAGGTATAGCGGGTATTATTTCTCAGAAATATCGATTTTAGCTGATGTTAAGCATCATTTAAATCACATGACCAAGAATCGTGAGTCAACAATAGGTCCAATAACTACAAGGCCCTGCTTCATAAAAAAAATGCAGCGTGGCAAGGGGAATTTAGATTGAATCTGTGAGGCTAGTTTAATAAAACCCGTTTTGGTAGCTTGAATGAGACCGAGATCATTTACTTTAACAATGCGATGCTAAAAGAGTATAAACGAACTGAGATTGTTCTTTGTGAGTATCTCTGGTTAACTCAAGATTCTCGCTATTTGATCTGCACATGGCGAGCGTAAACAAAGCAAATATTTGTTGATACAATTGAATACAAATATTCGATGAATAGTGGTAATTTAATCCATTTGAAATACATGAGCAGCCAATTGAAGATTGGGTGGTTTTTTAAATATAACAAGCGTTCAATGATCAGCCTTTTCGGGTCTTGGATCTCCGTTCCGGCATTTCGCGCCTATACTACTGCTCATTAACGCGGCGTTAGCTTCCCATGGAATTAGAGGAAATAGCATGAACTCAGAAGGTTTCAGTGATAAGGAACTTCTCGATATAGTAAAACCTTTAGCAGAGCATACCGAAAATTCGTGGAATCAAAAAAACTATGATGGTTTTTGCCACTATTTTCTTGAAGAGAGCCCTGAACAAAGGTTTCCTGAAGAAGAGTTTAATCGACAAATAGAAGAAAATTACGACACGTATGGCAATCACACAATATCTGATCTAGTGGCTATACATCGAAATCCCGATCACGTGATTGTTATATGGAAAGTAAATTTAGAAAAGCGGAAAGAGCCTGGTTTGCTCATTTATGGTTTTAAAGAGCATGAAGGTCAAATATTTATTGAAGGCTGCTCATATCATGCATAAAACCATACAAAGCCATCTTGCGGAAATTCGTGTGCTGTAACGTTTTATGCAGCACACAAAAAGCGCCATCCCGCTCAGTTCGTAAATTGCGACGTAAGGGCCTTTTAGAATATAGGACTCATAGATGAAGAAAACGTTTGGTTATTTGTTTCTCATTTTTTCATTTGTTGCTTGGGGTGCAATTACTTTACTTCCCTTTATAGATATATCCAAAAGCCAAGTAGCGGGGGCAACCACCTTTCTAATTATTTCTGGTGAGCTGTTGTTTTGGTCTTCAATTGTTTTACTCGGCAAAGAGGTGTGGGAGAATATCAAAGGTAAATTCAAACGTAGTAAATGAATCACATAATGATTGTTTAACGGACCGACAGGGTCCTATAAACATACTACTATACGTCCAAATGAACCAGATAAGGAGGTCTGAATGAAGACCATGAATTGTAAGCAGTTAGGTGGCGCATGCGAAGAGTTGTTCCATGCAAATACATTTGAAGAAATGGCTGAATTGAGCAAGCAACATGGAATGGAAATGTTCCAGAAAAAAGATGAGGCTCATCTTAAAGTGATGGAAGAAATGCAGCAGCTAATGCAGAAACCTGAAGCCATGAAAGACTGGTTTGAAAGCAAAAGAAAAGAATTTGAAGCATTGCCTGAGAGCTAGTAGTTGAACGAAGCAGATGAATAAATGCGCGGCTGCTTTGGGTGTCAGTGTTGGGTAGCGACACACTACGATTATATGTACAAAACATAGTCTCTTTATTGTGGGCTACTGAAAATGGTTTTACCATTCATCAATAAACGAAGGTTTGGAGTTAGATCGCTTGCTAATAAACCTCTTTGCCCGCATTGTTCGGCAGCAATATCAGCTGCACAGGCATGAAGGCAGGTGCCTAGCTCCAGTGCATATTCTTTGCTCAGGCCTTGCGCTAATAAAGCACCTAAAATTCCACTTAAGACATCACCCATACCGCCTGTTGCCATGCCTGGGTTACCATAAGGACATAGTTTTACTAAATCTCGTTCATGGGCAATTAAGCTTCCGCTACCTTTTAGTAGGGTAGAGCCTCCCCATTTGTGTTGAAGAGCTTGTACTGCTTTGAAGCGATCTTCTTGGACTTTTAGTGTTGATATATTTAATAAACGTGCTGCTTCGCCGGGATGTGGGGTTAGAATATGCTGTTTATGTTTAAGCCAATCAGGGTTTTGGCTGATAAGGTTTAAGGCGTCGGCATCAATTACGGTGGGTTTGTCGCTTTTTAATGCAAATAACAGCATTTGTTGTGACCATGCTATTGACCTAGACCTGGACCTATTACGATAACATCTGCATTCGCTAATAAAGGTACTAGTTGCCCTGTGTTGCTAACTGCTTTAGCCATGATTTCTGCTTGGCGTGACAATAGCGGGGCGAGATGTTCTGTTCGGGTGGCTACAGTGACTAAACCTGCCCCTGTTCTCGCTGCAGATTCTGCCGCCAAGATAATTGCGCCGCCGTAGCCATGATCACCACCGATTAATAATACATGACCGCATTGACCTTTGTGAGTATCTGCTTTTCTTGGTTTTAAATTCTGGATTAAAGTGAGCAAATTCAGTTTTTTAGCTGAGATGGGGACGGCTTTGAAAGCATCAGGGCTGACATCTAGTGCTCCAAAAAAAATTTCACCGCAATAGTGTCGGCCGCTACCTGTATACATGCCTTGTTTTAAACCGATAAAACTTGCTGTGCTATAGGCTTCAATTGCGATACCAAGGGCCTGACCTGTATTAGCAGATAAGCCTGAAGGGATATCAATTGCTAGCGTGGGGTTGGAAGATTGATTGCAAAGACTAATTGCCTGATGGTATACCCCTGTTACTTCAGAGTTAAGGCCGGTACCCAATAATGCATCTATGATGACAAATCCATGGTCAAGCGATAAAATAGCATCGCTACTTTCAGTAAATGCTTGGCATGCAACACCTTGCTCTACACTGTATTGGTATGCAAGCAATGCATCACCCTTGAGCTTTTCAGGGGGGAAAACATAATCTAATTTAACTTTAAAGCCGTGTTTTTTAGCTATACCTGCGAGAATGTAACCGTCGCCAGCATTATTGCCGCTGCCGCAAAGTACATATATTTGTTTACACTCAGGCCATTGTTTGACTAAGGTGCGAAAAGCAAAACGAGCGGCCTTTTGCATTAACTCAAAGCCATCGATACTGTGGTCTTCAATGGCGATGCGGTCTAGCTCTCTAACTTGTTGAGCGGTGTATAAATTGTCAGGCATATTCACTCCACATGTTCTTTTTGAATTCAAAGGCTTTAGAAATAAAATGGCTTATTTATAATTATTAAGCGAATTCACTCAAGTGACAAGCTTGTTTTGAAAAATTGATACTTACCTTAAGAGGAAAAAATGGTAAACAAAACTGATAGTATTCTTAGTGCAAAAGCTGAGCGCCTGATTATCTTAGCAACAAGAGCATCTGTTGCCGTTGCTTTTATTTTGTTGGTTATTAAGTTTTATGCGTGGCTTGCGACCGGATCTATGGGAGTTTTAGCTGCCTTAGTGGATTCTTTGCTGGATTTAGGTGCTTCACTTATTAATATGTTTGCAGTGCGTTATGCCTTAGTACCTGCAGATGAGGATCATCGCTTTGGTCACGGAAAAGCTGAAGCTTTAGCCGGTTTAGGTCAAGCAGCTTTCATTGTTAGTTCTGCTTTGTTTTTGATTATTTATACCTTGGAGCGAATTGTTCACCCTGAGTTACTTGAATCTTTTGATGTGGGGGTTAGTGTTATTGGAATCTCCATGATTATAACTTTCTTCTTGGTCGCTTTTCAGCGTCATGTCGTTAAAGTAACCGGCTCCATTGCGGTTAAAGCAGACTCAGTTCATTACGCTTCAGATTTAATCACCAATGCCGGTATCTTGATTGGCTTGGGGCTTTATTATTTTGGGTGGCTATATTCTGATCCTGTCATCGGGCTATTGATTGGTATTTATATTCTAAAATGCGCCTTAGAAATTGGCTATGAGTCTGTGCAGCTACTCTTGGATAGAGAGCTTCCTAAAGAAGAGCAGGACCTGATTCATCAGTTGGCAACTCAGCACCCAAGTGTGATAGAGGTTCACGATGTGAGAACCCGGCAGTCAGGGCAAACGAAGTTTATTCAATTACATTTAGTTTTAGATGGTAATTTAACGTTAAGAGATGCGCATACTTTGAGTGATGAAGTTGATAAGAATATTAGAGAAGAGTTTCAGTATGCAGATATTTTGATTCATCAAGACCCTGATACAGAACGCATAGACTCATAAGGTTGTCGCGGCTAAGAACGAATTTAGGCCGCGACAACCTATTAATTTATTCTCGTTTACTCGCAGTGCATTCTGCACTTTTTGCATCGAGTTTACAGCGAACTTTACGCAATAATTTTAAGGTTCGCTTGTCATATATACCACGTTCACCCAACTCCATACGACTTTCTCTGAAATCTTCTACCCAGTAATCATAAAGGTGGTCAGGAATATCAATCCAGTATTTTTCAGGGATGGTTGCTTCCGGGTCTTTAAGAAATTTCACATATCTTGAATATTCTTCAACGGCTTTACTTCGGGCTTTTTGGAAGAAGCCTTCAGGGAACTTTTTCCAGCGAGCTATGACCTGCATAGTGATATAAAGGAAAGGTTCGCGATAGATACCTCCATCAGGCTCCAAACCTTTATGCATCTCAAAAGGCTCATAAACAATGGCTGGGGCTGCTGTGAGGTCAACAGTGCCATTGTTAAACTTTAAAATAGAATTAAAAATAGTTGAGTTAACCGGGGTTATACCATGTTTTTGTGATAAGTATTCTGACTCTGGAATGCCATCCAAGACCGCCATTCGCTTGCCTGCAAAATCTTTAGGCTGCAAAATTGTACGGTCTCGGGTGAACATGAAAATGGCACCTGCTGGGCCAATGGCTAATACTTCATAGTCACCGACACGCATTAATTTTGCGGCTTTAGGTGAGCTAAGCGTCTTGATGATAATTCCCAAATGCTCGTAGCTAGGGATAGCGCCAATTGCACCCAGGCTACCGGTAAAGGTGTTGAATTCTCTGGCACGGAAACCTAGCAGGTTTACAGCATCACAGCGACCTAGCTTAAATTCATCAATGGCAATCCGTTCGTCGGTGAATACATCGTAAGTCAGTGCAACGCCCCACTTATAAGCATGTATTTTAGCTTCTTTCATAATTGCCTGAGCCGGACCAGATTTACCAATAGGGTCCCAGACACACATATGTATCGGTACTTTTTCTTCGTTTGGTGGTTGGTCAACTGCATGGCTTAGAGTGGAGATGATAGATAAGAACGAAAGTAATAATGGGATAAATAGTGTTTTTTGATTCATAATAGTCGTTTGTTTTTATTTAAAAAAACTATCTTAACGAGTAAGTTAGTGTCTGTCATGTTCAAAATTGTGCATAGTTCAAAATGTGAATTAAATTAATTTTTATGTGTGTTGAACTTGTTAAGCTGGTTGACTTAGTCACTCCTTCTGAAAGACTACCGGTATGACAGAGGTTTGAGTCGTTCAAAGCACTCTAATAGAACTAATTAGTAAAGAGAAGTTAGTATGTATAAAAGTGATTTAGTGGATTTTAAAATTGTTAGCGTTTTTATATTTACATGTTTCATGTTTTATACTGTAAATGCCTGTTCTGAGGTTTATCAATGGAAAGATGAGCATGGCAAGGTCCATTTTGGCGATCGGCCGCCAACAGGCATAAAGTCTGATAATATTTCGAACAAGTTAGACCATATCAATATTTCAACTGATTTTAGTTCACCCGAACTACTACTTGAGCAGATTCAACAAAAAGAACGAGAGCAAAACAAAAAGCGACAGGAAACGCTCGATAAACGAAAAAATATGCCCTCACTTGCAGATATGTGTCGTGATGCTGAAAGCTACCTCAGGGCTATTGAGGGGCGAGTGGTATTTACTGATGACCAAGGAAAAGAGATAAAGGTGAGTGAGAAAGAAAGGCAAAATAAGGTGATCAAAATGAAAGCTATAATTCGTCAAAAATGCTAATGAATAAAATTTCACTATGAATCTCAAATTAATTTCCACTTGTTTACTTTGTCTTTGGTGTAGTTCGATTAGCGCTGAAATCTATAAATATCAAGACTCAGCAGGTAAATGGTATTTTTCAGATAAAAAACCTCCAGAGCTTGCAGATTCTAGTATCGAAAACTTGAGGTATACGAAAACCAACCTCGTTCATATTCGACCTTACTTAGACCTTAATTTCATAGACGGGCATATTCAATATCGTGCACATAATCCTTACCATGCGATTGTTCAATGCTTTATAAGGTTTGATGATGACTTTGGTATTAAAACGATTGATAAGTTAATTGAAGCTGAATCGACAAAAATACTTTTTGAGTCTGGGTTGAATGCAAAAAAAAGCGCGTATAAATTTAGGTGTGTTACGGGGGATCCTGAAAGCCAGCCTAGTACCAAGCAAGTGCGGCCACCTTTTGCTGGTAATAAACCGATGAAAATAACGCAGGCTTTTGAAGGGCCCTTTAGTCATAATCGCCAGCCAAGCCTATATGCTGTCGATATTGCCATGCCTGTGAGTACAAAAATAGTAGCTGTTAAATCTGGTGTAGTGATTAGTACTAAAGATGATTATGCTGCCGCTGGTGTCTCTAGCCCTTTCTTTTTCGATAAAGCAAATTACATCGATATCATGCACGAAGATGGCTCTTATGCTATTTATGCACACTTGTTGCTGGGGAGTATAAAAGTACAAAAAGGCCAAACAGTGGTGGCCGGGCAGCTTATTGCCTTGTCAGGAAATACGGGGTACTCGACAGGCCCGCATTTGCACTTTGCAATTCGACATAATGCGCAAGGGCGGACTAAATCACTCCCTTTTAAATTCACTCAATCGGGTAAAAAGCCAATGACACCAAAGCGTGGTTTATGGCTTTTACCTGATCGAGATACTTAAAGAAAGCCTGACAGGAATAGTTTAAAGTCTTAGCAGACTTCTACCATTACCGGATTTTGATTGCGGTCAAAAACCACGTATTGAGACATAGACTGACCCGAAGAAAGGTCATTTGCCATTTTGTTCAAGAAGGGTTCTGCTTCTTCAGGGGTGGGGGCCATGCCATCTTTGCCAGAAAGGCCAACAGTAATCACAAAGTCCCAATCTTTTGAAATTTCATCAGCTTCCGCTGATAGTGTTTTGAATGACTCAATTTCTTCGGGTAGTTTATCGACACACATAACAGGCGATAATGTACCGTGTTGTTCGTTTTTTTTCTTTTTCGAATCACTTCCTTGAGCTTTTGCAAATAATAATAATAGTCGTTGTGGTTGATCTTGTTCGCTTGCTGCAACAAGTAATTGCTCAAAAGTTGAAATCATTTAGCTTTAGCCTTTAAAAATGAATCGGTAAATAATGTGCGTATAGTACCTTTTAGGTAGGTGTTTTAAAATGATTCATATCAAACCACTTGATTAGTTTTGTTCTGGAGCTCGAGTTGGTCTTATAAATTGAATTCAGAAGGGGATGGGTATAACTCAGGGCCTGAGATATGTGTATTCTGACCACCAGTTGTATGCTGGTAGTGAGGCCCCAGGCATAGTGGTGTTATTAGGCTTGAATAGCTGTCTAGTGAGTTGTTCAACAGGTGTAAAGTAAGTATAAAAACTATCGTATTTGTTCTTTTAAGACTATATTCAGGTAAAACCACTCAATAAGGATCTTGATTAGCCTGTATGGATTTACCTGTTTTCTTAAATGCTTTAACGGCGCTTTTTGTTATTATTGACCCAATTGGTACCGCTCTTATCTTTAATGCGATAGCGCCGAGTGAGGTTTTGCGTGTCCGAGTTGAAATCGCCTTAAAAGCGGTACTTATTTCAGTCATCGTTCTGGTGTTATTTGGGAACTATGGTGAAGCACTTTTGCAGCAACTGGGTATTAGTATCCATGCTTTGCGTATTTCGGGGGGCTTATTACTGTTCTATACCGCATATAATATGGTGACAAGTGAGCTTAAATTTACTAAAGGCAGTGATGTTGTCGATATTTTTGTTTTTCCCTTATCTATACCATTACTTGCTGGGCCAGGTTCATTAACGGTTTCCATTCTTCTTTTTTCAAATACCTCGAATGCTGAAGGGCAGTTAGGAGTGTTATTTGCTGTGGTGATTGTTTGTAGTCTGACGTTTGTAACGATGAGTTTATCAAAGTATGTGAAACGCCTTATCGGTAGAACCGGTGATGAAATATTAAGGCGCTTTTTAGGCGTGTTGTTAGCGGCATTAGCCATACAATTTATATTTGATGGTGCATCGAATATAAATCTTTAGTTTTTTAAAACTTCCTGTCAGTCAATGAGTAAAGAGTTTTGCATTAGTAAGTTGAAGGAATCAGATTCATCATTTGCTGCGATTTGATTTAGGTAGTTGGACTGACATTGGGTATTGTAATGTGTATTAATATCGAGTGCTTTTTGCATAAAGGTTTTAAATTGATGATGCTCCTCCTGGATAAGCTTTAATTGTGCTGATTCTTGTTCAGGTAATTTTGTCTGTAATACTGCTTCTACTTGTTCATAATGTGGGGCTTGGAGTCGGATTAGCGTGTGTGTTGGAAAGAATTGCGTTGCCGGCATTGTCATAGAAAACCTACGTGAATTTTAAGTTAAAATTATGGGTACTGCTTTTGACTATGTTTGATTAGCTTTGTTTTATGAGCATAGGAAGTATAGAAGTTTGCTTAGGGTATAATTAGCTAGAATGTGTACAGAAATGGTTAAGAATTGTTTCAGGGAGAGTTGGGCATGCTAATTAAAAGCTGCGCACCATTTTAAGGTGGCAGGTCGTGATTTAAGAATAGGGTTTGTGAGCCTTGGGTGTGTTAACAGAGGCTTATAGCCATAGTTGCAAACCTGCATCAGGGCTGATGGAACTTCTTTTCTGTGCCAAACCAACCGAGGCATTGGTGAGTTTGTTTTGAATAATATTCAAGCCCTGGAGTAAGCCTGAATTCTCAGAGAGTGCAGCTTTAATACCTTTGTTGGCCAGCTCCATTATATAGGGAAGGGTGGCATTGTTTAGGGCTTGGGTTGCCGTTCTCGAGAGTGCACCAGGCATATTGGCAACACAATAATGCACAATACTTTCTTCTATAAAAGTGGGGTCCGCATGAGTGGTTGGGTGAGAACTTTCAAAACAACCGCCTTGGTCGATGGCAACATCAACAATCACCGCCCCTTTTTTCATGGTTTTTAGTAAGTTACGGGATACTAGCTTAGGGGCTTGTGCGCCGGGTATGAGAACAGCGCCAATAACCAGGTCGGCACAGCGTAGTTGCTCTTCTAGAGTGTGTTTGGTAGAGAAGAGTGTTTTAATTTGATTACCATAGTGAGCGTCAAGGTGACGCAAAGCATCTAGTGATTTATCTAAAACAACCACATTTGCACCAAGACCAACTGCCATTTTAGTGGCGTTTGAGCCAACTACTCCTGCGCCTAATATCAATACAGTCGCAGGGGCTACTCCCGGTACCCCGCCTAGTAATACGCCGCGACCATGTTGAGATTTTTCAAGGCAATGAGCGCCAGCTTGAATGCTCATTCTGCCTGCTACTTCCGACATAGGTGCAAGTAAAGGTAAGTGACTATGGCTATTGGTGACGGTTTCATAGGCTATGCAGGTTGCGCCGCTCGCTAAAAGTTCTTCGGTTTGAGGTACGTCAGGTGCTAAGTGCAAGTAAGTAAATATAGTCTGTCTACTATGAAGTAATGCACGCTCTTCGGTTTGAGGTTCTTTAACTTTAATGATGAGTTCGGAGGACTTGAAAATGTCGGTGGCGTGTTGAATGATGGATGCGCCAGCAGCTTTATAGTCGGCATCGTCAAAGCCACAGCCTAAGCCTGCATCAACTTCTACCTGTACCTCATGGCCTGCGTGACAGAGTTCATGTACCGAGGAGGGTGTTAAGCCGACGCGAAACTCGTTGTTTTTAATTTCTTTGGGTAGGCCTATTAGCATAATTTGTCCCTCATCAATAAACGAGTAATGAATACCTTAAGTGTAGTTCAGAGTGAGGGACTTTGTATGGCGTTTACAATAAGAAAATGTCTTTTGGTTATGCCAGCGCAGATTTAGGGGAAGAGTATTTAATAATTCGTTTTACTACAGTTAAGTACTGTTTACCAAATGACCCAGTATTATAAGGAATGCCATAATTACGGCATACTGCTTGTACCTTTCTTGACATGTCTCTGTAATGTGGAGCAGGAACATCCGGGTATAAATGGTGTTCGATTTGACAGCTTAAATGGCCACTGAGAATGTGAAACCATTTTGTACCTTCAAGGTTTGAAGACCCCAGTATCTGTCGATAATACCACTCGCCCTGGGTTTCGTTTTCTATTTCGGATGCTTGGAATGTGTGTACATCTTCAGTGAAGTGTCCACAGAAAATAATAGTTGATGTCCACAGGTTGCGGATGATGTTGGCAATAAGGTTACCCGTTAATACCTGTAAAGCCACTGGCCAGCAAAGTAAAGGGAAGAATATGTAGTCTTTGAAAATTTGCCTCCATGCTTTGCTAAAGAAGGCATTTCTAAGCTCTTTTCGAGTGATAGGTAAGCTACTTTTTGTACGTTGTTTGCCCTTAAAAATACGCTCAGCAGCCACTTCGTGATAGGCAACGCCCCATTCAAAAAGTGCACTTAAACCCAGGTAGTGCAAAAACTGGAAACGGTTTTTAGGCTTCCATTTTAGGTCATCGCTAAGTCGTAGCATGCCATAACCAAAGTCTCGATCCTTTCCTATAACGTTGGTGTAGGTGTGGTGCTCATGGTTGTGATAGCGTTTCCATGAATTACCATCGCCTGCAATGTCCCACTCAAAATTACGTGAGTTGATATTAGGGTCATTCATCCAATCATATTGGCCGTGCATTACGTTATGGCCAATTTCCATGTTATCAAGTATTTTAGCCAAGGCGACTAAGGTAATGCCTAATGCCCATAGTATAGGGTCAATGAAACCTAATACCATCACGATCCGGCCGAGTATTTCGCAGCTACGTTGAATTCCGATTAAGTGACGAATATAGCGTGCATCTTTTTCACCTACTTCATTCATGGCATCGGTGCGGATTTGGTCGAGTTCTACGGCAAGTTGTTCTAATGTTGCTTTACTTGGTTTGTGGTTATCCTGTTTTTGCATCTGTATTTCCTGATTTAATTATTGGTTCAATAAAATCTTGGTTAAAGTTCAAGCTCAACATGGCTGACAGGTACACTAAGACATAGCTGAATTTCTTCACTGCCAGTATCAGAAAACTGTTTGGTTTTTGTGTTGTAGACCCGGCCCTGTTTTTTCTTACAAATACACTGGTGGCATATACCAATACGGCAACCAGATACAGGTTTTAGTCCTTCTTTTTCGGCCATATCCAGGAGTGTTTGAGGTGTTGATTCCGGTTTAAAGCTAACTTGTTTTTTTGACTTTAGATAATCTACTTGAATGAATTTATTTTCGTCTTCTAAGATTATTTTGTCTATTGGGTCGAGTATAAGTGGAGCAGGCCCAAAGTATTCAAAATGTATATTTGTTTTAGGTACTTGCTGGTCTTGAAGTAATTTATTTGTTGTTTCAATCATTTTGCTTGGGCCGCATATATAAACCTCTCGAGCAGTTATATCATGGCAAAAATTATTTATATGTTGCTGACAGATTCTTCCTTCTTGATCCGAGTAGATAAATTTATAATCTAGTCCGTATTTTTCTAGTATTTCAAGGTCGTCTGAAAATAAGCGCTCACTTTTGTTTTTCACATAAAACAATAACTTAGCTTGTTTAAACCAAGGGGCGTTTTTATGTTCTTTTAATAAGGGACGGATAGCGGTAATACCACTACCTGCTGCGATGAATAGTTTGTTTGCTGAGTTATCAGTAAGCGTAAAATCACCGCTGGCTTTAGATAAGTACACGGTGCTTCCTGGTTTTAGGTTTGAATGCAGCCAGGGGGTAAGTAAGCCATTTTTTTGCTGGCGAATAGTTAGCTCTATCTTTCCGTTTGCTTTGAAGGCTGAAGGTTCTGATGAAATGCTAAACGTCCGGGTGATGAGTGCACCGTCTTTTTCTGCACATAGTTGAACGTATTGGCCTGCTTTGAAAGATTTCCAACTTTTATTTGGTCGGAGAGTTAAAGTATAGATGCTGCTGTTTTCATGGCGCACAGATGTAACTTTTGCAGAAATTTTACTGCTTTTCCATTTAGGCTTAATTAATTGAATAATTGGCTCTATGTAGATGCTAAAACTACCGGTATTTGTGAGTGTTCTAGCAAAAACTGGCAAGACACTACTTTTTAGATATGCTAGAAAGTTGCTTGCTAAATGCTGACTATTTAAGTTGTTCATATTGGTCTCCATTAACTCAGGGTACATGTGTACGCTAAAGTTGTGTGGAAGTCCAACTTGAGAGATTTAATTTGGTTGCTTTATGACGAGATTCGCACAAGTTAATCCTTTGCCAATCCGATAGTTGCCTGTTCGAAATATCTTGCTTTTGTATTAAATAGGGAAAACAAAGGTAGATTATGGTCGAAAATTGGGGCTGAATGATTAGGTTTTAAAGTGGGTTGTGGTCGTATGTATTTCGCTATTTGAAGTTCGATCTTTTTGGGTAGGGATATGTCTTAGTCAGGTGTTTTCTTAGCCAAGTACTTTGTTTTGATGCTCAAAAGGTAAAAATATTTGCTCGCCTTCACTCAGGTTATGTCCTGAACGAATGCGTTCAAATAATGTGGGTAGTTGGGTAAGAGGGACAGGTTGTGAGTATAAGTAACCCTGCGCATAACGGCAGCCATTAATCTTTAAAAAGGCTTCTTGCTCTTTGGTTTCAACGCCTGTTGCAAAGGATTTTAGGTCCATTTGGTCTGTGATCGCTAGTAAGGTTTCTGTGATGGCCATATCGCTTTCGTCGTTTGGAATGCCGTTTACAAAGGTGCGATCAATTTTAATAATATCAATAGGAATTTGTTTGAGTTGCCGTAGTGAAGATAGGCCGGTTCCAAAGCTATCTAATGTAAGGGATATGCCAAGCTGCTTGAGTTTGTTAAGGGTTGTATGGGCTGATTCAATGTTGGAGGTGATCGTGTTTTCTGACATCTCTAAAATAAGGTTTCGAGGGTTGAATTTTGTCTCCTTGGTAATGTTTTCTATCTGCTTAATTAGGTTGGGATGGTTAAATTGCCTGTTCGATAAATTGAGTGCAATTTGCATAGGGGTTTTAGACCATTCTTGAATAGCGCGCCCTTGTAAACAAGCGTTCTTGAGGGCCCATTGGCCTATCTCATGTAGTTGGCCAGTTTGTTCAGCAATATGTAAAAAGTAATCGGGCTTTAGTACGCCTTTGTCAGGATGAATCCAGCGTAGTAGAGCTTCGAGAGCGAGTACTTCGCCGGTTTCAATGTCTATAACGGGTTGATAATATAGGCGAAACTGACTCTCTTGTAAGGCTGCTCTTAATTCTTGCTCAATATGAAGTTGTCGCTTCATTTCATCATTCATTTCAGGGCTGTAAAATTGAATGTTATTACGTCCAGCTTTCTTGGCGCGATACATCGCCATGTCTGAATTTTTTAATAATTCAGGGTAGTCGCTGCCGTCACTTGGGCATAGAGTGATACCAATGCTTGAGGTGATGACCAGATCATTTCCCTTGAGATTGATAGATTGGGTTATGGTTTCCAGTATATTTCTGGCGACTTTTTCAGCACCATCTTGTCCGGAAACGTTTGTTAATAAAATAGCGAATTCATCTCCGCCCAGGCGGGCAACGGTATCTTCCTTGCGAATACATTGCTTTAATCGAGTTGCCAAAGTGATTAGGAACTGGTCGCCAGCATCATGGCCTAGGGTGTCATTTATGCGCTTAAAATGGTCTATATCAAGCCCTATTAATGCAATGCTATGCTTATGCCGAATGGCTGACTGGATGGCTTGTTCGCCGCGGTCTTCGAATAGGCGCCGATTCGCGGTGTCTGTGAGCGCATCAAAGTGTGCAAGGTAATGGAGTTGGTTTTGAGTTTCTCTGATTTCAGAGATGTTTTGGCCAATCAGTAGTAGTTGACCTTGTCTTGGGTCATCGTCTGTATCGTTTAAATGGTTCATATTCCATAGCATGATATGGGAAAGACCATCATAGCTAATGATTTTGCTTTCCATGCTTTCTTTGCTGATTCCACTTTTAATGACTTTGGTGAATTTCCAGGCGGTTTCATCCTGCATATTTTGTGGGATAAACATATCAATAAAATTTTTGCCGATCACTTCTTCTCTTACATAACCAAATAGGAATTCGGCGGCAGTGTTCCATTGCTTTATACAAAAATTCTGGTTAATGACAATGATGGGGATGCCAGCTGTTTCAAACAAGGCTTTATAGCGTCTGGATGATGTGCGGAAAGATTGTTCGGCTTGCTCTCGAACATAAGCTTCATCTTTGAGTTCAAGGTTGGCAGTTTGAAGCTCTTGGGTTCTTAGTAATACCATTTCTTCTAAGTTTGCCGCAATTTTTCGATGATCAAGACGCAGGGTGTTGAGGTAAAGTGTGGTAATGATTAGTACTAACCAGGCAATATGTAGGTCGTATTGGGGTAAAATGTCTAGTGTGTAGTTGAGTGTGGGGGGGAGATCGTTTAGAACGAGTAAGGTTGTGATGATGACAGAGAAAACGCAATCAAGCTGGTTTAGTCTAGTTGAAGACCACATGAGTAAAGGGATGGTGAAAATAAGAAAAGTATACTCTAAGGGATTTGATGCGAGAGCAAGAATTAAGCAAGCACTCAGCCATGCAAGTTGCTCAAATGAAAACGAGTGCTTTTCTTGATTGAGAAAACGGTTCTGTAAGGCAAAATATAAAGTTGGGATGATAATTAAGCTCATTAAATTGGAAAAAAATAGATTCAAAACCTGTTCAAAATGTAAGTTGTTTAGCTTGATAAATGTGTTGAAGTTAATATTGATAAGTGTGGCGCTTATCAATGCAATAGCTGCGCATAAACCTAAAAATATCATGAGGTTGTTACTATTTTTCAAGGGGTTTTCTTTTGCTGAAAAATGTCTGAAAAATAGCAAAATACTTAAGGTCGGTAGAGTCAAACACAGTGCGTGAAAAACGCTATATACCAGTGCGTTGGCGAGTGTTGTTTCTTGGAAGTTTAAAAATACCCCTGTGCAGGATGCAAGGAAAATGGCTGGGGTGATGCGTTTTCCGTAAAGAAAATAAAAGCTAAGTGCCAAGCCAGAGCTTACCCAGATAGGGCTGTAGGGCAAGGTGTTCGAAGTAAAAAATGATGGTAGGTATTCGGACAGAAATATAGCGCTAAATACAGTAAGCGTTACTAGTAGATAACGAGCTTTTGTAGATACTCGTTTAGGTGGGGATGTTGTGTGCGCAGTCATGAGTAACAAAAAATCTCTAAGGTGGTTTCCATTCCTAGTCGTTCGTATTTTACATGGGTGGTTGAACGGCTTTATTACAGGTATTCTTATTTTGTTGTTTGGTCGGCTTCAGTTGTTTATTTTTATTGCTGCACATTCTCGCTGGAGCGAGAAATTACGCAATAGTTTATCTTTAAAGTGTGATATGTGTGTGAAATGAACTGTATTTATATGTTACATCATGTTACTAGGTGTCTTTTTAGAGGCTAATACGCATTGAAAGGTCGATAGATTTGCAGTCTTTAGTGAGTGCTCCGATAGAAATATAGTCGACACCAGTTTCTGCGATAGGTACGAGAGTTTCATGGGTAATCCCGCCAGAGGCTTCTAGTTTCGCTTTGCCAGAGGTGACAGATACAGCTGTTTCAAGCATATCAATTGAGAAATTATCCAGCATGATAATATCTGCTTTGGCATTTAAGGCTTGGTCAAGTTCTTCCAGGGATTCTACTTCAACCTCTACAGGTTTTGTTAAAGAGATTTTTCGGGCAGACTCAATGGCTTTAGTGATTGAGCCGCAGGCCATGATGTGATTTTCTTTAATAAGAAAAGCATCAAATAAGCCAATACGGTGGTTGTGGCAGCCGCCACATCTTACAGCATATTTTTGAGCGAAACGTAGGCCGGGAAGTGTTTTACGGGTGTCTAATAACTTAACTTGTGTGTGTGCGACCAGTTCGGCGTAATGTTGGCTGATGGTTGCTGTACCGGATAATGTTTGCAGGAAGTTCAGCGCGCAACGTTCACCAGTCAAAATTGCGCGCGCAGGGCCTTCAAGTGTAAATAGGGTGTCGTTAGCTTGAACAGTGTCGCCATCTTTAAATGCCCAGTGAATATTTACTTCTTTAGAAATTTTTTCAAAGACTGCATTTACCCAGTCAGTGCCACATAAAATTGATTTTTCACGCGTGATAACGCGTGCCTGTGCGTGTTTGTCTGCAGGTATTAACTGTGCAGTGATGTCTCCTGAGCCAATGTCTTCATCAAGTGCTAGTTCAATGTTGCGCGAGATACTATTTTGTTGGTCGAGGTTCATATTTGTCCTAGGGAGGTTTTTGAAGGAATACTGTGCAATAGAGCGCATTATAAAGGTAAATGTAGCTAATGCTAAGTTGATTTAGAAGACTTTGAATTTTATTGGCAATAAAGCGCTTGTAAGGTTTCGCTCTAATTGCTTTTGGCGACTAATCTATAAGGTAAAGTCCTAGTTTGGTGTTTATTTTGTGTTTAAAAAAATGTGAACTGAGTCGCGAGGACACAAAACGTGACAAACGCCAAAAAGAAGGCGGTTTATACTGTTAAATATAGTTAAATAATTGACTGTTGTTTTGTTTGGGTGCTTTAAGAGTAAATGATCATGAGTAGTGCAAAAGTTGTTGGGATTCATGGAGGGAAATCGATGCCTGGTAGTGTAGATGTTCAGCCATTACCTATGCCTATAGTTAAGCTTCGCGATGACATGAAGCTTAAATTGAAGGGCTTACTACAGAAGTTGTTTGATAATGCTGATGATGCTTTGTTCTCTATGGCGGATAAAGCCGGTACTAATGGTGATCAGGCTGTATATTTTGATGCGATGCGTGAGCTGCGTTTACAGAAGAAAACTATAGCGGTAGGGCTCATTCGCGCTGTTATTAAATCATTTAATGAGTTGGGACAGTTTAGAGCGCACGAAAATGTAATAGATAGTGGTTTGTCTGACTGGGATGATTTGGGCTTGGTTCAAAATGATGACCTTGAGCTCAATGTAGCGATTGACGGAATGGTAACGCGTTTGCGTAATGCTGCAGCTTCGGATATTGATGACTTGAAGGTTCGCATTGAAAGTCTAATGCCGGGCTTGGAATTAAATCCGGTTCAAACACCGCTAAGTCCTGAAATGTTGTGTGAAAGTTTTCAAGAAGGTTGTGCTGTTCTGGATGTAGATATTCAGGTGCGCTTGGTCGTTTTAAAATTGTTTGAGAAGTATGTGCTTGGAGATATGGCGGATTTATATGTTGAGGCTAATCAGGCGTTGATTCAGCAGGGTGTTTTGCCTAATCTTAAAGCAGAAAAACTAAATATCAGACGAGCCAATGGGGTTTCTAAAAATGTAGTGTCTAAAAGTAATACGCCTCCTCATGTTGGTGTACCGCAGGTTGAGCGCTCAAACCAGAATTTATCTGAAGAACCTTCGGTAATAAATGCTCATTCTGGAGTGGTAGAGGGAGAGGGTATACCTGTTTTAAATGCAGACCAGTGCTTGAGTGGCGGACAGTTTGAAAGTATTCGCGAACTGATGCACTCGGAAACAATGAATCCTAAAACAATGGTTGCTGATCAGGCAAGTGCTCAACCGGTATCTTATTATTCTCAGAATGAACTGGTTTCAGCTTTGTCAGGCTTTCAGCAGAAGCAGTTAAGTCAGCCTTCAACATTTGCGAGTAATTCTGTAATTGATTACCAGATGCTGCTGAAAACTACCTTGCCTACCCAAACTGGGAAAAAAGCGTATTCTGAATTGGATTCAGATGTTATTAACCTTGTCTCCATGTTATTTGACTTTATTTTAGAGGATCGGCAGCTTCAATCTGAAATGAAGGTGCTTATTTCTCGTTTGCAAATTCCAATTTTAAAAGTAGCTATTATGGATAGAAGCTTTTTTGATCGTGGTGGGCACTCAGCAAGGAAGCTGTTAAATGAAATTGCCTCTTCTGCAATTGGTTGGAATAAAAAGCCGGGAGGTCAGCCTGATCGTTTGAAGGACAAAATTGAAGATACTATCCAGAAAGTTTTAACTGGCTTTGAAAGTGATCAAGGCTTATTTGCGCATTTATTGGCAGATTTTTCCAAGTTTGTCGATCTAGAGCTTAGACGTGGACAGCTAGTTGAGCAGCGTACTAAAGACTCTGAGCGTGGTAAGGCGGCTAATGATGTCGCTAAAGAAGAGGTTAAAAATGCTTTAAAGCTTTCAATGAAAGGGAGGTCGATTCCCGCTTGTGTTAATGAATTGCTGGATGAAGCCTGGAGTCGTCTGATGGTGCTTACTTACTTGAAGGAGGGTAAGAATAGCAATGCTTGGAGAGCGGCTTGTGACTTGGTGAATGACTTAATCTGGACTGTTTGCCCTGAGGGTGAAGAAGATGAATTAAATACCAAGCTTGTGCGTTTGATTCCGAGTGTGATGAGGCGTTTCAGAACGGGATTAAAAGAGATTTCATTTGATGAGTTTCGAATGAGCGATTTGCTAAAAGCTTTAGAGGTTGAGCATATCGCTGTACTGCAAACTCTTCAGGATCGAGAGCTCAAACGCTTGGATCAAGCAGTAGAGGTTGCTGAGGGCAATCAGTCTGAAGTGGTTGATGATCTGGCAAATAATGTCGGTCTTGATGTTGCAGTGCCGGAGTCTGAAGTGGTTTCAGACTTGATGCGTGAAACTTTAGAAATGGAAGAAGAGTTTAAAAATTTCCAAATAAATTCTTTGTCTCAAAACAAGGAGGAGCAAGTTGGTGTTGAGGATGCTTATTTAGCTGAAGATGCGGTTACAGAGAGTCGCTTGCTTGAGAAAAGTGTCGAGCCCGTGCAGGTTCCCGAGATAGAAAATGAAGAAATAATTTTGGCATCTTTGGAAAAAGAAGCGCCCATATGTGAAGCCGATGAGTCTGACCCCTTTGTACAGCAAGTTTCAAGATTTGTGCCCGGTTGTTGGTTTGAGTTTAAAGATGATTCACAGCTAGAGCGCTGTAAATTGGCCGCTATTATTAAAGCAACGGGAAAGTATATTTTCGTCAATCGTTCCGGCGTAAAAGTCGCTGAAAAAACCAAAATGGGTTTAGCTGTTGAGCTTAAAAGAGGTTCAGTTCAAGTTTTAAATGATGGTCTATTATTTGATCGCGCACTTGAATCAGTAATTGGAAGCTTGAGAGGGCGTGGAAAAAATTAAGCTAGTGGTTTGGGTTCAGTTTGAGTGCATAGAAAAATCCATAGCTTCACAGAGGTGCTGATCTTTTTTATGTAAATTATTTTGTTATTCTTGGTGTAGCGATTTGCTACGAGCATATTGCATTAGATGTAGCTTATTGCTACAGTTGTGTTTCCTAATGACAGGTTTATACCTAATGGCTAAGCATAATTCTCCTATACGTTTAGAAAAAAACCTAATGACCGCTGCCCAGCGTGCCGCTTTATTACATAAAAGAACGGCCTCTGAGCAAATAGAGTATTGGGCTGATCTAGGCAAAAGTGTTGCTAAAATTATTGACCCTGAAACGCTGATTGCTTTCAAAAGTGGGCTTGCGAAATTAAAAGTTGAAAAAGTTAATGCTAAGCCAATTGATCCTGGCGATGTTTTTTCTCAGCTTGAAAGGCGGCGTGTATCGGGCGAGCTGACGCAAAAAGTGACGACAACTGCTTTTAAATATCAAGCCTCTAAATACTACCCTGGTTTGTTAGAACAGTTGGATGGCGAAGGTGGTTGTGTTGTGGGTAGCTTTAATAACGGTAAATTTATAGCTTCAAAAGGCTTGCGTTGTTAAGTCAAGAAATTCAGATGAATGAAAAAGAATGAATTGAGTAGGAAAGAGTTGAGAAAAAGGAATGAGTGATAAGCAGTTATGGCTTTTAGCGGGGGGGAATGGTTCGGGTAAAACAACCTTCTATAATACTCAGCTTAAGCCATTAGGAATGCCGTTTATAAATGCTGATGTGATCGCCAAGGAGTTATTTCCAGAAGCGCCAGAAGTGCATAGCTACCAAGCTGCAGCCATTGCAGCTGATTTGAGGTCTAATCTTTTAAATGAAGGTCAGACCTTTTGTTTTGAAACTGTCTTCTCGCACCCATCGAAAATTGATTTCGTTGCCAGCGCCAAGGCTAAAGGTTATCAAATTATTCTCGTGTTTATCCACTTGGTCTCCCCAGCACTTAATAAAGCACGTATCTCCCAAAGAATGGAAGAAGGTGGGCACTTTGTGCCGGATGTTAAGGTTGAGAATAGAATTCCACGAACGATGGAGAATATAAAAACCGCATTACAATTGGTGGATAAAGCGTATTTGTTAGATAACTCGGATGCTGAAGTGCCATTTGAGCAGGTTGCGATTAAGGATGGTGATAGTTTGAGTGTGTTAAAAAAACCATTACCCGAGTGGGTGAAGTATTTGTTGGCTTAATTGGATATTCAAATATCTTAAAAACAAAAAAGCCCCGATAATTTGCATTATCGGGGCTTTTTAATATTTAAACTAGAAGCCTATTTCTTAGCTTTAGCTTTAGCTGCTTTCTTTTCTCTTTCTGATTCGATAACTGCTTCAGAAACTGAATTAGGGCAGGGTAAGTAGTGAGCGAATTCCATTGAGAATTGGCCGCGGCCTGATGTCATGGTACGTAAGCTTCCAATATAACCAAACATTTCAGATAATGGAACGTCTGCTTGGATACGTGCGCCTGTAATACCCGCTATCTGATCTTTGATCATGCCACGACGACGGTTTAAATCACCAATAACATCACCTACGTGATCATCAGGTGTAAACACGTCAACAGCCATGATTGGTTCAATCAACTGAGGGCCTGCTTTAGGCATTGACTGACGGAAAGCGCCTTTTGCTGCGATTTCAAATGCGACTGCAGATGAATCGACTGCGTGGAAACCACCATCGTAAAGTTCAATTTCAACATCAAGTACAGGGAAGCCGGCTAGTGGGCCTTCTGTCATCATGCCCTTGAAGCCTTTTTCAATAGCAGGGAAGAATTCTTTAGGTACGTTACCACCAACAACTGATGATGAGAATGTGAACCCTGTTCC
>Ga0105348_1000446_pt1 | contig 30804 bp, 26 predicted proteins | sample EN8Hudsemesocosm_2_FD_83504 | JGI IMG/M metagenome (GOLD analysis project Ga0105348, IMG submission 83504) | Methane-oxidizing microbial communities from mesocosms in the Hudson Canyon - EN8C Hudson Canyon | ecosystem: Environmental > Aquatic > Marine > Cold seeps | place: Hudson Canyon... | reverse complement strand
TTTGTAGTTTCTATAGTAAACTTTTTCGTTGGTTTGACGGTGGAATTGCTAGAGACTCTCGATATTTAGCTATGGTTCGTCGCGCCACTTTTATTCCCTGCTCGGCTAGTAAATCAGCCATCTTACTATCACTTAACGGTTTTGCAGGAGTTTCCGCTAAGATAAGTTTCTTAATTAATGAACGTATTGCTGTTGATGAACACTCACCGCCATTCTCAGTACTAACATGGCTAGAAAAAAAGTATTTAAGCTCAAAAATACCTCTTGGAGTGTGCATGAATTTTTGTGTAGTAACACGTGAAATGGTTGATTCGTGCATGTCTACGGCTTCAGCAATGTCGTTTAATACCATAGGACGCATCGCTTCAGCACCATGTTCTAAAAAGCCTTGCTGACGTTGCACAATACAGTTTGACACTTTAAGTAGTGTGTCATTGCGTGACTCAAGACTTTTGATAAACCATTTAGCTTCTTGCAAGTTAGCGCGAATAAACTGTCCATCATTAGTTGATGATTTCATTGTCTTTGACATCGCAGCATATTGTTGATTTATTGAAAGTTTTGGTGCGGTGTCTGAGTTTAATTCAACAACCCAACGACCATTTTTCTTTTCAACGGTCACATCTGGGATAACGTATTGATCATCACCTTTGATAACCGCATCGCCTGGACGAGGATTTAAGCTTTGAATTAAGCGCATAACTTCACGAAGTTGATCTTCTTTAAGCTTTGTTTTGCGCATTAATTGTCGGTAATCTCGATTGCCGAGTAAGTCGATATGCTCATTGATAATCAGCTTACTTTCTTTTAAGTAAGGGGTATCACTACTAAATTGATTCAATTGAATAAGTAAACATTCAGGAATAGAGCGAGCGGCAACACCTATAGGATCAAACATATTAATCCTTTTTAGTACGGCTTCAACTTCATCAAGTTCAAGGTCTTCAATGCCGACACTTTCAAGAATTTCATCAGATGAGACAGTAAGGTAACCGGCATCATCTACCGCTTCAATTATGGCTATCGCGACGGTTTTATCAGTATCTGAAAATGGTGTTAATTCCATTTGCCATAATAAATGATCTTGTATTGAGTCTGTCGTTTCGCCTTGGTAAGTGAAGTCATCAGCAGGACTACTAACAGCACCGGTATTTGAAACACCCGCGCTGTAACTTTCTTCCCAAGTAGTATCAATATTCAGCTCTTCAGGAATGTCACTTTTTTCCATAGCCTCAGTAGTGCTGATTTCATCAAGGGTTGCTTGTTGCTCTTCACTTCCGTCATTTGTCGCTTGCTCAGGTTTAGTTTCAGTGGCACTTGCTGAGAAGGCATCTTCTAGATTGTTCTGTTCACTATTACTGTCATTTTGAGCTTTTTCATCGATCTCAAGTAATGGGTTGCTCTCTAATACTTCTTGAATTTCTTGCTGTAACTCTAACGTCGACAATTGCAACAGCTTGATCGCTTGTTGCAATTGTGGAGTCATCGTTAATTGTTGTCCAATACGGAGCTGTAATGTAGGGCGCATCTAGGTTTTATACTTTCCTATTATTGTTCTTTGAAGCTATTTCTAACGTTTCTCGTTAGCTACTTTTGGTTAAATTGTTCTGACAACGGCTACTTATTGATAGCTTTACTATAGCGTGAATTGTTCCCCTAGGTATACATCTCTGACTTTTTGATTAGCAAGAATTTGATCTGCATTACCTTGAGCGATTATTTCTCCATGACTAACAATATAAGCATGTTCACAAACATCTAAAGTTTCTCGAACATTATGATCTGTGATTAAAATGCCAATACCACGTTGCTTTAAGTGTAAGATGATTTTTTTAATGTCGCCAACAGAAATCGGGTCAACACCGGCAAAGGGTTCATCTAAAAGAATAAATTGTGGATCTGCAGCTAATGCTCGGGCAATTTCAACACGACGCCTTTCACCACCTGATAAACTCATTCCTGTATTATCTTTAATATGGCAAATATGAAATTCTTCAAGTAAATGTTCTAATTTTTCAGCACGTTGAGCTTCATTTAGCTCTTTTCTTGTTTGTAATATCGCCATGATATTATCAGTGACGGTGAGTTTTCTGAAAATAGAGGCTTCTTGAGGAAGGTAGCCGATGCCACTTCGAGCTCTTTCATGCATTGGAGCGAGCGTTAAGTCTTCACCGTTAAGTTTTATTGAGCCGTCATCATTAGGCACTAAACCAACAATCATGTAGAAAGAGGTAGTTTTACCTGCGCCATTAGGGCCAAGAAGTCCTACTATTTGTCCGGCATTTACTTGCAGGCTAACATTTTTAACCACTTGTCTGCTTTTATATGACTTAGACAGACCGTCAGCAATAAGTGTACTGACTGCTGCTTGTTCTGAATTACTTGTTGTCACGGCTATCGCCTTCTTTTTCTGAAGTTTTATTGTCTTTTTCTTCTTTAGACTTTTCGTAGGTTTCTTTTTGCTTTTTCAGAACTGTTGGCTGCAATACGGTAGTAACAGATTGGTTGTCTGCACTTTGCGCTTCAAGTCGCTCAGTTAAGGTGTTGTAAGTTATTTCATTACCACTTACTTCACTACCCGCTTGCTTAACCAGAGCGTTACCCGAAACCGTAATGGTGTTGGTGTTTGGGTGGTAGGATATTTCATCAGCTTGTAAGCTTATTAAACTACCATCTTCCAGTTTTTGCTGGAAAATAGCAGGCTTGCCTTTAGCTAGATATGTATCATTTTTAATACCTGTTTTTTTATCAATACGGCTAAAAACTTTTACGATATCTGCAGTAATAGATATTGAGCCTTGGCGAATACTCACGTTGTCTAAGTAACTGGCTATTTTATTTTTAAGATCTGCTGACTGACGCTGAGATTTAATGGTGATCTCTTGCTCTAAGTCTTTTTTAGCGGCGTGCACAGGCGATATTAGCAATAGACTAAAAGTTATCGCTAAAGCTGTTAACGGTTTAGAGCGTAATTTAGCTTTCATCAAATTCTTTATAAATTGTGCGTTCATGCTTAGTTAGTGTCATCTGTTTTGTGTTTAAGTCAATAATTAATCCCGAGCCGTACATGGTGAAGTCTTTCCCGACAACCACTACCCTTTGTTCAGAAGTAATAATATTTGTTTTCAAGTCTAAGGCGATTGTTTTACAGCGGATTTCTTTAATTAAGCTATCAGCTTCCGTCGCTTTAATTTGCACCTGACTTTTTAATTCCACACGGTTATCTTTATACAGTGTGGCTTCTTGAGCACTTACTTTCCATGGCTGCCCTTCTTTTTGAGGATACAAGGTGTAATTTGGTAACTCAAAATAACTGACCGCTAAGTCAGAGTAATGCTCCATGCGTTCTGCTTCTATCGTGTGGGAAAGCTTACCCAATTCACTGTAGATTTTACTTTGTAACTTCTCTGCAATAAAGTCTGGACGTTGCTCATCAACAATTAGCGTGTTTTCCTCGATAGAGGCACTGCGCCATTCTATAATGCCATAGATAAGAGCACTAAGTAGTAAGAAAAATAGCGCTAAGCTATTTAATCGATTCATATACTTGCGCCTGTTGCACTATGCAAACTTCCTTGCGTTTGCATAATTAAATCACAGGTTTCACGTACCGCGCCAAAACCACCACGGGTAAAAGTAATATAGTTTGCACCTTGTTGTACTAAAGGGTGGCCATCTGAAACACAAATGCCTAAACCTACCGCTTCAATACAAGGTAAATCTGGTACGTCGTCACCAATATAAGCGATTTGCTCTAGATTGATTGATAACTTATCCGCTAATTGCATTAGTGCGGGTAATTTATCTTCTTGTCCTTGAATAATATGGGCAACATTAAGTGCTTTCATACGATTTGCTACGATAGCTGAATTTCTACCTGTGATAATTGCGACTTCAACACCACTCGCACCTAGCGCTTTTATGCCAAAACCATCTTTGGTATGAAAAGCTTTTAACTCTTCGCCATCATTACCTAAGTAAATTCGACCATCAGAGAATACTCCATCAACATCGCATACCAATAACTTGATTTGATTGGCTTTAGTTAGGGTACTTTCGGCAACATCACCATACAGTGTATTCATTACAGTACTCCTGAGCTAAGTAGGTCATGCATATTCATAGCACCGATAGGTTGATTGTTGTCGTTGACAATAATTAAGCCGTTAATCTTTTTGTCTTCCATTATTTTTAACGCTTGTGCAGCTAACATGTCTGCTTGGGCTACTTGCGGTTGATGGGTCATGACCGTGCTAATACTATCAGAGTGAATATCGACTTTATTATCTAATACTCTTCGAAGGTCACCATCGGTAAATAACCCAACCAATACTTTTTCCTGATCGACAATCGCAGTCATTCCTAAACCTTTTAGCGACATTTCAACTAAAGCATCTTTAATCAGTGCATCTTGTGCAATCACAGGTACGCGCTCATCTTTGTGCATAATATCACTAAGACGTAATAATAGCCGCTTACCTAAACTACCACCTGGGTGAGACAAGGCAAAATCATCAGCGGTGAAATCGCGGGCATTTAATAATGCTACAGCGAGTGCATCCCCCATCACTAATGTTGCGGTAGTACTTGAGGTTGGTGCTAAGCCAAGCGGACAAGCTTCAGTTGAAACCTTAATGCATATGTGAGTATCTGCAAGCTTGGCTAATGTCGATTCTTGATTACCCGTCATTGAAATAAGTTTGGCACCAATGCGTTTGATCACAGGGATAATTGCCAGCACTTCACTGGTTTCTCCTGAATTGGAGATGGTTAACACTACGTCGTCACTGGTTATCATACCAAGATCCCCGTGACTTGCTTCTCCTGGATGAACAAAAAATGATGGGGTACCGGTACTGGCAAGCGTTGCCGCTATTTTTCCACCGATATGTCCAGACTTGCCCATACCAATAACAATGACCCTACCTTTACAGTGGTACATTAGTTGGCAGGCTTGTTCAAAATTATCATCAACAAACGCTAGCAATTCAGCGATTGCTTGTTGTTCAATTTCAATAACATTTTTGGCTAACTGTTTGAAATTTTGCATAAGATTTATTTCTATCAGCTCTTTTACGATAATTGACTAAAAAGTAATACTTGGTAAGCGATAAAGCTTAACAGTAATAACCCGCCTTTTGCACGAGTAATTCTAAATGCGCCAAATCGACGACTAAAACATAAAATAAATAGCAGTAAAGTAACACCTAACATATAGGGGGCATCTCTACTTGCCGCTAAGGCGTCAATATTTCCAGGCGCGATTAATCCAGCCAGCGGTAATACCGCAAGAATATTGAAAATATTAGAGCCAATAATATTACCTAGGGCTAAGTCATCTTCCTTTTTAATAATACTCATAATGCTGGCGGCAAGTTCCGGCAAGCTTGTACCAATAGCAATAATGGTTAGGCCTATTACTAGATCACTGATGCCAAATGCCTTGGCTATAAATACCGAAGAATCCACCAAAAAGCTCGCACTTAGTGGTAATAAAATGATACCAACGACTAACCATATCAGTGAAAGTTTCATAGTTACTGCAGGAGCTACATCTTGTTCTGCTTCGATAATTAATGGATCATCGCTAGGTTTACCTTTAGTTTTCTTTAGCGTAATGACTAGCAAAGCAATAATATAAATTGCAAAACCTGTCATTAAGATAACGCCTTCAAAAAAGCTGAAGTGATTGTCAGTAAGTACCCAGTAACCTAAAGCGGTGATCGCTAAAATAAGTGGAATTTCACGTTTAATCGTTTGTGATGAAACCGTTAATGGTTGTAATAAAGCGGTGAGACCGAGCACTAAAGCGATATTTGTTATATTAGAGCCAATAGCATTACCGATAGCTGTATCAGGGTTTCCTTGCATTGATGCTGTAGCAGCTACCATCATTTCAGGCGCGGAAGAGCCCATAGCGACAATAGTTAAGCCAATGATCATTGGTGAAACACCTAAATTTCTCGCCAGGGATGAGGCGCCAAAAACGAATTTATCAGCACTCCAAACTAAAGCGACAAGGGCAATAAGTAGTATAAAAATTTGTTCTAGCATTAATGACTCCATAGTGATACCAAGTCGACTAAGTTTCTCCCACTCAGCGAGAATTAAAAGGTTTAACGGCAAGGCATTGATTGCAGAGAATGGTTATTCCCTTGTCAAAATCAATAACGCGGCATATAAACCTTTTAAAATCGCCCTTCGTGAGCTCATTAAGCAAACTGATAATTGCACAAAATCAATGAAATATAGAATGACTATGTTTCATTAATTTTTGTTGTTAAAAGCTCGCTAATACAGCTCTGAGTTGTGAGTAAATTTAATCGATTTGATATTAAGGGTAAATTGTCGCCCGTTGCAGAGGAAAAAAGAAGTAAATAATGCGCACAAAACGAAAATAATATTTTTTTGACTTACTTTTAAACAAAAACGATCACTTTCTTACAATTTAAGCTCACATTTTTACACTTATTGCGCCGATATTGGTTTATTTATAATGAAGATTTATTGGCGCTCAGGTAAAATCAGCCCTTATTAACAAAATCTCTATTGCAGGCTATGGCAATAAATAACAGTGACGTTGAGCAATGACAGATTCTGCAATTAAAGAAAACTTGGTCGAAATTGAAAACCTTACCTTTAAACGAGGTGAGCGTGTTATCTACGATGATATCAGTCTGACGATACCAAAAGGCAAGGTTACTGCGATAATGGGGCCAAGTGGTATCGGAAAAACCACTTTATTACGCTTAATTGGCGGACAGATAAAACCTGATAGCGGTAACATTTTCTTTGCTGGAAAAAATATACCTCAATTATCTCGCGTTGAATTGTATGAAGCACGTAAGCATATGAGTATGCTTTTTCAAAGTGGTGCGTTATTCACGGAGATGAGTGTCTACGATAATATTGCCTTTCCCATTCGTGAACATACCAAGTTATCTGAAGCAATTATTGAAAAAATTGTTTTGATGAAGCTTGAGGCGGTAGGACTTCGTGGCGCACGTCACCTGCAACCGAGTGAGCTCTCTGGTGGTATGGCAAGACGTGTTGCATTAGCAAGAGCCATTGCATTAGATCCTGAACTGATTTTATATGATGAGCCTTTTGCCGGGCAAGATCCTATTTCCATGGGGGTTATCGTTCGGTTAATTCGCTCTTTAAGTGATGCGCTTGGTTTAACATCGGTTGTGGTTTCACATGACGTTCCTGAAGTCATGAGTATTGCTGATTACATATATATTGTTGCGGAAAAGAAAATTATTGGTCAAGGAACACCCGAACAAATTCGCCAAGATACATCGCCATTAGTGCAGCAATTTGTGCAAGGCGAAGCTGATGGTGCTGTACCTTTTCATTATGAAGCCCCGCTTTATCAATCTGAACTTATTAAAAAGTGCGAAGGGATTAAATAATGCAGCAATTAGCTTCTCTTGGTAGCAAGACCATAGATATTATTAGTGGCCTAGGCAGAGCTGTGATCATGTTACTTTCTGCTTTACTTCATGTACCAAATTTTCGAAAAGGAACACCACTACTAATGCAGCAGCTTTATAGTGTTGGTGTATTATCTTTATTGATTATTATCGTTTCAGGTACGTTTATTGGCATGGTGTTGGCGTTGCAGGGCTATACTATTTTAGTAGGCTACGGCGCTGAGGCAAGTTTAGGACCCATGGTCGCTTTATCATTATTGCGAGAGCTTGGCCCAGTGGTTGCCGCATTACTTTTTGCTGGACGAGCCGGTTCTGCTTTAACTGCTGAAATTGGTCTAATGAAGGCGACTGAGCAATTATCTAGCTTAGAGATGATGGCAATTGATCCATTAAGACGTGTTATCGCTCCTAGGTTTTGGGCTGGCTTTATCAGTCTTCCGTTATTAGCAGCAATATTTTCAATGGTCGGAATATTAGGCGCACACGTAGTGGGTGTTGACTGGTTAGGTGTCGATGGTGGTACCTTTTGGTCAGTGATGCAAGATCAAGTGGATTTTGAGAAAGATATCCTCAACGGCGTTATTAAAAGTATTGTTTTTGCATTTGTCGTCATGTGGATTGCCGTTTACAAGGGATATGATTGTGAGCCTACTTCTGAAGGTATTAGTAGAGCGACAACATCAACTGTTGTGCAATCTTCTTTATTGGTTTTATTTTTAGATTTTATTTTAACGGCTCTGATGTTTGTCAAATAAGCATTCGATGAATAGCTATTAATCAAACTACCTGAAACATTTTAGAGTTAAATTTTTTATTACAAGGCGTTGGTGAAAGACATGGTGTCGAAGAAAGTAGAGTTATTAGTGGGTTTTTTTGTGGCGTTGGGTTTAGCTGCATTATTAATGTTGTCACTTAAAGTTGCCGATACCGGCATTGGTGGTGGCGGTGAAAGTTATCAGTTATTTGCTAAATTCGATAATATTGGCGGCCTAAAAGTTCGCTCACCGATTAAAGTTGGTGGTGTGGTGGTTGGTCGTGTTAGTGATATTTCTCTGGATGAAGAAGATTATACTCCAGTGGTAACCCTTGAAATCTATACACAATATGACAAGTTTTCTGAAGCAACCTCAGTGGCTATCCTTACCGCCGGTTTGTTAGGTGAGCAGTATCTTGGTGTTCAACCCGGCTTTATTGATGAGTCTATTGATATGTTAGAGCCAGGTGACTTTATCGAAGATACTAAACCTGCTTTAGTGTTAGAAGAATTAATCGGACAATTTTTGTTTAGCCAAGGAAGTGGTGATGAATAAATCTGTGAGTAAATATATGCGCAATAAACCTAAGAGTTTACTTAGTTTAGTATTTAGTTTTGTTATCAGCTCTCAAGCGATTGCTACGACGACTGAAGCTACTCAATTGCCTAAAGAACCGACACAGTTACCGGAACAGCCAACTAGCACAATTGACCAATCTAATCCCTATAAAATGGTACAAGGGGCTGCAGAATTAACCTTTAAGCGCTTTGCTGATGAGCAAAGTGCAATAAAAGCCAATCCTAATTTACTGAAAAGCATTGTTCGTGAAGAGTTGATGCCTTATGTAAACTATAAATACTCAGCATTTAAGGTGATTGGCAAACACCTAAAGAAAACTAGCGATGCTGACCGACGCGCTTTTGTGCCTGTTTTTCGCGAGTATTTAATTACTTCCTATGCGCAAGTTTTTACTTTATATGATAATCAACAAGTGCAGTTTGCACCGGAAAAATCATACACAGGTAAAAAGATAGTGGCAGTAGCAACTCGCATAATAATGCCAGGTAGAGATAATATTGATGTTTCTTTTAAAGTAAGGCTCAATAAAAAAACAAAGCAATGGCAGGCATTTGATATGGTTGCCGAAGGTGTTAGCTTACTTGATTCTAAACAGGCTGAACTAGGCAGTATTATTAGGCAGAAAGGATTACCTTACGTTACTGAACTGCTAAAAAGCAAAAGTAGCCGCGATATTGTCTTTAAAAATCGTTCAGAAAAAGTTAAAAAAGAGCAACAAGGCTAAGTTTTGAGTAAAGCAAATATAGAATTAAAACATGGTATTCTAGTGATCTCGGGTGAGCTAACCCGACAAAGTGTCGCACTCATACACAGTAACGAATATGCTAATTGGTTTGCCCATAGCGCTGTTAACGTTGATTTAGCTCAAGTACAAAAAGCTGATACAGCTGGTCTTGCTTGGCTTTTTTATTTACTAGAACAAGCAGGGCGTTATACTTGTCAGCTTAGTTTTAGTAATATACCTGCCAAATTAACCAAATTAATCAATCTAAGTGGTGTTGACGGTTTTTTACCTTCAAACTGTGATTAATTAATATAAGAATACCTATTTTAAGGAGACTCCTTTGGAAGTCAGTGAAATTGAAGAATTAGTAAGTAAATTAATAAATGATGCGCTTACGTTAGATGAACTGCATGTAACTTTTGATGGCTCTCAATGTCGCATTAATGCAATTAGTGATATGTTCGATGACTTAAGTCGAGTAAAACGCCAACAGGCAGTTTTAGCACCATTAGCAGACATCATTAAAGATGGCACTGTGCATGCGGTGACGGTTAAAACCTTTAATAAAGCTCAATGGCAACGCGATAAGTTATTTAACTAACCGTTAAATTGTTATTAAAGTGTAATTTTAATGCCTAGCTTTTTACTGCTAGGCATTTTTGTGTATACTGATTCGATATTTTTTAATCATTTTAAGTAAGTAGTAGTTATTTTGGACGCATTTAAAGTTATTGGTGGAAATCCACTTCGCGGCGATGTCGTGATCTCAGGAGCAAAAAACGCTGCTCTTCCTATTTTGATGTCTGCGTTGTTATCTAAAACACCTGTCGTGTTTAGCAACGTGCCTAAACTTAATGATATTTTAACCACGGTTAAATTATTAGGACAGTTGGGTGCCAAGACACAATGGCTGAGCGAAGATAAGCTAATGATCGATGCAAGTATCATCGATATGTGCCGTGCTCCTTATGACTTAGTTAAAACAATGCGTGCCTCTATTCTCGTTTTAGGCCCGTTGCTAGCTCGCATGGGACACGCCGAAGTTTCTTTACCTGGAGGCTGTGCAATCGGTGCTCGACCGGTTAATTTACATATTCAAGGTTTGAAATTAATGGGCGCAGATATAAACGTTGAAGACGGCTATATCGTTGCTAAAAAGCAAGGCCGACTTACTGGCGCTACCATCTTCATGGATACGGTGAGCGTTACTGGCACTGAAAATTTAATGATGGCTGCAGCGTTAGCTGATGGCGTTACCGTTATTGAAAATGCTGCGCGTGAACCAGAAATTGTAGATTTAGCTGAATGCTTAACAAGTATGGGCGCTAAAATTAGTGGTGCAGGTACCGATACACTAACCATTGAAGGTGTTGAAGAGCTTTGTGGTAAAGAGCACTCAGTAATGCCTGATCGTATCGAAACCGGTACTTTCTTAGTTGCCGCTGCCGTTACTCAAGGTCATATAAAATGCTTGAATACTGATCCAAGTGCCATGGAAGCGGTATTAAGTAAGTTACAAGAAGCCGGTGCAAAGATTACCACAGGTGATAATTGGATCGAGCTTGAAATGACAGCACCCGCTAAAGCCGTCAATATTCGAACCGCTCCACATCCTGCTTTCCCAACAGATATGCAAGCACAGTTTATGACCATGAATGTATTAGCTGAAGGCACAGCAACGGTTATTGAAACCATTTTCGAAAACCGTTTTATGCATGTACCAGAATTACAACGCATGGGCGCAGATATCGCCTTAGAAGGCAATACAGCGATTGTTAAAGGTGTTGAAAGCCTAAATGGTGCTCAGGTTATGGCAACAGATTTACGCGCTTCTGCCAGTCTTGTAATTGCCGGCTTAGTAGCTAAGTCACCAACGCAAGTTGATCGCATCTATCATATTGATCGTGGTTACTTATGCATTGAAGGTAAGCTGCAAGGTTTAGGTGCAGATATTACCCGTATCAAGGCTGATTAACTTAGGTTGCTATAAAAGCCTCCAACAAAGTAAATAAATAAAAGGGCTAGTACTTTTGAAGTACTAGCCCTTTTTTATAAATGAGGTTATACAAGCACAAAAAAAGGACAGGCCTTAACGGGCTGTCCTTTTTTTGTTTGTTAGTTACGAATAACTAACAAAATATCGTTAATTAAAGAGCAACGATATTTTCAGCTTGAGGGCCTTTTTGACCGTCAGTAACTGTGAATTCAACTTTTTGACCTTCAGCTAAAGTTTTGAAACCTTCGCCAACGATTGCGTTGAAGTGAGCGAAAACGTCAGGACCGTTTTCTTGTTCGATGAAACCAAAGCCTTTAGCTTCGTTAAACCATTTTACTGTACCAGTAGTAGTAGACATAAGGATATCCTTTAAATATTTAAGAGTAATTTTGCAGCCCCCTTTATAAAAAGTAGGCAAACAAAGGGTTTGCTAAAAAGAGTTGCTATTACTTATAAATCAGGACGTGTTACAGGAATCTTATCTTTGGTAAGTATTAGAGAACATCGAAATGGTGTACAAAAAATATAAAAACTAACTTCAAGCGGGGGAATTATATAGTGAGTGCTTAGCATGTCAACTATAACTATTATTTAAGCTGCAAGATTTCTTTAATCTTGCAGCTTATTAGCTATTAAAAGGTGAACTATTAAAGCTTAAACTCTTGAACAGATTGCTGTAGCTCTTCGGCTAAACGCGCAACTTCACTACTCGAGGTTGCTGTTTGCTGCGAGCCTGCTGTTGTTTGCTCTGCAATCGTTACAATTGACTCTAAGTTCTCACTTATTTCGTGTGCGACAACACTTTGTTCTTCTGCTGCTGTAGCAATTTGCGAGCTTCGATCAAATGCTTCGTGAACAGCATGAGTGATAACTTCAAGTGCTTGATCTGCTTCTTCACTTTGGGTCACACAGTCACTCGCTTTAGACTTACCCGCGTCCATTACAGTTACTGCTTTCCCAGCACCTGATTGTAATGCTTCAATCATAGTTTGAATTTCAGACGTAGACTCTTGCGTTCTGCTTGCTAAAGTACGTACTTCATCAGCAACAACGGCGAAACCTCGACCTTGTTCACCGGCACGAGCAGCTTCAATGGCAGCATTTAACGCAAGTAAGTTAGTTTGTTCAGCGATACCTCGAATAACATCTAAGATGCCACCAATTGATGCGCTATCTTGTTGTAGCTGATTAATTACTTGCGCAGCAGAGTCAACTTCACTTGCTAATAATTCAATAGTTTGACGGTTTCTTGCCGAAATACCTTTAACACGCTCTGCTTCATCATCAGCATGTTTGATTTCACCGAGTGCATCATTGGCACTTGATAATACACTTTGTGAAGTGCTACTCATTTCTGTGGTTGCAGATGCCGCTTGTTCAACTTGGTTACGTTGCTCTTCAATAGCAGTAGTACTTTGTGCGGTAACCGCTGATGTTTGCTCAGCTGCAGCAGCTAATTGTGAGGAGCGATTTACGATGCTTTCTATTAAGTTGCGCAGACTATCAATTAATAAATTGCAGTTTTTTGAAAGTTGAGCAAACTCATCTTTACCACTTTCATCAAGTTTCATAGAAAGGTCGCCTGAAGCGACAATATTTAGCATTTCATTGACGCGCGCTAATGGTCGGGTAATACCGATAAGGGTAACTCTGGCGATAACTAAGGCAACAACAATAGAAATAAACATGATGATTGTAGTTTGTGTGTTACCACTACTGACAGAATCTTCTACTAACTGACTTGTATTAACACTGGTTTGATTTGCTAGCTCAATTTGCTTATCTAGAACGGCATTAACTTGTTTCGCCGCTTGCTCTTCTTGCATTAGCATAATGGACGCTTTTTTATTAGATGCTAGCTGTGTTGCTTTATGCGCTAGAATACCGTCTTCTTTTGATAGAAGCTTTTTAATTTCATTGAACGCTTGAGATACTTCTTGTGATAAATCATTCAGGTTATGAGTGTCTAATTCTACGCGAATATCTGTTACTGACTGGCTTGCTTCATTAACACTTCTTGATAATTCACTTTCGATAAGTTGTGCAGTGCCTTGATCTAAAATATCACGGTATTCAAAAGCCGAAGAAACAATTGAATTGAATTGGTTCTCTAAGTGTTCGCTTAAGCTGATAGCGCGTTGTAGCTCAGTATCTGCTAGGTCATGATCAGCTAAATCTAATAATAACATCACAGCATCATCAGCTTTCTCTTCTAAACTATCGACTTTTTCTGTCAACGAGTGCATTTGTTCAATACTTACTTTATGGCTAGTAAATAGACTGAGACTGGCATCGTGAAAAGTAGCGTGCAGTTGCTCTACTTGGCTAAGGTTATTTAATAAATCAGGCTCGTTAGCAACAATACTTTTTATTTGCGTCAATTCTTGAGAAAATAATCCGCCTATTTTCTTGTAATCCTTTAGCTCTTCAGCAAGTAATTTAAGATCTGTTTGATAGTAGCCTTTCAGCGTTAAATTACTCATTTTACTGAGCTCTAAAGCTAATTTGTTACTCGCTTTTAGTGTCGGAATCGCTAAAATATTTTGTTGCTGAGTTGACTCGCTAATAGTATTTAAATTCGATAACGAGATTATGCTTATTACTATTAGTAAAATTGAAATAATGGCAAAGCCACCAATAATTTTTACAGCTACAGTTAAATTCATAGAATCCACCCAGTTGGTAGGCTACTTGCCTAGTTAAAACGTTAATTTGATTTGATATTAATCAAGCTTAGCCTGTATCGGCGCAATTGTAGAAATATTTAGTAATATTTACTTATATTTCTTAGCATTGAACGCATTATACGGGGTGAAAATTTATTCGCTATAGCTTCCCTGACAATTTAACTAATTAAACTTTGCCACCATGTATGTGTTACATTGCAAGCTGAGTAAAGAGCTTTTTATCATGCCAACGTAGTAGGGTCAAATGATTACCCCAAACACAGCCTGTATCTAAAGGGTAAATATTATGATTAGAGCTTTCACCCATGAGCGATGCCCAATGGCCAAATACCCAAGGTGTTTGCTCTAGAGTTTTAGATAATTCAAACCATGGGTATATATTTGGTAATAGCACTGCTTTAGGCGATTCTTTGTTGTGAAACTCAAGTGAACCATCCTTAAAACAAAAGCGCATTCTAGTGAGCGCATTGATACTATAACGGAACTTTTCGGTTTCAGTCTTTGCTTGATACCAACTACTAGGCTCTTCACCATACATTAATGTTAGCCAAGTATTTCGTTCTTTCGAACTTAATCTTGCATGCACAAAATCTGCTTGGCTGATGGCTTCGGATAAAGTCCATTGAGGTGAAATACCCGCATGGCTCATATACCCAAAACTTGCTTCGTTAGCGCTTTGTAAAGAGTTAGTAGTATTTGGGATTTTTTGGATGAGCGGCTGAGCAGCCAACCAATTCATTAATTCATCAATATCATCAGCGGCTAATAGCTCCGCTAATTTATCAGACTGTTTTGCTTTTTTGATTCCAGCATAGACTGATAACAAGTGTAAGTCGTGATTACCTAAGACAACTTTAGCGTTTTCACCGAGAGATTTGATAAAACGTAAAGTAGCCAGAGAGTCAGGGCCGCGAGCGACTAAATCGCCCGCAACGTAAAGAATATCTTCATGGTGGTCAAACTCTACTTGTTTTAGTAAAGCGATTAACTCGTTATAGCAGCCTTGTATATCACCAACTAAATAAATTGCCATGAAATTTCTACTTTTTAATTAGCGCCCATGTCTCGGTTATTATTTGCTTGCTGGGCTTGTTTATTTTTAGACATGCGTCTTTTCTCTTTTACCGGCTCAACTTCAGGAGGATTATCAACGATAAAATTAGCCAACTTTATATAATCATCAAGCGATAAGTTTTCAGGACGCAAATTAGCATCGATGTTTAACTCAGCTAACTGCTCTACATTAAGTAGTTTTTTGAAGCTGTTGCGGATGGTTTTTCTTCGTTGATTAAAAGCTGTTAAACAGACAGTGTTTAAAGCATTGATATCTTTTACTGGGTTCTCAATATGACTATGAGGGATTAAGCGAACAATGGCAGAGTCAACTTTAGGTGCAGGTTTAAACGCTTCAGGGCCAATCTCCATTACCGGAAGCACTTGGCATTGGTATTGCGTCATTATTGATAAACGCCCATAAGTTTTGCAATCAGGTCCAGCAGCCATGCGATCAACCACTTCTTTTTGCAGCATAAAATGCATATCTTTCACTTTATCTTTGAAAGTTAGCAAATGGAAAATAAGTGGTGTAGAAATGTTGTAAGGCAAATTACCAAAAATACGTAATGGCTTTTCTTCACTAGCTAGTTGTGCAAAATCAAATTTTAATGCGTCAGTTTCATAGATAGTTAAATCTTTCGCTAAAAACGGGTGGTGGCGAAGCCTGTGAGCAAGATCTCTGTCGAGCTCTACCACGGATAACTTACCTGCACGTTCTATAACTGGCTCAGTTAATGCGCCTAAACCAGGACCAATTTCAATCATATTTTCACCTGGTTCTGGATTGATTGCATCAACAATGTCACTGATAACAGCGTCGTTGTGAAGAAAGTTTTGTCCAAAGCGTTTTTTAGCCTGATGACCTAAATGTTTTTTATCGTTCATTTTTATATCTTAATTAAACTATTTATTGCTAGCTAAATTGATGGCGTTGTTCATTGCTTCAATAAAACTACCTGAATCTGCTGTACCTTTACCAGCAAGCTCTAGAGCTGTGCCATGATCAACAGAGGTACGAATAAAAGGCAGTCCTAAGGTGATGTTTACAGATGAGCCAAAACCTTTATATTTTAATACAGGTAGGCCTTGATCATGATACATAGCGAGAATCGCATCAGCTTCTGCTAAGTACTTTTCTTGAAAAATAGTATCCGCAGGTAACGGGCCAATTATATCCATTCCCTCTGCTCTAAGCTCTGCAAAAGCGGGTTCCATTATTTCGATTTCTTCTCTGCCTAAGTGACCATCTTCACCTGCGTGAGGGTTGATGCCACAGGCATAAATTTTCGGTGATTGAATACCAAATTTTTCTTGTAAATCTTGGTGCAATATTCGGGTAACTTTTTGCAAGCGTTCAAAAGTGATGGCTTTTGACACATAGGCGAGTGGGATATGGGTAGTAACTAAAGCAACTCTCAAGCCTTTGGTTGCAAGCATCATTACTACGTCGGTACAATTGGCTTGGTTAGCAAAATATTCGGTATGACCGCTAAAAGCAATGCCGGCTTTATTAATTAATCCCTTGTGAACAGGACCGGTTACAACAGCATCAAATTCGCCAGAAATATTCTTTTCACTGGCAACTCTAAGCGTTTCGACGACGTAGGCACCATTTGCAGTATTTAACTCACCTGCAACACAAGGTTGAGCGAGCTCAATATCTAAAACTGTCAAAGTACCTGCTTGATGCGGCTTTGCTGTAGCATTATGCTGGTAGTCGAATAAAGCTAAAGGTAAGGATAGTGCTTTAGCTCGTTCTAAAAGCAATTTTTTTGAAGCAATAACAACCATTTCTACCGGCCAGTCTTGCTGAGCTATTTGGATCATTAAATCAGGACCAATACCCGCTGGTTCACCTGGCGTAATAGCAATGCGTTGTGTCATTACTTAGCGTCCTTTTCAAATATTTCGATATAGGCTTCATCACGCGTTTCTTTTAACCAACGTGCGCTTTCTAAACCGTATTTACCATTGAAGAGCATTTGGTGAGCACGGTTTTCATTCATTTGCGACGTAGCATCGATCATACGGCGATCCGTTAATTGGATAATATGCCAACCAAATGATGAGCGGAATGGTTTATGAAGCTCCCCTTTTTTCATGCTTGCAAGTGCGGCAGTAAAAGCAGGGTCATATTTTTTGGGGTCTGCCCACCCTAAGTCACCACCACGAACGGACGTTGGACCTTCAGAGTGTTTTTTAGCTAAATCTTCAAAAGTTGCTTCGCCTGCTTCTACTTGATTTAAATAGCCTTGTAAAAGTGACTGAGCTTTTTCGTCGCTTAAAATGATGGATGGTGAAATTAATATGTGGCGTGCTCTAACTTCTTCCACTTCAACAACTTTTCGACCACGTATATCGAGCACTTTTACTATGCTATAGCCTAGCCCTGTTCTGATAGGTCCAACAATAGTGTCTTTCGGTTTATCATTGATTAACTCAGAGAAAAGGGTTGGCATTTCATTGATATTTTTCCAACCTAAGTCGCCACCTTTTAAGGCATTAGCATCACCTGATGATGTAATAGCAATTTTGGCAAAATCTGAGCCGTCATTGAGCATCTCAACAACTTTGTTAGCACGGTTTTTAGCGGCCGCTAAATCTTCTTGAGTAGCGTCAGCTGGGAACTCGATTAAAATATGACCTAAGTGATATTCAACATCATTAGTACTTTGCTCTTTCATTACGGTAAGTAAGTTAGCGATTTCTTGTGGAGAAACGAATATTCTACGTTGAACACTGTTACGACTTACTTCACCTGATATAAGCTCCATACGGACATTTTCACGGTATTTTTCATAGCTACTGCCATCAGCGATAACTTGCTGACGATATTGTGCAAGCGTTAAATTATCTTGTTGCGCCATATTGCTAATGGTTTGATCAAGTTGAGCATCACTTACTTGTATACCCATACGCTGACCAATTTGCCCCATCAGACTATCGTTAATTAACTTATCCATAACCTGAATACGTAAAGCTTTATCAGAAGGCAAAGCTTGATTGTTTTTCTTGGCTTGCCTTTTTATATTAGCGAGCAAGTCTTCAACTTCAGACTCTAGGACAACACCGCTATTAACGATGGCTGCTACTCGGTCCAATAACTCCTCTTTAGCGTTAACAGGCGTTATGGCTGTGACTAAAAGGCTTGAGGTTAATAGTAGTGCTTTAATTGTTTTATTCATCATATCTATTTTGTCTTATCTATTTAATGCTGTATTAAATGCTAATTTTGCAAGTAGTATGGACGTTTATAGCCAAATATACTCTTATCAAACATTTCTTGAGTACCTATTGCTGACTGCTTACCATCTAATCCTTTGATGATGAACTTGATACTTATGCCTGTATCGAACTCTTCTCTGCCATCTAAAGTAAATTGTGCGGAGTCTAAGTTGGAGTTAATATGCCTGTGATAGGCTATACGTACTGCCCAACAACAACTTTCATATTGAAACCCAGCATAAGACTCTAAACTTCTATCTTGCTGTAAGTCTTGTGTTATACGGCCAACAAATGCCCAGTTTTTGTTGAGTGCGAAACTGCCAAGCATGGAAATTTGTTCTAAGCTATCTCCTGAGACATTACGAGTGTACCTATGGTTCAATTGAACTAAATTATATTTATTGATTTGATAATCAACATTGACTTGCCCTTTATTGGTAAAGTCCTCAATAGTGTTATATTGAATATCTGCGCTTACCTGCCACTGATGGTTTACTCGGTAGAATAAATCCGCGGCGACGGAAGATTGTTTATCATTAATGCCATCATTATCAATTAACGAGCCTTCATTGGCAAGGTCGCTATTGCGAGAGCCTAAATATTGAATGCGGCCTAAGCTAACTCGAACAATTTCTAGGTTTTCATCATCTAGCAATCGGCTGGTAATACCCCAAGTGTATTGGTTAGCGGATGCGATTCTATCTAAGCCACTATAACTGGTATCTCTAAATATTCCGTGGAAATCATCTTGTAATGTGGTGGTATCATATAAACCAATATTAGACTGGTCTTCTTCAGGTACATACAAATATTGTAATTGAGGTTCTAACGTGTGACGGTAATTTTTGCCAAATGCGGTTAATTCCCTATCAAAATTTATTCCGCCATGAATGCGCACTTTAGGTAAGGTACGCTCAACGGTTTCTTCTAACAAACTGTCTTGTGCAATGTTGTCTTGCTGATAATAAGTATGCATTAACTTAACTTCAGAATTTAAGAACCATGCTGGTCTAGCAATAGGGATAGTGAAGCCGGCCTCTACGTGGTAGCGATTAGCTTCTACTTGCTCTCTTTCTGATGATTGAAAGTTTGTTATTTCCGAATACAGTTCAAATTGGCTGGAAAGAAAGTTTAGCGGTTGCTGAGCAGAAAACTCTATATGTGGCAGTGTTTTATAACTTGGCTGGTGATCACCTAGCACTTCAAAATCTTGTAATTTAACTGTGGCCTGCCATTGCTCGCCAAAATAAGCTAGCTCGCCGGTTTGATACAAGTAGGCATCATTTGAGTTGTATTGTTTACTTCCTATATCAACTAAATAGTTGTCATCACTGATTGTGGTGTAATCGATATAAGCGCGAAAATCGTCTGAAAAAGTGCCGATATGTTGAAAGCGTGCTAAATAACGAGAATCATCGTTTGTTTCGATTTCCTTATCGTTATTTAAATATTCTAAGTCAATTTTACCTGACTGATGCCCCAGTAAATATCTAAATTCGGTATTTAATTGCAATCCCCTTTTTGACATGTAATGAGGAGTGATAGTCGCATCAAAATTTTCAGCAATATTCCAATAGAAGGGAGCTGTAAACTCAGCGCCTGAATTACTTGAACTACCTATTTCAGGGTATAAAAAACCAGTTAAACGCTCTTTTGAAATAGGAAATGAAAAATAAGGTATGTAGAAGACAGGTACATCTAGCACTCTAAATTGTGCATGATATGCTTCACCAAAATCGCCACTTGAAGATAAATTAATTTCAGAGGCCTTAATTTGCCAATCAGGGACTTCTTGCAAGCAAGTAGTAAAGGTTGAATCTTCTAGGATTAACATCCCTTCATTATTGATAGAGAGTTTACCTGCTTTACCGTGACCAGGGTTACCATCGAGTTGATAAGATGCTGATGTCATCTCAGTATATCGTTCTGCTTTGCTGGCACTTAAGGTGTCAGCAAAAATATTGATTTGTTTACCTTGGTAATGAATGTTACCAATAGCATCAATTTTCATTTTTAACCGGTCAAATGACAGCTGATCAGCAATAATTTTTTGATTTTTATCTACCAATATAACAGAGCCACTAAATTGCGCGAGCTGATCTTGTTGAATACTGGCGTGCAAAGAAGAGATACGAATATTATCATCAATCACTTTAGGCATACCTAAAGAGATATCATCAAACTCAGGTAAGGGGCAAATCATCACTTTGGTTTCAGGAGCTTTACTTTTGATATCAACATTCGCTTGAACAAGCATTGGAAAGCAAGCGAGTAATGCGATTAAAATAAGGTTAATTGTGCGGGAGAAAAGCATCTATTGTCCGAGAATGATGAATTTTTAAAGATTCTAGTGATGAATCAAGTATTTTAACGGCTAATTGCTTTATGATATAGCAATTTTTTCAGTTAGACTAAATTCTTATTGGTAAGTTCAGGCTAAGTTAAGCTGATTACTCGTTTTGATTTTAAGAAATACGCGCTTTGATTGTAAGGAATACGCAATAACATGCATATTTGGGGTAAAATTTTAGGTTTCTTATTTGGCTTTATGCTGAGTAAAAATTTGTTTGGTGCTTTACTTGGTTTATGGCTTGGTCATATGTTTGATCGGGGTCGAGGCTTCAACTTTAATGGCACCTCTGGCGGTAAAGAAGATGAAGTATCACGACAAGCTGCTTTTTTTTATACCACCTTCTCAGTTATGGGTCATGTCGCCAAAGCCAAAGGACAAGTCACTAGCCACGAAATAGCTTTTGCTAGCGCTTACATGGACAAGCTCGGTTTAACCAGCGAGTTACGTCAACAAGCACAGGATGCTTTTAGGGAAGGAAAGTCATCAGGCTTCCCACTTAAAGATAGGTTAGTTAAGTTTAAGCGCTTAATGGGCAATAGGCATGATCTGTTGTTAATGTTTTTAGAAATTCAAATCCAGGTCGCTTTTAGTGATGGTGAATTAGATGAAGCTGAGCGATCTGTTTTACACACCATAGCTAAATTTTTAGGCTATTCAGCACGTGAGCTTGATAACTTATTAGAAATGATTGTGGCTGGCGCTAACTTCCATCAGCAGCAATCAAGAGGTGGCTATAATCAGCAAGCAGGCCAAAATACCCAAGCCAGTGGCCAACAGCTAGCTAACGCTTACAAGGTACTGGGTGTGGATAAAAGTGCTAAAAAGCAAGAGATTAAAAAGGCTTATAAAAAATTAATGTCACAACATCACCCCGACAAACTTATTGCCAAAGGTTTACCACCAGAAATGATGGAAAGTGCTAAGCAAAAAACTCAAGATATTCAAGCAGCTTATGACATGGTAAGCAAACAGCAGTCTTTGAAATAATCTTTGTTACCAGCCTATCGCCTTGAGCCAGCTGTTTATTTGAGTTAATAATTCTTCTTCAGGGTAGTATCCGGTTGTACTGTTATTTAACTGGCGTTGGCGGTAATAAACTTTCATTTCTTGTTTAGCGATAGATTTTCTTTGCTCAGCTTTAGCTAAAACCAGTGAATTATCGTGTTGCAGAAATAAGTCTAGCACCGGTAATTCTGTCAAGGCCAACTGCTGAGCAAAGTTGGTATTGACACCATTGATGAGAGATTGGCTAGTTTGACGGTAGCTGCTTAACATAATCAGTGCATTAGGTAACTGACTGCCTTCTTGGCTATATAAATCCACTAGAAAAGCAGCATTGTTTCCTTGAGCGATAACCAGAACTATGCCTGGGTATTCTTTTGCAATATTCATTATCGCATTGTGCATAGCACTCAGCTTTTGCTTATATTCATCAAGTAGCAACTTATTCTCTTCTTTTTGCTGCTCAAGGGTAAGGGCATTTGATGGATAATTTTCAGGTTTATTATTTGGCTGCACAGCAATAGTGCTCCAACCCTCTTTTGGCAGAGCATTACGAAGAAACTCTATTGCCTTGGGGTTAGTTGCACCTTGTTGCCATTCAGGGATTAATATGGCGACTCCCTTACTATTTGAGCTAGTGCGGGGTTTTACTAAAGTAATATAATCATCAGGACCAGCTAACAATGGCTTTACTTGCTCTGTTGGTAAGTAATGCTTCAAGTCATTTTTATGTTGTTTAGTTATTGCTATTGGCTTTTTTATTACGCTAGCACCGTCATCTTTTTTAGCAGTAGTAGCATCTTGCGGGTCTTTACTTTGTTCAGCTACAGCAAGACTTAATGGGCTAAAAGATAATAATGAGCAGATAATGAAGCTCAGCAGTCTTTGGTTGATGCTGGATAGGTTCAGCTTAGCAAGGTTCAGCTTAGCAAGGTTTAACTTTGCAAGGTTTAGCTTAGACAATTCTATTTCCTCAACAGTGTCGTATCTTTTCTATATCGCCCACTAGATAAAAAGTATTAATTAAAGGGGCAAGGAGCACTAAAAGTCATTGCTTGCTCGGTACTTGGGTGGAATAAACTTAACTTTAACGCATGCAACTGTAATCGACAACTCATGGCTCGCGCTTCGGGATGAGCATAAAGTTTATCACCTAATATCGGGTGTCCGAGCGCTAGCATATGTACTCTAAGTTGATGAGAGCGACCAGTTACCGGTGTTAACTCTAGCAGGGTACTTTCAATCCCATTGTCTTCATTCGCATTACTGCTTGAGCTTAACACACGATAATGGGTTAATGATGGCTTGCCATTTTCATGGTCTACTTTTTGTTTCGGCCTATTGGGCCAATCACAAATTAGTGGTAAATCGACACTCCCTTCTGATTGCTTAACACTACCAAAGACCCGAGCAAGGTAATTTTTGTGTGTTTTTCTTTGTTCAAACTGACGGCTAATTGCAACATGTGCTGGTTTGTTTAGCGCCATAATCATTAAGCCAGAAGTTGCCATGTCAAGTCGATGGACTATGGTTGCAGATGGTAAAACTCTTTGTACTCTATTTTGCAAGCAGTCTTGGTGTTCGGCTAGGCGACCAGGAACACTCAAAATACCACTGGGCTTATTTAATACGACAAGATCATTATCTTGGTAAATAATTTCAAGGTAAGGTGTCATTGGCGGAAGGTAAATAAAATCAGGATTAGCAGCCATGGTATTCTCGTTGAATGGTGAAGTTGGCAAAAAAAAGGCTAAGCGATAATAGCGCTTAGCCTTCAGGTAATCAGTACTTAGTGAGTAACCACTATCATACGAATTGCTTCAAAGGTTAGTTGTGCCTTATCAATATAATGACTTAGCTCTTCTTGCTGCTGACTGATGAAATCTATTTCTTCTTGTCGAACACTCGGGTTAATCGCTTTCAATGCAGTCAATCTTTCTCGCTCTGATGAAAGTTTGCTTTGCATAGCCGTTAACGATTTTTCTTGGATGGTATCAATATGCTTCTCACCATGCGCTTCAGCTTTAGTCACCAGTGGACCAATTTGTGATTTTAAGGCCTTAATCAGTTGTAATGCCATTTGCTTTTTAACAGGAGAAAGCTGTTTATCCAATACTTTCTCGCTAACCTTGTCAGCGAGGTTATTACCATTTTTATCAACCAGTATTCTAATTGGTGTTGTCGGCAAATATCGACCAAGTTGCAAATGCGCGGGCGCGGTAGCTTCTACTGTGAATAAGCACTCTAAAAAGAAGGTGCCTACAGGCAAGCCTTCATTTTTTAATAATCCGATGCTGGCATTACCAATTTCATCGCTCAACACTAAATCCATGACTCCACGAACCATAGGGTGGTCCCATGTGAGTAACTGGTAGTTCTCATTGACTAAAGCGGTATTTCTGTCGAAAGTCACCGTAGTACCGTCTTCAGGTAAGCACGGAAAGTTGCTATTGAGCATATGCTCACTTTGATTTAACGCGATTGCATTATCAGCTTTATCATCTTGTTGAACACCAAACACGTCGAGTGCTTGAAACATGAATTGTGGTAAAGCAATATTGCTATCTGCCTGCTCAATTTTCTCAACTAAGGCTAAAGCACGGCCTTGTCCTGAAGAGTTAAGTTCTAATAACTTGTCTCGGCCAGACTCTAATTCTGCTTTAATCGCTAAATGTTTTTGCCAACTATCGCTGATGAGTGCTTCAGCTTCTGGTGATGATTGTTGAGAAGTTAATGCTAATGATAATAACTGCTCGCCAAAGCTCTCAAAAACTACTCGGCCAGTAATACAGGTTTGCTCAAATGCTTGCATACCTTGTTGATACCAATCAAAAAGCAATTGCTGCGCTGAGTCAGCAAAAAATGGCGCATGAATACGAATAACGTCCGTTTGACCTATGCGATCAAGTCGACCAATACGTTGCTCAAGTAAGTCAGGATTACTTGGTAAATCAAAAAGTACTAGATGATGAGCAAACTGGAAGTTACGACCTTCACTGCCTATTTCAGAGCAAAGCAGTAGTTGGGCACTATCTTCGTCTTGAGCGAAATATGCCGCGGCTTTATCACGTTCAAATATTGACAAACCTTCATGAAATACAGCGCTACGTATGCCTTCTTTAATACGAAGGGCTGCCTCTAAATCAATGGCTGTTTGCGCATGAGCACAAATAACCAGTACTTTTTCTTTTTTAAGTGATGTTAGTAGTTCAATTAAGTAGTCAACTCTGGGATCAAAGTCTGTCCAGATTTCACCCTTGTGCTCTAAACCGTGCAATATTTCAGGGGTGAAAATGAGCTTTGCTTGCTTCGATTTAGCCAGTGTCTCAGGACAGTCACTGAGCATAAACTCGTTAATGTCATCTTGGTATTGTTCAGGCATAGGTAAGCTTGCAGGTAAAACTTGGCGAGCAGGAAAGCCTTTGATGGTGTTGCGCGAGTTTCTAAATAAGATACGGCCGGTGCCGTGTCTATCGAGTAATTGTTTCAATAAGTTTTGACGAACACTCGTTGTAAGCGAGTCATCTTGCTGATTTAACTCCGTTAACAGATTACTAATGTCGGTTTCTTTTAATAGTTTTGTTAACGTCGCTTCTTGCTCTTGAGAAAGTGTATCACCTTCTACTAAAGCATTTGCCGCGTCAGCAACTTCACTGTAATGCGCTTCTTCTTCAGTAAACTTTTGATAATCATAAAAACGATCAGCATCTAGCAGTCGAAGGCGAGCGAAGTGGCTTTCGTGACCTAATTGATCAGGCGTTGCGGTTAAAAGCAATACACCAGGAATCACTTGAGCAAGTTGTTCAATGCATTGGTATTCAAGGCTAGGCTTGTCTTGCTGCCAATTTAAATGGTGTGCTTCATCAACAACCATCATATCCCAATCTTCGCTGATTAATGCGTCATACCATTCTGGGTTATCCGTGATAAAGCCTAAATTGACTAACACCAATTGCTCAGAGCTAAATGGGTTGGCTTTTTTACCATCAACGTAATTATCTTGGCTGGTTTCAACGCAGCGTTCGTTATCGAAGATGCTGAATTTAAGATTAAAGCGGCGTAGCATTTCAACAAGCCATTGATGCATTAATGATTCAGGCACTATGATTAAAATGCGTTTAGCACGACCGGTAACCAGTTGTTGGTGAATAATTAAACCCGCTTCAATGGTTTTACCTAAACCAACTTCATCGGCGAGTAAAACTCGTGGCGCAAAACGATTACCTACTTCATCAGCGATATAAAGTTGATGAGGAATCAAGCTAACTCTGCCGCCAGTAAGACCGGTTAAATCTGATTGTTGCTGTTGATATTGATGTTGTAAGCAGTCTTTACGTAAACGAAACCAATCTAAACGGTCAACTTGGCTATTGAGTAGCCTGTCGTGAGGTTTATTAAATTTAATGAAGTGATCAATCATCACTTCTTTTAAGGACACTTCTTCATTAGTATCTTGGCGGACACCTTGATAAGTGATAATGCCATGAACTTCGCTGTGGTCGCTCACTTTTAGTAACCAACCTTCATGGCTTGGAATTAAATCACCCTGATTAAAAACAACACGTGTTAAGGGCGCATTATCTTTAGCATATTGACGTGATTCACCGGTGGCGGTAAAAACGATATTGACAAAGCGGTGTTCAACCCCTGTTACGGTACCCAATCCTTGATCTGATTCACTGTCACTGATCCAACGCTGACCAACCTGAAATGGCATAAATTTACTTCTCCAACGATTGCTTAGCTTTAATTTATTCTGAATGAGAACAAGCTAAGCATAAAAAACTGGGGGTAAAAAAAGGGCGCTATATTACTCTTAATCATAGACGGAATCATTAAAAAAATTTGCTTGCTTCGGGATAATTTAGATATTACTGTGAACAAGCTATACTTTTAATACCAAATGCTAAAAATGAGCTTGGTATTGTATCGCTTTTTTATATTTGTTTTGTCAGCTAATCACGGAGATTGCCCATGACTGAAGAGAATATGAATAACGAGAGTTTACACAGTAAAAACAATAACACTTCTGCGCTTACCCCTACATCTGAACAACAAAGCATTTTTGTTTTAGATACCAATATTTTGCTACATGAACCCTTCGCCTTTCTGTCTTTTAAAGAGCATGATGTCGTTGTTCCTATGACGGTGCTAGAGGAGCTAGATTCAATTAAAGATAGACGAAAGGATGTCAGTCGTGATGCCAGAGTTGCCATACGAGCGCTTGAGGACACCTTACGAGACGCTAGCCCAGAAGAAGTACTTGCCGGCGTTAAGTTGCCGCAAAATGATGAACAACACCCTAGTGGTTGCCTTGCCATAATCAATGACTACGCATTAGAGCAAACGGCCAATACGCTATCTTTTAATGAAAATGATAACCGAATCATCAACGCGGCTTTGCATATTCAAAAGAAAAATCCAAATAAGAAAATTGTTTTGGTAACCAAAGATATTAACATGCGCTTGAAAGCAAAAGGAGCGGGTTTAGCGCACGTTGAAGATTATCGAACTGACCAATTAATTGATGATATTCAATTCCTTACCAAGGGTTACCACAAATTTGATGGCGACTTTTGGCAACAAGTATCAGCTGTTGATAGTGAAACAGAAGGGCGCAATACCACGCATTATGTTTCCCGTGAAATGATGCCGTTAACTTATATTAATGAGTATTTGCTTGATGAGGGCGATAGTTTTGCCGGCAAGGTTACCGGGTGGGATGATGATAAACTGTCTATTTTAGACCTCGGTAGGGAACGTCTATTAGCAAAAAGTGCCTGGGGAATACACCCAAAAAATATCTATCAGGGCATGGCAATGGATGCATTACTTGATCCTAACATCGAATTGGTCATCCTTACTGGTCCTGCAGGTTGTGGTAAAACCTTACTTGCGCTAGCTACCGCGTTAGAGCAAGTTATTGAACGGGGTTTATATGACAAAATTATTGTCACTCGTAGCACACCCGAAATTGCAGAGTCTATCGGTTTCTTGCCCGGTACCGAAGAAGAGAAAATGGCACCATGGTTAGCGGCAATTACAGATTCCTTAGAAGTTTTACATCAACAAGATGAAAGCATGCATGGCAGTTTAAATTACATTATGGATAAAGCGAATATTCAATTTAAGTCTGTTAACTTTATGCGAGGCCGTAGCATTCAAAATGCTTTAGTACTTCTGGATGAGTGTCAAAATTTAACGGCTGCGCAGCTAAAGACAATCATTACTCGTTGTGGTGAAGGCACTAAATTAGTTTGTTCGGGCAACCTTGCGCAAATTGATAGTAATTATTTAACGGCTGTTACTTCTGGGTTAACCTATATTGTTGAGCGCTTTAAGGATTTTCCCGGCTCTGCAACTATAAATTTAAATGGTGTAGTGCGCAGTCGATTGGCTTCTTTTGCAGAGGAAAATTTGTAGTTTTTACTAGGGGCTGTTGATCTTTCGAGATTGTTTTTGCAGCGAATTGTTGGGTATTTATACAAGGCAGAGCTTTTTTAATGTGGTTATTTCACATAAAAAGGCGATAACGCCGTAAAAATGACCAACAAACGCTGTCCGAAGGATTCGGCTAAAAGTGCTTTACTCTTTGTTGGGCAGTATTTGCTTAGAATGACTAGGCTAAAGACTACTCGCCGCAATTAAAGCACGTTTATCTCGAACAAAATTTAACCGCGAAAGATCAACAGCCCCTATCCTTTAACAAAGTAGCTGAAGGAAATTAGCTACTTTTTCTTGTTTAAACTAAGTGACTGCTTTAACTTATGACGTTATCAAGGTAGATAAACAAATAAGTTAAGGCAAATTAGTGTATTACCAAGCAGGCATTAATACAGTGTTTAGGCGTTACAACATTACTGTTGTAGTTGCTTTTATCGTGATTATTTTAATTGCTTTGTCAGTTGCCTCCCTTCGTTACTTCAATCAACTTGCTCAACACAAAGAGCAAAGCTTAGCAGAGCTGAAGCAAGAAGCTCAGCAAATAAATATCATGTTAGAGCAAAGCGTTCAGGCTGTAATAGGTATCCAAGAATTTGCCGAGTATGTACTAAAACACCCTAAAGGGCTTAATATTTCTATGCCCTCATTGTCTCAGCAAGGAGATATGTTCTATCTAAACAATCCTTTGCACGATGTTATTAAACAGGGGAAAAGGTTAAGTAGTAACATCACAGGTATTGGTCAAATACGTGAATTTAGTGAATTAAAACGCCAAGAGCTAGCTATGGCTAATGCTTTGACCCCAGCCTTTATTGCCGCGCAAAATATCCTTGACGAAGCTACTTGGTTTTATTACATATCTTTCAATAATTTTGTCAATATCTACCCATGGGTTGATCGTGAAATATGGCAGTTTACTGAAAAAGCGCTGACAAGTCCCCATATACTGGCTTTGCAGACGTTAACAAAAAAAAATAATCATGTCGTTTGGTCGGCTCCTTATATTGATGCAGCGGGTGGAGGTATGAATGCCTCACTTGGAACAGGTGTTTTTCAGCATGATAAGCGCCTTGGCTCTGTGGTTATTGATATTAATTTGTCTCGTTTGCATGCTAGTCTGAGTGAATTGAAATCAGTGGATCAAGGTCTGGTTTTGTACAATTCAAGTAATGATATTTTACTATCAAAACAATTAGGCAAGCAGTCGTTAAGCTACCGAGCTTCTTGGCAAGATCTATTGCCAAAATCATTACAAGGATTGAGTGCAAAGTATTTAGCTACCCTTGGGAATTCAGAGCGCTTAGGTGATTGGTTTGTTGAAAAGCAACCGATTACTATTAACGGCTGGACATTACTTAAATATCAAAAGTATGAAAGCTTTGCAGCACCGCAATATAGCGATTTTATTTTTGTGTTTGCTTTGCTCTTTATCGGTTTACTGGCATTTTTAATGCTAGTAAATACTATGACCAAGCGAACATTTATTAAGCCTACGACAGAATTTATCAGTCATATTGAATATTGTGCCGAAGGAGATCCTGGGAAAATTACGCCCGCTGCTGATTGGTTACATTGGTTTCAAGTGGTTGAAGATATCTTTGCACAAAACCGTAGTTTGTTGTTGCAGCTAAAAGAACAAAATGATGTTTTAGATAGTCGAGTTATTGAAAAAACCAAGGCTTTACAAGAAACCAGTGCCAAGCACCAAAGAGATTATGCATTATTACGATCAGTGATGAATGCCATTCCCGAACTGATCGTTTTCAATGATCCTAAAGGTTTATTGATGGGGTGTAATCAAGCTTTTGAACGGTTAACTAATCACTCTGTTGAGCAGATGCTAGGCTATAAATCTGCAACCTTTATGCCTGTGGCATTAGCAAAAGAAATCAATATTCTAAATAAAACTAATCATGATGTTTTCCCTCAGCAAGCATTAATTCATGCAGGAGACTTCATATACCAAGGTTTTTGTAATCAGTTTACTGATGAGCAGGGCAATATTCTTGGGTCAATTAGTACTTTTCATGATGTAACCGCCGAACAAGCAACACAGTCTGCGCTTGAAAAAGCAAAAAACCAAGCAGAATATGCTAACAAGGTAAAAATTCAGTTTTTGGCCAATATGAGTCATGAGATAAGAACTCCAATAAATGCCATGCAAGGCATGATGGGACTATTATCTAATACTGCACTAGATACTCGACAGCTACATTATTTAGTCAATGCGCAAGGCGCCTCTGTAACATTGCTTCACCTTGTTGATGAGTTATTAGATTTATCAAAAATAGAAGCTGGTAAGATGATTGTTAGCCAAGATAAAGTTAATCTACCGAGAATAATAGACAAAGCATTGAAGCTCAATCTAAGTAATGTTGACCATACTAAGGTTGAAGTCATTGTTGATATCAGTGCTGACGTACCCAGTAACGTCTTTAGTGATGAAATGCGTTTAGTGCAGGTACTGGCTAACTTGTTTAATAATGCTATCAAGTTTACAGAAGTTGGCAAGATTATACTCACAATCGAAGCATTGTCTTCAGATGA
>Ga0105348_1000442_pt1 | contig 30840 bp, 35 predicted proteins | sample EN8Hudsemesocosm_2_FD_83504 | JGI IMG/M metagenome (GOLD analysis project Ga0105348, IMG submission 83504) | Methane-oxidizing microbial communities from mesocosms in the Hudson Canyon - EN8C Hudson Canyon | ecosystem: Environmental > Aquatic > Marine > Cold seeps | place: Hudson Canyon... | reverse complement strand
CCATGTCCATGTCAGGGTATGAGGTTTTAAATAAACCACATTCAAGTCCTGCATGAATCACCATAACCGCAGGTACTTTTTCAAATAACTGTTGGTAAGTTTCACTCACTGTTTTCATGATTGCCGATTCTGGGTTAGGTTTCCAGCCTGGATATGCGCCAGAGAAAGCCATATCAGCACCAGCAAGTTCAAAGACTGATTGAACGGTACGTTGAGTTTCTAAACGACCATCATCATGCAAACTACGAATAAGTACCATGGCGTTAAAATTCTTACCTCGAGTACTAATAACTCCAAGGTTTAATGACGTTTCTACAATGCCTTCAATGTCATCACTCATACGCTGAACACCATTTGGACAAGCATTTAAAGCGCGTAAAATGGCGGCTTGAGTAGCATTGCTCCAACATTGTTCAAAGTCTTCTGGTGAAATCAGTAGCATATCAATATCAGTTTCGATAGCGCCTAAGTTTGTTCTAATCGTCGCCAAATAATCAGCTAAAGCTGCTTTGAGCGGGGCTACTTGGTCTTTTGCAATAACAAAGCTTGCGTTAGCTTCACGAGGGATAGCGTTACGTAAACTGCCGCCGTTAAGCTCAGTTAAGCGAATATCAAATGTATTGCTAGCATCTAATAAAAAGCGCACGAGTAGTTTATTAGCATTGGCGCGGCCAGTGTGAATATCTACGCCAGAATGACCACCTTTCAACCCTGTAATGGATAGATTAAAGGCTTGAGAATCAGCAGGAACATCTTCAAAACTTAATGGAAATTTGGCATTGCCGTCGATACCACCAGCACAGCCCATATAGACTTCGCCTTCTTGCTCAGAGTCGGTATTGATTAGAATATTACCGTCAAGCCAGCCAGCTTCAAGACCAAAAGCTCCGGTCATGCCGGCTTCTTCATCAATAGTAACTAATACTTCTAGTGGTCCATGTGGGATATCATCACTGGCTAAAACTGCTAACGCAGAAGCTAAGCCAACACCGTTGTCAGCTCCTAATGTCGTTCCTTCCGCGGTAACCCAATCTCCAGCCTCAATAATATAAGGTTTAATTGGATCGGTAAGGAAATCATGGTCAGTATCGTTATTTTTTTGCGGCACCATATCCATGTGAGCTTGTAAGATAACGCCTTTACGGTTTTCCATACCTTGGGTAGCAGGCTTTTTAATAAATAAGTTGCCTACAGCATCTTCTTTAATGCTCAAGCCAAGCTCTTTTGCCCAATCTTGAATCCACAACGATATCTTTTGTTCATGCTTAGATGGGTGGGGGATACTGCAAATCTTTTCAAATAATTGCCATAAGCTGGCAGGTTTTAGTTGTGAGAGAGTACTCATAGGTTTCCTCAAAAATTTTTTAGAGATGAGTGCTGTAAATAACCGTTACAGATAGGTGATTTACAGCATAGAGACGGCTTAATTATTGTTATTATTTATCAGCCATTAAAAATTGCCATTGTTCGCTAAAGTCGCTACTTGGTTTTTTGCTGTAACCAGAGCGAACATATTGGCTCATTTTACCTTCAGCAAATGATACTAACAAGCTAGCTAAAGCAGCTTCGCTTATGGTGAAGGTTTTTCCTTCACGCAACTTACGTTCACGCAAAACTTGTTTGAATTGCGATTCTAATTTTTCAAAAAATTGATGCACTCTGCCACGCAAACGCTCATTTTCACCCATTAAGGCATCACCGGCTAAAATTCTACACATGCCTGGGTTACGCTCAGCAAAGACCAATAACACGTGCAGTATGTGATGGCAGCGTACAAGCGTTTCTTTATGGTCAGCCAAAATTAAGTTAATTCGAGAGAAAATAGACTCTTCAATAAAATCAATTAAACCTTCAAACATACGCGCTTTAGATGGAAAGTGACGGTACAAAGCCGCTTCTGAAAAACCTACCTCTGCAGCTAACTTAGCTGTAGTAATACGCTGCCCTGGACAGTTTTGTAACATTAACGCTAAGCATTCTAATATTTGATGTTTACGGTTTGGCTTTTGATTTTTATTTTGTGTGGCGACCATATGAAAATATTCTCTGTTGTTATTGTTCTATCCGATGTATTAAGATTTTTGCTCGTTATTAAGGTAATTCAAACAAAATTATTTTTCTGTGACTTTAGCTAAATAGTGTTTGTTTATTAGTGATACCAGTTGTTTGGCTATTATTTGCTTATTCGCCAAAGGGATGTCAGTTTTATCAATTGCACTATAAAGAGTTAAGGCATTATCATCACTGTTAAACCCCTGACCAGCCTTGGCAACATCATTAGCAGCAATTAAATCTAGATTTTTACGCATTAACTTACCGCGAGCATAATGTTCTACATTTTGAGTTTCTGCAGCAAAACCAACGATAAAAGGTTTATCGGCTAACTTTGCAACATCTGCAACAATATCGCGATTTTTTATCAGGGCGACTTGCATATGTTCATTATCTTTTTTGATTTTTTCTTCAGCTATATCTGCAACCCGATAATCAGCAACAGCGGCACAAGCAACAAAAGTGGTAGCTTGCGCAACATTTTTCAGCGCTTGTTCATGCATTTGTTGTGCACTAGTAACCTGAATTAGCTCACAGCCAATTGGCGCTGCTAAATTAACCGGACCAGATATCAGTGTTACTTTTGCACCTGCTCGAATTGCAGCATGAGCAATAGCGTAGCCCATTTTTCCTGAGCTATGGTTGGAAATATAGCGCACAGGATCTATTGCTTCACGAGTAGGCCCTGCCGTGATTACCCAGTGTTGATCTTGCAGATATTTATCAACAAAAAAGTCACTACTTAAGGTAACGAGTTCATCTACATCTAACATGCGACCTAAACCAACATCGCCACAAGCCTGTTCGCCTGAGCCGGGCCCCCAAATAAATACATCGCGTTGTATTAACGTGTTTATATTGGCTTGAGTTGCTTTAGCATGCCACATTTGTTGATTCATTGCTGGGGCAATAACGATTGGTGCACTGGTGGCTAGGCACAGTGTTGAAAGTAAATCATTCGCCATGCCTGCGGTGATACGAGCAATAACATCGGCTGTCGCAGGGGCTATTAAAATCATATCAGCCCATTTGGCTAATTCAATATGCCCCATGGCGAGCTCTGCTTGGCTGTCGAGTAAACTATCCGAAACATGGTTGCCAGACACCGCTTGAAGAGATAATGGCGTAATAAAGGCTTTAGCGCCCTCGGTCATGACCACACGCACATCAGCACCGTGATCTTTAAGTCGACGTACTAACTCAGGTGTTTTATAGGCGGCGATACCACCGGTAACACCTAATACAATTTTTTTGTCCTGAAGAGTTTGCATAAGCTGCTAATCTTAAAGTAAACAATATGGTCGATAAGATAACATTTATTATCTTTATTTAAAAATAACTGTTGTTAAATAAAGACGGTAATTAATCGATAAAAATAGCGAAACGTAAAGCAGGGATGCTGTTATGACAAAAGAAGTACTTTTAAAAGCAAGTTTATTAAAAAATTGGCCAGAATTAGAGCGGCCAAGAGAAAAGTTATTGAATTTAGGCTCAGCAAGTTTAAGCGATGCTGAGCTGTTGGCAATATTTCTACGTACCGGCGTACAAGGTTGTAATGTTGTTGAACTATCGAGAGAGCTTTTAACGAGTTTTGGTAGTTTAGCGGCTATTTTTAGTGCGAGTGAACAAGAGTTTTGTGCGAAGCACGGACTGGGAGTTGCTAAATTCGTGCAATTGCAAGCTTGTTTAGAAATGTCAAAGCGTTATCTAGCAGAACAGCTGCAACAACAAGGTTGCACGTTAACATCCTCACAAGCAACAAAGGATTATTTGTTGAGTGAACTGCGTTTTGAAAAACGAGAAATATTTGCGGTACTTTTTTTAGATAATCAACATCAAGTATTGGCTTTTGAACGATTATTCTTTGGCACGCTAGATGCTGCTGCAGTTTATCCTCGAGTTGTTGTTGAGCAAGCACTTAAACAACATGCTGCGGCGGTAATTTTAACCCATAACCATCCATCTGGTGTGGCTGAAGCGAGTATTGCAGATAAGCAAATAACCAATAGGCTCTCACAGGCATTAGCGTTAATTGATGTGCGAGTACTCGATCATATCATTGTTGCTGCGAATCAATGTTATTCATTTGCTGAACATAACGATCTTTCATAATAGTGGCTATATATAACTGATTATTTGCGAAAAACATGAAAGGCAATTACTTTTAATAGAGGGCTTTTGTAAAAATAAGAAAATATAAAAAAGGATCAACTAATGACAGATAGTAGTAGTGAGGACATAGAGCGCCGTCAATCATTTCGTTTGGATATGGAAAAAGAGCTAGTAGATATAACTTGGACTGATGAGCAAGGCACTGAACATATTAAAAAAATTGCCTGTTTAGACTTTGCGCGAGGTGGCTTGAAATTAGATTGTGATGAAAGCCTGCCGATAAATACTCCGGTTACAGTGGTTTTTAAATCTGCTAATGCGAGTAATCAAAAATTATATGGCAAGGTTTTACGTTGTATTAAACAAGAAAGTGGTTGGTTTGAAATAGCATTAATACTCGATAAAAACGCTTAGGAAAGAACTTTTATAATTTCAGTGAGCTTAAGGCAAGATTCTGAAAATGAACTACAATTATCACGATAAGGTGGTAATTATATAGTGGTAAAGGACGGTAACAAACATGATGATATTAGTGGGTGGCGAAAAAGGTGGTAGTGGTAAAAGCTGCCTAGCACAAAATTTAGCGGTATATTTCGCCTCAAATAAAAAAGCAATAGTATTGATGGTTGATTGTGATCCTCAACGAACAACATCGGACTGGATACAAGCTCGAAATTCCGACCCATCATTACCAGCAATTAACTGTATTCAATTGTATGGAAAAATCAGAAACGACTTGCTTAGCTTGGTTCAACATTATGATTACGTCATTGTTGATTGTGGCGGTCAAGATAACTTAGCATTACGTGCCGCAATGTCAGTTGCAGACCATGTCATTATTCCTTTAAGACCTAAAAGACGAGACTTAAAAACAGTACCCCACATGGAAGATATGCTGAGTACTTGTAAAATGGTTAACCCTAAAATGATAGCCTCTTTTGTTGTGACTCAATGTCCTGCATTGCCAAACCAAGCAGGTAGAATCCTTGAAGCTAAAGAAGTCTGTAGCTCCTATGGAATTAATGTTTTAGATGCCGTAACCTATAATCGTAATGTTTATGATGATAGCGAAGAAAAAGGTTCTTCAGTTATCGAAATAGACCCTACAGGTAAAGCCGCGCAAGAGATGATCGCTATTGCTGAAGAGTTACTGGCGATGGAACCGGATAATTCACATGAGTTTAACTGATTTAAAGAAAGGCAAGGATAGCAAAACAAAAAAGAAAAACTTCACTATTGATGAGTTTATCTCTGATGCGGAAGATTATGCGAAAGGTGTTCCTAAAATTGTTAGCGAAGTTCCTGACGCTGACAGTTGCCAGAAATTAAATCTTAAGCAAGCGATTAGTGAAGCTAAACGCTATGTTGCAATGACTGAGATTGAGCATCAGCAAGCGCAAGCGATTAAAGCCGGTGTTAAACATAAAACGGATAAACCTTTTCGACGAGCAACGTTTACCCTAAGTGAAGAGGCTATAGAGCAGCTTCATAATTTATCAGAAGGGACTGATCTGGCAAAATCCCACATTTTACGTATTTTGATCGATGAATTATGTAATAAAGAGCAAAATGAGCAATTAAAAAAATTGTTGCAGTCTAGAATCGATTGATTTTCTCATTTTTGTTGACTTTTTATCCTTGAAAGAATCAAATTTTAGTCGAAAACCCGCCTTAAAAGCGGGTTTTTTCGTTTTGTATCCGACCTAACTATATGAATATTAATAATAATCACTGTTTTTTCAGTATTTTGTTATTAAGGCTAGTATTAGTTAATCAGTTTCTCTATAATATGCCACCTTTTTCAGGATCCTGAGGCGACGGTCTTGGGGAAATATAGCTCGAGCTGAAATTAATATTGGAGTGACTCAAATGTCTAAAGTTTGCCAAGTAACAGGCAAGAAGCCAGTCGTAGGGAACAACCGTTCTCACGCAAGAAACGCGACTCGTCGTCGTTTTTTACCTAACCTTCAATCTCACCGTTTTTGGGTTGAGAGCGAAAATCGTTTCGTTAAATTACGTTTAACTCCGAAAGGAATGCGTATTATCGATAAAAAAGGTATTGATGTAGTATTAGCTGACATCCGTGCCCGTGGCGAAAAAGTTTAATCACTTTATTCTAAGGAAATTACTATGCGCGATAAAATTCGTTTAGTTTCTAGTGCCGGTACTGGTCATTTTTATACTACTGATAAGAATAAAAAGACTATGCCAGAGAAGATGGAAATCAAGAAATTTGATCCAAAAGCTCGTAAGCACGTTATGTACAAAGAAGCTAAAATTAAGTAATTAATTTTGTTTCTATTAAAAAGCCCGGTTTATACCGGGTTTTTTTATGCCTAAAGGAAAGTGCTAATCCGGTAATGGGCGATATTTGATGGAAATTTAAGTAATATAAATGTCTGTTGCTATATATGCTTATCTTATCGGAACATTTGTATGAAACTATCTCGAACAGCTTGGAACAATGTCATTATTTTTTCAGTGATGATTATTATTCTATTGATTAATGCGACTAATGAGAAACTTTTTCCCGGTGAAGATAAAGCGAGTAAAGCAGAACAGTTTCTCTTACCTGAACACAGTGTTATTTTGACCCTTTTGATTGAGTCCCCAGCGAAACAGCAAATCCTGTTCGAACGCATTGGCCGCAGTTGGCAATTAACCTCAAAGGGGATAATGCTAGAGAAGACTGACTCACAAATCGAGCAAATGATGTTTGCTTGGCAACAGAGTATTGGTTTAGTACAAGCGGCAGAAGTTATTATTGATGAGAGTAGAGGCATTACAGTCGAGGTTGCTTTAGCTGGTGAAACTCAAGCGGTAACATTCACTCTCTACCCACTTACCGATCAATTATTAGTACACCAACCACAAGAAAATCTTTGGTTGGCATTACCACCAGCATTAGCACAGCAATTATTACCAATTAGTTTTTAGCGATTAGCAGATCAGTTAATCATAAATAAAGTTAATATGAGAAGAAATTATGCCTGAATTACCTGAAGTGGAAGTGTGCCGTTTAGGTATAAGCCCACATATAAAATCTCAAATTGTCAGTAAAGTTATTGTGCGTAATAAACGCCTAAGATGGCCAATACCTGATGAGATTAGTACTGTGGTTGGCTTACCTGTAGAAAGTATTGATCGCAGAGCAAAGTACTTATTACTGCGATTTAATAAAGGTACCTTGTTACTGCATTTAGGTATGTCAGGTGCTATCAGAGTAATTGATGAAAATACCCCAATAGTTAAACATGATCATTTCGACTTAGTCTTTGAGCATGGCAAAGTATTGCGACTGAATGATCCAAGACGTTTTGGCGCGGTATTGTGGTTAGAAAATGATTTTGATGAGCATAACTTGCTTACTAAGTTAGGGCCAGAGCCACTAAGTGATGAATTTTCAAAGGGCTATTTATTTAATAAGGCCAAAAATAGAAAAGTGCCCATCAAAACATTCATAATGAATAACCACATAGTGGTTGGTGTCGGAAATATTTATGCTAATGAAGCGTTATTTGAAGCAAGTATTTTACCAACGGTTAAAGCCTGTGATATTGAAGAAGTACGTTTAAATCAGTTAACAGATATCATTAAAAAAGTACTCAGCGCAGCAATTAAGCAAGGTGGCACAACGCTAAAAGATTTTACCCAAGCTGATGGTCGTCCTGGGTACTTTGAGCAATCATTGCAGGTGTATGGGCGAGCAGGGAAGTTATGTGTTAACTGCCAAACTATATTACTTGAAGTTAGGCAGTCTAATCGCAGTTCAGTGTATTGTCCGCAATGCCAGCAGGGTTAGTTCTTAACTTTGCTCAAGAGCCGCCTTTACAACGGGATGAACAAATTGACTAACATCGCCTTGGTGAAGCGCTACTTCTTTCACTAAGGTAGATGAAATGAATGAATTTTCCTCGGCAGGCGTTAGAAATACACTCTCAAGCTCAGGCGATAAACGTCTATTCATATTGGCTAACTGAAACTCATATTCGAAATCAGAAACCGCTCTTAATCCTCGAATAAGGACTTTGGCTTGGTGTTGTTTAGCAAAGTCGACTAATAAGCCGCTAAAGCCAACTACTTTGACGTTTGTTAGATTTTGAGTAACTTGTTCAAGCATGGCGACTCGCTGCTTCAAATCAAAGCGAGGTTGTTTACTCGGGCTAGCAGCAACACCGATAATAACTTCACTAAATAATTTACTAGCGCGTACTATTAAGTCGCTGTGACCATTGGTTACAGGATCAAATGTCCCTGGATAAATTGCTTTTATTGTCATGGCTTTATGTTTTTTGAACGAATTAAAGGTTTAATTGTAAAGCGACAAGTAGTTAGCTGACAAGTTTTTATAGTGTGAACAGCGCAGTTTGACTATGGATAATCAGCAAAAATGAATAATTAATCACAAATAAAAATAAAAAACCTTAAAGTATTTACTCAAAACACTTTATTCATACTGAATTTTGGTAGTATTATTGAGTTAGTTTTAATCAAATCAAATAAGAAGTAGCTGCATGAAAACCCGCGATAAAATAATCCAAGCCAGTATTGAATTATTTAATGAGCAAGGAGAGCGAAATGTTACCACTAATCATATTGCTGCTCACTTAGCTATTAGTCCAGGTAATCTTTATTACCACTTCCGTAATAAAGAAGATATTATTTTATCCATCTACGAAGAGTACGCTCGTAGCTTATTGCTTGAAACATTACCTCAAGTTACCTCAGAGATGAAGCCATTAGATTCATTAGTTTTGTACATGGACTCTGTTTTTCAGACAACGATGAAGTTTAGGTTTTTCTATAGCAACTTACCTGTTTTATTAGATAAAAACCCAAGCTTACGTGAAAAGTATGTTGAAGTTCAACAGTCAATTTCAGAACGGGTAAGTCAGCTACTCATTTTACTTCGATCCTCTGACATCATAGACTTTCAAGATGACGAACTTTCTGAGATTGTCAGTATATTGCGACTGATCAATACTTTTTGGGTGAGTTTTTATCAAACTCAGAATATTGTTAATGAAGTAAATGATTCTGTCTTCTATCAAGGGGTACTTAAGATTTTGGTTATTTTAAGGCCTTACACTAAAGCTCATGCAATCAATGAATTGAATGAATCTTGTGCGTTATATGAGCAAAGGTATCAAGAAGCGATTGCAGAAGGGTAATTTCTCGGTATCTAGTGGTAAAAAAGTGCTTAAGCGGTTAATTCAAATTGAAAGTTATCAGGTCTTTCATAACCTTGGCTTACTTTAAAATAAAAGCTTTCAATACGTTGTGAGCGTTGCTTAACTTCTACAGACTGTGCTTCTTGGTGAGTGGAGCTAGATGCAAGCTGCTGACTATTTTCGTAATTATTACCAGCGGCGCTAGCGGAAATAGCCTCTTGCGCAGCTAGTGTACGATTCATTAAACTATCAAAATCATCAGCTGTATTATATTGTTTTTCTTGATTAAAAGCTGAGTTAGCTTTGGTTGTTTCGTTAGCTTCCGGTTTTGATTTTTGGGTGATTTTCTGATTCTGCTCAGCTAATATTTCTGATTGGGCCGCTAATATTTTCTGCGTTGCGCTAGCGGCAACTTTGATATCTTGTGAAGAAGGGTTTGCTGGCGCTAATGCTGCAGCATGTACTTTCTGCATTTTAGTGATGGTTGCTTGCGGGTCTCCAGACACCACACTAAGATCAACGGAAACTTCTCCACTGACAGCATATTTTTTTCCATCTGGACCTGCTTCAAAGGTGTAAGAAGGCGAGCCAGTTGTCGAACCACCTGTGCTAGCATGTGCTAACTCATGCGCTCTTACCTCTTTATCTCTTTGCTTTAATTCTAGAATTACTTTTGCATCAATAAGTTCTTGTTGATGCTCTTGTTCAGCATGACTGTCATCACTTTGCTCTGCATGGCCTTGGTGTTCATGATGGCTCTGACTTTGCTCACCTTGCTGTTGGCCCTGTTGTTGCCCTTGTTGTTGCTCTTTTTGTTCCGATATTGTGTTGGCAGCATGCTCCGCTTGTTTTTTTAAGTTGGCAAAATCGAGATTTTCGTTATTCTGAGCAGGAGTTCGAGCACGTTCTTTTTCTGACGCGACGCCTTTTTCGGCAGCAGATGGGTTGGTTGCTGCAACTTGGGTAATTATTTCACGTTTAAGATTATCACGGCGCAGGCCTTCAGTCGGAGGGTTAACCACCGTTGCTAAAGGTAAACTTACTGCATGTGGTGTTATATTCATAAGAGAAACTAGCGCTCAGTAAATAATGCTGACAGTTTATTAGGCTGTTACATCAAGTAAAGTGCCTAATGAATCATCTGCACTCTTAATGACTTCCGTAGAAGCTTTAGCCTGAAACTCAGCGACTTTCAAGTTTACAATTGCTTGATTTAAATCAGGAAGTTGTGAGTTGCTAGTGGTAGTGTTAACTTCGGTATTAACTTCTCCAGAGCTAGATAAGGTATCTTGTTGCTCAGCAGTAGCTGTTGTATTTTCTACAATATCAGAGGCTGCCTGGTCAGCTGTGGCTTTTGCATTTTGAAAGCCTTGTACACCTGAATTAAATGCTGATGGTATTTCCATGGACACTCTCCATTAACACGAGTCTATTGGTTAATTATTAATCTAAATGGCAATAAAGTAAAGTGAAAAAGCACTATAGACTACTGATAACTAGCCTGTAATTATTAAGGATTATTTATGGATAAATTTATCATTTAACCATTGGCTAAATACCTGATAAAAATCATCTAGATGCGAGATGAAAGGAGCATGAGAAGCTTTTTCAAAAAGGTATTGCTCACTATTTGGCGCCAGGTTATTAATTTCTTTGATTACAGCTTTAGGTACCAAACTGTCATTATGTCCATATAAACGTAAAAATGGCAGGTCGATATCTGCCAAGCGTTGTCGTAAGTCACAATCGCTCAATAAGGCGAGTGAATCTGACAATGTTTTTTGCGTTGGTAAAGAATGAGCCATGACTAATTGGGTAATTAGCTTTAAATCTTGGCGGATATGCGGGCTTCCCATTGCTTGAATTTTTAAGAAGCCAGTAATGGTTTTTGCTGTATCTTGGGCTAATTGTTGATGAAAACTATTTAAGATAGTATTTTTTATCCCTGGCCAGTTATTATTCTGTTCAACAAAATACGGGCTACTTGCAACAGTGATCAGTGCCAGTACATCTTGAGGGTAGCGCAGAGACATTTCAGTGGCGACAAGGCCGCCAAGTGACCAACCTAAATAGATAGCAGGCTTGGTTATTGTTTCTTTTAGCTGTGAACAAATAGTTGCTAAATCATAGGGTTCGATATGAACTTCAGCATTTCGACCAAACCCTGGCAAATCAATAGTTAATAATTGAAATTTTTCATTATCATGCTGAGAAAATAATTCAAGCAATGGTTGCCATACTCCAGAATTTAAGCCCCAACCATGAATTAACACAACTGGAATGGCATCACTTCTTAAAGGAGAATTTTCTGGGTATGTGGAAAATATTAGGCTTTTTGCCATGCTTACAACTGTACCGTTAGAGTTAAAGCAGCAGTTTATCTTAATTCTGCTTTTTGCAAAAGGAAAGCAGCATGGCATGGAAGGCTAAAGCTCACTATCTAAAAAGACTTTTAGATAGAGCACTCAATAATATCGGGTGTTGCGATTTGTGTGCTGCAGATGTTCATTCAAGTTACTTGTTAGCACAGCCATTACAACAATCTCTCATATGTCAGTACTGCGTTGATGATTTACCTTATTTCAAACAAGAATTACTCTGCGCAAATCTACTAAACTGGCCAGCAGTATATAAAGCATTACCTAATATTCATTTTGATAAGCTCTTTGCACTAGCACCCTATTCATACCCCTTTGACACTTGGTTGGCGCAGTTTAAATATTCTGGGCGATTTGAGCTGGCAAACTTGTTCAGTGCGCTTCTTAGTGCTCAGTGGCAAAGTTCTTTAATGGCTCAAAGTCATTTTGATTTAGTATTATCTGTACCTCTGCATAGTAAAAAGTGGCAGCTACGAGGCTATAACCAAGCACATTTAATCGCCCAAAACTTTGCTAAACAATTGTCTTTACCCTATGACGCTGATCTTTTAATACGGATTAAAAATAATGACAGTCAAATGGGTAAAACGGGTGCTCAACGTCGAAAAAATTTACGTAATAATTTTTCCTTAAAGCAAGATATATCGAGTAAAGTGAAGCACGTACTTTTGATTGATGATGTGGTAACAACGGGCACAACGGCTAGTGAAATAAGTAAACTATTGAAACAAGCAGGAGTACAAACCGTTACTTTAGTAACGGTTTGTCTGAGCTTGCCTAATAAATAGGGTCAAGTGTTGTTAATGAGATTAATTATAAGGGGCTGAAAAAGCTTTACTGAAAAATAAGCTATTGGCTAGAATTTTTGAGCTACCGTGCCAGTATCCCCTAAAGGATAATACTTCTGTCGTTGCTATTACTCTTCCTTTGCCGACATTGTGAGCAATGATAGCAGCATTATGAGCTAGTCGATTAACCAAGTTTTTATCAGTAAAACCACTGAGTAAAGGCTCTGCGGTATATTTAGCTACGGTGACAAATGGCTTTTGGGGTTGCTCCATAATCAAATTACTGTTTCGAAATAGAGGTAACAGATTTTGTTGATAACCGTACGCAAGCGGATGACTATTATCTAATTGAACTTGAAATATTGCGCCAGCAATACGTTTACGGCTTGCCAAGGCTTCTTTGTCTTGATAACTCAGGTTTTCATCATCGAAAAGTTGATCTATTTGTGTTTTAGTGACAAAACGGGCTCGTAATATTTCCTGTTTTGCTAGCCAGCGAGCAGCACGCTTTTGCGCAATGATTACTCCACCTTGTTTTACCCATAGAGTCAGTTGTTTGGCCGTACTTTCAGTTAAGTATCGATAATTACCATCAACCAGAATTATGTGACTATAGGAAGACAAATCAACTCGGTTTAATTTATGGTGATCAACAATTGACAGTGGAATATTCAATGTTTCGTCTAAATAAAAGCGCACTTCACCAGCTTCATATTGAGAAATGCCATCACCACCAAGTAAAAGTGCTTTAGGCTTAACGATAGGCTTTATCGAGCTGCTGCCAAAATCAACCCCTTGAACCGTTAACCCAGTATTAATTGAATGAAGCGCAATGCCATTATTATTACTTGCGGTTATTAATTTCTCTTGCCAATTTTCAACTTTTTGAATGCCGGCAGGGATAATGATGCTACCAGGATTAAAGTGCATTGTTTTATCATTGACTACGCTAGAGAATGCTTTTGTCGCTACCCTTGCATTGATGTTAAGCGTTAATAATTCATTCAGTAACTTTGCAGATAAAAAATGTTGCCATTGAAAAACATAGCCGTAAGCTGATTGAACATTGTTGTTAGCAGCAAACTCTGCAGGTTTACTCCAAGGGCGTTTAGCCAATTTTAAGCCTCGGGTGCGTTTTAGTTTTATAGCTTCTATGTTCATTGCTAAAGGCATTGTCCAGCCTGAAACATCATAAAAAGTATTGTCTCGAAAGTTTTTTTGTTGATTAAATAGTGCTTGAATAAGTCGATACTGCGGTTGTGCCAGCGGCACAAAATAACTACTACCTTTTAAGTAATTTTTATCATTAAACTCAAAGGACTCAGTAACTGGGTAAACATTGATTTTATGCTGAGCTAATGTTGATAATAAAGCAGCTAATCGATAACTATCTTGTTTTTCATGGAGTAAATAACCCGAGAATTTTTCTGACTCTGCAAGCTCAATGCTTTGCTGATAAAACTTACTTCGATACTGCTTTAACTCCGCTCTTTTTTCCCAAGCACCAAAAATAGTTGAAAGAGAAGTGGTTACATGATTTTCAATGCTAAATTCTAATGTCAGCAAACCATTGACTGTTTGTTGTTGCATGCCTCTTGAACTTGCCTGCTCAAACAATACGCCAATACTGCCGTTGATGTCAGGATAGGTTGAACCTTTTCCGTAGTAGAAGTCATCAAAATTTTCTTCGCTGTAATAGAGGCGTTGTTGTTTGTCTAAAGCTTGCGCATGAAAGTTTGCTAATGCTGCAGTAAGCTCAATGTTACTTTCTGGCGTTAAAGGGTGAGTACGACTTTTAATACCGGGTTGAAAAAAATAGCTGCTGTTATGACCCATTTCATGAAAATCGCCTACGACGTGCGGCTGATACTTATGAAAATATTTCATTCTATGCTGGCTTTCTTTTTGTGAAAGCAACAACCAATCTCTATTTAAATCAAACCAAAAGTGATTAGTTCGTCCAGTAACCCAATCTTGGTGATGTTCAATATGATTACTGTCGCTGTTGTTAGCTGAATTTCGGTAAGTGGTTACCCAATTAACAAATCTATCCATACCGTCTGGGTTAACGCTAGGCTCTAAAACAATGACAGTATTAGCCAATAGCTGGGATAATTTCTCATCGGTATTCGCCGCCAAATAATAGGCAACGATCATCGCGGCATTTGCACCACTTATTTCATCACCATGAACGCTGTAACCTAGCCAGATCACTAAAGGCGAATCAGCTGATTCTTGCTCATCATACGGTGCACTGTTTTGGCTTAATAGATCCCTTTCAGCCAGTATTTTATCAAGTTTTGCTAAATTATTGGGGCTAGATATAGTTACTAATAGTTGCTCACGTTGCTGAGCTGTTTGTCCCATGGAGTGAATGTTAACCCGGTCGGCTTTATCGGCAAGTTGATAAAAGTACTTGCTGAGTTGGTCGTGCCTTATATGACGTTGGCCAATTTCGACACCTAAACTGCTGCTCGGTACAGGAATATCAGTATTAAACTGGACTCCTTTAGGTAAGAAATCTTGTACAGGTTTTGCTTGAATCGCTAATGAAAGTAAGGTGATAATTGCAATTGTTAATGTGCGCAGGAGTAACATCTAATAAGCCTCTTAATTTGACAGTGATAAAGTATCAAACAAAAGCATAAAAATCATTAGCACATAACTAAATAGCAGAGTAAAATGGTCATACTTGAGTAATTTAGTCAGGTACTTTTGCTGAATTCAAGGTTTAGCTGCAGTACCAGAGAGCAAAGAGAGTTAATAAGTCATGATCATTATTTCAGAAAGTGCCCAAAAGCATTTTATCAATTTACTTTCACAACAAGCTGAAGGTACACATATTCGTGTTTTTGTCGTAAACCCAGGTACAGCGAAAGCTGAATGTGGGGTTTCGTACTGTCCGCCAGACGCAGTTGAAGAAGATGACATTGAACTTCCGTTTGACGGCTTTTCAGCTATGGTTGATGCCGATAGTAAAGGTTTCTTAGAAGAAGCTGAAATTGACTTCACTACCGATCAAATGGGCTCGCAACTTACCTTAAAAGCACCGAATGCTAAATTACGTAAAGTCGCAGATGACGCGCCATTATTTGAAAGAGTAAATTACTTTTTACAGGCAGAAGTAAACCCTCAGCTTGCTGGTCATGGTGGTGAATGTACACTCGTAGACATCACTGAAGATGGTTATGCCGTACTACAATTTGGCGGTGGCTGTAATGGTTGTGCTCAAATCGATGTAACGGTAAAAGACGGCATTGAGAAGCAACTTATTGAGTTAATGGCTGATGAAATTAAAGGCGTGAAAGATGCTACAGAGCATGAACGCGGTGACCATTCATACTATTAAGCTGTTTTATAGCAAAGTATAAATGTATAAATTACTAGAAAAATTAGGCCAAAACCCACAACGCAGTTTAAAACTGTTTCTTCGTGGACTTGGCCTTTTTGTTATTGGCTTGGTTTTTGTTGGTTTGGGTTATTATCACCACCACTTATGGCAAGTTATTGGTATCTTCACCTTGTGTGTTTCATGTTTAATTGCAGCATGGGGATATTTAGGGATCTTTGCCAATCGTTGGCTTAATATGCTTTATAAAACTCAAATTAAATCTAAAGATTTTAAATGAACGCTGTCATTAATTTAATAAAAACTCATTGGCTTACTATCACTATGTGCTTACTTGCTGCTATTGCCGCTCTATCTTTGTGGCCTGCGGAAAGTTTACCTCGAGTCCCCGGCAGTGATAAGACACACCACTTTATCTCATACGGGGCATTAGTATTTCCTTTAGCATTGAGAAAGCCGAAATACTGGTTGTGGATTATATTTGCTTTCGCAGCATTTAGTGGTGCGATTGAATTAATTCAACCTTACGTCAATCGCTACGGAGAATGGCTTGATATGGCGGCAAATGTTACAGGATTAGCATGTGGAGTAGTAGCCGCACAACTCTTGCTTTTTTTCTATCCTGATAACACTAAGTAACGTTTGATAATATATGCGATACATATGTTCGACGAATAGTTGATAAGTATCAAAGTTGAAATTAATGTGCGTGATAAAATTGTTTCACCTTAAGCAATCAAGCCCATTTACTTATGTCTAAAGAAACTCCTGCTCATCACCTCCCTGTAACTCGCCCACCAAAGCGTTTGTGGCAAAAGATTTCTGCTGTGATTGCTAAGGGTAGTTTTGCTTTAGCAGCTATCGGTGTCGTTGTGACACTTATTTATGGCAATAGTGTCGAAGCAGATATAAAAGCGGCATTAGGTGCTACCACCTTTTTTTGTTTCGCCGTTGGCGTAGTATGTCAAACCATGGGGGGCACATGCATTCCTAACCTAAAACCAGCCCCAAAGGACGAAGAAAAATAAACCACTAAAGAGCACTATTTTTTTCGTAATAATGAAAGTGCCAAGCGAGCGTTAGGCCTCTCGCTAGCATAAATATAGAAAATGCCGCCCATAACCCATGATTGCCAAAGCTTTGTAATAGGTACCATGCTGGGAAGAAGCAGCAAAAAGTAGCAATAATCATACTATTGCGCATTATTTTTGCTTTCATCAGCCCAATATAAACACCGTCATATAAAAAACACCAACAGCTCACTAAAGGCAGTAATATCATCCAATTGATGTATTGCTCGGCAAATGTAATAACACTGCTAATATCGGAAATAAGTCTTAATAATTTATCGCCGAGCATGGCAAACATTAAAGCGTAGCAACCAGCAAAGACTAGATTCCAAAATAAGGCGATGCGAACTGTTCGTTCTAATTGTTTAGTATTCTTCTCACCGTGAGCTTTGCCCACCATAGCTTCAGCTGCATTTGCAATACCGTCTAAACCAAATGAAATAAGTAACAAAAAATTCATTAAAATCGCATTAGCGGCGACTACAGTATCGCCTAAACGCGCGCCTTGGAAAGTAATAAACAAGAAACACACTTGTAAGCACAAGGTACGAATAAGAATGTCTCGATTGAGCTGAAAATAAGTTTTGAGTACTTGTTTGTCAAATAGCTGGATAATAAGTTGCTGCAAGTTTTTAACCAGTTCACTGAGTACACTCTGATAGCGTTTAATGATCAGGAATAATCCAATAAACATTCCTGAGTACTCTGCTAGCAAACTGGCAAAGGCAACACCTTGTACTTGCCAATGAAAGACAAATACAAACAATAAATCTAAGCAGATATTGATGGCATTGGTAGCAATGAGTAACCACATAACCGCTTTACTTTGTTGGTTGCCAATTAACCAACCTAGAATGACTAAATTTGCCAGCGCTGCAGGTATTCCCCATATGCGTATTTGCGCATATTGATTGGCAAAAAACTGTACTTTTTCAGAGCCGCCAGCGACGGATAGGGCAATGTCTAAGAATGGCCCTTGCAGTAAGATGAAAAAGAGGCCAATTAAAAAAGCAAGACATACTCCTCTGAGTAATATTAATAAATTGTTAGTAATATTACCCTGGCCTAAGTTTTGGGCGCTAAGTCCAGTGGTCGACATTCGTAAAAAACCGCACAGCCAAACGACTGAAGTCACGAGCATAGCACCTATGGTACTGCCACCTAAAAAGTAGGCATGTTCTAAATGGCCAATTACAGCCGTATCTACTAAACCGAGTAACGGTACAGTGATATTAGAGAGGATCATAGGTATGGCTAAATAAAATAAGCGTTTATGTTGATCGAAACGGCTAGTTTGAAACAAAAAAATATCCTAAAGTTCTAGTGGTTTAAAAAGAAAGGCGCTATTTTAGCTCCATACCATTTCTTTTACGGATTGGTATCATCTTATTTTTAAGGGTATATACCATGAAATCATTGCTGCAGACACTTTTTTCAATTTCATTACTTTCCAGTTTGGCATTTTCTAGCCACGCTGCGGTGATATTACAATATCATCATGTGAGTGACTCGACGCCACCTAGCACCAGTATTTCGCCAAAACAGTTTGAAGTTCATCTGCAATATTTAAAAGATAATAACTTTAAAGTAGTGCCATTATCAGAGTTGATTGACGGTATTAAAAATCAACAAGCCTTACCTGATAAAAGTGTCGCGATCACCTTTGATGATGCTTATCTTGATGTATTAACACAAGCTAAACCAATATTAGATAAATTTAACTTTCCCTATACGATTTATGTTAATCCCGGCATTATCGATCGTAATAAAAACAAAGAAAAGTCTCACTATTTGTCTTGGATTCAACTTAAGGCGATGGCTGATGAAGGAGTCATTATTGCTAACCATGGTTATGAGCATGACTCTATGGCACGAATTAGCGATGGTTTAACTCAACAACAATGGCTAGAAAAGCAAACAGAGTTATTATTAAAAGCTGAGGCCATTATCAAGGAGAATACCGGACAAAGCTGGCGCTATTATGCTTATCCATATGGCGAGTATGATGTTGCGGTACAAGAGTGGGCTAGAAAGAATGATTTTGTCGCTTTCTCTCAGCAATCAGGTGCTATTGGTTTAACGACCGACTTAACCAGTGTGCCACGTTTTCCTGCCTCTAAACCTTATGATAAAATTTCGGGTTTACGTGATAAGTTAAACTCTTTAGCCTTTAATATCAGCTTAAAAGGCGAACAAGCTGATACTATTTTTAAACATAAAGAAGCCAAGAGTATTACGTTTAATATTGAAACCGGTGATTTTTATAAATCAGGTCTTAATTGTTATATTTCTGGTTTAGGTAAGCAAAAAATTACTTGGCATGATGACAGTAGCTTTAGTATCAATTTCTCTAAAGATTTACCCGTTGGTCGAGTAAGGGCAAACTGTACTGCCGCAAGCATTAGTAAACCAGGGCGCTACTATTGGTATTCTAAGCCTTGGTTTATTTTAAAGCCTGATGGTAGTTGGTATCACTTATAAAACTCAGTTTTTATAAGCTTACCCTTACAATAAGCAACTAGTATAAAGCGACTATTTTTTGATAGTCGCTCAATAATTTTTCGCTATCAATACTCGGTAACTCACCCAATGCTTGCTCAGGCTTGAAAATAGCAGCGACTTCACCTGCAGGATTAATTAAAACTAATGAAGCGCTATGATCAACCCAGTAGCCATCATCACTTTGCTCGTCACCTTCTTCTTTAGGGGTGATCGCGTACATCATGCCTAAATTTCGTGAAAACGGAAAAAGCACATCATGCTCAGCTCGCAGAGCTTTAAACTCGGGGTTAAAATAATTGATGTATTGATTAAGCTTTTCCGATGTATCTCTTTTAGGATCTACAGAAACTAATAATACTTGGCTGTTGTTGGCTATTTTGGTTAAGTCCGGATAAATAAATTGTAGGTTTTGTAAGGTGGTTGGGCATATATCAGGGCACGAAGTGTAGCCAAAAAACACTAATGACCATTTATTCAGTAACTGCTGATTGTCAAACGGCTTTCCTAGTTGATCTGTCAGGGTAAATGCTGACATTTTACGCGCTTCTTGGTAATACAAAGCATACTCAGGCTTGGGTAATTGATTTGACTGTTTAATTAGTTGAAAGCCAACTGAGCCTGCCGTAATCGAAACTAAAGCAACTAAACCGTATAAATATTTATTCATAAACTTACCTTTTATCGCGACTTAAGCCATGGGTAACCAGTAATGATCAAGCAATAAAATAATAAAGAGCAACATCAGATGCACAATAGAGAACTTGAACGTTGCCATGGCGGTATCAGCAGTAGCGTTGAACTTTAGTTGCCATGCATAGCGGATAAAAATTAGATTTAAGCTACAAGCTCCGAGTAAATACAGCCAATTGCTCATACCAACCAAGTAAGGCAACAAACAAACCACAAAGAGTAAAACGGTGTATAACAATATTTGAGTTTTAGTAAAGCTAACGCCATGGGTTACCGGCAGCATAGGAATGTTTACCTTTGCGTAATCATTTTTTCTATGGATAGCTAATGCCCAAAAGTGTGGTGGGGTCCAAGTAAAAATAATGAGTACTAATAATAATGCGTTAGGGGCAATTTCATTGGTCATGGCGGTCCAACCAAGTAATGGTGGTATTGCGCCTGCTAAGCCACCAATAGTGATATTTTGTGGTGTTGCTCTTTTTAAATATAAGGTATAGATAAAACTATAACCGACCAGGCCAGCTAAGGTTAAAAATGCAGTTAACGGGTTGACTAAACTGTATAAAACAACAAAGCCAATAAGCGCTAAACATGCTGCGAAGATAATGGCACTTTCAACACTTATTCTCCCCTCTGGTAAAGGTCTATTGTGAGTTCGTCCCATAATCGTATCAATTTTTTCATCGACTATATGGTTAATCGCTGCGGCAGCTGAAGATAAGCAAGCGATGCCAAACATTGCAGGTAACAGTAGTTGCCAAGGTAAACCATCGGGAACTGATAAACTCATGCCAACTAATGCGGTAAGCACAAGTAAAGCGACAACTTTGGGCTTGGTTATATCGTAGTAAGCACGCCAATTTTGCAACGTATGAGTTAAAGAAAAGTGCTTTTCATTCGTGTCTATCGCTATATCTAACGATTTATTGATGACTTTACTCATAGAGAGACTCCTGTGAATTCTGTCTTAGTTTATATGCTAGCGTGATTAAACTAAGCATCAAGCAAGCGGCAACTAAATTATGAGCGACCGCGATATTAAGGGGTAATGAAAACCAAATATTACTAATACCTAACCCTATTTGAAGCACTAGTAAGCTAAACAAAGCAACGGCAGCAGACTTTACTCTGTGATTCCTTGCTTTGATAAAAATCATTAGCGCCAACCATGTTAGGAACACGCCAGTGATAATAGCGCCTATGCGATGAGTCACATGTATAGTTACTCGTTCATTATGTGCTAAATGTCCAAATTCATAGGTGTCTTTACTTGGGGGGATTAAGTCAAATGAGTTCTCGAAGCTCAAATCGGAGAGCCAATCCCCTTGACAAATAGGCAGCTCAACACAACTCATCGCGGCATAATTTGAAGATGTCCAACCGCCAAGTGCGATTTGTGCCGTTAAAATTGAAATACCTAGCAGAGCATAGCGACCATATTTTCTGAGTTGCCAATCAACAAGGTTAGCACCTTGATTCTCCATACTCTTAGCGTTTAGACGCAAATATAATAAAAACAATAAGCTAAGCGTAGTAAAACCACCCAGTAAATGTGCCATTACTATAATAGGCATTAATTTAAGCGTTACTGTCCACATGCCCAATGCGGCTTGAAAGGTTACGATAGATAAAATAACGATCGGCAAAATAACCGGGTATTGGCTGGCTGTATGCTTTGATAGCCTTAACTTAATTGAATAAATAGCGATGCCTAGTATCAACAACCCCAAGCTACCGGCAAAATAGCGGTGAATCATTTCATTCCATGCTTTAGCCGTTTCAACGGGTCTATCGGGAAAGGCTTTTTCAGCGGCAGTTATTTGTGCACTTGTCTGTGGGACATCAATTAAACCATAACATGTTGGCCAGTCTGGGCAGCCTAATCCTGCATGTGTTAAGCGCGTATAAGCGCCCAAACCAATAACAACGATTGTTAATAATAAGCTTGTTAATACCAAGCGTTGTAAATTTCTTCTACTACGGACTTGTTGATTCATCACTAACCCGCTTTTGAATATTTTAAAAGTTTCTTCATATCAGCCAAGATCGCTTTACCAAAGCTAGCTTGCTGTTGTGCTGATGCCGGTACTTGGTGCGTTAAGATAATATTACCTAATGGATCGGAAATGAGTACTTCAGCTTTAGTTAATTGTTGTTTCATATGGGGAGTTAAAGCAATAACTTGCCACTGACTTTTGCCTAGTTGCTTGCTTTGCTCGGCAGAAAAAACGTTCATCTTAAGTATTACCGGAGTAACCCTTGGCATATCCTTACCGAGTAATACATAACTGTTGTGAACCGCCTCGATACTTTGCAAACACGTATCTGAGCAAGTATCAGGTAATCGATAAATAATAAGCCACTGCTTAGCAAGTTTGCTATCAGTAATGCCCAACTCTTTCAATGTTAAAGGTTGCTCTAATAGAGTGCCGTGGTTGGTTACACCTGACTTGAGCCATTGGTTTTCAAGCGCTAACTTAGCAATGACAATGGGCAAGACAAACACTAATATCAACAGCAACAAACTTCGGCGATTACTAAACCTCTGTTGTTTTGGGTTAGCAGTATCTGGCTCTGATAAGTCGAGTGCATTGTCAGCTTTAACCATATTTTATTGCCTTATTCTTATTATTAGTTGTCGTTTTTTGTGTTTTATCATTTGTTATTAATACGGTTTTCTTAGCTTGTGTTTGGTTTTTTCTTTTTAAGCTAATCATAAGTATTAACCAAACAATGGCTAACGCTGCCCACTGGAAAGAATAACCGAAGTGTTTCTCTGGTGGCATTACTATGGGATGCCAATTCTTTTTAAAGCCAATGGTTTCATTTTTGTTAGCGTAGATAACAAAGGGCAATAGCGGCTTGGCAATTAATGTGGAGAATTTGTCTAAATCAATTTCCTGCACCCTTAAAGGCCAACTGACTTTGCTAAAGTCTTGTGCTTTTAAAGTAATGCCCTTTTCTATAATACGTACATGGCCTTGAAATTTATGCTGGCCTTGTATCGAGCTTATCTTTGGTAATTCGCTGCGATGAATTGAGCCTTGCACCCAACCTAAATTAATAAGTACCGCATAAGATGTCGTGGTCACTACCTGTAATACTCGGTAGCCAAGTGAACCTTGCTCCACTTGATTATCCAGGAGAAAAACATAGTCACTATTAAACTGACCATCAATAGTGACAGGAAAATCATTAATGTTTTCATCGCCACTAAATTGCTTTGTTTGAGACATCTCGACTATTTCGTCAAGTGTTAGCGGAGATTGCTGGTTTAACTGAGCAATGCGGTCGATACGGTGTTCTTTATCAACCCCTCGAGCATACTGCCAAAAAGATAATTTTAGTAAACAAGCAAATACTATAAGCGTAAGCCCTAACCAAAGGGCGTTATTTATCAGCTTTTTTTGTTTGCTTAATATTGGCAAAAACTCACCTCTTATAGGATATAGACAAAGACAAAAAGCATTACCCACACTACATCGACAAAATGCCAATACCAACTAGCTGCTTGAAAAGCAAAGTGATTTTTCGGGGTGAAATGTCCTTTTAAAACCCTGAACCACATAACAATTAACATGATACATCCCAAGGTAACATGCATACCGTGGAAGCCAGTTAACAGGTAGAAACTATTACCATAAACGCCACTAGTGAGGTATAAACGCATTTCTTCAGAATAACCATGTGCGTACTCTAGCACTTGGAACCCCATGAATGCTAAACCGAGAATTATCGTAATACCTAGCCATGCCTTCAGGGCTTTACGGTTATTTTTAATCAGCGCACTATGGGCAAAGTGTGCAGTAATAGAGGAGCTTAATAATAAAACGGTGTTAAGTAGTGGTAGTCCGTACCAACCCATTGCTGTAGTTGTGGTGCCGTCGGGTGTTTTTAATAAAGGCCATTGAGCAATGAAATCAGGCCATAGCACCGCACCTGTTTCTACATTATTGCCAGCGCCCCCTAACCAAGGAACAGAAAACACCCGTAAATAAAGTAAAGCGCCAAAAAAAGCAGCAAAAAACATCACTTCTGAAAAAATAAACCAACTCATTCCTTGCTTGAATGAATTATCCATTTGATGTGAATATTTTCCGGTGAGTGACTCATTGATAACATCACTAAACCAACCGACCAACATATAAATAACTAGCGCTATGCCTGCTAATAAAATATAGCCGCCATAACCGCTGGTTTCGTTGGCTAAGTCTGTAACATAATTACCCGCGCCGACTGCGATTAAAAAGAGTGCAACCGCACCTACGATAGGCCAATGGCTCTGGCTGGGTACATAATAACTTTCGTATGCTTTGTTAGTCATTTTCTATCCCTTTATTAGTTTCTTATGACGATTTTTCAGTAATGTCATACAAGGTATAAGATAAAGTTAAAGTCTTAATATCTTCAGGTAGCGCTAGATCCACGTAGAACTGTAATGACATTTCAACATCTTCAAGTGCCATTAATGGTTGCTCGTTAAAACAAAAGCATTCCATTTTATGGAAGTAGCCCGCTGCTAGTCCAGGAGAAACAGAAGGAACCGCTTGGCCGACAATTTTATGAGCTGCATTATTTTTTGCATAAAAAGAGACGACTTTCATTTCACCTGGGTGTACTTCAACTTCATTGATTATGGGTTCAAATTTCCAAGGAACTCCCTTGGCATTGCGAGTGATAAACTGCACTTTTACCGTACGAGACTCATCGACAGAACTGGCCTCATAGGCAACCGCTGCGGTATTGGTTTTGCCGTTTAAGCCGGTAATGTCACAAAATACGTCGTACAAAGGTACTAAAGCGAAACCAAAGCCAAACATGGCAGCAACCACCACTAACAGTTTTTTGGCTGTTTTATTATTGCTATTGGCTTGGCGTTGTTTATCGTCACTCATAGGCATTAGTGCTCATGTTGGTTTGCGTTATCAATATCTTTTTGCGGCGGTGGTGTGCTAAAGGTGTGATACGGGGCAGGACTAGCAACCGTCCATTCTAATCCAATCGCACCATCCCAAGGCTTGGCTGGTGCTTTCTCTCCACCACGAATACATTTGATCACAGCTGCTAAGAAAATTAACTGCGACAAACCAAAAGCAAAGCCGCCAATACTGACCCATTTATTAAAGTCGGCAAACTGCAGAGCATAATCAGGAATTCTGCGCGGCATGCCTGCTAAACCTAAGAAATGCATAGGGAAGAAAAGCAAGTTAACGGAAATTAATGAGCACCAAAAATGCCATTTACTTAACGCGTCGTTATACATATGACCAGTCCATTTAGGTAACCAGTAATACGCACCAGCATAAAGTGAAAATAACGATCCTGTGACTAAGACGTAATGAAAGTGAGCGACAACAAAGTAGGTGTCGTGGTATTGAAAATCAACCGGAGTCATCGCAAGCATCAAGCCAGAGAAGCCACCAATAGTGAATAAAATGACGAATGCAATCGAGAATAACATCGGCGTTTCAAAGGTTAATGCCCCTTTCCACATCGTTGCAACCCAGTTAAAGACTTTAACTCCCGTAGGCACAGCAATTAACATGGTGCAGTACATAAAGAACAGCTCGCCGAATAAAGGCATGCCTGTGGTGAACATATGATGTGCCCAAACAATAAAGGACAATAGCGCAATAGAAGAAGTCGCGTAGACCATTGAGCTATAGCCAAATAAGCGTTTACGCGAAAATGCTGGAATAGTGGTTGATACAATACCAAAGGCTGGCAAGATCATTATGTAGACTTCAGGGTGACCAAAAAACCAGAAAATATGCTGGAACATTACGGGGTCGCCACCACCTGCAGCATCAAAAAAGCTAGTGCCAAAGTAAGTGTCGGTCAGCAGCATGGTCACTACACCGGCGAGGACCGGCATCACCGCGATTAACAAGTAGGCAGTAATAAAGAAGGTCCACACGAACAACGGCATTTTCATGTATGTCATGCCAGGGGCACGTAAATTCATAATGGTAACGACTATGTTGATTGCACCCATAATGGATGAAATCCCCATAATATGAACAGCAAAAACAAAAAATGCTGTACTACCATTTGAGTACGTTGTTGAAAGTGGTGCGTAGAATGTCCAGCCAAAGTTAGGTGCGCCACTTTCCATAAAAAAGGAACTAAGTAAAATAGCGAAAGCAAAAGGTAGTATCCAAAAACTCCAGTTATTCATCCTAGGCATCGCCATATCTGGAGCACCAATCATCATGGGTATCATCCAGTTAGCAAAACCGGTAAATGCTGGCATGATTGCACCAAATACCATGATCAAACCATGTACTGTGGTTAATTGGTTGAAAAAGTCAGGTTCAACGAACTGTAAACCCGGTTGAAATAGCTCGGCTCTAATTACCATAGCTAAAGCGCCACCGGTTAACAGCATGATAAAGGCAAACCATAAATATAAGGTACCTATATCTTTATGGTTAGTGGTATACAACCAGCGCTTTAACCCTGTCATTTTGTGGTCATCATGATGCTCGTCGTGCGAATCTTGTGCTATAACGTCTGTAGTCATTTTATTTCTCCCTACTTCGCACTAGCAGCATCAATCGCTGCAGGTTGTACTAAGTCACCGGTATTATTACCCCAAGCATTGCGCTCATAAGTCACAACAGCGGCTATTTCGGTTTTGGTTAATTGGCCTGAAAATGCAGCCATAGCAGCATTTTTCTTACTGCCGTTAAGTACCATATCTATATGAGCAGTCACATCGCCTGTTACCATTTTACTTGCCTTAAGCGCAGGGAATGCTGGCGGTAAACCTGCTCCTGTTGGCTGATGACAAGCAACACATGCTTTCATATAGACTTGCTCACCCATAACCATTAATTCATCAAGGGTATACTCTTTAGCTAAATCCTCTACGGGAGCCGTTGTTGCGATAGCCTCAACCGTCTCGTTATCTTTTGGTTCAATAGCTACGGCAGCGCTAGCGTTTTGCGTGGTATCTTTGTTGGTTGTACTTGAAGTCGCTGAGTTAACATCAGCGGCTTGCACCAGATCGCCAGTGTCATTGCCCCAGGCATTTCTTTCATAGGTAACAACTGCAGCTATTTCTTTCAGTGTCAGTTGTTTGCCATAGCCTTGCATGCCGGTACCGGCTTTGCCGTTAAATACAATATCGATATGTTCTTGCACGCTGCCCGTGGTGGCAACTGGACTACCCTTTAGCGCAGGGAAGGCTGGTGGTAAACCTAAACCCGAAGGCTGATGACACGCCGCACAGTATGCTGTGTAGGTTGTTTCGCCTAGTTGCATTAACTCTTCTTTTGATAATGAAGCGCTTAATGAGGCTTGTTCTGCATTCGCAGCATCAGCAATAAGCTGCTGTTGCTCATTTAACCAAATGGCATAATCTTCAGCTGATTTAACTTCAACAACAATAGGCATAAAACCATGGTCTTTACCACATAGCTCAGCACATTGGCCTCTGTAGATACCTGGTTCATCAACCTTGGTCCATGCTTCATTAATAAAGCCCGGATTGGCATCTTGCTTAACTGCAAATGCTGGAACCCACCAAGAATGAATAACATCATCAGAGGTGATTAAGAATCTCACTTTTTTATTTGCAGGAATGACTAGGTGCTTGTCTACTTCAAGTAGATAATTTTCACTTTTATCATCAGTGGTTGCATGTTGATTTTCGTATTGTTCACGAGGGGTTGATAGGACTGAGTAAAATTCAATGTCTTGGTCAAAGTATTTGTAATGCCATTTCCATTGAGAGCCTGTCACTTGGATAGTCACATCAGAATTGCTGTTGTCTTCCATGGCTATTAAGGTTTGTGTGGCGGGAATAGCCATTGCAATTAAAATGACGATTGGGATTGCTGTCCATAACACTTCAACTTTAGTGCTTTCATGAAAATCAGCGGGTTTTGCACCTTTCGATTTTCGGTGAAAGGCAATGGACCAAAACATTACCCCAAAAACGATAAGTCCAATTACCGTGCAAATATAGAGTACTAGCATATGTAAGTCATATACCTCTCTACTAATTGCAGTCACACCTTGAGTTAGGTTTAATTGTGATTCAGCCCAAACGGAACTGGATAACAGACTCATCAACACTAGCCAAAAAAGCTTATGTTTACCCACACGACTCTCCTTTTCTAATTAAAGAAAACAGATGCGCAGCAATGTACTTCATTACTCACTGAACTGAATATCTGTCGTAGTTATAGTTATTTTTATCAACTAACAAGATCACGGTTTAGTCATGGTTTCGCGAAACAGAACGATTTATGACAAATTAACTTTTAGCTTTAGGTTTTAATACCGAGTTCAGGTTAATTACCGACGTGAATTAGTAATCTGGCATAACACTAAAGGTAGTGTGGCAGGATTAGCGCATTGACGTCTTTTTATTATTGTGTTCGTTTTTTATGCGTTACTATTTATAGAATTACGCTATAAATTGATCTAGGTCAATTATTTTATAGTGAAAGTTTTTTTAAAAAAGCTATTTAATTCAATAGAGTGGTAACTCTAATGCTAAGCTAGACTATACAGTGAGGCGTTTTAGAAGTTTTAGCGGGGCTGAGAAAAAGTCGCAGAAAATAATTGTTTTTTTTGGAAGTTGAAAACAAAAACGCCGTAATTATAATTGATAATAATTACGGCGTTAACAGGAGCAAAAAATTTACATCCAGCTCTCACTGCGAACAATGCCGACAGCAATGCCTTCAATATTAAATTGCTGATTAGCTAAATCTACTTTAATCGGTTCGAAAGCTTCATTCTCAGCATGTAAATAAACAACATTACCATCGCGTTTAAAGCGTTTCACCGTTACATCGTCTTCTACTCTTGCTACTACTACTTGGCCATTTTTAACATCGGTAGTTTGATGAACCGCTAATAAGTCACCATCCATTATGCCAATGTCTTTCATACTTTCACCATTGACGCGTAATAGGTAGTCAGCGGCAGGATGGAATAAATTACCATCCATTTTGTAGTGATCTTCGACATGCTCTTGTGCCAAGATTGGCTCTCCAGCAGCAACACGACCAATGAGTGGCAAGCCTTCTTCTTCGATCAACTCTTCAACCAAGCGAATACCTCGAGAAGTCCCTGCTAACATTTCAATATAGCCTTTCTTTGCTAAAGCTTTTAAATGTTCTTCAGCAGCATTAGCTGATTTAAAACCAAAGAATTTGGCAATTTCAGCACGTGTAGGTGGCATACCTGTTTCTTGGATTTTTTCTTTGATTAAATCATAAATTTGTTGCTGTCTATTCGTCAGCGGGCGTAATTCGGAGGTTGGATCTATCATAGCTATAGCCTGTAAATTTACACAGTGTTACTGGTAGTATATACAGGAATACGTTAAAGGCAAGCTTTTACTCGAAAGTGGATTTTCTTGTGTTTGCGTTGCCGTTAATGTTGAAACTTTGGTCACTCACTCTTAAATGACTTTAGGTAGCCTTTTACTAAAGCATATTGCGCGAAGTAATACGTGGACATCACCCAAAGTTGGTTTTGAAAAATAGCGCTATTAAACTTATCAAAACCAATTAATGAATCAGATATGACAAAACTAATACCACCCAATATTAGCCATACATTTGATCTATGAGTGAATACAGTTGCTAATGCCATAAGTAATAGTATGGTCATGTAGGCTAAAACCGGTATAAATAGCTCACCTAAACCGTCAACGAGTAACATAAACATCAGCAAACCAAAACCAATGTATGTGGTAAGAATCGCGACTTTTTGCTTGTTGTTTTGGATGTTATTAAAGGGCTGTAAACTCAATAAATAGAAAACATGGGCAATGAAAAATGCAGCTAAGCCAAAGATAAACCAAGCCTCTCTATTGAAATCAAGTAGGAAATCACCGCTGCTAGAAAAGAGTAAACCCAAAATAAAAAGTTTATGGCTAGTTGCTTGTTGTGCTGTAGGTAGTAGCTTAATTTTTTGCCAAGCAATAGCCAATAGAAAAAAGATGGGTAGCATTTTTACTGCCCAACTCAAGGGATAGGGTTTTATCAGTGTTGATAAAATAAAGCTTATAGCAAGGGCGATAAATACTAGGGTGTTATTCTTATTCACGGCCAATTGCCTTTTTTGTAACATGTTTACTGTGATTTTGATAATTGAATTAATATCATGTTTTCACCACTAATTGAAATATTGCTTTCATTATTAACAGCTTGCTGCTCATATTTTGCTAAAGCCCCTTTAGCGACTTGAGTTGTTTTTTTATCCTGCTCTAAAGTCAAATCACCTGATAAGCTATAAGCAAAAATTAATACATTGTTATTAGCTGTTAAAGCAACGTTGGTACTATTGGTATAAGTATCAACTTGCGCGGTAAAGCTTTGCTGTTTAGTCATAATATTAAAGTCTTTAATACCGCCATTAACTAGCTTGCCGTTGGTTTTGTAGCCACCATCAAAGTGAGCAATATCTAGTAACTTAGTTAAATTATCAACATCACCATTACGGTGATCTAAGATTAAACCTTCACCTTCAATCAATACCAAGTTGCGTTGGTAACCAGCAAAGTTAGAAAAATCACCGTCATTCACTACACTGGCAATACTTAAGCGCCAATTAAAATTATCTAAAGTGCCACCATCGCTAATGGCCAACTCAGTGGTGTGGCCTAAGCCGTTTTTCCATGGAATAGTTTTAAAGGTTTCCGGCGATAAAATGCTTAGCATGTTTTACTCACTTGTCGGCGTTCATTGGTTATAGTTTATTTAT
>Ga0105348_1000440_pt1 | contig 30917 bp, 24 predicted proteins | sample EN8Hudsemesocosm_2_FD_83504 | JGI IMG/M metagenome (GOLD analysis project Ga0105348, IMG submission 83504) | Methane-oxidizing microbial communities from mesocosms in the Hudson Canyon - EN8C Hudson Canyon | ecosystem: Environmental > Aquatic > Marine > Cold seeps | place: Hudson Canyon... | reverse complement strand
TGTGTCATCAGCGGGTATGCGTGAAAGCCATGTACATGATGTGACTATTACCAAGGAAGCGCCGAACTACCGCGTAGGTGGTTAATCTTTAGTTGGCTAAGCATAGGTACAGCTGGATATTTCAGTGACTACACTTGTGTTTGTGTAGTGGCAATGTAGTCGTAATGAAAGTAGTAAAAAACAAATAGGGTCGAAGTAGCTAAGCTGCTTCGACCTTTTAAATTTACGGTATTAAATTTAAGAGTTCGAAAAACATGACTCAAGATATACATGCGCAGCGCATTCTGATTCTCGATTTTGGTTCACAGTACACTCAGCTTATTGCGCGCCGTGTGCGAGAAATTGGCGTGTTCAGTGAAGTTCGCGCCTTCGATATGAATGAAGCGGAAATAAAAGAGTTCGCTCCCAAGGGAATTATTCTTGCTGGTGGTCCAGAATCGGTAACGGAAGGTCGGTCTCCTCGTGCACCAGAAATTGTGTTCGAAATGGGCGTGCCTGTGTTGGGTATCTGTTATGGCATGCAAACCATGGCAGAGCAGTTAGGCGGTAAGGTTCAAACGTCGAATTTGCGTGAGTTTGGTTATGCGCAAGTAAAAACAGAAGGTGCTAGCTCTTTGTTGCATGATATTAAGGATCATGTGGCAGAAGACGGTTCAGCGTTACTTGATGTTTGGATGAGTCACGGTGATAAAGTTTCTGAAATGCCGGCAGGCTTTGAGCTGATGGCATCGACTGAAAGTTGCCCTATTGCGGGTATGTACAACGCAGAGAAGAATTTCTTCGGCGTACAGTTTCATCCAGAAGTTACCCATACTTTACAGGGGCAAAGAATTCTTGAGCACTTTGTATTGGAATTGTCCAAGTGTGAAGCGCTTTGGACGCCTGCCGGTATTGTGGAAGATGCGATCAAAAATGTACGTGCGAAAGTGGGAAAAGATAAGGTTCTGCTTGGTCTTTCCGGTGGCGTTGATTCTTCTGTCGTAGCAGCTTTGTTGCATAAAGCTATTGGCGACCAACTTACGTGTGTATTTGTTGATAACGGTCTGCTGCGGAAGAATGAAGGCGATCAGGTAATGGAAATGTTCGCTAAGAACATGGGTGTGAAAGTTATTCGCGCTGATGCTGAAGATCTGTTTCTGGGTAAATTAAAAGGTATAAGTGATCCTGAGCAGAAACGAAAAATTATCGGTAATACCTTTATTGATATTTTTGATGAGGAAGCCACAAAGCTTAAAGATGTAAACTGGTTGGCTCAGGGCACTATTTACCCGGATGTAATTGAGTCAGCAGCCTCTAAAACCGGTAAAGCTCATGTGATTAAGTCCCACCATAATGTGGGTGGCTTGCCGGAAGATATGAAGATGGAGTTGGTAGAACCACTGCGCGAGTTATTTAAAGATGAAGTGCGAAAAATGGGGCTGGAATTAGGTTTACCTTATGACATGGTTTACCGTCATCCTTTCCCGGGGCCTGGTCTAGGTGTTCGTATCTTGGGTGAAGTGAAAAAAGAATACGCAGATACTTTGCGTGAAGCCGATGCGATTTTCCTTGAAGAATTACATAAAGCGGATTTGTACCATAAAACATCACAGGCCTTTGCGGTATTTCTACCGGTGAAATCTGTGGGTGTAGTGGGTGATGCTCGTCGTTATGAATATGTGATTGCGCTACGTGCAGTAGAAACTATTGATTTTATGACGGCGCGTTGGGCTCACTTGCCTTATGACTTTTTGGAAACTGTATCTAACCGTATTATCAATGAGATTTCAGGTGTATCGCGGGTAGCTTATGATGTTTCTAGTAAGCCGCCAGCAACGATTGAGTGGGAATAATTATTAATAGATATTAAAGTCGCATGGCTTAATGTTAAGTTATGAAAAAGCCGAAATATTCGATGAGTATTTCGGCTTTTTTTTACCTGTGCCTTTAGATTGTAGCGAAGAAAGTTATTAACCTTTCTTCCATAGCTCTTCTAAGCGCTTGTCACGTCCACAGTTATAGCGATAGAACTTATAGCGAATGGGGTTTTTCTGATAATAATCTTGGTGGTAATCCTCTGCCGGGTAAAACTCTGAGGCTTGTGTTATTTCTGTAACGATAGGTGCGGGCAGAGTTTTGTTCGCTGCTAATTTCTGTAGAGACTTTTTTGCTAACGTTTCTTGTTCCTTTGTATGGTAGAAAATACCCGTTCGGTATTGGCTGCCATTGTCGCAAAACTGACCGTTGGCTTGAGTCGGATCAACATTTTTCCAATAAACCTCTAGCAGTTCTTGATAGCTCACTTTCTTAGGGTCAAATTCAATTTGTACTGCTTCAGTATGAGAGGTAATCCCGGCAGAGACTTGTTTGTAGGTAGGGTTTTTTAAGGTGCCACCGGTATAGCCTGAGGTGGTTGATACGACACCTTCTAATTTGTCGAAGGGAGGTTCCATGCACCAGAAGCAGCCCCCGGCAAAGGTGGCCGTTTCTGCGAAAGAAAGTGCAGATGTAAGGGAAATAAGTGCGGTTATTGAATAGGGTAAAAAGCGTTGTTTGTTTTTCATAGGCACCACGGTTTGTTATAGAGTGCTTCAATAGACCACAGCTATAGCTTGTGGGTTCAAATTATTTTCAGCGGCTTAATGTGGGGCAGTTTTGTTGGTGGTCAGAGAGTTAGGCAAGTTTTACGTGCCAAGGCTCGAAGCGCACACCGAATAGGTTATTAGAAGTGTAGCGAATGTTTACATATGTTAGTTGTCGGAGGCGCTTGAATTCATCGGTATTCGCGAAATCGCTGGTGAAATTACGATAGCCAAAGCCTATCTTGCCTACGTCAAAATCACCCACAGCATGATAGGAGTGACCCGGAGGGGCTAGTGAGCGCGATGCCCGAGACAGGTTACCTTCTGCTTGAACTGTTTTCTTTAAGAATAGGTGCATCTGTTTAACAACGCTTCTTACCCCGGAGGTAAGTATGATAGAGCCGCCTACATCTTTATGAATGCGTTGGTATAGGGCTAGAGCATCCCCTTTAAATAAGTAGTGGCCAGATCGAGGTACTTTAATCGTGTCGCGTTTTTTAATTTGTGTGGTGATGGAAGTCTGTACCTTGCCGCCTAGAAATCCATAGTGTTTAGCATTTCCACCAAATATGAACTCCATGAAATCTAATTCTTGCCGGGTAAACTCACCAACTTGGCTGTAATTAGCAGAGAGTTTTAGCATTTCGTCGAAGCCAATGATATTGAAGTGACCATGTCCTACGAGGCGTTGAACGCGATCTAAGCGCTTGATAGCCGCAGTGAGCGGTTCAACCATGGTCTGATTGATATAGATATCATCAGTATGCTGTTCATCAAAATTAGAGATCTTATTGAGGTAGTTATTGTTTAAATCTTTGATGGATATCTTGCCTTCGCCCTTGAGGTTTTGCTGGGCTAGGGTGTTTTCAAGCTTGGCATTGGCTTGAATGCTGTGGTGCTCAGTAGTGGACGAAGTTGCGGCAGATATGTCTTCTACAGAGGCTATAATTTTGGCTTGTATCGATGCCGTGTTGCTCTCAGTGGTGCTTAGAGTAGGTGAAAGTAGGTTAGGCTGAAGTTTGAAGTTCAGATACCCCATGGTTGCCACCACCGAGGAGCATGTGAAGAAACCTTCCAGAAAACGACGTCTATCCACCTACAACTTCCTATTTATAGCCAACAAATTGTTACATTCTAATTAGTTAGGACGGGATGCTGTTAGATTACTAGCTCTTAGTCCATTAATAAATAGTACCTAGAGTCTTCAAGTCGCACCTATTGGCAATTCTAGCAGATTGTTTGCTTGTTGTTTGCACGACTTTGCAGTCGATCTGTTTGAATGGCAGGTCTATCGGAATGGACTATGATTCTAAGGTGGTGGAACGTGTTTGGGTTGGGTCTATGTGGAAGAAGCTGAATAAATGGACGGCGTCCTTATTACCAAGTTGGCTGCGTTCTGATGCGGTCGATGGGCAACATTTTTCTCACCGTCGCCGTACAAATGCATACATTCAGAAAAAGAGATTGGTGAAAGATGTCTGGATTGTATCGGGCTGTATCATACTGACCAATCCGGTTATGCCATTCTTGGTTTTTATGGGTTTTTTGACGACATTTTTGTCTTTTATGATTTTGGATGAGACCTGATAGTTTGCTTGTATTTCCTTAGTCAAAGTTTCTCAGGTTTCCTCCTTCCTACGCTCAGTTGATTCATTGAGAACATAGCTTTTATCGCCGTTAGGTTGCGCTTCTCTAGTGCTATGTAAAGAGGCAAGCAGTAAATTTTTTAAGCTTTCTTGTGCCTACTTAGCTTTGCGACAAAATAACGTATCTCCACTATGCTTAAACAGCATCAACTTACAGGGGAGGCGGCAGGGAGATATGACAGAAGAGCAATTGTTGGTAGCTATTGGCTATGGCAGCAGTTTTCGATCATCTCCTCTTGTAGAGCTGTTGATTGCTGGGGGGATTCCTACTGTCGAGCTAGGAATAGATGTCGATCCCTGCGAATCCATCGCAGTCTTACTTGTTGATGAGGGTAGTGCACAACAGGTACAGAAATTCGGATCCCAAAAGATTAGACCCATCGTTCTGGCCTATAACAACCAAGACGTTGAGTTTGATTTGCAGCTTCATTCTGGCGACTCTGCTGAATCGCAGCTTAAGCTGGTAAAGCTGGCTTTTGAAAAGTGGTGTCTGAAAAAACGTGAGCAGGAACTCGGACAGTTACTTGCTCATAAGGATAAGCATGTTAATCAACTGGCAGATGTGGGGATAGCGCTTTCTGCTGAGCGCGACTTGTCCAAACTACTCGATAGAATTCTAACTGAGGGGCGCCGCTTAGTTTGTTGTGATGCGGCATCCTTGTTTTTAGTTGAAAAGAACAAAGAAGGCGATGATGAGTTGGTGTTTAAACTGACTCAGAATGATTCCGTATCTATTGAGCTGCAAGAGGTTCGTTTTCCGATCAATGATGAATCCATTGTTGGTTATACCGTGGCTCATGATAGTGAACTGAATATAGCAGACACTTACAAAATATCACCAGATAGCCCTTATCAATTCAATAATGAGTTTGATAAAGATACGGGGTACCGGACTGTTTCTATGTTTGCAACGCCGATGAGAAATCACCGTGGCGACGTAGTTGGTGTTCTGCAATTTATTAATCGAAAGCATGACCCTGATATTAAACTCGTTAGCGAAGAAATAGCACTTGTCGAAACTATTGTTTTCGATACGTTAGCTGAAAATATGCTGCGTGCGCTGGCCAGTCAATCTGCAGTGGCTGTAGAAAATAGTAGACTGTTGGAAAATATCAGTCACTTATTTGAGAGTTTTGTTAAAGCTTCGGTTGCTGCTATTGAACAGAGAGATCCAACAACCAGCGGTCATTCTTTTCGTGTGGCCGAGTTGAGTACGTCTTTGGCGCGAGCATTACCGCGATCGAATAAAAGCCGATTCCAAGACCTCGTTTTGTTGGATGATCAAATAAAGGAACTGAGGTATGCCGCGCTATTACATGATTTTGGTAAGGTCGGTGTTCGAGAGCATGTGTTGATCAAAGCAAAAAAACTGCCAGAGTTGAAGTTGGATCTTATTTCTCATCGTGTGTATTTGGCGAAAGAAAAGCTTCGTAGTGATATGTATGAAAAACTATTCTCTTTATCGCGCGACGGTATTTTGCGCGATGGACAGGAGACTGAAATTCGTGGTTTGTTCGATGGGGAATTGGAGAAATTAAATAAATTCTATGACGCTATAAAAGAGGCGAATGAACCGTCTCTGCTTAAGGACGAGGTGTCTGGCCATCTTAAAGAAATCTGTGATTATCACTTCGATAGTGAAGCAGGTATTAGTAGTTGTTTGTTGGATCAAGCGGATTTTCTAGCGCTAAGTGTTAATAAGGGAAGTTTGACGGAAGAGGAGCGAAAAGAAATTGAATCTCATGTGGTTCATACATGGGAGTTTTTAAATCTGATTCCTTGGACGCCAGAGTTAAACAAGGTGCCACAGATAGCGGTGGCTCATCACGAGAAGCTGGATGGTAGTGGTTATCCCAAAGGGCTTCATGCCGATGATATTCCTATGCTGTCCAAGGTGATGACCATTAGTGATATTTTTGATGCACTGACAGCTTCAGATAGACCCTACAAGAGTGCTGTGCCTAGGGATATAGCGTTTAATATTCTCAAGAAAGAAGCTGGTGTTGGCATGCTTGATGTTGACATGGTCGATGTGTTTATTCAGGCTGAAATTTATAAAGTAGTTGAAAATAAGGAATTCCCCCGATTAACTGGGGAAACACGTGGGCGATACCAGCGTCACGTTTGCGATTATGATCTTGAGCATCGTCATTGATATTGAGTGTTCGTGATGGTTTTTTTTGATAATCTTGATCGAAGTCAACTGGTTTCTTTTATATTTTTTTTATTAGTTATTTTCTTGATCCCTCTAAGTATTCTTGATTTTCGTTTGCATGATGTCTTGTTGCGAATTTCCGCTGCACAAGAATCGCCGGATAATCGTATTGTGGTCATTGATGTTGATGAGGGTTCGATTAAGGCGATGGAGAATGCTGTCGGTCAATGGCCCTGGCCCAGGGCTGTTCATGCGGAAATAATTGAGTATCTACAGCGACAACAGGCGAGTGCTGTCATTTTTGATATTCTGTTTTCAGAGCGTGATATTTATCGACCTGATAGTGATCAATATTTTATCGATGTTGTTCAAGCCTCTAACAATGTTTTTTTGCCAATCTTAGATATGGGGGAACAGTCTTTTCCCGCTTCCCAATTACTTTCAGCTTTTCCACCACAGCTTGGCCTGGAGGCGGTGGCCTCAGCTAAGGAGAATGCGCGTCGTTCACTACTATTACCTATTGTAGATATGCCAGTTTCAGGTCTTATGGGGACGATTAATTTTCAACCTGATAGTGACGGGGTTGGTCGTCATTATCGTAACTATACGGATATAGAGGGGTGGAAGTTATATGCCATGCCTTATCTGGTTGTGAAGTTGCTGGGTGGTGATTTACCAAAGACCGAGCAGTTTATGGTTAACTGGAGATCCCTAGCGCGAAAACCTTATGCGACATACTCATTTGCAGAAGTTTATCATTCCATTGTTACCGCTAAGGCCTTTGGTAGTGGAGAAGTATTTAAGGATAAAATAGTCGTTATTGGTTCTTCTGCATCAGGCTTGCATGATATTCGACAAACACCTATCGATAATTTATATCCCGCTGTTTATATCTTAACAACAGCTATCGACAATTTGCTCAATCAACAACAATTGACGCCATTAAACCCTATTTATGAAAAACTCCTTGGGGGAGTGATTCTGTTTATACTATATCTTTCCTTTGTTTTTGCATGGACCTGGCTAACCCGTTTAGCTATTTTTATTGCTGCAACAGTATTTTTGCTGATGGCTTCCTTTTTGTTTTTACGAACTTATACGGTGTTTTATGTTTCATCTGTGATTCTTTGTTTGTGGGGATTTTATCTGTTTTCCACCTCTGTTGGGTATTTGAAAAGGCGACGTGAGCTACGTGAAACCATTGATCTGTTTGGACGGTTTTTACATCCTGATGTAGTGAAACAGGTTATTTCGAAAGGTTTTAATCAAGACATGGTTAATGGTGAAACTAGGAATATCACCATATTATTTTCTGATATTCGGAACTTTACCGGTATGTCGGAGCACCGTTCTGCACCGGAAGTTCTTCGTCTAATAAATGGCTATTTCGAAAAGCAGGTTGATGTGATTTTTGAGCATGGTGGTACCTTGGATAAGTTTATTGGTGACGCCATTATGGCTTTTTGGGGTGCGCCCATAGACACTGATAATCATGCGGTGGCAGCTGTTATGGCGGCGAAGAAGATGGCTGATAATCTGGAGGCGTTTCGCTGTGAGTATGATCTGTCCGAATTTGATATAGGCATTGGTATTCATACAGGTACGGCTGTTGTTGGCTTGGTGGGGTCTCAGCGACGATATGACTATACCGCTATTGGCGATAGCGTAAATCTTGCCAGCCGTATAGAAGGTTTGACCAAGGAGCATTCACGTATTCTAGTATCTGAAGCAACAAAAGCAGCCTGTGCGGGTCATTTTGACTTTGTCTCCGTTGGCTCCTATAAAGTAAAAGGAAGGGAGGAAGCTGTTAGCTTATATTCATTATGTACGGATCAAATGGACAGCCAGTAATGTCGATAATAAAACGGTTATTTTGCACTGTGAGTTTGGTATTAGTCGCTTTCAGTGTGAGCGCGCAGCAAGCATGGATCGTAACCTCATCTGAGTTGAAGGTTTCACCGGACTATACAGCTAAAAGCATTGTTCAGTTACGAGAAGAGCAGCCGGTGATGATCACAAGTCGTAAAGGTGGTTGGTATGAGGTGATTACACCCTTAAAGCAAAAAGGCTGGGTTCGTATTGTTGCTGTGCGATTAAATGCTGATCAGCCTGCGGATTATTCGGGTGCATTGTCCAGTTGGATGAATTTGGGAGGCAATGATTCGTCTGCGGTTGCAACTGGAGTACGGGGTTTGTCTGATGAGGATGATGTTGCTGTTGCTGTTGCTGGAGATCTGGGGCAGGCATCAATTAGTTTTCAGCGTTTGAAAAACCTAGGTGTTTCTCCTGAAGCAGCTAAAGGCTTTGCTAGAGAGGCCGGGTTAAACCCCAAAACTATTAACTATGTGGAGGCTGAATAATGCGCAGCTTCTATCTCATGATATATGTCCTATTTTTGGCCTCTTGTACCATTAATAATGTTGATTTCACTAAACTTTATGATGCCGGCACTCATGCCATGGATTTGGGCGACAAGAGTTTGGAAGAGGAAATTCAAATTGGCGATGAGGTTGCCAATACCTTGTTGGCGCAATATTCGCTTTCTTCGAATAAAAGTATGCATTCCTACGTTAACAAGGTTGGAACTTGGTTGGCATTGCAGACCGAGCGGCCTGAATTAACTTGGTACTTTGCCGTGCTGGAAGATGAGAGTTTTAATGCGTATGCAGCTCCGGGCGGTTATGTGTTTTTAACCACAGGGTTATTGGCGCAGTTAGAAAGTGAGTCAGAATTAGCCGGTGTTTTAGCTCATGAGATAGCTCATGTTATTCAGCGCCACCATTTAATGGCGTTAAAAAGCAAAGCGGCCGTAGGTATGGCTACGAACTTGTTGGCCTTTGGGGCACAACTTTACCAGGCTGGTCGAGCACAAGATAACTACGATGATAGTAATTATGGGGAAGATAATTACGAGGATCCCGCTTACCAAGGGCAAAGCGAATCCGCTATGGAGCAAGAGCAATTGGTAAACTCTATTAATAATCTCTATGGCAAAGGGCTGGATCGAGATGATGAGTATAGTGCGGATCGTATGGCGGTAGTTATTGCTGCTAGAGCGGGTTATGAACCTTACGCTTTTTATGCGGTCTTACAGAAGTTGGCGAGTAATAAGGGTGCTACAACTCATCTGGATACTCTATTGAAAACCCACCCACATCCCTCTGATCGAATAGAACAGCTCAAGTCTATATATAATTCACCTCAGCTTGCACAGGTAGAAGGGTTAGAGCTGAAGAAACGTTTCTACCAGTATATCCGCTAGGGCAACTTTCCCTAGGGGGTTTGATTTCAATTCTTTTGGCTTAGCTTCATGCTGAATGGAAAGGCTTGTTGTTCTTGGGAAAGAGCGGTAATAAGTTCAATAGTGTCTAGCTTACCGGTTACGGAAATGGTACCGAGCCACTTGCCATTGGGTTGTAGAACTAATTGAGGGCTGAAACCCTGTAGTTGTTTATTGTCGGGTGTAAAGCCGCGGAGTGTAATGATTCTGCTGCGATTGCCGTCAATTTCAACACTTGCCGTATCCCTGGTTAATTCTACTAGTCTCATTGTGAATCCATTGGCGGATACCGAGCCACCCAATTCAATATCTTTTAGCTTGATAGCGTCAATGGAGGAAGGCAGCCTCATTGTTAGCTCACCTTCCAAACTGTATATATCAGATTTATTTTGATTGAATGGTATGCGTAAATCAGTGTGCCCGGTTAGATAGGTGATATCTTGTAGTGAGCGTTTTTCCATGACGATATAGGAGCTGAAATCCGTTTTGACGGAATCACCTGTTGTTAGCCGAATATGACTCAGCTGCAACTCTAGACTGGAAAGGGTTTTGTTCAGGCTAGGAATGTCAGGTGTTTTAAACCAAATGCGTCCGAGAATACCGTCTTTCTGAGAAACTCGAAGTCGAGGAAGGTTGGCATCAAAAACACTAATGTTAAAGCTGCCGTCTGAATCACCGTGAATAATATCGCTATTGGGTATTAGTGCTTTTTTGAACTGCTTTTTGAATTTCTTCAGAGAGTAGGTTTTAACTGGCGTTGGGGTGTCTCGCCAAGCACGGTCGGTTTGTGGGATGAAGTGGTGTAGCTCAAAAGTATAAGGAATTTTCTTTTCTGTGGTCGCCCAGATAATCTCAACAAAGGCGATGTTACCCTCGTAAGCTTCAAGGTGGTTTTGTCCTGTTCCTAATAAGTGTGGCTGTTTAGTGATGGTTCTTTTAGCTAAATATTTCTTCTCGGAATTTAGGGCTCGAACTTCCAATACGTTATCGGGTTTTCCTTTGATATCGTAACTTAATACGTGTTTCTGAGACTGGCGAAAGTCAATGCGAGTTCCTTTCTTTTCAATAAATTGGTTAGCTAGAGGTGCATTAAGCAATATAGTTTCTGTTGATATGGGCAGTGTTAAAACAACTTTGCCCTTTAGCATGGCTAGTTGATCTAAAGTAAGGTCTGGCTTTAAGCGAATTTTTTTCGTACCAGAAACTTTACGATAATAAGTATATTGGTCGCGACTAAACACAGAGGCTAGTTGGGGCTGCATGTCGGCTGAGGCTTTATTAGGATTAGCTCCACAGTTTTCTTTTCTTAGAAGTTCCTTGTTGTCGCTAGATAGGGCTTTGTCGATAAATAATTGTGCCCTCGTGTTATGAATTCCCAGGTTTTCAATGTGATTGGCAGCTGCTTCAATTTCAAGCTCAATTAAGTTGTTTGGTGTAGTTCGAATGGTGTTTAGTCGAATGCCAAAGGGGCCGCTACTCGTGTCTGGTCGAAAGAATGCATCGAATTCAGGGTCAAAATCAGGTAGTTGTTTTACGTTATATTCTGCAAAGTATGGCGCGACTCTTTCGTTAATAATTTCTTTAATTGGTGCTTCTATTTGTGCTGTAGATTTGTTGCCAAGTAAGGTTTTTAAGTCTTCAGCTGTCAGTATGCTGAGGTTATCCACTAGGTAATTATCTAGGCGACCGTCAACAATAAGAGCGTCATTATTTTGTTCGAAGGTTAACGTTTTAAATAGGTTGATTTGATTCGCTTGTGGTTGCCAAACCTGCAAGGCATTTTTCAAGCTATCTGCTTTGCTAGTATTCAATACAAAGTTTGTATTGAATAGGCTGTTGTCATATTCAAAGTTTAGGCTGGCATAGCTGCTTTGTAATTGTTGCAGGATGGTTTGGCTGTTTTTTGGTAACCAGTTAGGATAGTTGTCTTTATCCGTCGCAATAGCCTGTGGGTTGATCAAGGCAATGCTAATGAAACGGTCATCCCGATAATTTCGCCATTCTGTTAATTGGTATGCTGCATTGGTGTGCTGATTATTCAGGCGACTAATTAGTTCGTCATATTCGGCTTCGGCTGAAATAATGATACGTTTTTTAGTGATTTGTAAAACATAGGTCTCTAATTCACTGCAATTGTTATGATTCTGTAGATGGATAAGATAAGTATTAGGTTGTTTGAGCTTATTAACTGAAAAATGTATTGAGAGAAGCTTGCTCATTGTTTCAATATTATAGTTACCAAAAAGCACCCATTTAGTATTGTTATTTCCTTTTGGTGTTGTATCTAAAGCGACAAAAATTTCATCAGTTGTTGATAGTAAATCGAGTTTTTTCTTTTTTAATGCGGCCAGAAATTTATCAATTCCAATGTGCTCAAACATTCTGTGGTAGTCAGGATTACCAAATAGAGCGTTAACGCGAGATAATTGATGAAAGTCAGCATGCAGTAAAAGGGCGGTATCATCTTGTACCAGTGCGGCTTCAGCGAGGCGTGTTTCTGGTGTGCCTACCTTAGGCTTGATGAAGGGAATGATAAACCAGGTGATAATGGTAATGAGCATCACCCCTAGGGTGATGGCTAAGAACTTGTGTAAATGTGCGTGAGCATGAATGTGTGTTGTTGGTGTTTGGTTGTGAGCTGCAGAACTAGTGGCTCGACGAAGTTCTAGTATGGCTTCGTCTGGTGTTTGATCATGTTCTGCTTCTTCGATTACGTCTTTGGTTATTAGCTCTTCCTTGCAAGGTTCTATATCAGAAGCGTCGGTTGATGATTCTGTTTCTTCTCCAGAGGCAAGATCAACGAGCACGGGAGGCTCATCAAGGTTGAGGTCAAGTATCAGGCTGAAGTAGGGGTGTTCATTCTGTTTATGTTCTTCAATACGAACTTTTAAGCCCGCATTTTCGAACTTTACAGCATAAGCTTCAGCCATTGCTTTGTTTGGTTCTTCAATGATGACAATGGGCTTGATGGAGAAAAATTGATCAAGCACCTCATCTTCAGGTAGTCCGGTCAATTCACTCAGATTAGCGATGACGACACTTCGGATTTGCTTGTCGTTGGCAAGCTCTCCGTCAAATATTATTACATAGGCTGGTGTTGAAGAATTTGTCATGTGCTACAAATACCACGGATTATGGTCGCCGAGGCGTAATGATCTGGTTATTATTGTTTTGGCTACTGTAGTTTTATTTATTATAGTTAATTCCATTTGAGCTTTGCTTGTGTTGAGCATCCTTTATGCTTGGTCATCAATAGTAACAAGTTTTTGTAAATTAGCCTTAACTTTGGTGTTTGATTTTGTGAACGATGTGTTGGAATCCGATCAGCGTTGGATGCGTGAGGCTCTGCGGCTAGCGGAAATTGCAGGGGATCATAATGAGGTCCCAGTCGGTGCAGTTTTGGTTAAAAATGGTGAAATTGTCGGTAAAGGTTGGAACCAGCCAATAACAGCCACTGACCCCTGTGCTCATGCTGAAATTGTAGCTCTTAGAGATGCTGCGCGTAATATTGGTAATTATCGCTTAGTTGGCTGTACGTTATACGTCACTATTGAGCCCTGCGCTATGTGTGCGGGTGCTATGATCCATGCACGAATTAGTCGCTTGGTGTTTGGTGCACCTGAACTGAAAGCTGGTGCTGTGGTCAGCAATAATCAGTTATTGAGTGATGACCATATTAATCACAGAATCAATATGACTGGTGGTGTGCTAACTGAGGAATGTGGCGACGTGATGAGTGCCTTTTTCCAAAGACGTAGAATGGAAAAGCGGCAGCAGAAAGAGCTCGCCAGAAAAGCGTCAGGAGGTGTGAAAGGTGACGATGAGGTTTAAGGGGGCTGCTGTTCAGGTGAGCAATACTTCAGATCTGGGTTATAGATCATAGGTGGCGGTTCTTAACTCGGACGCTATTTATAGAACCGGCGGCACAAAGTTGAATACTTCTGGGAAGGCAAACTCATGCTCTTCCAATGGCGTGGTTGCTTCCTCTGGTTGAGTAATCCATGTGAGTACGTCGTAGTAACGGCGGATATTCTGTACGTATAAAACAGGTTCATATCCACGGGCATAGCCATATTTTGTGTTCTTATACCATTTTTTATTTTGCAAGAGCGGTAAGCGCTCTTTCACATCTATCCAGCGATCAGGATCACCGCCTTGTTGTTCAGTAATGATCCTGGCGTCTTCAAGGTGCCCGAAGCCAACATTGTATGAAGCTAACGCAAACCAGGTTCGGTCAGGTTCTTGGATATCTTTAGGTATTCTAGCTTTTGTTCGCTGTAGGTAGCTGGCGCCGCCACTGATACTTTGTATCGGGTCTAAACGGTTTTTTACCCCCATTTCTTTTGCGGTGACATGGGTCAACATCATCAGCCCGCGTACCCCTGTGGGTGAAACGGCCCTAGGGTTCCAGTGAGATTCTTGATAACCCACTGCGGCTAATAAGCGCCAGTCCATCGCCTTTTCTTCGGCTTTCTCTTTAAATACGGGGGCATACTTGGGCAGGCGTTTTTGCACATGCCAGATAAAGGTTCGAGCTCCCACATAGTTGAGTTGATCCATATGACCATAAAAGCGTTCTTTTAGTTGAAGCAGCGTGCCATCGGCTTCAATTTTTTTAAAAAAGTCTTGTGCCTTGTCGTAGAGACTATTGTCTTGCGAGCGAGGAAATGCCCAGGCGAGTTGCTGTGGTTCGGATAACGAAAAAGCGGCTCTTAATTTTGGGAAGTACGCTTGATAGATATCAAATTCGTTAGAATCCATGACGGTGAAGTCGATAGTGTGCTCTTGTACCATCTTTACAAGATCCACAGGGTCTAGGTCTTGCGTTTCTTCCCATACAAGATCTTGGTGTGTTGGTTGAATTTGACGTAATTGTTCAGCATGGCTGCTATTGGCGATGACCAGGATTTTTTTGTCCTTTAAGTCGTCAATCGAGCGGGGTTTTTTATAATCTGCGTGGTAAATGAGCTTTTGAGTGACTTCAAAATTTGGGGTGGTGAAACGAATGGCTTTTTTTCGTTCTTCTGTCACGGTCAGACCGGCAGCGGCGAACGATGCTTGATTGGGGGCATGGATAGCACTGAAGATCTCGCTGAGGCTGCTCGAGGTCATTATTTCCAGTTCTACACCCAAGTTTTTAGCAAATAGTGTGGCTAGTTCATACTCGAAACCTGTTGGTCCGGTGCGGTCTTGGTAGTAGGTAGTGGGGTTATTTCGAGTCACAACTCGTAACACACCGCTTTTTTGTACTTTTTCTAGTTCGCTGACACGATTGCACGCCACCAGCAGGAGACTGCTGGCTAGAATGCATAGAGCCAGAATAGAACTGATGACACGCATGAGTATGCTGTTCTCTTACGGTTAAGTGTTGCTAACTTGTTGTTTTTTAAGTGACTTGATTGTCATATTAGCGGCATAGTCAGGGAGCCGCCAGAGCCTTAGAGTAACAAATTGTGAGCGGTAGATTTTGCGGTGTCACTGGCTTCAGCGGGTTGAAATCAGTATCATTGGCCCCCTTAAATTTGACCCCCCAAGTTTTTCTGTAGAGGCATAAACAGATCATGCTAGAACTGCGTGGAGCGCCCGCCCTTTCCGAATTCCGTCGTACCAAGTTATTACACCTGATTCAACATGCCGTGCCTGAAATAGAGGAACTCTATGTTGAGTTTATGCACTTTGTTGATGTGTCTGAGTCCCTTAATGATGACGAGCTGGCGGTATTAAATCGTCTGCTATCTTATGGTCCCAAACAAGAGAGCCATGCTCCAGAGGGGCAGTTGTTCTTGGTAGTTCCTCGTCCTGGCACCATTTCACCTTGGTCTAGTAAGGCTACCGATATCGCTCAGAATTGTGGTTTACACAATCTGAAACGAGTCGAGAGGGGGATAGCTTATTATGTGTCTCTGAGTAGTCCACTTGATGAGCAAGATCGAGTTAAGGTTGCTACCTTTCTACATGACCGCATGACGCAAGCTATCTTTCATGAGGTTGCGGGTGCGGCACTGCTCTTTGCTGAGGAAGTCCCAAAACCTTTAACCAGTGTCAACGTATTAACTGGTGGGCGAGCGGCATTGGCCAAAGCTAATCAGGATTTGGGCTTGGCCTTGGCTGATGACGAGTTGGATTATTTAACCGATAGTTTCGTTGAGCTAAATCGTGACCCGACTGATGTTGAGTTGATGATGTTTGCTCAGGCAAATTCAGAGCATTGTCGTCATAAAATATTTAACGCATCTTGGACTATTGATGGGGTTGCACAAGAAAAATCCCTATTTGGCATGATAAAGAATACCAACGAAGTTGGTGGTGACAATGTATTGTCAGCTTATTCAGATAATTCAGCAGTCATTGCGGGTTCTCAGGGTAAACGTTTCTTTCCTGTATCAGAAAACCAGACCTATGGTTATCACGATGAGCCTATCCATATATTGATGAAAGTGGAGACGCATAATCACCCTACCGCAATTGCACCTCACCCTGGTGCTTCTACAGGTTCTGGTGGTGAAATTCGAGATGAAGGCGCTACCGGCAGTGGCGCTAAGCCTAAAGCGGGTTTATCTGGTTTCACCGTATCTAATCTGAATATTCCCGACTTCGGCCAGCCTTGGGAATTAGATTACGGTAAACCTGATCGTATAGTTTCAGCCTTGGATATCATGATAGAAGGCCCTATTGGTGGTGCGGCCTTTAATAATGAATTTGGTCGCCCCAATCTATGTGGGTATTTCCGTACCTATGAGCAGCTAGTGAATGGTGCCAATGGTGAGGAGGTTCGTGGTTATCACAAGCCGATTATGATTGCTGGTGGCATGGGCAATATTCGTGAACAGCATGTTGATAAACATGAAATACCTGTCGGCGCAAAATTAATTGTATTGGGTGGCCCTGCCATGCTTATTGGTTTGGGTGGTGGTGCGGCTTCGTCTATGGCTTCCGGCACATCCAGTGAAAATCTAGATTTTGCTTCGGTGCAGCGTGAAAACCCTGAAATGGAGCGACGTTGTCAGGAAGTGATTGATCAGTGTTGGCAGAGCGGTGATGAGAACCCGATTGCGTTTATTCATGATGTGGGGGCCGGCGGTTTATCAAACGCGTTGCCTGAGTTGGTAAAAGATGGTGGTCGTGGTGGTCGTTTTCAATTGCGTAAAGTACTTAATGCTGAGCCTGGCATGTCTCCGGTTGAAATCTGGTGTAATGAAGCCCAAGAGCGTTATGTGTTGGCAGTTACACCTGAAAATCTTGCGCATTTTGAAAGTATCTGTGAGCGTGAACGTTGTCCGTATGCGGTGGTCGGTGAGTCAACAGAATCATTGCATTTGACGGTAGAAGATGAACAGTTTGATAACAAACCTGTTGATCTGCCAATGTCTGTTTTATTTGGCAAACCGCCTAAAATGCACCGTTCTGTAGAGCGCACTACTTATGAATTACCTGAGTTCACCGGTGCTAATATAGATTTGTCTGAAGCGGCTGAGCGTGTACTTAAATTGCCGTCGGTTGCGAGTAAGAGCTTTTTGATTACCATTGGTGATCGCTCTATTACAGGAATGGTTGCTCGTGATCAGATGGTTGGGCCGTGGCAAGTTCCAGTGGCTAACTGCGCAGTAACCACCAGCAGCTTTGAAGGCTATACCGGTGAAGCTATGTCGATGGGCGAGCGAACCCCAATGGCTTTAATTGATGCGCCTGCATCTGGGCGTATGGCTATCGGTGAGGCTATTACTAATATAGCTTCGGCACGTATTGAGAAATTGTCGGATATTAAATTATCTGCAAACTGGATGTGTGCTGCAGGTCATCCTGGCGAAGGTGAAAAACTTTATGACACAGTAAAGGCTGTTGGCATGGAGTTATGTCCTGAGCTAGGAATAACGGTTCCTGTTGGCAAGGATTCCATGTCCATGCGAACTGTTTGGCAGGATCAACAACAAGAAAAGAGTGTGACCGCACCTTTGTCTTTAATCATTAGTGGCTTTGCGCCAGTGACCGATGTGCGTAAAACTGTGACTCCACAGCTGCGTACTGATAGTGGTGAAACTGATTTGGTGTTGGTTGATTTAGGGCGTGGTAAAAATCGTTTAGCCGGCTCTGCATTGGCACAGGTTTACCGCGAAACAGGTAATCAGTGCCCTGATGTTGATGATGCTGAAGACCTCAAAGCGTTGTTTGCCGTGGTTCAAGGTTTGTTGGAAGATGACTTGTTGCTGGCTTATCACGATCGTTCTGATGGTGGCCTATTCGCAACACTGACGGAAATGGCGTTTGCCGGCCGTACCGGTGTGAAGGTTACATTAGATTTATTATCGGAAGATAAAGATGGTTTAGCGGCAGCCTTATTTGGTGAAGAGTTAGGTGTTGTCTTGCAAGTAACATCAGACAGCACGGAAGCGGTACTGGCTCAATTCCAAAGCGCAGGTTTAGGTGATTGTGTTTTGGTTATCGGCCAGCCGAGTGCTGATGGTCAGATTGTATTTGAATATGATGGTAACGTTGTATTTGAAAATACACGATCACAACTACAGAGCTGGTGGTCAGAAACCAGTTATCGCATTCAGTCATTACGAGATAATAATGAGTGTGCGCAGCAGGAATTCGAACAGATACTTGATAAGAATGACCCTGGTTTAAATTGTAAAACTACCTTTGATCTCAATGATAATGTTAGCGCACCTTATGTTGCAAAAGGTGTACGACCTCAGATTGCTGTGCTTCGTGAACAGGGCGTAAATGGCCAGATAGAAATGGCGGCAGCATTTGATCGTGCCGGCTTTGACGCTATTGATGTTCATATGAGTGATATTCTATCGCAGCGTATACAACTTGATTCTTTTAAGGGCCTGGTTGCTTGTGGTGGATTTTCCTATGGTGATGTTCTTGGTGCTGGTGAAGGTTGGGCGAAGTCTATACTGTTTAATAATATTGCCAGAGATCAGTTTCAAGCTTTTTTTGAGCGACAGGACACCTTTAGTTTAGGGGTCTGTAATGGTTGTCAGATGCTGTCAAACCTCAAGGAATTAATTCCGGGTTCTGATTTATGGCCGCATTTTGTTCGGAATAATTCAGAACAGTTTGAAGCGAGAGTTGCGTTAGTGGAAGTCCAGGAAACGCCTTCGGTATTATTACAAGGAATGGTCGGCTCAAGATTACCAATTGCTGTTGCTCATGGTGAAGGTCGTGCAGAATTTGCAAATGAAGGGCATTTGGGGGATCTTGATAAAAGTAACACGGTGTCTCTTCGTTATGTTGATAATCAAGGTATACAAACTCAGCAGTACCCCGCAAACCCGAATGGATCTCCTTTGGGTATTACCAGTGTGACCTCCGAAGATGGACGTGTAACTATCATGATGCCGCACCCTGAACGTGTGTTTAGAGCGGTACAAAACTCTTGGTATCCAGCAGATTGGGCAGAAGATGCACCTTGGATGCGTATGTTCAGAAATGCACGAGTTTGGGTAGATTAGCGAGAAAGGTTTCCACTAATCATCTAGTTGTTTCACTAAAGAAAAAAAGCCGGCACTAGCTGGCTTTTTTTTTAGGGAACTGCTACACATAACGTTCTGTTGGTTATTATTTTGATTTGAAGCTTAGTTGTACAACTGACTAATTTATCTGGAGTTTGTATGTTTGGTTTGGGTTATAAGAAAGAGAACGAGTCCCTTAAATTGGAGTTGGAAAGACTCAGACAAGATCACCAAGCGACACAGCAGGAGCTTACTCGAAAAGCAGATGAAATAAGCGCTCTGGAAAAAGTATGTCAGGAACAGCAGCAAGGTGGTGAGCAAGAGAAACTATTGAAGCTTATTCTCGATTCCACGGACTCTGTTGAAGATGTGAAGGAACATGTGACGGGTTCCTCCAGTGTTATTAGAGCAGAGCGTGATCGCTTGGATAAATCTCAGCAGCAGTTTGATGAAAGTGGGAAAATGCTATCGTCTATTAAAGATGGCATTGTTGATGTGGAGCAACAGTCACAAGAAAATTGTGAGCTGATCAAGGAATTAAAATCGGTCATCGATCAGATTATTCCCTTTGTTGATGTCATCAACAATATTTCAGAACAAACTAACTTGCTGGCACTTAATGCGGCTATTGAAGCGGCGCGAGCCGGTGAGCAGGGTCGCGGTTTTGCCGTGGTGGCAGACGAAGTTCGAGCCTTGGCTAAACGTGCCAACGAAGCCGCAACAGAAATCTCACACTTGGTGGATAATATAAATCGTCAGACTAATTTAGCCGATGAGCGCACCAGTTCTATGGTAACCAAGTGTGCTGAAATTACACATATGTCAGAAAACGTGTTGGAAACGGTTGGTGTGGTAATTAACGATGCTGATGGTATGAAGCGAGTTATTGGCCAGAATACAGAGCAATCATTCTTGCAGACCGTGAAGTTGGATCATATTGTATGGAAACTACATGTTTATCGTGTGCTTGCAGGGTTGTCTCATCAAGCGCAGGACACCTTTGCTGATCATACTCAGTGTCAGCTAGGCGAGTGGTATTCCCGTGGAGAGGGGGCGAAAAACTATTCAGAGTACTCCGCATTTCAGCGTTTGGATCAGCCTCATCGCCAAGTACATGATATGGGAGTGGCTGCATTACAAGCTTTCCAGGCCGGTGAAAAAGAAGAAATTATTCGTAATCTAGAGTCTATGGAAAGAGCCAGTCATGATGTTGTTAGGTTGTTGGGTGAATTAGGTTCTCATATTCAGAGCTAGTCGGTTTTAAGTTGGGTGACCATCTTCATGAGTAGTGGCATTAGACCCTATATTGTGGAAGTGGTTGCCGACAGCGTCACACGATTCTGCGGGTGTGGGGTTTCTCAGAAATTACCCTATTGTGATAGAGATGGGTGTCTCCAGCTCAAACGAACTTGTTATGAGTATCGAGCTAAGCGTAATAAATTGTTGATGATCTGCTCGTGCGCACATTCAAAGAAACTCCCTTTTTGTGACAGTAGTCATTGTATGCTCGATCAATAAATACAGCTTGGGTTTTCTGTCATGTATAAACTTTGTTTCTATGTACCGAAATCTCATTTAGACATTGTTAAATCCGCTGTTTTTCACGCAGGAGCTGGGCGAATTGGCGACTATGATCAATGTTGCTGGCAGACAAAGGGCGAGGGTCAGTTTAGGCCTCTTGACGGTAGCAATCCTTTTGTTGGTGAATTAGGAGCGATAGAAACCGTAGAAGAGTTTAAGGTTGAAATGGTTTGTGATGATGAATTTATTGAGAATGTTATTAAAACCTTGAAGGACACACACCCATACGAAGAGCCCGCCTACGATGTTTGGAAACTGGCAGAGCTAAAAGTGCGTTAGGCTTGCTTTCTCCGATAGGGTATTTCAATGCTTCTTTGTCGAAAAGGGAAGTTGTCGTTAACTCGGTCTGCAAAGAAATACTTTAAGGTTTTGTTAATGGTCGGGAAGGCCAGATGATCCCAAGGAATTTCTTTTTCGGTAAACAGCTTTACTTCAAGGCTTTCCTGGCCTGCTGAGAAATCTAGATCTGATAAGTTTGCTCGGTAAAAAATATATACCTGACTGATATGCGGTAAATCAAATAGCGTATACAGCCCCTCTATGTCCACGCGTGCATTGGCTTCTTCGAGCGTTTCACGAACGGCGGCTTGTTCTGTTGTTTCTCCATTTTCCATAAAACCTGCTGGAAGTGTCCAGAAGCCATGTCTGGGTTCAATGGCTCGTTTACATAAGAGAACTTTGTCATCATAGATAGGTAAGCAACCAGCAATAATACGTGGGTTTTGATAGTGAATGGTGTCGCACTGATCGCAAACAAAGCGTGGACGGTTGTCGCCTTCTGGAGTTTTTAATTCGACGGGGTAAGCGCACTGACTGCAAAACTTCATAATCATGACCCAAATAATGAGCCGTCAGTATAAATGGGATTAACGATTAGAGATATGGACGTCTTATGCTTGATTCAACAGGGAAAAATCTGGCGCTAGTAGAAAACTAGCGCGTAGGAAAGGGGATTATATCTGCTGCAGTTGTTGGTGTGGCTTGGTATGAATCCGCAGTTGTCATATCGTTAAGTAGTGAGCGTAGTTGGTCAAAAGACTCATGCATCATCTGGGATAGCTTTAGACATCGAGCCAATGGTGTTTTGGAGAGGCTTTTCTCCATTTCAACCCGGAATTGTAAGCCTCGAAGACGGTGCTGGATGTCTTCAGGAGCCCCTGTGATAACTTTCTCCGTCAGTGTTTGTTGTAGCTTGTCGAGTTCGGCTGGGCTCTTTTCAGCCATTTCTCGTAATTTTTCAAAGTTTGGTAAGTCCACCCCATCACCTCATCTAGTCTGCGGCAACAACCTAATTCCACTTTCTTGTCGTCTAAAATTGATGACTGTTAATGGGAATATGCCGTTAATTAGTTGAATAGTTAGAAACTTATACTACGCTGTATAGTTTTTGGCCGGAATCTTGACAGTATTCCCTGGAACTGCATGTCTACCTACCGTGTGCACTAATTAATGGCATTCAGAGTTTGTAAATTGTTTATTAAACAGGCAGTTGCTATAGATACTTATAGCTATACTTAATAATGAATATTTTTTTAGAATTTTATATTATGAAATGTAAGCGTTGAGTGCTTATTGGTTATAAGTAGTCTCTTATGCAAGAAAATCTTTGTTTTTCAAAAAGTTAACTTTTCCCTTAATGCTTACCTCCTAACTCCATTGCCTAACCATTGAATATGCTTCAATATGACCAACAATTTTGAATGTGGGGTGTTATTAAGTTGGTTAACCACATGTTAAGCCTGATAAAAGACAAGCTTGCGAAGCACGAACCAAGAGAATTAATGCGGCATATGGCTGAAGGCATGCCTGAAGCAGGCGTATTAATTCCCATTATAAGTGCTGTAGATTCTCCAAGAATTATTTTGACTCAACGGGCGGCTAACCTATCAACCCATCGCGGTGAGGTGGCCTTTCCCGGTGGCAAGATGGATGAAAGTGATGAATCTCTTGAGTTTACCGCCTTAAGAGAGGCCCAGGAAGAAATAGGGTTGGAGCCTTCCTTAGTGAAAATGGTGGGGGCTATGGGGCCTGTAGTATCACGTTTTGGAATTAAAGTGACGCCCTATGTTGGTCTTGTACCTGAGGATGTAGAGTCCAGTCTGACGCCAAATGAGGGGGAGATAGCGAACATCTTCTCGGTGCCCATATCATTTTTCTTGGAAGGCAAAAGACTGAGGACAGATGAAATCAGTTTTCGCGGAGCGACCTTATTTATTCCAGCCTATGAATATGATGGTTTTCATATTTGGGGGCTTACTGCGATTATGTTGTCAGAATTTTTAAATACCGTTTTTGATGCTGGTATTGATCTCACCAAAGCACCTGAATCAGGTGAATTAAAAACCTATCCTTAAGGAAATCTTATGATTTATCAGTTAGCGCAAAGTCAGTTGGAATTGCGTGGAGATGATTACTTTATTGCGGATACTGCGACCGTTATTGGTAACGTAGCTCTCGAAAATAACGCTAGTGTATGGTTTAACGTTGTTATACGTGGTGATAATGATTTGATCACTATTGGAGAAGACTCAAATGTGCAGGATGGTTCTGTTATGCACACGGATCCCGGTTTTCCATTGACTCTGGGTAAAGGTGTAACTGTGGGTCATAAGGCTATGCTGCATGGTTGTACCGTAGGTGACTATAGTCTTATTGGAATAAATGCAGTGGTTCTCAATGGTGCGAAAATTGGAAAGCACTGTTTGATTGGTGCAAATGCCTTGGTGCCTGAAGGTATGGAAATTCCTGATGGTTCATTGGTGTTAGGCTCCCCTGCGAAAATAAAACGAGAAATTAGCGATGACCATAAGTTGATTTTGGAAGGAAGTGCTGAGCACTACGTGCAAAACTTTAAACGCTATAAGCAAGAACTTAAGCTTGATCCTAGGTTTGTATAATTCCACTTACTTCAATCAACGGCAGTAGTGCAGTTAAGTTTATTCTGTGATTATTCCTGAGGTGTTCATGAAAAAAGAGGTTGTGTTGTCGCCATGTGTTGGCGTGTGTGCGTTGGATGATAATGATGTATGTATTGGTTGTTTTCGTTCGGGCAATGAAATCAGGGAATGGAGTGGTTACAGTAACGAGAATAAGCGTGAAGTTTTAGTTAACTGTGATAAAAGAACGACTGAAGCTAAAGCTTGGCTTTAAGATTTATTTATAGCACTTTATTAACGACAAGATTACAGGAAGGAATATAGCAATGTCAGTAATTGGCACACCATTATCCAAAACAGCTAAAAAAGTGATGTTGTGCGGTGCAGGTGAGCTGGGCAAGGAAGTTGTTATAGAGCTGCAACGGCTTGGCGTGGAAGTGATTGCTGTGGACCGCTATGAAAATGCCCCGGCTATGCAGGTCGCTCACCGGAGTTATACCTTATCTATGTTGGACAGTGCTGCGTTACGAAATATCGTAGAAAAAGAACGTCCTGATTTGATTGTTCCTGAAATTGAAGCCATTGCTACTGATGAATTAGTTAAGTTTGAGCAGGAAGGCTTTACTGTCATTCCAACGGCGCGTGCTACACGTTTAACAATGGATCGCGAAGGTATTCGTCGGTTAGCAGCAGAAGAGTTAGGTTTGCCGACTTCGCCTTATGTTTTCGCCAATAGTAAAGATGAATACTTAGTGGCCATTGATAACGTCGGTTTTCCTTGTGTGGTTAAACCTGTGATGAGTTCTTCAGGTAAGGGGCAAAGTACTTTACGTGGAGCAGATGATGTTGAGTCGGCTTGGCAGTATGCACAGGAAGGAGGTCGTACCGGAGCAGGGAAGTGTATTGTTGAAGGCTTTGTAGATTTCGATTATGAAATTACTTTGCTCACAGTGCGTCATAAAAATGGAACCAGCTTTTGTGACCCTATTGGTCATAGACAGGTTTCAGGGGATTATCGAGAATCCTGGCAGCCACAAGCAATGAGCGAGAGAGCTTTGGCAAAATCTCAATCCATTGCCTTGGCTGTTACCGATTCGTTGGGTGGTTTCGGAGTGTTCGGTGTTGAATTGTTTATTAAAGATGATGAGGTGTTTTTCAGTGAGGTGTCACCAAGGCCGCATGACACTGGAATGGTAACCATGATTTCACAAGACCTGTCTGAGTTTTCTTTGCATGCTCGTGCTATTTTAGGTTTGCCTATCCCAAATATTCATCAAACAGGACCGTCAGCTTCAGCTGTCATCTTAGTGTCTGGTAGTAGTCAGCAGGTAGAGTTTTCAAATCTTGATGAAGCTCTTTCCGTTGAAAATACTCAACTACGGTTATTTGGGAAACCAGAAGTGAGCGGTGAACGCCGTATGGGCGTGGCGTTAGCGCGGGCAGATACTGTAGAGCGAGCGATAGAAAATGCCGTCAAGGTTGCGGATATGGTTAAAGTTAGTCTTTAATTTTGCATTATTAGACTTTAAATCTGTGAACTAGCGTGCGTAGTTTTTCCGACTCGTCTAAAAGTGTGTGGCAGGCTTCTAAGGCCTGCTTAGCTGCAAAGTTTGTTTGCTCTGAAATTGTTGTAATTTCTGTCATATTGGTGTGAATGTTGTGAGCAGCAACGTGCTGAGTCTTTGTTGATTCTGTTATTTCTTCGTTTGCGGTGTTGATATTAGTAACGGCATGAGCAATGGCTTCTAGAGCTGCTGCTGTTTGTTTAACTTGATTAACACTCGCTTCTGCTTTGGATATGCTGTGCTGTGTAGCTATCGCCGCATCTACGGAGCCTTGTTTCAGGCCTTGCATGATTTTCTGTATTTCTTGAGTGGAACCTTGGGTGCGTTTTGCAAGAACGCGTACTTCATCGGCAACAACGGCAAATCCTCGGCCGGCTTCACCTGCGCGGGCTGATTCAATTGCAGCATTGAGCGCTAGCAAATTGGTTTGTTCGGAAATGCTATTGATGACGTCTATGACTTGGTCGATTTGTTCGCTTTCTTCAACAACTTTGTCGATAACGCTGCCTGCTTCGCCCACATTTTCTGACAAGTCGTGTATTAGTGATACCGCTTCGCTCGAAATTTCTTGGCTTTCAATGGTAGAACTTTGAGCTTGCTGCGACATATTTGCTGTTCGCTCGGTGTTTCCCGACACCTTTTTAGTGGTTTCTAATAACTCCTGGACGTGTCCTGTAATGCTGTCGGTAGATGTCTTTTGTGATTCTAAAATAGCACAGGCTGTTTCCATGACCTGTGAGGTTTCCTGGCTATTAGATGTTATGCGGTCGGAAACAGTAGTTACTTGAGAAACAATATGTCTGAAGTTATCGAGCATGCCATTGAAAGAGTTTGCAATAACGCCAATTTCATCCTTATTTTCAAGTGTGATTGAGCTGCTGAGATCGGCATTTTTTTCAATATGGTTGATTCTTTCTGCCAGTGTTTTCAACGGAGTTGTGATTTTTCGTTTTGCTGAAAAGACCAGCAGTGAAATTAGAATTATCCCTGCAACGAGAGTGAGTAAAATATTGCCAGCAACAGCTTTGGTGATAGTAAGTTTTGAGTTGTTTAATAGGCGAAATACGCGAGCAGTTTTTACTTCGTTTGTGTATTCGGTAATATCGAAGAGTGTTGTGGCTGCAGGCTCAAGCTGGCTTAGAGTACTTTCTAATTCTGCTGCAGTATCGCTCGTAATCGTATTAGAAAGGCTATTTAGTTCTCTATTGATGGAGGCTATTTGGTTTTTAAACTGATCTAAGTTGGTTTTCAGGTTTCGTGCCGCTTTAGAATCATCTTCTTTCTCTGGCCAAATCAGTTTAAGTTTTTTGAGTCGCTTACTGAATTGAGGGTGTTCATCGGTAAGGTCTTGTGGTGTGGTGTATTTCATTTCGAGGAATAGCTTTTCGATTTCGACTGTATGTTGTCGTAGTTTTGTGAGGGTGGACTTTGCTTGGATTAAGCTCTGTTCTGCATTGTTGGTATTGTTGCCTGCAAGGATAGCTTGGCTTTGTAGTGCCGTACGGTTGGCTTGGCTGGTGAGAAACAATAAGGCGCTTTGGGTTTGGGTAAGCTTACCTAATAGAATATTATTCGCTTCATTCATATCATCACGAATGCTAGCTGTTATTCTCATTTTGTTAACAACGCCAAGAATTGCGGTGAAGTTTATCAGGGTGAGAACTACCACTGGGATAATAATCATGAAGGTAATTCGGCGAGTAATAGAGAGAGCTTTTGGTTGAGAGACAGTGTCAGTATTCATAGGTACCTGATGCTACATCTACGGCTTTTTCTGGGTAAGCCTTAATTAGTCGGTTCTCTATTTCATTGACGATACAGCTTGCAGTGAAGAGAGTGATTGGCTCTGGGCGTTTGCCCACGCCATCATGACTTAAAAGTAGAAGAATTTCTAAACAATTTCTACCCTTACGTCATATTTGTAAGGTATACAGAGGCTTTACTTTGTCTCTGTGGGAGGGGGGGAGGCTGGATTTTCTTCTTCGGTAGATGTGATCTTTGCTGTTTTAATTTGGTTGTCTTTAATTTGAATAATTTCAACCAAGTAGTTGTGAATTTTTATGCCAACACTGGCGGACGGAATGGATTCTAAGTGCTCTAAAATAAGGCCGTTAAGTGTTTTGGGGCCGTCGGTGGGTAGACTCCAATTCAGGGCACGATTCACTTCTCTAATCGTGGCCATGCCATCTATATAAAAGGAGCCATCTTCCTGGGGGTGAATGTCCAGGCTGGAGGACCACATATCAGTAGTAAATTCCCCAACAATTTCTTCTAAAATATCTTCTAATGTGACAATCCCTTGTACATCACCATACTCGTCAACTACTAATGCCATTCGGCGTTTTTGATGTTGGAAGTTAAACAGTTGCGTATGCAATGGCGTGCTTTCGGGCACAAAATAAGGCTCGCGTGTTTCCTGCAGAATATGAGCCTTTGATAATTCTTTGTTGGTTAGGAATCGCGCTGCATTTCGTGTGTGCAGTATGCCAATCACATTATTCAGTTCTTCTTTGTATACCGGTAGGCGAGTATGTTGGCTCGCACTCAATTGCTCAACAATGGTTGTAAGGTCATCTTCAATGTCGATGCCGGTAACTTCGTTGCGGGGAACGATGATGTCGTTAACGGTGACCTTTTCGAGGTCTAGAATATTTAATAGCATTCCTTGCCGGTGCCTTGGGATTAGACCGCCCGACTCATGCACTACAGTTCTAAGTTCTTCTCTGCTGAGGTATTCCTGTTGCGTGTTTTCAATGTCGATACGAAGTAACTTTAACAATGCGCGTGTTATGGTATTTACCAGCCATACCACAGGAGACAATAAAACCTGTATGGGCTTCAAAATATAAGCGAAAGGAAAGGCAACTTTTTCTGGGTATATGGCAGCAATGGTTTTAGGTGTTACCTCCGCAAAGATAAGTACTACGATGGTTAATACTGCGGTAGCAATCGCTGGTCCGATCTCACCAAAATAATGTGATGCAATAATGGTGGCTAATGAGGCAGCTAAAAGGTTGACGAAGTTATTGCCGATCAATATAACTCCGATGAGTTTATCGGGTTGCTTTAATAGTTCGTTGGCTTTTATGGCACCTTTGTGTCCTTTTCGGACTAGATGTTTTAGGCGATATCGGTTTAGCGACATCATGCTTGTTTCGGAGCTGGAGAAAAAAGCCGAAAAAATTATAAGGATAACAACGGCGCTGATTAAAAAGCCCATGGATGGCTCGTTCAAAATTTGACTGCCTCGTAGTGATACTAAGTTATTGGTATTAAGTTGTTATTGGTACTAAATAGTAGCTCTTGGAATCAAGGTTAATTACGTTGAAGGATAAGTTGTAATACGATATTGCTGCCAAAGTAAGCGAGCATTAATAGAGTAAAGCCAATTAATGTTCCTTTGATAGCCGTATTTCCTCGCCAGCCTAGCTGATATCTGCCGAGGAGTAAGGTTGCAAACACCACCCAGGCTATTATGGATAGTACGGTCTTATGTGCTAGGTGTTGGGCGAGCATGTCATCAAGAAAAATCATGCCCGTTGCTATGCTGATCGTGAGTAGTGCGAGGCCAGCAGAAAGCATTTCAAATAATAGACTCTCCATAGTTTGTAATGGTGGAAACAGCTGGATTATGCCTTTTATGTGTTTTTGTTTGAGTTCTTTATTTTGGATTGCCACTAATACAGCCTGACATGCAGCAATAGTGATGAGGCTGTAAGCCAGTATTGATGACAGTATATGAGTCAGCATGCCTCCACTATATTGCAAGGCGCTGTCTGCAGGGGCTGGAATAAGCAATGAGCAGAAAATAGTGATAGCGGTGAGTGGGAATGTAAGTGCTAATACGTTCTCAATGGGTTTGCTGATGCTGCTCGCGAGCAATATTGCTGTAATAAATGCAAATATTAGCGAGCCAATATTGAATAGGCTGAGGCTGAGTCCATTTTGGCCAAGCAGTAAGCCGTGTAGACAGAGTAAATGAAAAAATAGTGCTACCAGGCCTGCTGTTTGAATCAGCTTTCTCGGCTTTTGCTGTTTGGATATTAATCCATGGGTTTGGTTAAGGCCTGCTGCTGAATAAAGCAGTATGGCAATGGTGCCTGCGATGACTGGATTCATACTTCCGTGCGTATCTTTTAGGTAAGAAGACTAAAGTTTGGCATAAGGTGGCCTCGCAGAGAAGAGATATCAGCTATTTAGCCTAGCGCAAGCAACGGTTATAATGCCGGTCACATAATTAGGGTCACTAAATTTATCATGGCCAGAATCAAAGGCTGCTAAAAGGTTTATCGTAATGTTTGAGAATTTAACTGATCGCTTGTCACATTCGCTTAAGAAGGTGACCGGTCAGGCCAAGCTAACAGAAGACAATATTCAAGACACCCTGCGCGAAGTGCGTATGGCGCTGTTAGAGGCCGATGTTGCTTTATCAGTAGTTAAAGAGTTTATTGGCCGGGTGCGTGATAGAGCGGTTGGTGTTGAGGTGAGTCGCACCCTAAATCCAGGCCAGCAGTTCGTCAAAATTGTTCAAGATGAACTTATAGTCGTTATGGGTGATGCTTGTGAAGAGCTTAATCTAGCGGCTAAACCCCCCGTTGTGATCATGATGGCTGGCTTACAGGGTGCGGGTAAAACAACCACGGTTGCCAAGTTAGCCCGCTGGTTAAAGCAGAAAAAGAAATCTGTCCTAGTGACCAGTGCTGATGTCTATCGCCCTGCGGCGATCAAGCAGCTTGAAACCTTGGCTTCTGAAGTGGAGGTGGATTTTTTCCCAAGCGATACGTCTCAGAAGCCTATTGCGATTGCTAATGGAGCTATTGAGCAGGCCAAGACTCTGTTTAAAGATGTTGTCATCATCGATACCGCAGGTCGTTTACATATCGATGACGAGATGATGGGGGAAATTAAAGGCCTGCATAGTGCGGTCAATCCAACAGAGACTCTGTTTGTGGTTGATGCTATGACGGGGCAAGATGCTGCTAATACAGCAAAAGCCTTTAATGAAGCCCTGCCGCTTACGGGTGTGATATTAACCAAGGCAGACGGTGATGCCCGCGGTGGTGCGGCATTATCAGTACGTTCTATTACGGGTAAGCCGATTAAATTCATGGGTGTTGGTGAGAAAACTGATGCTCTAGAGCCGTTCCACCCCGATCGTATCGCTTCCCGAATCTTGGGTATGGGGGATGTGCTTTCCTTAATTGAGGAAGCAGAGCTAAAGCTTGATAAGCAGAAAGCCGAAAAACTGGCCAAGAAGCTGAAGAAAGGAAAGAGCTTTGATTTAGAAGATTTCCGTGACCAGCTGCAACAAATGAAAAATATGGGTGGATTTGCTGGTCTGATGGATAAAATGCCTGGAATGGGGCAAATGGCTCAGGCAGCGCAAAGCAGTGTTAGTGACAAGATGTTTGTCCATATGGAAGCCATTATTAATTCCATGACTCCCGGTGAGCGCCGTAACCCAGATCTCATCAAGGGATCGCGTAAAAAACGCATAGCCAAAGGTTGCGGTATGGAAATTCAAGACGTGAATCGTTTGCTGAAGCAGCAAAAGCAGATGTCCAAAATGATGAAGAAAATGACCAAAAAAGGTGGCATGGCTAACCTAATGCGAGGCTTTGGCGGGATGAAAGGAATGATGCCTGGCGGTGGTGGTATGCCGCCTGGTGGTGGTTTACCACCTGGTGGTGGTTTACCTCCTATGTAAGTTCAAGATGCATACAGCAAGAAAACTTTGCATCTTGGCTCATATACCGTAAAATGTGCGGCCTTTCGGGCCCTATGTCCGT
>Ga0105348_1000431_pt1 | contig 31170 bp, 24 predicted proteins | sample EN8Hudsemesocosm_2_FD_83504 | JGI IMG/M metagenome (GOLD analysis project Ga0105348, IMG submission 83504) | Methane-oxidizing microbial communities from mesocosms in the Hudson Canyon - EN8C Hudson Canyon | ecosystem: Environmental > Aquatic > Marine > Cold seeps | place: Hudson Canyon... | reverse complement strand
GGGGGGATAACTACGAGTATATTGGTTGTTTTAGCTAGTTATATTTGCTTTTTTACTCCTTACTAATCCTTTCGGACGATTAAACTAAGCCCTGTTGATCATTAGTATATGTTTTATCGGAGTGACATACTTTAAGCAAAAACTTCAGGCCTTTTTGTTTAGGGTATTTTATCCGCAAGTTTTCTACCTAGGGTTTCCTTAAGAAACCTTCTTAATGCGGTGATTTGATTTTTCGACATCAAATAACCGCTTTTTTTTGCCTTTTTACAGGCCCTGCCTATATTGTGCATTTGTTGAGATAGGCACCAGTTCGTTAAGCTTCAGTTTCGAATCATCTACACCCGCTAAGATACCTTCAAAATGCTTAATTAATTGGGCTTTGTCTTGCTCCTCTTTAGATCCAACACCTATATTTGTCAGGTCGATAAAGAACTCGTCGAACATATCGGACAAATCTTTTACCACATCAAGATTCAAGAATTGTTCATCGTTGTATATGCTTGGGTAACCACCCTTTTGTTTATCTATTGAGAAAGAGATGCCTTTTACGTTTGTGATAGTAGTGGCTTTTTCGCACTTGAGCATACAACCATCTTCAATGCTTGGTTTTTTACAACCTACCGTTTGTTGGAAAAAGCACTGTCTGCTAGTCATCATTAAAATGGGGTGGTAGATACTGTATAAAAGTTGAAATTTTTCAGGGCGTGCAATTTTTTTGATTTGCATGCGGTTTATTTCATTTGAAATAAATGCGCCAGAGCAATTTAGTTCTTCCTTTAAGGTTAGCAATGCATAAGAGTTGGTAGTATTCAAGAATGGCCCTGCAATCCAGTCGATATTCATTTCATAGGCTTTGTAGGCGATACCGGTATTGTTACTTACAATACGCTTTGGTTTGACTTCTTCGAGCACTCTGACAGCTTCAATATAGTCTTTACCAATTAGTACGGCTGGGAACCAGGGTATGAGCCTTGGGTGTTTGATGAATATATCGATAAATTTGTTACAGTTCTTTTTAAAACTCTCGGGTAATTTAAAGTAAATATCAGCATCTGTGATATCACTAAGTGCTAAATCATTTAAATCGGCAATCAATATTGATAGTTTTGGTTGTTTCTGAACTTTGGGGTGATCCATTAATGTTGGAATACTAATCTCAGGAATTACTTTAATAGAGTCATTTAATAAAAATACGGCTTGGTTTTTAAGTGTAGTGAGTGACTTAAACGGGATGCTTAAGTGTGGAGCAAGGCCCTCAGCCCCTAGGTGCTCAATGATGTGATTTGCATCATTTAAGTTTTTAAAACGTTTTTCGAGTAATGTCCGATCAATAAGTGATTTATCACTTGCTTTTAAGGGCGTATCCGAGTGAAATTTAAATGTTTCACCGTTTTTAGTGATTGCAAGTGTTAGTGGCTTATCTAGCTTGCCTGAAAACTCAAGGTTCAATGCTTGTTTATTTATGTTCAGGAATTGTATTTTTTCTTCAAGTTCCATTCCAATTTCATTTCTATCTGCATGCAGTTCTTGCTTTACTTCTTGAATCTGTACGACCGAAATAGCCTTACTTTGGTCGATCGCATGTTTTACGCTGTGGTCGCGCGGGTTATCGATAAACATCGATTTTGTGAGTTGACCTGTTAAAAATGAATTTGTGAAATTACGGTTAAAAACCTTATGGAGGTTCGAGTCGTTCGGTAATAGCTTTCCGGTTTCTACAAAACGGTTAATCTGCTTTCGCCAGCTATCTACTACCGTGTATACATAATGTGCACCTTTTATTCGTCCTTCAATTTTTAAAGAGTCGACTTGCGCGTCTACAAGTTCAGGTAAGTCAAAATAAGCAGAATTATCTTTTAAGTTCAATGGGAAGTTATTTCCGGTTGCCGTAGTTTCATATTCATCACGACAAGCCTGGCTACAACGGCCACGGTTACCTGAATTTCCGACACTAACTGAACTTGAATAACATTGGCCTGAAAAAGCAATGCACAAAGAACCATGTACAAATACTTCTGTCAGAACATTGTGTTGATGCGCCACGGCCGTAAGCGTTTTAATTTCGTTTAAATTGAGTTCGCGAGATAAGTTAAGTCTTGATGCGCCAATTTTACTTAAAAATAGAATTTGGCCTTCATTATGGGTGGTTAGCTGTGTGGAGGCATGTATATCTATTGTTGGAAAATACTTCTTCACTAAGTTAAAAACACCTAAATCCTGGACAATAATGCCATCAATACGTGTATTAACTAGTTGGTTCAGTAATTTAACCAGAGATTTGATTTCGTGCTCTAAAATAACAACATTAATAGTTAGAAAAACCTGACAAGCGTATTGATGGGCTAGCCGTAAGACACCGTTAAGTTCTTCAAATGAAAGGTTAGAAGCACGATTTCGGGCATTAAAGTTATCTAAACCACAATAAACAGCATTGGCGCCAGCAACGATGGCAGCTTTTATAGCTTCAACATCGCCACCTGGGGCTAATAATTCAATTTTTCTACTCATTTACAAATAACTCGTTTGGGTTTTGTGTTGTCATTTTGAATGGGGGATTTTATAGACATCTTTGTTTTTTTGCTATTAATTGGGTAAGTTGTGGGTAATTAATTATAAGTTTGCAGGTTAAATAAATCGTTTATTTTAACGCTGTACGAAAATCAAACACTTGTTTGAAACCCTTGCCGTGTAAAGCTCATGAGAGATTATCAATAAGTTACTCAGTAAGTTATCCACAGATTGTGTGCGCAACTTTTGCTTGTAAAATGAACAAGTTGCACTCATGATTTGTTTTAAGGGTGAATGATTTTTTTGATATGCGCTAGTAATGCTAGACCGAAATCTTGTTTGAATATTTTAAGTGGTGCGACTTCTATTACTTCGGCAATCGCACCACTAGGGTGGGTCATGTGCCATACGCCGATTAAGGCTTGTTGAACTTGCATCAAGATCGTTATGACTTGGCTTGAATCCTTGTCGGTTTTAAGTTCAGGGTGTTCACTCAATAACTGAGCATATTTACCCATCAAGTTAAGTAGCTTCTGTTTAAATTGAGTGGCTTCTTCTAATGTAAGGTTACGCTCGAGTATGGTATGTAAAATGGCGCTTAACTTACAGTAAATAGGGTTTTCTAATAATGTATTGCATATAAGTTCAGCCAGAGAGATATCCTTGGCTGAGCTAGACGAGCTTATTTCCAGCTTATCAAAGCTTTCTACTAGCTCATTAAGGGTTTCAACAAATAAAGCCAGAAATAAAGTTTCTTTATTACGAAAATAGCGATACAGCGCGGCTTTAGTAATACCTAAATCGGCAGCAACATGGTTTAGATTAACCTCTTCATAAGAAAGCGTATGAAAGCGTTTTCTGCTTGCATCTAAAATTTGCTGTCGCCGTAAGGCTTTTTGTTCCGGGTTTTTTGCGCGCTGTTTGATTAAACACATATTAGGCTTGTAACCATCCTGCTAGTTTCCGATTTACTGAACGAGGCGATAGTTTAGCAGACCAAACCGTAAAAATATTCTTGCAGCCAGTGATCACGATTGCCTGATCTTTCTTCTGTAATGATTTCTTCACGACTGCCTCTGGTGTCATAGCTCCAGCTTTAAAAAGTTTTGAGTCTGTCAAATTTGCTTCAGATGCAAATTCAGATGCTGTTGGGCCTGGACATAAAGCACTGACTGCAATGCCTTTATTTTTAAGTTCTTCATGCAAAGCTTCTGAGAAAGAAAGTACAAAAGCCTTGGTGGCATAGTAAATTGCCATATTAGGGCCTGCTTGAAAAGCCGCAGTAGAAGCGACATTAATAATAAAAGATTTTTGTTGTTGTTCAATATTAGGGAGTAGGCGGTGTGTTAAATCGACTAGGCTGGTAACGTTTAATTGAATCATCTGTAGTTGTCTTTCTAGAGACAGCTCGGTAAATGAGCCTCTATCACCGAAACCTGCATTATTAATCAAACCGTTAATATTCCAACCTGCCTTATCCGCCTTGCGTTGTATTTCACTTGCGCCTTGTGGTGTTGCTAAGTCGGCTACCAGTGTTTCTACTTTTATATTATAAAGAGACGAAAGTTGTTGAGCTAAAGCATCCAATTTATCTTTACGACGGGCGGTTAAAATCAAGTTGTTTCCTTTCTGGGCAAGTTGTTTTGCAAAAACTTCACCAATACCAGCGCTTGCACCTGTAATTAATACGTAATTCATCATTAGCCTCATTTATGTTTTTAAGTTACTCAAGGTTATTTACTGTACAGCCCTAGATTCTGCCTGTAAATAACCTTGAGTGACTTATTTGAAAATAAATGTTTTATGACTTAGTGTGCAGGGTTATGCGGATATTCAAGATTATGGAACAATATGTGGGAGTGATGTGGTGCTTTCGTCCTTGAATATTTGAGCTAAATAGCGATAATGATTCGCAAAATATTGCCAATATCGAGTTTTATCGTTCTATGTTACAAGCATCATCCAATAAACGCGTTAATGGTTCTAAATTAGTTAGAGTATTGTCTGATTTGTCTGCGTCTGAACAAGGCATACCTGATATTGAAATTTCTCATAAACAGTTTGCAGAACGCCTTGGTCTACTGGTTGATCTTGCTGATTCAGTAACGCTTTCTGAATCACTTCGAGGTTTGCATCGCATTGCTTACGAAACAACATCTATTTCGCAGGCTGAAGTTCAACATGAATTTCTTAAACAACGTAAAGCAGCAATTAAAGCAATCACAAGAAGCTTTGAAGTAAGGCCGGGCTTAGTACCTTTCAAATTACCTACCCCAAAAGCCGACTTTACAAAAGAAGAGGCTAGCAAATTTGAGCCTTATCAACGTTTTTATGCGCTCCATCAAAGTGAAATTGAATTCAAAACACAGAAACTCCGTACAAGCATCAGGCAGCAAATTTCTGGTTATTCTCTTGCTTTGGCACAGCTTGCCGAATTAGACCAAACTTTGGGCAATAGCATGATGTTGCATACCCGGAAACGCTTTTCAGTGGTACCAAAGTTATTAAAACTTCGCTTTGAGCAATTGCTTAAAGCGCACTTGCAAGATGTTGATATGATAGAAGTTGAAGATCTTCCTGTTAACTGGGTTAAACCGGGCGCTTGGCTAAGTCAATTTTATGAAGAAATGCAGCAGCTTTTACTAGCTGAAGTTGAAATTCGAATGCAACCAGTTTTAGGGTTAGTTGAAGCGTTTAATGAAGAGGTAATGAAACAAGCATGACAAGATTAATTTTTACTGTAGCATTTTTACTTGGCGTAAGTGTAGTGCTTTGGATGGGGACCAGTTTTATTGGAACGGATTCATTAGCATTAACAGTGATTGCTGTGATTGCTTGTGTTTATATGGTTGGTTTTATTGAACTAGTGCAATTTAGGCAAGCTACAGCAACACTTTCACATGCTTTGTCTTGTTTGTCAGATTCTCGCTTATTTGGTTCTTGCTCGTCAGATACTTGTTCGTCAGATACTTGTTCGTCAGATAATAGTGCCTCGGCAGTTTCAAAGCTTAATAAGTGGTTAGGAAATCTTCATCCATCCTTGCAAAATTCAGTAAGATTACGTATTGAAGGTGAGCGTGTCGCTTTGCCTGCTCCAGTACTCAGCCCTTATTTGGTTGGTTTACTGGTAATGCTAGGCCTGCTTGGTACTTTTGCAGGCATGGTGGATACTTTAAAGGGGGCCGTGCTAGCACTCGAAGGCACAACAGAATTACAAGCAGTACGGGCGGGTTTGGCTGCACCAATTAAAGGTTTGGGGCTGGCTTTTGGTACATCCGTTGCGGGTGTGGCTGCTTCGGCTATGTTGGGGTTGTTATCTACTTTAAGTCGTCGAGATAGAATGCTGGCAACACGTGGCCTAGATTCAAAAATATCGACAGTCTTTCAAGAATTCTCTTTATCGTTCAATCGTCAGGAGACTTATAAAGCTTTACAGAACCAAGCTCAGGCTTTTCCTGAGGTAGTCGATAAACTCCATAATTTGGCGATTCAAATGGAGAGTATGGGGAATAAGCTCAGTGGCAAGTTAATAGCCAGTCAAGATGAGTTTCATCAGTCTGCAAAAGATAACTATTCTGAACTCGCAAATTCTGTTGGAGCGTCACTGCGAGAAAGTTTAAGTGATAGTGCGCGATTAACAAGTGAAGCTATAGAACCTGTATTCAATACCGCTATGACTAACATTTCCGAGGAGCTTAGGTCAGGCGTTAAGCAGACTCAGCAGCAACTATTAGACAGCACGCTAACTCAAGTCAGTGATATATCTGCACTATTTACAGGCTTGTCGTCTGAGCTCAGCAATACATGGAAGGCCGGTCTGGCGGTGCATGAAAATACTAATAAGACTCTAATTGAAGGCGTACATGATACTTTCAACTCCTTTAACGATACATTTGAAAGTAAGAGTAATGAAGTACTGAGCACTTTTAAAAAGACTAGTGCTTCATTATTAACAGAACAAGCCCAGAACGATAAGGCACGCCTTGCCCTATGGGAAGCATCATTTGGTGAGACTCATGTGCAAGCTAAAAACCATCTAGAAGATGTTTCAAAGCAATTTTCTAGCGAGCTTAAACAGGTAAATGATGTACAGCAACAGCATTTATCGCAAATAGGTGAAGAGTTTCAGAACTTGTCAACGGTGCTGACCGGGCAATGGCAGCAAGCGGGTGAATCTAGCCTAAACCATCAAAAGAACGTGACCGAAAGCCTGCAACAAGTAGCTCGTGATATCTCAGATGAAACAAAAACAAGCTCAAGCAGTTTGCTTGGTCAAATAGGGCTTTTACTAAAGGCATCAGAGTCATTAGTACAAGCTAGAGTAGATACCGAGTCTGAATGGCTAAATAGTCATGATGCGCGTTTGAATAAACTTAGCACGTCTTTTAATACTGGATTGAATGCATTACGGGATGCTGAAGAGCGTCGAGGGGAAAAAGCCCTTGAGCGTCTTGAGCAATTAGAGGCAAAAGTAGCAATTCAATTAGCTCAGTTGGGAAGTGCTTTAGAAGCACCAATGACACGCTTAATTGAAACGGCTTCAGAAACTCCTCGCGCGGCAGCAGAAGTAATAAGCCATTTACGGCGTGAAATCTCTAATAATATTGAGCGCGACAATACCTTGCTTCAAGAGCGAGAACGTATCATGGAAGCACTTAACTCTGTGTTTAGTTCTTTGGAACAATCATCTTATGGTCAGCGTGATGCGGTTGAACAGCTTGTGAGCTCATCTGCAAATATGCTTAAAGACATTGGTGCCAAGTTTACACATCATGTTGAATCAGAAGTGGGTAAATTGTCTGAAATAAGTGATCATTTCTCTGGTAGTGCGGCAGATATGGCTAGTCTTGGGGATGCTTTCAGCTTATCTGTTGAGCTATTTAATCAGTCTACTGGAAGTTTAATCGAGAATTTGAGTCGTATTGAAGAATCTCTAAATACCTCGACCAATCGCAGTGATGAGCAAATGGCTTATTACATTGCGCAAGCGCGTGAGATTATTGATCAGAGTATGCTTTCTCAGCAGGAAATTATTGAACAGTTTCGGCAGCTAAGCCTCAATACAGAGACCGAGGTTTGCTAATGGAAGAGCTTGAAGATAGTTTTTCCGGTGAACCGCCTATTTGGGCTATTTTCGGTGATTTGATGTCAGGACTGGTGGGCGTTTTTGTTTTGTTGCTGGTTTGGGCGTTAGGTTTTCAGTTAGAAATAGCGCAATCATTGGAAGAAGAAGTTGCTAAGCGTCAGGCAGAAGAACAGCGAAGAATTGCCTTAGAAGAAGCTTTGGCAGATCCTCTTTCAACTGGACGGGTAACACTGCATAACGGTCGAATTGGAATTAGTGGGAGCGTTTTATTTGCCTCTAATTCAGACCAGTTACAAGATGAAGGTCGGGCTTTGCTAAGAACCCTGGTTGCGCCACTAGGTGTTTATTTAAAGGATCGTGAGCAATTGCTGATGGTAAGTGGGTTTACAGATGACTTGCCGATACAAAAAGGGAATATCTATTATAAAGATAACTTGGAACTTTCTGCTCAGCGAGCATTAACCGTAACGCGAACCTTAATTGAAGAAGGTATGCCTAAATCTATGGTGTTTGCGGCAGCGTTTGGGGCGCAGAATCCGGTTGTTTCGAATGCAGATGCTGCAGGTCGCTCACAAAACCGTCGTGTAGAAATGGCTCCGGTGCCAATTGTTTCTAACTCTCAAAATACTGATAAAGAGACGTAGCGACAATGACTGAACCTGTTACGAAAGGGGGGGAATACTTGATTGCTTTATTAATAGAGAAGGGCGATCATTTATTTGACCCAGTTCGTTTTCGATATATTGAGTCGATGTCGCAACGCGCTTTACAGCAAAGAGCTTCAGTTTCGTTAATCTTGGAGCAAAAATTAAAACAAACTATTTCTAGTTACCAGGAAAATTTATCCGCTGCGCGTGAACAGGCGCAGACGGTAGTAAATCAAAACGCTACACAATATCCTGAAGCGTCTAAGCAACTAAAACTTCTATTTCAGAATTGTGATTTTGCTGGCGTAAATGCACTTGCAGATAAGCTTGATCGCAGCAGAAGTCGCAACTTGTTAAGTGAGCTGATAAAACAGCTCTTATTAGAAAGCACCGATCAGGATGATAAACTGAGCGAATCATCTTTTAGTGATTTACTGCAGCAGCAAGAAAAAGAGCTTACCAATGGTTTGCATGAAAATGAATTGCGCTCCAATTCAATTAAGAAAGAGCTAAAATCTGTTCGTTTATTTAGAGAGTCACAAGAGCAGTTAAATTCCGATAAGCTAGTTAGGCAGGCGATTAAAGAAGGCCCAGAGAATCCAGGCCCTATTAATCCGCATATGCTTGCAATACGGTCCTTATCAACCATGCAAAGACTTTCGCCTCATTACCTGAAAAGATTTGTGTCTTATATCGACACCATATTTTGGTTAGAAGAGGCGGGGGGGATAATCAAACCTGTTATTGCTAAAAAGCGAACCGTAAAAGACTCGCTCTAATTTTCAGTTTTTATTGCTTCCGAGATTTTTTTTTCAAATTTACTATCAACAAATGAGTGTAAATTAATCCTGTCTTTGTATTGATGAGCAATACGAAGTTTTTTATCGCGTTTGGTGCGTTGCTTTAATTTGATTAAGCTAATTAATAAAGATTGAAAAGAATCAAAATATTCATCTGTTACTGACATTATTCCTGCAGAAACCGTGACGAATTCAAAAAATTTGTCTTTACCATAACGGTCAGTGCTTTGTATGCCTCCTTGCGCTTGATCTTTTTTGTTGTAAAAACTGATCGCTCGGTGGTTAAATTCATTAAACAATGAAGCAAAGACTTCTTGCCAGTTTCCATCTCTAAGCACTAATACAAAGTCATCTCCACCGATATGGCCTGCAAAATCCGTAGTGCTATTAATATGTTTTCGGAGTAAATCTGCAAAAATAACTAATAACTCATCTCCCTTTGTATGATCATAATGGTTATTAAAGGGTTTGAAATTGCTTAGGTCGAGTAGGGCAATGGTAAACTCGGCGCTACGGTCCAATAGCTCATGGACACAATCGCCGACGGGTATATTTCCCGGCAGCATGGTTAATAAGTTTGCTTGTTGGTGCGGCTCAACTCTTAATTGGGTTATTTTCCGCAATAAATCCATTGTTGTTCCAATGCCTAGAAACTTATCTTGACTAGTAATTACGAAGTCATGTTCAGCATGTAGGCGTGCTTTTGCCGTAACGAGCCGACTTACCTGTTCCATGCGCAGGTGTGCATCTATATTCAAAAAACTACTATCCATTTCGGTATGAATTGCTTTGTCTAGCAGGACATCTCGCCTTTGGCGTGTACTCAATTTTGTTAAAAATGTATTTCTGTAGAGCATGCCAACTATATGCCCGTTTTCTGATACGGCTAAAGAGCTTAAAAATACTTTCTCTTCAAATATTTTTAGGGCGTCTCTTATATGAAGGTTGGCGTCGACACTTTCATTAAATACAATCAAGTCACAGGCAAGGTTAACGCTGCTGGTGATAGGGGACGGTTGCGGTGCTGTTGGTGTGAATTTGTCCAATTTGGGGCGCAGAGGGGAAAGTTCAGGCCGTTGAATTAAGTAGCCTTGTACGATTTGTATGCCCAATACCTTGAGTGTGGTTAGCTCCGCTTTTGTTTCAACACCCTCTGCTATAACAATGGCGTTAATTGAACGTGCTGTCGCAACGACTTCGCGCACAAAGTCCTGTTTGGCCGAGTTGGCATCGATGTCCTGGATAAAACGGCGGTCTATTTTGACGTAATCAGGCTTAAGTTCAGACCAAAGTGTTTGTGAGGCTCCAGTAGCGCCCAAGTCATCAATCGCGATTTCAAAGCCTTGTTCCTGGAAAAAATGCACGGCATCGATCAATTCTTTAATATTTTTGCTGGCGCTCTGTTCGTCAATTTCTAGAACAATTCGGGTGGGTGGTACTTCATTGTCAGCAATAAGTGCCCCTACTTGTGCTTTTAGTTTGCCGCTTGTGGCAACGAGCATTTCATTGGACAAATTTACAAACAGTTTATTCTCAAGCTGTAGTTGCTCAAAACACAGTGCTGCATTGTGTAAGCAAAGTAAATCGAAGGGTTTAAGTACCCCTGCTGCTGCCGCTGAATCGAATAATGATGGCGCATCTTCACATGGGCTATTTGAAGGGCCTCTAGTAAAGGCTTCCCAGCCTAGCAATTCTGTTGTGTCTATATTGACAATAGGCTGAAACCAACTGGTAATATTTTGTTCTTTTAAAATAACTTTTACAGCTTGGGTTTTTTTCATTACAGGTCTCTTAAATGTAATTATTACATTAATACTAGCAAACAATTTTACAGAACAAACTTCTTTTGTCTTTTTTGGTACTAGAAGACAATTTTCAATCATCACTTCAAGTAGTTTGGGTTTTTAATGCTATTTTGAAGGGTTTATTGCTTTTGTTTCGCGTATGGATGTTACAAAATGTGTCCGGTTTCAATCTTGTTACTTTAATATCTACGTATAATGGATTGATTATCACTCTATGCTGAGCATCAAAAGGAATCTTATCTACATGCCTGCTTCGTTCAAAAGTTTCTCCTGCACATTTGTTTTTATAATGCTTATTATTTTATCTGGCTGTAGCCGTGATAATCCTCTTAGTGTGCCGGATGAATTTATTACACCCGAAACACCCAATTGTGATGTTGATGTGGAACTACAAAGGCTTTTAACCGATGTCGAAATAACAAAGACCGATATTGCCTATGATTTTACAAAGTTTGAAGATAGTGACACGATTGAATATTTAATTACTTCTGTTGACGTAATCACAACTTTGGTCGATATAGTTGATTTTAATCGTGATTCAGGCCCACTAGAAGACATGCCTGGTGTTGAAAAGTTAAATGATTTGAGTCTTAAACTGAATGGTGTGGAAAACGGTTCGGATATTACAACTACAAAGGTTGAGCTAACAGAGCTAAGTACTGAAATTACGCTTGAGGTAGAGGCAACTTTTACATTACATGAAAGTCTTCCGTTTAGTGGTAAATGTGAACAACAGTTTATATTAGACAGTAATGGTGATAAAACTGACGAAAAAATAACTGTAAATAAAGACGTTAAATATATCTACAAATATTCAATTGAACGCAAAAATTTTGATGACATGACTTCTACTCATGTTGAGTTGTCATCGGCGCAAAGTAACGCAGAAGATGAGTTTGGCAGAGCTGTCAGTTTAAGCGAATTTATAACGAGTGAGCAGGTGGAAGAAGGCGGTGAAACTAAAACTGTTGATGTTACGATGCTGAGATTGGCTGTTGGCGTTTATCATGATGATGATACTGCGAATGATTCCGGGGCTGTATATATTTATGAGCGAAAGCAGGGTTCAACCGATGATTTTAATGAGCCTGTTTTAATAAAAGCTGCAACTCCTGATGCGGGTGATTTGTTCGGTTATTCGGTTTCCTTATCTGAACGATTTTTAGCCGTTTCAGCGCCTAGTGAAGACAGTGCATTAGAGGGGGTATTTCCGTGGCTTGATAGTGATGGGGATGGTGAAAATGATAATAAAAGTGCAGAAGTTAGTAATCTGGCAGAGTCATCAGGTGCTGTGTATATTTTCAAACCCGATGAAAGTGAAGCAAATGGTTGGAAGCAAGTTGCTTATATTAAACCTCCTATAAATATATTAGGTGTAGATGGTTATGACAATGCTTTTGGTCGTAATGTCTTGCTTCAAGATGATTTATTGTTAATTTCTGCGCCTAAAGATGATAGCGCAACAACCGATCTAAACAACGATGTGAGTCGACCAAATTCAGGGGCTGTTTACATATATGAGTATAGCTCAGATGATGATAGTTGGAGCTTTAGTCATGTTCTAAAAGCAAATGACCCTGGTACTAATGACGCCTTTGGCAGTGCTATAGCTATCCATGGTGGTGCAATTGCCGTTGGTGCGCCTGGCGAAAGTAGCTCACTGAAAACATCAGTAGGAGGTAATACTGAGATTAATGCCCTTAATCTGGATGATGACTCTAATAACTCTGGTGCGGTCTATCTTTTTAATTTTTTTAGCGATAACTGGCATCTATCAACTTTGATTAAAGCATCAAACAATAATTCTGGTGATGCATTTGGAATATCTGTAGCGTTGGATTCATCCTGGCTATTTGTTGGGGCTAGCCAGGAGGATAGTAATGGGACTTTCCTGAATCGGAATAAAGACGATAATAGTGTGCTTGGTTCTGGTGCTGTGTATGGGTTTAATAGGCTGACAGAAGAGCAGTGGATGGAATTTACATACATAAAAGCTGATGCTCCGCAAGAAGGTGCTCAGTTTGGTCATGCGCTTGTGTTTGACAACAATAATTTGATTGTGGGCTCTCCATTATACAATAACGGTAATTCACTTGGACGTGTTTATAACTATAAGTTGGATGACAAGAAAATCGTAGTTGCCCCTAATATTCTATTTACAGATACACAGCAAGATATTACAGCAGAAAATACCCAGTCTGATGCTCGTTTTGGTGGGGGGATTTCCATTCATGGGCGTTCGCTTGCGGTTGGAGCTAAAGGTTTTACAAATAGGGAGTCAGGTAACTCAAATGAACACTCTGGTAAGGTCTATATTTATCAATGATCTTTTAAGTTTATTCTAAAGTACTTTGCGCGAAGCAGTTCTTCGTGCAAAGCCTATTAATTCGTATTTCTAAGGGTATTATTTTTTATTAGCCATTTGAGTTGCGCCATTGTAGAGCATGCGGAGTTGAAGTTTTGCCTTTTGTGCAGTTTCTTCTCTTTGTTTTTTTGTGCTATCCATAGCAAGGGCTCCCATATGGAAAACGATTATTACCATCGCCTCGGCAAGTGCATAATTATCGACAGGTGAAAGTAGTTGCTCATCAGAAAGGCCAGAGCGGAGTTTTAAGTATTCTTCCAGCTCTGTCACAAAGTGTTTTATTTCAAGATTGATTGCCGTTCGGAATTCTTTTGAGTTGCCTGTGTGCTCTCTTAATAAAAGACGGAAGTGATCCATGTTGCTGAGCAAATACTCCATAAATGTATCAACAGAGGTATCTATTGCCGTACCTTTTTCTTTAATACGCACTCGAGCTTTTCGCAGTAGCTGGCGTAAAGCCAATCCTGCTTCTTCAACTAGAGCCAAACCAAGATCGTTCATGTCTTCAAAATGGCGATAAAAAGAAGTCGGGGCGATCCCTGCGGTGCGTGTTACCTCCCTTAAACTTAGGCTTGAGAATACTCTTTCAGCACTTAATAGCTCTAATGCAGCATCTAATAATGAGCGTCTTGTACGTAATTTCTGTTCGCTACGGGTTGTCAAAATAAGTCCTGAAATTCTACAAATAAGATAATGAGTATATGTATATATAGTACTCGAATACGCCCATTAACTTTAGTGCAAGTTAAAAGTATGCGTTTAAGATATAAAAAAGCGAGTATACAGCCTAATTCAGATAAGGAACTGCTTTTAGCTTAAAAGTTGTTTATAATACGCGGCCTTTTAAAGACGATTTTGCAGTTCGCTTGAGAATAGACTATGCCAATTTATGAATATGCCTGTAAATCTTGTGGTTATGAGAAAGATGTCCTTCAAAAATTGAATGACGAACCATTACAAACATGCCCTGAATGCAATAAAGATACTTTTGCTAAACAAATTTCAGCGCCAGGCTTTAGGTTAAAGGGTTCTGGTTGGTATGAGACTGATTTCAAAACAGGTAAAAAGAAAAATTTGGTTGGTGACTCCGGGCAAAACAAAGGGGCGAATCAAGCAAAACCCAAAAAAGTAGATACCGCTGTTTAAATAATAGATTTAGATTGCCACTTAATAATTCAATAAAAAGTTTAGATAGGAAAGTGTTATGCGTAGCCATTATTGCGGTTTAGTAAATGAAGAACATATCGGGCAAGAAGTTGTCATTTGCGGTTGGGTTCATCGTCGTCGTGACCATGGGGGCGTTATCTTCCTTGATATGCGTGACCGTGAAGGAATCGCTCAAATAGTTTTTGACCCAGACACCGAAGAAAGTTTTGCCAATGCAGAGCGTGTCCGAAGTGAATATGTACTTCAGATTAAAGGCATTGTTCGCGCGCGCCCTGAAGGCACTGTTAATGAAGATATGGCTACAGGTAAAATTGAAATACTTGGTAAAGAACTTACTATTCTCAATGCCGCTTTAACACCTCCATTTCCACTAGATGATTATGTTGATGTAGGTGAAGAAATTCGTCTTAAATATCGTTTTATGGACTTAAGACGACCAGAGATGTTGAACAAGTTAATGTTCCGTTCAAAAGTTACCAATTACATTCGTAACTTCCTTGATCAGAAAGGTTTTATGGATGTTGAAACACCCATTTTGACCCGTGCAACGCCTGAAGGTGCGCGTGACTATTTGGTACCAAGTCGTACCCATGGCGGTAAGTTCTTCGCACTTCCTCAGTCACCGCAGCTGTTCAAGCAGTTATTAATGGTTTCGGGTCTTGATCGTTATTATCAAATTGCTAAGTGTTTTCGTGATGAAGATTTACGTGCCGATCGGCAGCCAGAGTTTACCCAAGTAGATGTTGAGTGTTCCTTCATGGAAGAAGCACAATTAATGGACATGATGGAGTCTTTGGCAGCCTCAATGTTTAAAGAATTAATGGGGATTGATTTAGGTGAATTCCCACGTATGACTTATGCAGAAGCAATGGATCGCTACGGAAGTGATAAGCCTGACTTACGTATTCCATTAGAATTAGTGGATGTTGCTGATTTGGTTGCACCAGTTGACTTTAAAGTGTTTGCAGGTCCAGCTAAAGATCCTAAAGGACGTGTCGCGGCACTTAAAGTACCGGGCGGAGCATCACTGTCTCGTAAGCAAATTGATGCTTACACTAAATATGTTAGCATTTATGGTGCGCGTGGCCTGGCCTGGATTAAAGTTAATGAGCTTGAAAAAGGCGCGGAAGGGCTTCAATCACCTATTGTTAAATTCTTGGGTGAGGATGTTGCATTAGCTATTATGGAAAAGCTAGGTGCACAAAATGGCGATATCATTTTCTTTGGTGCGGATAAAGCTAAAATCGTTAACGAAGCGTTAGGCGCTTTACGTTGTAAGATTGGTGAAGACCTAGACCTTTACACCTGCAAATGGGCACCAATGTGGGTTGTTGATTTCCCAATGTTTGAAGAGCTTGATGGCGGCGGTTTGACAGCTATTCATCATCCATTTACCTCTCCATCTTGTACTCCTGAAGAATTGAAAGCTCACCCTGAAAAAGCTTTATCTCGAGCCTACGATATTGTATTGAACGGTACTGAGCTTGGTGGGGGGTCTATTCGTATCCATGATGCTGAAATGCAAAGAACCGTATTTGGTATTCTGGGTATAGATGATGAAGAAGCAGATAATAAGTTTGGCTTCTTATTAGATGCTTTGAAGTTTGGTTGTCCTCCTCATGGAGGCTTGGCTTTCGGTCTTGATCGTTTGGTTATGTTAATGACCGACGCGAAATCTATTCGTGAAGTGATTGCTTTCCCTAAAAACCAAAGTGCTACTTGTGTTCTTACGCAAGCGCCTGGCGAAGTTGATTCTAAACAGTTGCGTGAGTTAAGTATTCGCGTTCGTAAGCCGGATGCAGAAGAAGCTAAGTAACTTTAAGCTGCATCCTATTAACAAAAAAAGGCCGACGCAGGCCTTTTTTTGTATCTTCTGTTTGCTTAGAGTGCTTATGTTCATTCTTTCAAATAAAGTTTCCTTGAATATAAACAAAGCAATCATTAAATAAGTTGCCATCTTGCTGATGCCTGCCTACAATCAGTGCAATCTTGTCGGGGGGCTAATGCATTGTGTTTTAATGCACTATGTTATTGGCTGAGACTGCTTGGTTTAGAGCGGAACCCGTTGAACCTGAATTGGTTAATACCAGCGTAGGGAACAAGTGTGCATCATGTTTGCTCATCTTTTTCTCTGCTATAAATTGGCCTAGGTCAATTATAACTCTAATGCAAATGATAGCCGGAGCCCATCATGACAGCGGATAATTTCCAAAAACTAAGTGAAACAGCGATTGTTGATGAACTATCGACACGGCCTTTTCCAGCCTCAAGCAAAATATATGTAGAAGGAAGCCGTCCTGATATTCAAGTAGCTATGCGGGAAATCAAGCTTAGCCCAACAACTTTGCAGGATGGTAAGTTTGAAGAAAATCTTCCTGTAAGAGTTTATGACACATCTGGCCCCTATACCGATCCAAATAAACATGTCGATGTTAGAAAAGGTCTAGAAACGCTCCGGTCTAACTGGATTGAAGAGCGAGATGATACTGAACTATTGGAAGGTTTTAGTTCTAAGTATTCAAATCAAAGAGATCAAAACCTTGCTTTAGATGGTTTACGCTTTGAATATAAACGCCAACCGCGTAAAGCACTAGATGGAAAAAATGTTACGCAACTTCATTATGCTCGCCAAGGTATTATCACGCCTGAAATGGAATACATTGCCATTAGGGAAAACCTGGCTTTGTCTGAAGCACAGCTAGAAGTAGCGATGGAACATCAACATCCCGGAATGAGTTTTGGTGCATCAATCCCTAAAGTAATTACACCTGAGTTTGTACGTGATGAAGTTGCACGTGGCCGCGCAGTTATCCCAAATAATATCAATCACCCAGAAACCGAGCCGATGATTATCGGGCGTAACTTCCGTACAAAAGTGAATGCGAATATTGGTAACTCAGCAGTTACCTCATCAATTCAAGAAGAAGTAGAAAAAACAGTTTGGTCAACCCGTTGGGGTGGCGATACTGTAATGGATTTATCAACGGGCCAGAATATTCATGAAACCCGTGAGTGGATTATTCGTAATTCATCAGTACCTATTGGTACAGTGCCCATTTATCAGGCCCTTGAAAAATGTAACGGAGTTGCTGAAGATCTAACGTGGGAGCTTTTTCGGGATACATTGATAGAGCAGGCAGAGCAGGGGGTAGATTACTTTACGATTCATGCCGGCGTGCTTTTACGCTATGTACCCATGACAGCAAAACGTGTTACAGGTATTGTGAGTCGAGGTGGTTCCATCATGGCTAAATGGTGCTTGGCTCATCATGAAGAAAGCTTCCTCTACACGCATTTTGAAGAAATATGCGAGATCATGAAAGCCTATGATGTATGTTTTTCTTTGGGGGATGGTCTACGTCCAGGATCCATTGCAGATGCAAATGATGAAGCACAATTTGCTGAACTCAGAACTTTAGGGGAGCTATGTAAAGTTGCCTGGAAACATGATGTTCAGGTGTTTATAGAAGGTCCTGGTCATGTGCCTATGCACATGATTAAAGAAAATATGGATGAACAGCTTAAGCATTGTCACGAAGCACCATTCTATACGCTTGGTCCACTAACAACGGATATTGCGCCTGGTTATGATCATATTACTTCAGGTATTGGTGCTGCATTAATTGGCTGGTACGGGTGTGCAATGCTTTGCTATGTAACACCTAAAGAACACTTGGGTTTACCGAATCGTGATGATGTAAAGCAAGGTTTGATCACCTATAAAATAGCCGCACATGCTGCGGATTTAGCAAAAGGCCATCCGGGCGCACAAATTCATGATAACGCTATGTCTAAAGCCCGTTTTGAATTTCGCTGGGAAGATCAGTTTAATCTGGCTCTTGACCCTGATACCGCGCGTGAATATCATGATGAGACTTTACCCAAAGATGCTGCAAAAGTGGCTCACTTCTGTTCAATGTGTGGGCCGAAGTTCTGTTCAATGAAAATCTCACAAGAAGTACGCGATTACGCTGCAGGACTTGAAGCTAAAAAAGGTATGGATGAAATGTCTGAAAAATTTAAGCAATCTGGAAGTGAGATTTATCAAGAAGTATAAAATTTTCGAGCTTGAGTGTTTTAAGTAATGGATTTATGGCGTGTTGATCTTAATCTCCTAGTACACTTGGACGTTCTGTTGCGTGAGCAGAACGTTACCAAGGCTGCTTCACATTTAGGGATAACTCAGCCTGCAATGAGTAATGGTCTAAAACGTTTACGTTTGTTATTTGAAGACCCGCTTCTTGTTCGTACCAGTGATGGTATGGCGCCGACGGAGTTAGCACTTAAACTTCAACCTGAAGTCCGTAGCATTCTCTTCAATATTGAAAAAGTAATCCAGCCAGACCGAAATTTCGACTTAAACAGCAAACGTGTCTTTCGTGTGATGGCAAGTGATTACGCGGAATCCACATTAATTCCTGCGGTATTAAGTGTAGTAAGGAAGCAAGCCCCTAACATCACTTTGGATGTTCTGACCCCAAGTGATGTGTCTTTCGAAGATGTAGAACAAGGACGGGTTGATATGGCGATTAATCGCTTCGAGACCTTGCCGCAATCTTTCCATCAAAAAACCCTATGGTCTGACTCTTTTTCATGTTTGATGAGTCCAACGAACCCTTTGGTTCAAGGTTTTGATCTAGAAAACTACTTGCTTGCTAATCATATCTGGGTAAGCAAGACAGGCTTTGGAGTCGGTGTGGGTGTAGACCCAGAAGATGTCCAGCGCCTGGGTTGGGTTGATGAAGCGCTTGGTAAAATTGGCAAAACACGTAATATTAGTGTGTTTACGCGTCACTATCAGGTGGCCATGCTACTTGCTAAACAACATGACCTTGTTGCAACACTGCCTACACGCGCAGCCAAACTTGAAAGTGAAAGCACGGAGCTTGTACTGAAAGCGCCGCCTTTTGATATACCTGAGTTTGAATTAAAAATGGCTTGGAGTCCATTATTGCACCATAACGCCGGTCACCAGTGGTTTCGGCGCTTGATTAGTGGAATTGCTGAATCTTAAAGCTTAAAATTCGTATGCTAGCCCAATAACGGAGGTAATAAGCTCTTTATCTTCCGTTAATTTACTTGTTTCAACTTCTCCTGAAAACTTTTCAATCGCGATATTCGCAACAACCTTAAGGTTGTTAGTAAATGCATATTTAATATCTAAATCAAAACCTACGTGACCACTGTTTCCTGGTTCATATTCCGGGCGAAATTCACGAAAATCGCTTTCGCTGACTGTCGTACCTGTTATTAATGCGACACCACGATCGTTATCTTTTTCTGAAACACCGTAATAATAGCTGTTATATTTCTCACTGTAGTAATTAACATAAAAACTGGGTACGACTGTCCAGTTACCGGTATCTGGTATAGGGCGAGAGATCTTTAAGCTTGAATGTGTGCCGTCATAAGTATCTGAAACATCGTGATAGAATGTGCCTTCAACTAAACCTACACGTGAATAAAATCTACCTACAAAACCCACTTCAACCGCGGCATCACGGTTTTCAAGACCTAAGAACATTTGGCTGTTTTTTGTGTTTATATCATCAACATCTAAAAAAACACGGCCATAATTTGCAGCAAGCGCAAGCGAAACACGTTTATGGTTGTAGAAATGATAACCAACTGTCAGATCTTTAATAAAAAAACGGTTAAGTTGGATGTCTAAAATTGGGTATGGCTCAGAATAGGCATCTTGTCCTTTATAGGGGGCAGAATAAAATTTAGCACCTACCCCAATTGAAACAATGTTTTCATTGCTTGCTTGCTCGAAATCAGCAAATGTGACACTAGATGCCAGTAGACCACCAAGAAAAGCCATTATGACGAATATTTTGTTGTTTGAAATATTTTGAACCACAGCTAGATTCGATTTATTGCTCATAAAGAAGTGCCTGTTGATTTGTTCTGCGATTAACTTTAAATAAAAATTGTAATGTTATTTAATTATCTCGCCATTTTAATCATATTAGTAGTTTAACATTGAGATCTAGCTATCATCATTCAAAATTTGCCTTGCTAAGTTAGTATTTTTTAAGGTAATTAATGATAAATCGCGTTAAGTGATAATGTCACAGGCGTGTAAATTTACGGGAGCTATATTTACCTTGTAAACTTTTCCCACTGTAGAACTTATTCATGAAACAAACTTTAAAGCACTATATCAATCACTACAGAATAATAAATGAATAACTTATCATTGTAATGTTTGCCTTGTACGTAAAAAGTTAGAAAAAGATCAGGCTTTCGTGGTTGACCGCAAAACAGGTATGACTCGATTAGAAAATGTGGTGCGAATGATTTTGGAGTAGGTTCTTTTTTGAAAAAACCAGCAGGCTGGAAAGTGCTTCGATATTCCGCCTTACTGGTGTTGTTGTCAGTATTTTAAAACTGCGCTAATAAGTCCCCATAGCCCGCTTTGCTTAGTTCTTCAATAGGAATAAACTTCAAGGCTGCAGAATTTATACAGTAACGTAGACCTGTTGGTTGCGGACCGTCGTTAAATACATGCCCTAAGTGGGAGTCACCAAATTTGCTTCTTAATTCTGTGCGCGTATAAAAAAGATGGCTATCTTCTTTTTCTATAATAAATTCAGCATTGATCGGGCGGGTAAAGCTAGGCCAGCCAGTGCCAGATTTAAATTTGTCCTTAGATGAAAATAAGGGTTCACCACTCACAATATCAACATAAACGCCTTCTTTTTTATTATCCCAGAACTCGTTATCAAAAGGCCGCTCTGTGGCTTCTTTTTGTGTGACTTTATATTGTAGTTTCGTGAGTTGTTCCCGCAGTTCGCTGTCTGAAGGTTTCTGATAATCTTGGCTTGATGTAAATGAGTTCATCATTTGTATTTGGCCCTGTGTTTGCTGCATATCTTTTGTCATTTGCGCATTCATTGGCGCATTCATTGGCGAATTTTCTGGCATGGGGCTCGCTGAATGGAGATAAGCGGCAGAGACCATTAATAGTGAAAATGTAAATATTGATTTTTTAAATACTGATCGTGTACGCATCTGTCATACCTCTTAATGATGTTTCTGGTTAACCATAGCTGGTTGATGCTTCTTAGTATTGACCTATCTTGCCTTAAATAAAAGAGCGATAAGTACGCTTTTATTGAATCATGATACCTCGTGATAAAATTGTGATAAGTTCGTGAAACTCTCGCAATCTTCCAACCGTAAGCTTCTCATCATCCATTAAATAACGATGAATGTAAGGAAGAGAAATGAAAATCAACTCAATTTTAGCAATGTCTGCACTACCTTTAGTAATGGCATCTAGCATCGCTTCAGCACAAACACTTGATGTAAAAATCATTAATTTAACTCAGGGTATGTATTTTACCCCGTTATTAGTAAGTTCTCACGATGCTTCGCAGCACTTGTTTGAAACAGGCACTGCAGCGAGCGTAGAGCTGGCTGCTATGGCTGAAGGTGGGGATATTTCTGGCTTAGTTGCTGCTAGTGAAGCTTTAGGTGCTGTCAACTCTGAAAATCCAGCAAGTGGACTGCTTGCGCCTTCAAATACAACCATGCTAGCTGACTTCAATACTGGCACAAACGAATATTTATCCATTACAGCCATGTTATTACCCACTAATGATGGTTTTGTTGGACTTGATTCCTGGAAAATTCCTGAAACAGCCGGTACTTACACAATACACCTAAATGCTTATGATGCTGGCACCGAAGCGAATGATGAGATTATTAATGGTGGTGCAGCGGTTGGAGTGCCGGGTATTCCAGCTGACCCAGGTGCAAATAATGGAACAGGCGCAAGCGGCGTTACCAGTACAGAAACGAATCAGACAATTCATATTCATAGAGGTAATGTTGGTGATACAGAAGATAATGCCGGTGTTAGTGATGTAGATAGCCGTGTTCACCGTTGGTTGAATCCCGTTGCAAAAGTTATTGTTACTGTTAAATAAGGAGGATCCGACATGAATATGAAAAAATATTTTGGAATAGGTTTTTCAGTGTTTTCACTCGCATTTATGAGTGCTTGTAGTGATAGTGATAACGATAGTGATGACATGATAATCGGTACAATGCAAAGCTATCAACTGACTGTTAGCAACTTAACTAGCAATCAACCATTATCACCATTAGCTGCTGCCATTCATGATTCAAATTATACCGCTTGGTCGATTGGTGTTGAATCAAGTATTGGTCTTGAAAAATTAGCAGAAGAAGGCGCTACGACTGAGTTTTTAAGTGAAGCAACAGCCGCCGGTGCTTATGTCAATGTAAGTGGTGACGGTGCTATTTTTTCAGGTGAGTCAGATACACTTGAAATTGAAAGCGCTATGCATGATGAGATGAAACTTACTATTGCAAGTATGTTGATCAATACTAATGATGCGTTCACAGGCGCTCAAAGTATTGATCTAAGTGGCTTGGAAGTCGGTGATGAGCTCAGTGTTTTACTCCCCGTTTATGATGCAGGAACTGAAGCAAATAATGAGTTGGCAGGTACAATACCTGGACCAGCTGATAGTGGTGAAGGTTTTAATGTCGTGCGTGATGATGTAAACGTTGTTTCAAGGCATCCTGGTGTTGTGACGGATGTAGATGGTTACAATGACTCCGTACTAGACTCATCTCATCGTTTTGATGCACCTGTTGCCAAGCTCGTCCTTAAACGTACTCAGTGATTATATGCTAACTAGAGTATAAGCTATAAACAGTCCCCTGAGCATAAAATTGCATCAGGGGATTTTTGTTTTAAGCGAAACAAACTATGCTGTTAAATCAAGCTAAGTTTGCCGCACGCAGGCATAAACTAATAAGGGAAGCTCACAAGAGATGAATAACAAAATCCTCGTTATTGAAGACGACCCAGATATTAATAAACTTGTTTCAATGAATTTACGAGATATGGCTTATGACGTTGAAAGCTGTGATGTAGGCTCTCGTGGGCTGAAAATGGCGATGAACGGGCACTTTGACCTGATTGTTCTGGACGTGATGTTGCCAGAAATGGATGGCTTGGAAATATGTCGTCGCCTGCGATCTGCTGATAATTTTATTCCTATATTGATGCTTACAGCTAGAGACTCCGAGGCGGATCGTGTCGTTGGGCTTGAAATGGGGGCAGATGATTACCTGACTAAGCCTTTTAGTGTGCGTGAATTGCAAGCACGGGTGAAAGCAATGCTGCGTCGTGTTCAAATGCTCACTAAAACAAACGAAGTAGAAAGTCGAGATACACTGACTTTTGGTGAGCTGGAAATACAGATTAATAAGCGGCAGGTTCATTTAAAGGGACAGTCAATCGAACTTACAAGTACTGAATTTGATTTGTTGCTTTATATGGCGCAACAGCCTGGGTTGGTTTTCAGTAGAAGCCAATTGTTAGATAAAGTTTGGGGCTATCAACATGCTGGTTATGAGCATACGGTTAACTCACATATCAACCGTTTACGTACCAAGCTGGAAAAAGATCCATCTCAACCAGAGTACGTACTTACCGTTTGGGGAGTAGGGTATAAATTTAAGGACATGGAAAAATCTACATGAGTCACCCTGATGTAACTATATCTAATTCAAATACAAAAAGCCGCTGGTTAGATTCATTTTATAGCAAGCTGGTGATTGGTTTATTAGTAAGCTTTTCCTTGATTGCCTTGTTGTTGACAGCGCTTGTTCAGCAGTTGACGAGTAATTATCAAAGTGAAATTGAACAAAAGCTACATCTTGAATTAGCCGAACATATTGTGCATGACGATAGTCTGTTAAAAGGAGGTGAGGTCGATCGAGAAGCACTTGAACTTACCTTCCATTCAATGATGATCCTTGGTCCCAGTTTTGAGTTTTATGTGCTGACGCCTGAAGGTAGGGTGGTCACGTACTCAGCAGAGGATGATAAAATAAAGCGCATGCAGGTTGACTTAAAGCCGATCGAGCAATTTTTATCTGGTGAAGGCAGCTTGCCGATTGTCGGGGATGATCCGCGTTCGCCTTTTAGAAAGAAAATTTTCTCTGTAGCGCAAATTAAAGATGGCGATGAACTTGTCGCTTATTTATATATTATCATTGGCGGTGAAATTTATGATGGTGTGGTTGATCTGCTTCAAAACAGCCATATCATTAAACTAAGTTTTTGGGGGTTCATCGCTACCTTATTTTTCAGTCTAATTGTTGTTTTACTTCTGTTTGCCATGCTAACCCGGCCATTAAGACGACTCGCTACCGATATGCGTTTATTCCGGTCTGTGGGGTTTGAGAAAGGAAAAATGCCTGACTCGGTTTGGGATAAAAACTCATCGGATGAAATTCATCGTTTAGGCACTACCTTTAATGAAATGGCCAGCACTTTAAAGCAGCAATATGAAAAAGTCAGAACAACCGACGAGCTTCGTCGAGAACTGATCTCTTATGTCTCTCATGATCTGCGTACCCCTTTATCGGCATTGCAGGGTTACCTTGAAACCTGGCAATTAAAGCAGGGACAAATTAGTGAAAGCGAAAGCTCAGACTTAATTCAAATTGCTGTGAACAATGCCCAGCATATTAGTCGCTTGGTTGAGCAGCTATTTGAGTTGGCTCATCTTGATGCTGAAAATGCTCAACTTACTTTGGAACCTGTTTCTATGGCTGAACTGGCACAAGATGTGATTCAGAAGTTAAGCCTAGAAGCACAAAAGAAAGGGGTTACTTTGGATGTAAACCCTAAAGACCCTTCATTAATTGCATTGGCGAATATAGAAAAAATGGAGCGCGTTTTTACCAACTTACTGGAAAATGCGATTCGCCATAGTAAAGCGGGTGGGAGTGTGTTGGTTGATATGCAAATACTAGGTAAACGTCTTGAAATAACAGTGAAGGATAACGGTTGCGGCATTCCCCCAAAGGATTTAGCGCACATCTTTGACGCGCACTACCGAGCAGAAAATAGTGCACATGGTGCTCGGACTAATAGTGGTTTAGGTTTAGCCATTACCCGTCGAATAATCGAACTTCATCAAAGTAAGATCTCGGTCGAGAGTGAGCTTGGTGAAGGTAGTGCTTTTATCTTTGAGTTGGACCTAGTTTAAAGGCTTTGCACGATTTTTTTTCACATCACTTTGCCATTCTAGGTAATTGACACTCTGAGTGGTAGAGAGTTTGAATCATGCAAAGCATTCTATTTAACTGTCTTTTCCTCTATCTCCAATAATACCATTATTGTGCTATATCTCCCGCTTAAGATCTAACAGACGCTACAAAGTAATAGGTGGTATTCGTTATATCCCATTATTAGTATATTAAAAAACAAATAGGTGTGTATAATGCGAATCATTACTATTTAGTTTGGCGTTATATTTAAGTTTATCTAAGGAGAAAAAATGTTTTTAAAGAATAAATTAAGCATTGCTGTTTCATTAGTCGTCGCTGTAGCAAGTAATAGTTCATATGCGGCACCCAAGGTTACTGTTCTTGATAAAACACTAAAGCCTTCAGCCAATTTTTTAGCTTATACCGAATTTGAATTGTCTGGTGAGCCTTTAGCAGAGTCATTAGGCTTAGACTTAGATATCTTAGATCCTAGTCAGGCAAATATGCCGACAGCATTTGACTTTAGTGCTGGTATTGAAAGTTATGAGTACTCAGAAGAAGCGATGTATGCTTTAAATTACCAGTCAAGCATGGGGCCACACTTGGCTAACGGTCCTTTAAATACATTACGTGGTGGCAAGTTAGAAAATCTTGGGGCTCGTTTTGTTGAAATGGCCAAGTCAGTTGGTTTTTCTTCATCAGAAATTCCATTAAATATGTATCCGATTTCATTGCCTTATTACTCCGGTGTACCTGAGCTAGCTCAACAAGCGGATATCACCAGCATTAATGGTGAAGAGCTTGAGGTTGTTACCGCAAAGGGGAATGAGGCAACTGTAAAGACGATTATTCCTGCTTACTATCGTGACTATAAAAGCCTTTCATGGGATACCAGTCGTTTTGAAAAAGTCATAAATCCTGCCAGTTTGGGCGGTATTTTCTTAAAAGAAGTAATGTGGTCGCAAGATTTTCTTGGCGGCATGCATGTGACTGAAACCAATGAAGAGGTTGAAGCAAGTTCTTCTACCATGGATCAAGATGGCATACATAGCTTAGGTGTATCTGCAGCTGATGGTTTCAATGGTATGGTATTAACTGAACTTTCTGTTGATAAATTATTAGTCTTACAAAACCAACTTGGTTTTGATGGCAGCAAGCTTGGCGTAAGTTTTGATCCAAGTTATGACGCAGCAAAGAAACCTGTTTGGTTTGCACATAAAGTCGCTGTACAACAGGGGGCCAAAAATGCTGTAAATTCGATTGAAGGTTTAAGTGTGCTTGATGGTAGTTCTCAGCTTGAAGATATCTGGTTAACACTATGGCCTGTCAGTGAATTTTTCGCTTTCACAGATCAGCGCGTTGCTAACACAGCACAAAATCCAGCCTTTTTATCCGTTTTTGATGGTGCGCCGTTTGCGGCAAGCCCATTGCAGAATACAGATAAAAACGTGAATAATGATATTCTTGGAAACGATGCTTTCTCGCTGGCAAATAATATCAGCAACTTGTTATTCAGCAACATGAGTACATTACACTTTAACCAAAAGGCCGGTACTTTGGTGACTGAGTATGTTGATGGAAAGCAAGGTCAGCAAGTTAATACTTTTGATGCAGCCTACTCTTTAGTTGCTTTATCAATCTTTCAACGAGCCCAAGATGCTTTACCAGTGGGGTATGCTTCTGCAGATGGCGGTGATGTAGACCTAAAAACTTCAAAAGGTAAGGTTGCCTTGATGATGATCAAGGCACAAGCTGACTTTATTCTTCAAAATCTGATTGCTAAAAATGGTTTGGTATATGAGGGGCTCATATTAGAAGCTGGTGTAGCCAAGCAAGTGAATACCACTACCTCGCTTGATGCACAGTTTTCTAGCATTAGAGGCTTGGTTGCAGCTTTTCTTGCGACAGATGATGTTCGTTACAAACAAGCGGCTCGATCAATTTACATGTCTGTAGACAAACACATGTTTGATTCGTCCATAAATACTTGGGCTGAACAACCTGGTATAGCAACGGAACATACGCCATATACTGCCGCGGCTATTTCAGGGGGCTTACGTGAAGCGATGCTTCATCTCAAAAATGAAGAAGGAGAAACAGTCGAAGCACTTGAACTGCAATCACTAGTCAATCGCTATGTTAGTTGGTTTAAAGGCGTGATTAATGGTGGTATGCAACTTTCAGAATGGTTAGGCGACTCAGGTGAAAACCTACTTAAAGACTCTAACTCCGTTGACTCTGATGAAGACGGCGTACGTCAGTTAACGGCAGCTGGTGGTAAGTTCGGTACTGCTATGGTTATGGCGAATAAGGTAAGCGTTGAATAATTAACCATTATTATAAAAGGTGCCCACATCGGGTACCTGTTAATGCTTTAGCTCAGGTTCTTTATGGAAGTAAACGCAGCTGTATCGCACTTAGAAATACAACCTATGTTCAGTGAGTCTATAAAGGCTTGGTGGAAAACTCGCGCTTATAAAAACAAGGGTGCTGAAAGCATTCTTTATTTGATGTTTTTTAGCGGTTTGCTTGTGTGGACTTGGTTAGATGCCTCATGGCAAATTCAACGTACTATGTTGTTTGTACATATTGCCTTTGGGCTGTTTATTTTCCCTTTTACTGTTGTACCTTTTTGGCTATCTCATAGAAACTTAATTAAACGTAGCCGAAAAGTTTTTTTAAAGCGTAGTGGTACGGTTTTAGATTATCTTCTGGCTACATGTTCACTTAGTGGCGTTTACCTGTTCTTCTGGGGGGCTCCAGGGAATGACTTTGGTTGGTTAATTCAAAATATTCATTTCTATACTTCATGGCTTTTGGTGCCATTAATATTTGCGCATGCCTTGCGTTGGAGTGTATTAAATTTACGTCAATATTTACGACAGTATTTACGCAAATAAGACATGTGTTGATAAATAATTTTATATTAATTTTGGCTGTGGCGGTTTTATGTTAGCTAGTTTTCTGATTACGTTTAGGGAAGGTTTGGAAGCTTTTCTGTTGGTAGGTATTGCACTGTCTTATCTGACAAAGCTCAATGCAAAGCATTTTCATAAATATATATATATGGGTGTTGCAGCAGGATTTATTTTATCTCTTTTAGTAGCGGTAGTTTTCCAGTTATTTATTGACCAGTTTAGTAATGACTTGTATCGGAATTATTTAATGGCCGGTATTTTATTGTTCGCCACATTTGTACTCACTTACATGGCTATTTGGATGCAAAAGCAGGCAAAAGAGCAAACAGCACAAGTAAAGGCAAACCTCCAAAAATGTGTCACTACAGGTAATGTGATTGGTTTAGTGATGCTGTCTTTGCTAGCAGTATTGCGAGAAGGTTTTGAAACTATTCTATTTTTCTCCGCATTAATGTTTTCAGGGGGGAATGAATTTTCTCAAGAACAGGGAATAATAGGCGCTGTAATTGGATTGGCGCTTTCACTTTCTTTGGTTTGGATTTTAATGAAAGGCGCACGAAAAGTACCTTTGGCAGCATTTTTTAGATGGACAAGTTTACTCATTATTATTATTGCTGCGGGCTTGCTTTCTTCTGCGGTAAATATGCTTCAGGCTTCTGAATTGCTTTCTGTCTTTTATGCGCATATTTTCGATGTTTCACATATTCTGGATGATCGTGGTGTATTTGGCACTTTTTTGAGGGCCTTGTTTGGCTATAATGCCTCACCGAGTTTATTTCAGTTTGCTACCTGGGGCGTGTACCTTACGGTATTTACATTGTTTTGGAAAAAGAGTTACGCAAGTTCATGAATAAAAACGTAGTGATTTTGGGCGCAGGCCCTGCCGGATTAATGGCCGCTTGGGATTTAATGGAGGCAGGGTACCAAGTAACGATCTTGGAAAAAGAAGCACAAGTGGGCGGTATGTGTGCGACCCAAACATTTGAAGGGCAAAAAGGTGAGTACCGTTTTGACTTTGGCGGCCATCGCTTTATTACTAAGAACCCTAAGCTACTCGATTTTGTCGATAAATTGATGGCGGATGATCTACTGTTTGCCCAGCGTAAAAGTGTTATTCGCTATCGTGGCCGTATTTATGCTTATCCCTTAGCTCTAAAAGATCTGGTTCAAAATGCGCCCATGCCTTTATTGTTTGGTAGTTTGTTCGATCTTGCAAAGTCTATGTTTAAGCCCAAGCCCAATGACCGTTCAAAAGTAAGTTTTGCGCAATGGATTGAAAGTCGCTTTGGTAAAACGCTTTATCATCATTTTTTTGAAGCCTATACTGCAAAATTGTGGGGTATAGACCCGAAAAACCTCTCTGGCGACTGGGCTTCACAACGAATTAGTTTGATCGATTTAAAAGACATTGTTAAACGCCTGCTACCTCAGAAAAAATCCAAGACTTCAATTCGAACTTACGCCCGACAATACCGTTATCCTAAATGGGGTTATGGTCAGTTATATACACGCTTAGCTGAAGAGTTGACGAAAAACGGAGTGAATATTGTGTTAAATGCCGAGGTCTGTGAATTTAGTTATTCTCAAGTTCAAAATCCACAGAAAATTTCTGCCGTTATGTATCAAGAAGCTAATAATGATACCGAACATCAAACAATTGCCTGTGACTACATCGTATCGACTTTACCACTAAATCTCATGTGTACCATGACCGGTTTCGACTCAGGTTTAAGCTATCGAGCTTTGCGTTTCTTAAATATGCCAATGAACACCTACGACATTTCAGATAATACCTGGCAATACCTTTCAGACCCTGAAATGTTAGGCACGCGCTTGCAAGAACCAAAACGTCGCTCCAGTTTTATGGCACCGAAAGATCAAACCTCAGTGATGATCGAAATTCCTTGCGATAAAGACGATGAAATATGGCGTATGGCAGGCGAGCAGTTAAAAGCGCGTGTGATGAAGGATCTAAATGACTTGGGTGTTGATCCACAGTTAAATAATGGTGAGTATTTTACCAGTTATACCGAGCACGCTTATCCTTTGATGGATATGGATTATCAAGAAAAAAGAGAGCAGGCGATTACGCACCTGAATCAATATGAAAACCTGATTATGTCTGGCCGACAGGGAACCTTTAGGTATATCTTTTCAGATACGGCTATGGAAATGGGGATGATGGCTGCAGAATCTATCATCAAAGGCATTGATCAGCGACGTAAGATCTTTGATTATCGAAATGAAAAAGTGGTGTTAGAGACGCAAAGCGTTGCTTAATACCAACTCAAGGCTGACGAGCAAGGTTTGAGTTGTGTTAGTAGTTGTAATAGGAAATATGAGAGAAGGTAGAGAGAAGAAAGATGAATGAGGTTAATCGCGTCATGAGACATGTATTAATAAATACAGGGTTTACATTGCTAACGGGCATTTTTTGTTTGGTTTTTAGTGTGCAGGTTTCAGCTTATTCTTACTCTGCGATGGGTGATGAACCTGTGATAGACGGACGTGAGTCAATGTTATTGGCGATAGAAAAAAAAGATGTGCCTACTATGCTTTCAGCGCTTGAAGTCTTTCACGAAGAACTCGATTTTCTACAAAGTAAAACAACGGGAAATTTATCCGACCAGTTTAAATCGGCAATTAAAAAACAAAACTATGCTCAGCTAAAAAGCTTGTTGGACCTTACTATTTATTTAATGATAGAGAGTCGTTTGAACAAAGCTTTTAAGGACTTGGATAATTACCAGGTCGCTAAAGTTTTGGTGATGAAGAGTAAGTTGTATCTTGATATTCTTTTTCCTGCTTTAGAGCGTTCAAAAAAAATG
>Ga0105348_1000429_pt1 | contig 31278 bp, 28 predicted proteins | sample EN8Hudsemesocosm_2_FD_83504 | JGI IMG/M metagenome (GOLD analysis project Ga0105348, IMG submission 83504) | Methane-oxidizing microbial communities from mesocosms in the Hudson Canyon - EN8C Hudson Canyon | ecosystem: Environmental > Aquatic > Marine > Cold seeps | place: Hudson Canyon... | reverse complement strand
GGATAGCACCAGTACGAGTTGATTTAGTTGTGAACGTGTTACCACAAGTACAAGTTGCAGCAAGTTCAGCGTATTCAGGATGGATACCAGCTTTCATAAGTCACCTAATAATTTCAAAAGTGCCGCTATCTCCAGCAGTGAGATTCTTACACTGGAGTACCGCACGAAAGTGCCAACATAACGAATTCTCGTTAAAGAATCACAAATGTCGACGATTTGGATCGCGAATCATACCAGAGGGATAAATACAGACAAGTACTTTCCATCGGATTTTATCCACAAACCCTGTAAACTAGCCGTCATGACTGACACATACTACCTTCGCATTGCACTGCCTGTGCCTTTGCGCCGACATTTTGATTATTTGCCTCTCGCCAATACAGCAGCTTCATACTATGAGGTTGGAAGTCGGGTAAGAGTTCCTTTTGGTCGTCAGCAGTTAATTGGCTTTGTCCTGTCTATTGTGACTGAGACCGAAGTGCCTGTGGATAAGCTCAAGTCGATTACCGAGTCTCTCGACTCCCAATCGTTAGTCAGTCCTAACATACTTGATCTGTGCCAATGGCTTAGCAGCTATTATCACCACCCCTTGGGCGAAGTTCTCGATCTTGCGATTCCCGTTCTGCTGCGCAAAGGTGGGCAGATAACTGACATTGCAGAACCTCATTGGCGAGCGCTTTCATCTTCGCTAGATACTGCTAGCGACGTGCCTGTAAAAGGCAAAAAGCAGCAGGAACTTTGGCAGCTATTTAAGCAACAGCCCTATTGGCGTCATAAAGATCTGACTCAGCAAGGTTTTGCTAAAGCTCAGCTTGATCGCTTAGCCAGCTTGGGCTTAATCGAAGCTTATCAACAATTGCCGATTCCCAACTGCGGCCCTGCCAGTCAGCAAGCGTTCACGTTAAATAGCGAACAAGCCTCCGCTGTGGATAAAATCTCAGAGCAGTTAGGCCAGTCATCAGGAAAGTTCCACGTCGCTCTGTTAGATGGTGTGACGGGTAGCGGTAAAACCGAAGTCTATTTACAGCTAATTGCGAAAGCGATTAAGCAAGGCAAGCAGGCCTTAGTATTAGTGCCTGAGATTGGCCTGACACCACAAACTTTAAAGCGCTTCCAAGCGCGCTTTGATGTGCCCGTGGTGATGATGCATTCCAATCTTAACGATAAAGAACGCTTAATTGCTTGGCATCAGTGCAACCAGAATCAAGCAAAAATTCTGATCGGTACTCGTTCTGCAATTTTCACCCCATTGCCGAGCCTTGGCTTAATCATAATTGATGAAGAACACGACGGATCGTTTAAACAGCAAGACGGTCTGCGCTATAACGCTCGTGACTTTGCCATCAAGCGTGCGCACAAAGAATCACTGCCTATCGTCCTTGGTTCAGCCACTCCTGCTTTAGAAACTCTGCATAACGCTTATAGCCGTCGCTACAGCCATCACAAATTGACCATTCGAGCAGGCAACGCCAAGCCACCAAAGATGAAACTGCACAGCATCTTGCATCAGCCTTTGGAGTTTGGTCTGGCTTTTCCGGTTGTGGATAAGATCAAGCAGCACCTCAGCGCGGGCCAGCAGGTGATGGTTTTTATCAACCGCCGTGGTTTTGCACCGACACTTGCTTGTCGTGATTGTGGCTGGATGGCGGAGTGTATTCATTGCGACGCACGTATGACCATGCATCAATATCCACCGCACATGCACTGCCACCATTGTGATAATCAAGTGGGGATTCCACGTTTATGCCCCAATTGTAATAGCATGCAGGTCGAGGCGTTAGGCCAAGGCACTGAACGCATTGAAGAAAACCTTCATCAGCTATTTCCTGGTAGCGATATCAAGCGTGTCGATCGTGATACCGTGCGTACCAAAGATGCCTTTGATAACTTGTTCGATGAAATACACAAAGGCGAGCCCTGTATTTTAGTCGGCACACAAATGCTGGCAAAAGGACATCACTTTCCTGATGTCACCATGGTCGTGATTTTAGATGCTGATTCGGGTTTGTTTAGTGCCGATTTTCGCGGCATGGAAAAAACAGCTCAGCTGATACTACAAGTGGCTGGGCGCGCAGGCCGTGGTGATAAACCTGGTGAGGTTTGGATTCAAACTCTGTATGCCGACCACCCTCAACTGAACATGCTGCTAGAAGGCGGCTATCACGGTTTAGCCGCCAACTTATTACAAGAACGTAAGCATATTCAATTGCCACCTTATAGCTACATGGCGCTTTTAAGAACTGAGTGTAGCGATAAGCAACTGGCTGAGAATGTTCAAAATCAAGCGCGAGAGTTTGTTCAAAGCTGGCTTAATCAGTATTGGCAAGGCAGCTTGCTGTCAATAAATGAAAGCCAAGCGGATACAACTCCGGTTACGTTATTGGGCCCATTCCCGGCCCCAATGGAAAGACGCAATGGCCGTTTCCGTCAGCAAATGCAGATTATGAGCCACGAACGAAACTCTCTACACAGAGTATTGGAGCCGTTAGTTCATTTTTTAGAAACACTAAAAGGTATTCAAAAAGTCCGCTGGAATTTGGACATCGATCCTATCGATATGAGCTAAATGATTTAAGAAAATGTCTTTGAAGAGTAGCCATTCATTAATGCTTATATTGGCTCATCTTCCTCACGAACCGAAACCTCGCGATTCCTGTCTAGTAAGCTATGCTTAAAAAACAACCATCTCTTCAGGTTTTCTATTATGTGGTCTACATTGCCCATTCGCCGTAAGCTCTCTCTCGTAATCGGCGGCTCACTATTAGTCAGCGTTATTATTTCTACAATTATTAGCAATACATCTATGCGTAGCATGATGACTGAGCGCATCAATAATGAAGAGATTCCTGCAACGTTAAATGCCGTTGCCAATGCCATTGAAAAAGAGATTAGCCTACCGCTTACTATTTCTAAGTCTATGGCCGAAAACACCTTTAGTAATCAATGGCTTTCCCAAGGCGAAGATCCGTCACGCTTAAATGAGATTCAAAATTACTTATCTGCGACACAGCAGAATAATGATGCTATTACCGCTTTTATAGTTTCAGGTTTGAGTAATAGCTACTATTTGCCGAGTGGTCTTTCCAGAACATTAGATCCCAATAGCAGCAACGACTCCTGGTTTTATAGTTTTCTCAATAGTGGAAAAAAATACTCACTCGACATTGATAACGACTCTTCGTTAAATACACTGACATTATTTATTAATTATCGAACCAGTGACGGAAAATCTGTTGCAGGCATTGGTATGGGCATTAATCAAGTAAGTGATCTTATTAAAAACTATACAATTGGAGAACAAGGTCTCGCTTTTCTTGCTGATCAAGAAGGTAATGTGCAAATCCATCCAGATAAGAGCATCAAGTCAGGCACTAACTTAGGCACATTATTTGATAGCGAAGTTCAGGCTGATTTATTAAATAAAGATGCCATAAATATTATTCAAACGTCCAGCCAAGGCGGAAGAATATTAGCAGCAAAATTTATTCCTTCGTTGAATTGGTTTGTTGTCATTGAGATCCCTACCAGTGAAATATTCACACCCATTAATAATACCTCCATGCAATTGGTATTCATGAATATCATAGTTGCCTTAATATTGATCACTATTGGTTTATGGGTCGCACTCGGGGTCGCTCGGCCAATTACTCGAGCCGCAAATATGCTTGGAGACATAGCCTCAGGCGATGCTGATTTAACCAAAACAATGCGAGTCGATACTAAAGATGAAGTAGGTAAATTAGCGATATCTTTCAATAGCTTCGTTGGCCAACTACAAGGTTTGATTACAGCCATTGCTAGTAATAGCCAAGACGTGAGCAGTATTGCTCAAAATTTAACGACATCGTCACACTCAACTCAACGTAATACCGAAGAGCAGCAGCAAAGTGTGGATATGATTGCGACAGCAATGAATGAAATGGGCGCTACTGTTCACGAAATAGCACGCAATGCTAACGAGACGGCCTATGCAGCAAAACAATCTGCAAGCGAAACTTCTAGCAGCCAAACTATTGTTAACTCTTCGATTGAGGGTATCAATTCATTATTTGAAAAGATGCAGAGCGCCTCTGAAGTGATTCAAACATTGGCTCAAGACGTTGGTGAAATCAGCACTGTATTAGAAGTTATTCGAGGTATTTCAGAACAAACTAATTTGCTCGCATTAAATGCAGCAATCGAAGCTGCGCGCGCTGGTGAACAAGGTCGAGGGTTTGCGGTGGTTGCAGATGAAGTAAGAACACTTGCCCAGCGGACACAAGAATCGACTGAAGAAATCAATACTATGATTCACAAACTTCAAGGTGGAGCTAAAGATGCCGTCACTGCAATGGATGAAGGTATTGAGACCGCTAAAACATCTGTAGAGCATGCAGATAAAGCTGGCGAATCACTCGACAAAATTACAGCCGCTATCAGTATTATTACCGACCTGAGTATTCAAGTTGCAACAGCAACCGAAGAGCAAAGCTCTGTGGTAGAAGAGCTGAACTCTCACATACTCAATATTAAAAACATGTCTGATAGCACGGTTCTGGAAAGCCAAAATATTAACGATCAATGCCAAGGTCTGAATCACTCAGCTACTGAACTCAGTGATATGGTCGCAAATTTTAAAGTCTAGACGAGCTGAATATTATTTTCCGTACAATTGCTCATTAGAATATTTCACTTCCAATGAGCATCGCATCGCCTTAGTCATGCCTTTTAAAACTAATGCATACGAGTTGTCGATTTGTCGCTCTATTTCACCCGCAGGTATATCTGATTGTTTGTCTGTTTGAGATAAGTACAAGGTATTCCAATGTTTTTTATTCATGTGATAACCCGCAACCACATCATCGAAAACATCTCGTAACTGAGTCGCTTCTAAGGGATCACATTTCAAATTCATCTGCGGGCGTTTATCGGGACTTTTACCTCCTTCACAACTCAGCAAAGCAAACATTTTTCCTTTTACTTTAAATACCATAACCTCAGGGCCAAATGGAAAGTCTTCTTCAGCTTCGGGTTTGGATAATAAATAGTCACGTACACCTTGTGCATTCATGGACCTTTCTCCTATCATGTGAATCCACTCTCTATTCTAAAAATATAATAACGGAACGGATTGCATATGTATAAAGCTATTAAATTGGGACTTATCGCGGTATCCATTATCGGTCTGGCTGCTTGTAGCGACAGCCCTGTTAATTCGAATGATGACTCTCCTCAAGGAATTGGCGAGGTAACTTACCAGCTCAACTTTAATACAAAGTGGAATGAAAGTGATTTCCCTACGGGCTTCCCTAGTAACTCGCATTTTTCGCCGATCATTGGTGCGACTCATAACGATCAGGATTATCTATGGCGTACCGGTGAGCCTGCTACTGATGGTATTGAGGTAGTTGCAGAAACTGGCTCAACAGGCACTTATAATTCTGAGCTAGAGCAGAAAAAAATTGAAGGTAATGTTGATAATATTTTCATCGGCAGCAGTGTCGATTCTCCTGGAGCAACTAGCTTCCGATTTAAGGTGAATACGGCTTTCCCTTATGTTTCAGCCATTAGCATGATCGCCCCAAGTCCCGATTGGTTTGTTGGCATTAGAGACGTTAACTTATACGTTGGGAATACATGGGCAGATAAATTAGTATTCGATTTGAAACTATATGATTCAGGTACCGATACTGGAGTAACATTTGGCGCGGATAATGCCGACGGAGGCAAAGAGATAATTGCGTTATTAACGTCTTTTGCTGCCGATACGGATATTAATGAAGGTGTTCATCGTAGCAGTGGTAAAACTGTCGGCACGATCACTTTACAGCGAGTTACCGACGGTTTTGTAAACAGCACTGAGGAATAGAAACTTTTTTCTTCGACCTCTAATTAGCTGGTGTGATTCTTATTAATTGCTCTCATTCGATATGTTAAAGGCTCTTAAATTGGATCACGTTTGATTCTCTTGCTAGCCCCGCGCTTTCTAATTTATTCAGATAATCCTGCCACAACTCATCTTGTTTATCGCAGAGATGACGTAAATATTTCCAGTCGTATAAACCCGAATCATGAGCATCATCAAAAATCAGTTTTAACGCATAATTACCAGCTGGCTCGATATTCAATAACACAACATTCTTTTTGCCATACTGCAAAACTTCATTACCAACTCCATGACCACGAACTTCAGCGGATGGAGATAATACACGCAGCATTTCAAAACTTATCTGAAAAACTTCTTCGCTTTTATCAGCTTGGGTATAAGTCAATTCTAAACAGCGACTTTGCTTACGGACTTTGATATTTGAAGGGATAGAGTTGGACATGGTTTGACCCTAGCAATAGATAAAATTTTCATCTATTGATTTGATAGCAGATTATAATCTGGATCGCTTTTTGTGGCGACGCATTGAGTTGTTCGTTCAAAGCCCGTCCTACAGCATGGAGGCTGTAGTCGAGCCTATAGGGACATATCTACGGCGGGGCAAAGAATGAATTACTCAATGCATCGCTATTTCGATGTAGCCCTTTTCATCCAATAAAATTAAAGAATATATTGACTCAAATCTTCATCTTGAGCAATTTTTCCTAGATGCTCATTTACATAATCAGCATCAACGACAACCGCTTCCGTTAGATCTGTTGCATTAAAAGAAACTTTTTCTAATAAACGTTCTAACAAAGTATGTAAGCGGCGTGCACCGATATTCTCTGTACTTTCGTTCACTTCAAAAGCAACTTCAGCAAGACGCTTAACGCCATCTTCCGTAAAGCTCAAGTCAACATCTTCTGTCTTCATTAACGCGACATACTGCTCGGTTAACGAAGCCTTAGGTTCTGTCAAAATACGTTGAAAATCTTCAGGGGTTAATGCCTGTAATTCTACGCGAATGGGTAAGCGACCCTGTAATTCAGGAATTAAATCTGAAGGCTTCGATAGGTGAAAAGCACCCGACGCGATAAACAAGATATGATCTGTTTTTATCATGCCGTATTTAGTCGTAACCGTGCAGCCTTCGATTAATGGTAATAAATCACGCTGAACACCTTCACGAGAAACATCACCACCCGAACCACTTTCTTGACGCTTACATACCTTATCAATTTCATCAATAAAGACGATGCCGTTTTGCTCAACAACTTCTAATGCGCGAGCTTTCAAATCATCGATGTTAAGCATTTTTGCGGCTTCTTCATCTTTAATTTGCTTGAAAGCATCTTTGATTTTTAATTTACGCTTAGATTTTTTCTCGCCTGCCATATTAGAAAACATGCCTTGCAACTGGCTTGTCATTTCTTCCATGCCAGGAGGAGCCATAATCTCTACACCCATCTTGCCTTGTTGGGCGAGATCGATTTCGATGTCTTTATCATCTAACTGACCTTCTCGTAATTTCTTACGGAAAATTTGGCGAGTAGAAGAATCTTCTTTTTTAGGTGATTCGCCTTCTACATCAGAAGTCGTATCCCACTCTGTTTTTTCTGCGGTACGTGCTGGCGGCAATAACACATCTAGAATACGTTCTTCGGCCGCTTCGAAAGCTCGCTGATCAACCTTTTCCATTTCCTGCTCGCGCAGCATTTTGAAACCTGTCTCTACTAAATCGCGAATAATGGATTCAACATCCTTCCCCACGTAACCGACTTCGGTAAACTTAGTCGCTTCAATTTTAATAAAAGGAGCGCTCGCAAGCTTCGCTAAGCGGCGAGCAATTTCAGTTTTACCAACCCCCGTAGGGCCAATCATCAAAATATTTTTGGGCGTTACTTCTTCGCGCAACTCTTCACTAAGTTGCATACGACGCCAGCGATTACGCAAGGCAATTGCAACCGCGCGCTTCGCTTCACTTTGTCCAACAATATGACGGTCTAGCTCATGTGCAATTTCTCTCGGGGTCATCTGGCTCATTTTTCTTCCCCTTCTTTAGAAATATCTGCTGCAGGCGCAGTCATTGATTCGATAGTAAAATTTTGATTGGTAAATACGCAGATATCACCGGCGATGGTTAAGCTTTTTTCAACAATTTCGCGGGCAGATAATTCTGTATTGTCGAGCAGAGCACGAGCAGATGCTAATGCGAAGTTGCCACCGGAACCAACACCGATAAGATCGTCTTCTGGCTGTAGCACATCACCGTTGCCGGTGATAATTAAGGTTGCCGTATGATCTGCAACCGCAAGAATTGCTTCTAGTTTGCGTAATGCTCTGTCTGAGCGCCACTCTTTAGCAAGCTCGACTGCAGCACGAGTCAACTGACCCTGATTTTTTTGCAGTTGAGTTTCTAGCTTTTCAAATAACGTAAAGGCATCAGCAGTACCACCCGCAAAACCGGCGATCACTTGGCCATTAAATAAACGACGTACCTTTTTGGCATTTCCTTTCATTACGGTATTGCCAAGAGAAACTTGGCCGTCGCCGCCAATGACGACTTCGTCGCCACGACGTACGGATACTATTGTTGTCATGCCCTACTCCAAAATTTGTTTGATTGCCTTATAGACTCAAGTGTTAGCAATCTTGATTAAAACTAATTGGGGGCAAGGAGATGGGATTTCAACCCTGAAATAGACCGGCTCGTAGATCTTTAGCACTGGCAATTTCACGTCCAGCTTGGTGAATACTGCCTTGAGCAATAGCCAAAACAGTTTGTCGCGCAACGATACGGCGAATATTTATTCTGTATTCAATCGATCCTGCATCTGGGGTAATTTCATTTTTCAATCTTAAATCCCCCACACCTAAGGCCCTGACTTTACCGGGGTAACCACTCCAACCAAGATAAAAGCCCAACGTTTGCCACATCCCTTCTAACATTAAGCTACCAGGCATCAACGGGTCGCCGATAAAATGATGCTTAAAGAACCAAAGATCGGGATTTATATCAAACTCCGCTCTAATCTCCCCTTTATTGAAGAGTCCAGCGTGAGGCTTAATATCAAGAATACGATCCATCATTAGTAGCTGATCAGCCGGTAATTTGGCATCGCTGCCGCTGAAAAGCCCACCATAGCTGCAGGACTCTAATTCAGCTCGGTTAAACTGAGTTTGCTGCGTTAATGGACTAATCGGTGATTTAACTGGATTTTGAGGCTGCACAACAAACTCACATTACAACAAGGAAAGCGCAGCATAGCTTAATCTAGCCAAGGAGTTCTGATAAACAGCTGTGAAATTTTCGCCATTATCACTCCTAGTACCACGTATTTAATGACTCTAATACTTAAACTACTTAATCGGTTTTTTAATAGCCTTCTTAATAACTAAGGCATTAATTTTATGATTGGCGAGAATGTCTTGAGCTTTATTCATCTTTGAGCGGTCAGTAAATGGCCCGACCATAACGCGGTAATAGCCCGTACCTTTGACATCAACGTGCTCAATAGTACTGGATAGATTTTCCATAATCAGCTTCACTTTCAATCTATCAGCTTGGTCATTTGAACGAAATGAAGCGGCTTGCAAAGAATACTGATACTTGGCGACTTCAGATTTAGGCGTCGATTGATAATGAGAGTCTTCTGCTTTAGGAACCGGCACGTCACTATTTTCTAATAGCTTATAAAAATCATACGATGGCTTAGGTACTTGTTTCTCAACCTCTTTACGAACTTCTTCTTTAGCCCTATTCACACCGGTTTGCAAAACTTTCTTAGCATCACCTTTCACAGCATCTAATTCATCGCCAGAAGGAACTGTCTTTAAAAAGAACAAAAAGGCGACAAAGGCAACCGCCAGCAAAGGGGTCAATATCCAAACGATTTTAGGTATACGGCTAATACTATCTGACATGTGCTGCTACTCGATGACGATGTGCTAATTTATAATGCCACCTAAGATAGCTGAAAATTTGTAAGATGCTAGCCGCATTATGATTTATCATAAGGTTTTTACTTAATTTTAAATTTCCTCGGCTCACGGCCTTTTAAATGGATAAGCGAAATGACATCAACGGTTAAACCCAATTTGCGCAACCCGATTCACCTTTTGGCCTTCGGTCTTGGATCTGGCTGCGCGCCGAAAGCCCCAGGCACTTTTGGTACACTCGCAGCAATCCCTTTTTGGTGGCTACTCTTACAGGATGTTCCACTCATTCCATATTTATGCGTGCTCATCGCGGGTTTCGCTTTTGGCGTGTATTTATGTGAGCAGACTTCGAAAGACTTAGGCGTGCACGATCATGGCGGCATTGTTTGGGATGAATGGATTGGCCTGTGGATAACTTTCATTGCACTGCCTAGCGGCATTGAATGGATCATTATCGGCTTCGCACTGTTCCGCTTTTTCGACATACTCAAACCTTGGCCGATTAAGTGGCTCGATGAAAAAGTTCACGGTGGCTTTGGTATTATGATTGATGATGTTCTGGCTGGGGTATTTGCACTGGGTTGTGTGCAGGGTCTGGCTTACTTACTTTAAGCATCTAAAATAGATACTACTCTAACGATTGAGCGGCTCAGCTAGAACCATTCAATCGGGGAGTTTTAAAGAAAATATAATTATGACTTTCGTATGTTATTTGCATCACCGTCACTAATTATTACTCTGAGAACAGCTATGTTAAATAACTATTCTCTAATTTGCAGATACCGTTCCTAAGCTAACACATCCGACAATACCAGTAAGCGATAGACAGTCCTCACCTTTTAACTCTAACTGAATTTGATATTCAGATGCATCTAATAACGTTTCGCTCTGAACATCTTCTACAAGGACATTACTCCCATCTAGTTTTTGAAACGACACTTCGATATTAAGGCGTTGTAGCAATATAGATGGTGATAGTACTTCGGGGGCGTTTCCTGTATTCGAGTCAACTAGACTACTAGCAATTTCTTCTGGAAGAGCTATGTCTTTATAATTAATAGTTAAAGTATCGCCAATTTTTTTTATATTTGAATCGCATTCTGTACAACTGATTATGGGGAAATCATTATAATTTATTTCTAAAGTATTCACTCCTTCTGATATAAACTCAAGTGTATTGCTATCTGTGGAATTAAATGAAATCCCAAAATTCATTTCTATTTCAGAGCTTGTTTCTAACTGCGTATAAGCAGCTTCATGAGTATAAGTCGCATGTGCATAATTATCTGCAAGAATGCTTCCAAGTACCCCAGAAACCTCAATGGGCCCTCCATCAAGCTTATCTGTTGTCGTCGTCATCGTCTTGGTTACGGAAAGGAACTCTGATTCACTGGGCTCAGATACATTTACGTTAACAACCAAACCTCCAGATTTAAGTTCTAATTCGATATCTACCGTCGCGACTTGGCTTGCTGTAACGCTTCCTACCCCCACTCCTTCCGCGACAACTATATCAGCATCAAAAATTTGAACAGATATAGCGTAATCCCCAATAACTAATCCTGAAAATGCAACTGAAGCGGCATAGTCTGTATGTGTTGCTTCGATAGTTCGAGTGAAGTCACCCTTAGTGATTGTAACAATGATTTTATCGGCAGATATACCGACGCTTTGCAATTTCGCAAGATCTAAATTCATGCTTAGATTTTTGCCTGTAGTATCTTCAGCTACAGGACTTCGATTGTCGATTGACTCTGGATTAGAAGGGGAGGAAGAGCCTCCACAGGCGGTTAACAGTATAGGTAACGCAATGGCAAGAGGTAGTAATGACTTAAGCATATAGCTTTCCTTAGCAAGTATTTATTATTTTAGTACTAAGGTTTTATATTATATCTAATGTAACTAACAGCCAACGTATTAGCTAAAAAACCAGCCACTTGCACTAGACTTGATTATTTATCAGCCAGGCCTAATGCAAGTATGAGTCTTAACTATCCCAAACAAACAATTTCTCAACACCCCACCATATGCCCATAAAGAAGTACCCAAGCGGGCCATACGTTTTTTGCTTCTCAGCACTGAATTCAATCGATGCATAATCAACCTGGCCTTTAAGGTATTTCATTCGGCCTTCTAAGCGGTCAATTTCACTTTGGGTACGGTTCAGCTCACGTTCAATTTTTAACAAATCTTCTATTCGATCTGCACGATTTAATAACAACTGAATACGATTGCGTAACTTATGCAAGTTATCTAAACGTGCTTTGTTATCGATAAATTCAGTGGTCACATCCTGCACGTTTTCATTTTCTGAAATAACGGCTCCGACTTTTCTAAGCTCGAGCAAAACAGGGGTATATTGGGCTTGTGGCACTCGAATAGATAAGTTAAACGACTTACCTTGCACATCATTGGTATTTTGAATGTAGCCTGTTTTCTGCTCTACAATTGCTTTAGCCTGCTTTTCGGCTTGAGCTAAATCCTTTACACCCACGGTTAACCAGCTGCGTTTAATTAACTTACGCTCTTGCTCACTGGCATCATTGCTCATTTTCGACAACTGAGGCGATGAACGCATCATAGTGGCAGATCTCATCGGTGCCGCTTCCATAGCGAAAGCCTGGCCACCATTATCCATTTCATTATGACTATGGGTCGCTGCACAACCCGACAAGAACATACTGGCACTTGTCGCTAATACTAATAAACAGGTCCGTATCGTTTTCTTCATTATTCGTCTCGACTCATTTTATTTTAAAATTTCGTAATTGATTAATTTAGCGTCTTAAATACCTTAACCAACGCCATACATTTAATAAGCTCGCTAAAGAACCAGCGACATAAGTCAGTGCTGCTGCTAATAAGATCTGCCGAGCTCCCTTCATGTCTTCTTCGTTAAGATACTCGCCTTTTTCTAAGATCGGTAATGCTTTACCAAAACTAGCATCCCACTCAACGGGCAAGGTAATCAAGTGCACTAAGGTGCTGGTTAATATAGACAATACCGCTACTATCAATGTCACTCGACTCGCGCCAGGACTCATCACGGCAAGCATCGGACTTAACCAGAATGCTACCGGAGTAATACGCTGCGCCACATTGGCAAATTTTGCAGCTTTAATACGCGCATTAAAGGTCGCTTCTTTATTATGGTCTTGAATGGCATGTCCTACTTCATGTGCAGCCACAACAATCGCCGTCAATGAACGTCCTTCTAATTTATCGGGGGTTAGCCTGACAATTTTATCCATCGGGTCATAATGATCTCCCGATTCTGTGGCTTCAACCTGCACGCCTTCTAAACCTTGAGCTTTAATCAAATGCAGCGCTAATTCACCTCCTGTACCAGGGAAATCTTCTCGCGGCTTGGAATGTCGCTTCAATACACGACCGACCCACCACTGCGGAAGGAGAAATACTGCTAATAATAAGACGACAACCAAAACCCATATCATGCTGAACTACCTATCCTACGATCCATTAACAGATCTAAATAATAATCTACTTATCATCATATCAAGGTTGAATTAACATTACTGCGCCCCCAAATTAGTCAGCGAGCATTTATCTTGTTAAAATGCGCGCCAAATTTATTAAGTTCCTATTTTAGGTACAGAAAGTTGCTAAGTAATTGCCGCTAACAGCGCTATTTCGCGGCTATTGAGTTCAAGCACCCGAGGTTTTCCCTTTGAGCATTAAATACATCGCCTCTTCTAAACTGCCAACGCCTTTTGGTGAATTCACCATGCATGGCTTTGAAGACGAAAGCACGGGTAAAGAGCATGTTGCCTTATCAATGGGAGATATTGCTTCAGGAGAGCCTGTATTAGCACGTGCTCACTCTGAGTGCCTAACCGGCGATGCGCTTTTTAGCATGCGCTGTGATTGCGGTTATCAGCTAGAAGAAGCGCTAAGTTCAGTCGCAAAAGCGGGCCGTGGAGTCGTGTTGTACTTACGCCAAGAAGGCCGTGGTATTGGCTTATTGAATAAAATCAAAGCTTACAACTTGCAAGATCAAGGCGCTGATACGGTTGAAGCGAACGAGCAACTGGGTTTTGGTGCCGATATGCGCCAGTACGATATGTGCCAGCCTATGCTGGAGCATCTAGGCGTTAAAACCATTCGATTAATGACTAACAACCCGCGCAAAGTAAAAGCCTTATCTGAAGCTGGGGTTAATGTGTTAGAGCGTGTTGCAATTGAGGTGGGCCGTAACCCACATAACGATGGCTATTTAAATACCAAAGCCTCGAAACTGGGTCACTATTTAAAAGCCAGTGCAAAATCTGATGTAAGCCATCAAGATGATGATGCTTAATTCTAGTTTTCAAGCTTAAGATAAACTAAATAATCTCACAGGCTGGCTTAAACCCTTTAGGTCAGCAGCAACTATAAATTCAGCACTATCAATATGCTGAGCAACTTCTTCAGTAAATAAAATAGCTGGATTCGGTGACTTACACTGCCCTTCTACTCGCGCAGCCATGTTGACTGTATTTCCCATCACCGTAAATTCTAGACGCTCTTCGCTACCGATATAGCCAGCGATGACTTCACCAAAATGAATACCAATGCCATTATTAATTACGTCAGCAGCATGACTGTTCATCGCTTCATTATACTGAACTAAACGAGCCTGCATTTCTTGTGCAGCGGCAACCGCTTGCTGACAAATAAGGTCTTCATTAAACTCTTCTCCTAAGCCAAAAACGGCCATCACGGCATCGCCAATAAATTTATCCACCATGCCACCGTTATTTTGAATGGCCTTCACCATCTCGCTAAAATAACCATTGAGCAACGTCACTAATGCTTCAGGGTCCATGTTTTCAGCAAAAGGAGTAAAACCACGAATATCACACATGAGTACTGCTACGTTTTTCCTCTGCCCCTGCTGACACAATTTTTTATTATCTGGCCCAGAAAACTCTCGAATAACATTTTCGGCAACTTCAGGATTCACAAAGCGGCCAAATAAATCCCGAATGCGCTCACGTAGCGCTAAACCTTGGGCCATGTCGTTAATGCCCTCGGCAACTTGCCCGAGCTCGTCATGACGAGAAGTATCTAACGTCACATCAAACTGACCCGCCGAGATAGTTTGCAGAGCTGTTGATATTTCTTGAGTATCTTTTTTTAAAGTTCGCCCATATTGCTGTGCTACGAGAATCGCCACCAAGAAAAATACCAATGCCAAAAAAGCGACTTCATAAGCCACCCCTGGATGAGCATAACCTTCATAAACAAAACGAAAGGCCATCACTGTCATCACCAAGCCAGGAACCAAAGTAAAGACTCCTATCAGCCTTATCAAACGCTGAGAGATACGCTCTACCCTTTCGCCTAACCCTCGAATACCTTGCTTGCGGTAATAGCGCTCAACCGCAACATGATCGATCTGAGACAAAATACCTGCACCTAATGCCCAGTAGCCGGTCAGAAGCTTTAAATGACTTTCGATAGGGAAATCTGGATAAACCAAGAAGTGAAAAACAGAAGCTAAGATGCCTGCAGCCAGCCAAGAGTACAGAGAGGCTTTTTGCATATTCCATACAGGCGCTTGTTCAGGCTGCGATTGTCGTGAAAAATAGTGTAGCAATGATTCCCGTAAAACTATTTGAATAACAGCAATGAACAGCAAGCCTGAAACGAGCTGACCGAGTCCCAATGTTGCAATAAATGGGCAAACTGCTTGACCATAAATAGTGAGGAATAAGACAGCAACCAGAGGTATTAAATGTAGTTTGTAACGAGCAGAAAAAGGCATTGTGAAATCTCATAGCCGACAGATATTAAAAGAGTAGACCATGAAATGTGACAATAATTGCATTAGGGTAGTGGAGTTAATGCAATTGGATTGAACCAATCACATTAATAACAGCGCTTAGCTTAATTTAGTAATTAGCTGCACTAAGCTCGCACTATCAATTCCAATATCAGCATATTGCTGCGCTGGAGAAGCGTGCTCAATATAACGATCTGGAATACCCACCAGCTGGCAAGGTACCTGTAAACCTTGTGTGGCCAAATACTCTAGAACCGCCGAACCTGCACCGCCTATAATGGCGTTTTCTTCGACACAGATAAACTGATCATGGGAATTCGCTAGTTTCGTTATTAAGGCTTCATCTAAAGGTTTAACAAAGCGCATATCCGCGATACTGATATCAATCCCTTGCTCAGCTAACTCTTCTGCGGCTGCCAAAGCAAAATTCACACAAGAACCAAATGCCAAAACAGCAATCGCTTTACCCTTAGTAGCATCTTCAGCAGCGCTACGCTGACGACGCATAATGCCTTTGCCAATAGGTAGCAATTGCATCTGAGCTTGCGCTTCTATTCCAGTGCCTGATCCACGCGGATAACGCACTGCCGTCGGGCCTTGATACTGATAGCCTGTGTATAACATCTGGCGACATTCATCTTCGTTCGAAGGTGCCATAATCACCATGTTGGGAATAGGACGTAAGAAGCTATAATCGTAAGCTCCATGATGCGTAGGGCCGTCTTCACCCACCAGCCCAGCACGATCGATAGCGAACATCACATCAAGGTTTTGTAATGCCACATCGTGAATTAACTGATCGTAGCCACGCTGTAAAAAGGTTGAGTAAATCGCGACAACGGGTTTCGCACCTTCGCAAGCCATTCCCGCCGCTAAGGTCACTGCATGCTGTTCGGCAATCGCAACATCAAAATAGCGCTTAGGATAAAGCTCCGAGAAACGAATCATATCCGAGCCTTCACGCATCGCCGGGGTAATGCCCATTAAGCGTTCATCGACTTCGGCCATGTCGCATAACCACTGGCCAAATACATTGGAATAACTGGGTTTAGCAACGGCTGTAGAGGCTACATTCTGCTTCTTTAAAGCATGGTACTTAATTTGTTCTGCTTCAGCGGGCGCAAAACCTTTGCCTTTTTTCGTCACAATATGAAGAAACTTAGGACCAGGTAATTTTTTAAGATTGGCTAAGGTATGTACGAGCTCTTCAGTATCATGACCATCGATCGGGCCATAATAATTGAAACCGAGTTCTTCAAATAAAATACCCGGCGCGACCATGGCTTTCATATGCTCTTCGGTCTTACGCATGAACTCCCAAGCGGTATTACTCTTCTGTAATATTTTCTTACTGCCTTCGCGAAAAGAGCTGTAAGTTGGGCTCGACCATAGGCGAGTGAAGTATTTATTCAACGCGCCGACATTATCGGAGATAGCCATGTCGTTATCGTTAAGGATAACCAACATATCGGCCTTCTCATGACCCGCATGGTTTAACGCTTCAAACGCCATGCCCGCCGTCATCGCGCCATCACCAATAATCGCAACGGCTTGGTTGTCTTTACCCATAGCGCGCATACCAAGGCTCATGCCCATAGCAGCACTGATAGAAGTACTCGAGTGACCTACACCAAAAGAATCGTATTCACTTTCACTGCGCAATGGAAAAGCGGCTGGCCCTTCTTTACTGCGAATCGTCGGCATTTTTTCGCGACGGCCAGTAATGATTTTATGCGGATAAGCTTGATGACCTACATCCCAAACGAGTTTATCGTTAGGTGTATCGAAGACGTAATGAAGGGCTGTGGTTAATTCAACCACACCTAAACCTGCACCAAAGTGCCCGCCAGATTGGCCAACACTGTAAATGAGATATTCACGTAGCTCGTGGTTAAATTGCTCAAGTTGATCTAGAGCTAATAAGCGCAAGTCTGCCGCATCGGTCACAGAGTCCAATAACGGTGTTAAAGGTCTTTCATTGGGTATTTCAGTAAACATGCACGTCACGATTTTGGCTGGCCAGTAGGTTGAAAGCTATTTGCCTTCCCCTCAAGCACTTATTCATTATAGAAAAGGCGCTATTCTACTCTTCTAAATCAGCAAGTAGAACCTCTATATTAGACTCTCTGCATTCTGAGATAGAGAGCCTACCCATATTTATAATGTGGGGCTAGTGATCGCGGGTAATGATGTAATCGGCTAATTGCGCTAAGGCTGATGTATCACCAGGCAACTTCTCTAATGCATTTAAGGCTAATTGATGAAGTTGAGCTGCCTTTTCTTTTGCGCCAGCCAAACCTAATAATGCCGGATAAGTAGGCTTGTTCAATGCCACATCCGCCCCCTGTTGCTTGCCTAATGTGGCGGTATCACTTTCAATATCCAAAATGTCATCTTGAACCTGAAATGCTAGGCCGATGGCGTTCGCATAAACAGTGAGCTGCTCTAATGTCACTGCATCTGGCTGACCACAATGTGCGCCCATTAAGACACTGATACGAATTAAGGCACCGGTTTTATATCCATGCATACGCTCTAGGTGAGCAATATCAACATCCTGACCAACAGACGCCAAATCAATCGCTTGGCCTGCCACCATACCCGATGCACCTGAGCCTTTGCTCAATAAACGAATCAATTTCAAACGCTGAGCATCAGAGAAATCGGCTGGCATGTCCGCCAGAATTTCAAAGCCACCGGTTAATAATGCATCCCCGGCTAGAATCGCCGTCGCTTCGTTAAATTTGATATGACACGTTGGCTGGCCACGACGTAGATCATCGTCATCCATCGCCGGCAGATCATCGTGTACCAGTGAATAGCTGTGTACCATTTCAATCGCCGCCATTGCGATATCAACGCGGGAATCATCAATACCCATAGCGAGAGCGGTTGCTTGTACTAGAAAAGGACGCACCCGCTTGCCGCCATTAAACAAACTGTACGCCATTGCATCTGCAAGATAGGGGTCGCTGATACTAAGATGATCTAGGGCCCCAGTTAATGCTTCTTCACAGCGTTGCTGGCTCGCGAGCAACTGTTGTTTAAAGGTCGCCGATAACGTCATAAAAATTATTCTTCGTCTTCTATTGATGGACTATTAAAAGGCTGGGCTTCCATCTGTCCATTTTTCTGCAATAACAGCTGCACTTTTTGCTCAGCTTTCGCCAAGGCATTTTGGCAGTCGCGAGTATATTTAATACCTTGCTCAAACGCTTTTAAAGAATCTTCCAGGCTCATTTCACCCGACTCCATGCGTTCAACCAGACTTTCTAATTCCGCTAGGGATTGTTCAAAATGGAACGTTGTTTTAGCCACAGGTCACCTGTATTTTTTACTTGAGCATCACTTAGTCGCGCAACATTAACCGAGCCTTACTTTCTAATCAAGTAGCGAATTAACAGTTCATTCAAGTAGTTTCTTTTACTGCAAAATATAAATCCTTGTCTACACTTTTGATATACACCTTCATATACCTGCAATTTTAAAAGAGCTAAAGGAGTAGCAGTGGATCTCGCATCACTCATTGGAATATTAGGCGCCTTCGGCCTCGTGATTATGTCTATGGTCATGGGCGGCGACATCATGATGTTCGTCAACATCCCATCACTACTCATCGTAGTCGCTGGTAGTTTGTGTGTGGTTCTCATGAAATTTGAACTCAGCGCATTTTTCGGCTCTTTTGGCATTATGGCGAAAGCTTTTATGTTTAAGACCAGTAAGCCAGAAGAAATCATTGAAGAAACCGTAGAGCTTGCAGGACTCGCACGAAAGGGCGGCTTGTTATCACTGGAAGGAAAAGAGGTCAGTAACGATTTCCTAGCCAAAGGCATTCAGTTATTAGTCGATGGTCATGATCCAGAAGTCGTCAAAGCCTTACTCGGCAAGGATATGAAAATGGCCCAAGAGCGTCATAAATACGGGGCTACTTTCTTTACTCACATGGGCGATGTTGGTCCCGCGATGGGAATGATCGGTACGTTAATTGGCTTGGTAGCGATGCTGGCGAACATGGATGATCCCAAATCCATTGGACCAGCCATGGCCGTTGCGTTATTAACAACTTTATATGGAGCCATGATGGCCACGATGGTGATGATTCCTTTTGCTGATAAATTACTGTTGCGTGCAGAGCAGGAAAGCCTCATTCAATCAATGATTATTGATGCTTTAATTGCTATTCAAGGTGGGCAAAACCCCCGTGTAATCGAAGCCATGCTACAGAATTACGTCAAAGAGAAACAACGCGCGGTACCGGAGTAATCAAGGATGAGTGATGAGGAAGAAGAAGTCTGTGAATGCCCTGCGGGTATTCCTGCATGGGTAATGACATTTGCAGATTTAATGTCGCTTCTCATGTGTTTCTTCGTACTATTATTATCATTTGCCGAAATGGACGCTTTAAAGTTTAAGCGCCTCGCAGGTGAGTTACGCCAAGCGTTTGGTGTGCAAACGCAAATTAAAGCCGACGATCCACCCAAAGGCACCAGTGTAATTGCCAAGCACTTCAGCCCCTCAATTCCTGAGCCAACCCCTATTAACGAAGTCAGGCAAAAAACCAGTGATTTATCACAAAGCAGCTTAGAAGTACTTTGCCAAGATGAAGTCACTCAGCAGCAAGAGCGCCAAGGTGATGAAGGCCAAAAGACACGAGAAATTGCAGTACCTAAAGAATCAGCTGATGAGAAAAAGGCCGAAGAAACCGCCGTTGAGATTGCAGCAGAGTTAGAGTCTGAAGTTTCCAGTGGAAAAATTGAGGTTGAAACCCAAGGCAAGAAAATCATTATTCGTATCCGTGAAAATGGTGCCTTCAGATCAGGCTCAGATTATATTCACGACCGCTTCCTACCTGTTATCGATAAAATTCGAGAAGTACTCGTGACCATTACTGGTCGTATTTCTGTCGAAGGTCATACGGATGACATTCCAACTCAAGGTGGACGCTTTAGTTCCAACTGGGCGCTATCTTCTGCGAGAGCAGCCGCATTCGCGCAAGAATTATTCATTGCTCCAGAAATGAATCAAGAAAGGTTTCAAGTTGTTGGTCATGGTGATGTAAGGCCGTTAGTTGAAAATACTGACGCTGAGTCTCGTGCTAAAAACCGCCGAGTTGAAATTATCATTTTGCAAACAACCGATGGTGACGATGACGATAAACCGCTCATCGACAACCCAGACAAAAATATTGATGACGCACTTAATGCTAGACCAGAAGATTTTGAGCTCGATGCAAACGAAATTTTCTAAGTCATAATTATAAATAAAGGAACCATAATGACAGATGAACGTCGCCGATTTTTCCGCATTGATGATGAAGCTGAAATCAGTTTTAAAACAATCAGCGATGAGGAATATGAGGCCTGGGGAAATGGTCAGAATGATGAAGAAGGCGAAAAGCGGGCCAAGTTAGAAACTGAGCTAAGCATGACACTCGCCAACTTGAAAAGCCAACAGCCGCAGCTAGCAAAAATCTGTGAGCTGCTTAATCAGAAAATCAATTATATGGTGAGTTCGCACTCAAAAACTCATGGCTTTGTTGATGATGGTGAATTAAAACCGATTAATCTAAGTGCTTGTGGCATTGCTTTTCATACCGACCAGAACGTCCCTCAAGATGAGAATATTCTGTTACAGCTGAAACTAAAGCCTTCAAACGTTTCCATTATCACGACAGGAAAAGTAATTGGCATTGGTTCATCCAATGGTAAGAATGTTGTTCGGGTCGATTTCCAAGATTTGGGCGATAGTAACCAAGACCTATTAATGCAGCATCTCTTCCAAGTGCAAAGCCGTGAATTAAAAAAGCAGCGTGATAATAGCTAATTGTACTATCCATTTATGACATGGCTGTGCCTATTTGAGCCAAGTGATTTTTAATGATTGCAATACACTCTTGAATCATTAATCTAAACATATAATTTTGGCCATACTAATTACCTAGTACTTAGTGGGAGCTGATAAATAAAAACAATAAAAACACCTAATACGAGCAGTCAAATATGATGAATAAATCACTAACATTGATGATGAGTGCTGGCTTAATGCTGGGCAGCCTTGAATCACAAGCTTTCACACAGCCTACTCATAAGCGCATCGTTCAAGACGCTGTTTCTTATATGGCAGCACATCCTGATACAACGAACTTTGCTCAACTATCCGCTACTGCGAATGCTGCTGGTTATACAGTTGAACAGTTTGCTGACGCACTTGGCCAAGGCGCTCGTGACGTAGATGATTTCCAAGATACTTTTTTATGCGGCGCCGTAACCGGTGATTGTGTTGACGCTCCTGTATTCGGTATTGGTAGCTTTGTAGCGACCTATACTGCTTGGTGGCACTTCCAAAACCATTCCCGCGGCGGTGATGTACACGGAAACGATCTAGCCGGTTATAACTACAGCCAAATCCCAGTAAAAGGTACCGAAGATACATTATTAGGTACTTGGTTAGTGGGCGATCACCTTGACGATGGTAAAGGTGGTATGACGGGCTGGTGTTTCTGGCGCTGGTGTAGCGAAGATTCAGAATATAACTCTTACGAAAAAACGGCTGGAAATTACAGCGTTGGCAGTCATAACCATAAATCTCACTATGATGATTTCGAAGACGCCGCTTTCCAACCTATCGATAACCTTGGCCAATACTGGTACAACGAGTTTATCAAGACACCTACGGTTCAAACTCTAGGTTTCGCCTTGCATACAACAGACTTGCTTCAGCCACACCATACGTGGACGACGTCTGCAAACAACCACGGTGGTTGGGAGTCTTGGGTTGAAGACAATTACACAGCTAAAGACATGAATAATGATGCAGCTGTTACTGAAGCCATGAAGAGCTTCACTCCAGTACCTGCTAACCAAAACGATATTCGCCCTTTATTAACTGAAGGTGGCGCAATCTCTTATGGCCAAGGTGGTATTGTACTAAGTAGCACAAGTGATGCGGATCGCTCTGAAGTTGCAGCAACCGTTATTCCTCACGCAATCGCGATGGTTGTTCACGTACTAAACCATGCAGCTGATCGCCTTTAATCAGTAACACTTAATCGGTGAGCTCATCAGCTCACCGATTAATCCTTCCAAGATTCACTTAGTATTTAAAAGCCTACTAACAAGTAGCAACAACTCGATTAATTCCCGATATACTCTACTTTTCCACCTGCGACGAAAATTATGAAAACTTTAATAGCTTTAGCTTTTTCACTGATGGCTAATATTTCTCTAGCCGCTATCCAATACGATATAAAGGATCCGCGTATTGCGGCAAAAATGGATGGCCTTGTTCTGAGCGCAGACATTGTAGAAATGTTCTGGCAATCCTATAACCACCCTAGTCGCCCAATGTCTCCTCCTCAGGCGATGCAGCGCATCATTGATGATGCACTTTTAGCCCAATACGCGCGCGAATCATTAACCGCCGCTGAGCTGGCCAATACCAACAAAGTCGGTTTTGCTAATGATGTAAAATTAGAAGACAGAACGACTGCACTCATCCGTAAAGCTTATAAAGAAATTCTGACTAAGAAAGTAAACGAGTTCCCAGAAAAGCTAGCCGGTTTTTACCAGTATAATTCAGATATTACCTCTGAAAAATTAGCACAAATCATGACGTTAAAATCCTCACTCATGATTGAAGCAAATGACAAACAAAAGAAAACAGCTAAAGATACAGTCGTCGCTACTATTGATTTTAAAGAAGCGGGTTTTGATGTTGCGCCACAAGATCTAACATTATGGGATATTTACCACCGCCAAAATGTACAGGGTCGCTTAGCCATTCACAAAGCTGATATTGAACATCTAAAAACTCAAATCCAGCAAAGAGTTGAATCATTGTTTGTCCTCACGTGGGCCAAGAGCCAGCTGCCGGCGGAAGACTCTCAAGCAATTCAAGCCATTATTTTGAATGAACAACATAAGGTTCGCCTACTCGAAAGTATGGGCCTTTATGCCGATGTTCATGATGACAACCCTGCTTTGCGTAAGCGTGCAAAAAGTATCAGTGACGAAAAGATCAAACAGTTTTATAACGAAAACCAAGATGAATTTTCTGTTATTGAACGCGTAAGAGCACGTCATATTCGTGTTGATAACCAAGCACTTGCTGACAAAGTCGTGGCAGAGATTGAAGCCGGTTTAGACTTTAATAAAGCCATCGAAAAGTACTCAATTGCTGGCGACAAAAATGATCCTATTCCGGGTAGCCTTGGCTGGCTAAAGCGCAGTGATAAGAAGCGTGGCTGGCTACATTCGGTTGCATTCATTCAAAAAGAAGGCAAGGTTTCAGCCGCTTTCCGTAGTCCAATCAACCAAGGGGATATTGTTTATGAAATCATCTTGGCCGACGAAAGAATTGAAGGTACTCTGCCATTTTCCGATCCAACTGTGCGCTACGAAGCGAGTCGTGATATTGCTTTGAAGGAATTAAAAGAAGAGTTTATGGCGTTGCAGTCAAAGCTTCGAAAAAATGCCAATATCCATTTGAATAAAGCGGCGTTGAAATAAAGCCGCTTCACTCGTAGGGCTAAAGGCCCTGCGACATCTACCTTTTTAGAGTTGTAATATGCGCTTCTTTTTTGCCATCTCAATCGTTCTTGTTTTTGCCTTGGTTTTCTTTTGGCAGCCCGATTCCAAACTGGCTTTTTGGCAAGAGGGTTTATCACAATCAGAGCAATCTCAAGTTGATACGAGCGATGATTCTAAAACAGGCGCTTTCAACAATCATGACACCGACATTTCACTTTCAGTAGATGAATCTGGTTCTGAATCCGCTAATAAAAGGGATGAAATCATTGAAGACTTCATCCCTAATCCTGCAGCTGTTGCTTCGATGCGTCAGGCTCGACTTGAAGGTGACTCACGAACGCCCAACCTTGCCCCCAACCATGAACGCGAGAAACCAAGTGAAGAAGAGCTCGGTGATCATGACCAGTACGTGGAATATGAAAGACGTCAGCAAAAACGGGTCTATCGAGCTTACGTAGAAGCCAGCAAAATAAAAACAGCTCGATTACGCAGTATGATTGAGCAAGGGAAAGCAGAGGGTGTGAGTGCTGAAGAGATTGCCTTCGCCGAAGATAAGATACGCGGTATTGAAGAAATGGCGATTTCATTACAGCAAGATTTCCCCGATATTATGGAAGATAGCTACCAGCCACCCGCCGATTGGTTAATCGAAAACCTAGGTAAAGAAGACGATTCTATTCAAACGGCTGATCCCGAGGCTAATTCTGGACAATAACTGGGCAATAATTAGCCTTTTAATAGCCTTCTAGCCCCTTCTGGATATCCCAATTAAAGCCAATAGAGGTATACTGCTCCTATATATATTAAAAAATGCCAGGAGCATTACGCCTAGTGAGCAAACCCAGAAACAAGAAACCTCAAGATCCACATGCCGCGCGCGAAGCTAAGAACTATGAAAATCCGGTACCAAGCCGTGAGTTCATACTTGAAACCTTAGTTGAATTAGCCACTCCTTCGACTTACGAAGAAGTCTGTGCAGCGTTGCATGTTGATGACGAAGACCGTACCGAAGGTGTACGTCGTCGGTTAATTGCTATGGCTCGCGATGCCCAAATCGACAGCAACCGCGGTCGACAGACTTACTTCCCGCTTGATCCTAAAAAGATTGCCGTTGGCATCTTGCAAGGCCATAAAGATGGTTACGGATTTTTGCTATGCGAAGAAGGCGATGATGTTTACATCTCAAATAATCAAATGCGCAAAGCCTTCCATGGCGACAAAGCTATGGTTCGTATTACTGGCACCGATCGTCGTGGCCGTTTAGAAGGCCAGATCGCTAAAGTACTTGAACACAATACCACTCACCTAGTGGGTCGGTATTTTGAGCAAGCCGGTGGCGGTATTGTTCGCCCTGATAGCAAACGTATTAGCCATGAAGTGGTTATCGCTGCCAAAGATCGCAACGGCGCTCAGCACGATCAGTTTGTTAACGTTGAAATTATCAACCAGCCACGCCCAGGTGAAATGATCACGGGTCGTGTTGCTGAAGTACTGGGTAATAACCTAGCACCAGGAATGGAAATCGAAGTCGCTATTCGTAGCCACGATATTCCAAATACTTGGACCAAAGAATTATTGGAAGAACTAAAGTCCATTCCAGAAGAAGTAATCGAGAAAGATAAGAAGAAGCGTGTCGATTTACGTGATCTTCCGTTTGTCACCATTGATGGTGAAGACGCTCGTGATTTCGATGATGCCGTTTATGTTGAAAGAAATAAGCGCACCAATGGCTGGCGCTTATTCGTTGCCATTGCCGACGTCTCTCACTATGTACCGGTAGGCAGTGAACTGGACAAGGAAGCAACGAATCGCGCGACCTCAGTTTACTTCCCAGAAAATGTTGTACCGATGCTGCCAGAGGTTATTTCTAATGGCTTGTGCTCACTGAATCCTGAAGTCGACCGCTTAGTAATGGTGTGCGAAGTAACGATCAGTGAAAAAGGCAAAATGTCGGGTTACAAGTTTTTCGAAGCCGTTATCCATAGTCATGCACGCCTGACCTATAACCTAGTTTGGGAAATGCTGCAGAAACCGATGACGGATGATGGTAAAAAGTGGCGTAAGCATTACCGCCCTATCGTGCCGCATTTAGAAACTATGTATGGTTTATACAAAATTTTGCGTAAGGGCCGTACCAAGCGTGGTGCCATCGATTTTGAAACCGTAGAAACGAAAATCGAATTCGATAGCAATCGTAAGATTAGCCAAATTGTTCCGACAACACGTAACGATGCTCATATGATCATCGAAGAATGCATGTTGATGGCTAACGTTTGCGCCGCTGATTTCTTAAGCCGCTACAACGTGCCTGCGCTATTCCGTGTACATAATGGCCCCAGCGATCAGAAGCTCGATAACTTGCGAGAGTTCTTAGGCGAAATGGGATTGAGCATGGCCGGCGGTGATCCAAAACCAAGCCATTATCAAGAACTGCTAAAACAAATTGCTGATCGTCCTGATGCGAAATTAATTCAGACGGTTATGCTGCGCTCGTTAAGCCAAGCGGTTTACCAGCCTGAAAACGAAGGCCATTTTGGTCTGGCGTTTGATGCTTACGCGCACTTCACCTCACCGATTCGTCGCTACCCTGATCTATTAGTGCATCGCGCTATTCGCTCAGTGATTCGCAGTACTCGTGAATGTAAACACGTTCGACGTGTTGAAGGCGCAGGTCGTTTAGCGAAGAAAGTCATCTTCCCTTACGATATTCCTGCCATGGTTAGCTTGGGCGAAAACTGTTCCATGGCAGAACGCCGCGCTGACGATGCAACCCGCGATGTAGTCGACTTCTTGAAGTGCGAATATATGGAACAGCATGTGGGTGAAGTCTTTGACGGCACTATTTCGGCTGTGACAGGCTTTGGTTTATTCGTCTCTCTCGATGATGTGTTTGTTGAAGGCTTGGTTCATATATCCAATCTAGCGAATGACTTTTATCAATTCGATCAGGTTAAGCATCGTTTAGTCGGAGAGCGTACTCGCCGAACTTTCCGCTTAGGAGACAAGGTAACGATTCAAGTGATGAGTGTATCCCTTGATGATCGTAAAGTTGATTTTGCCCTCGCGGGTGAATTACCGACGGGCGATAATTCTGGCCAGCGCCAAAATAAAAAACCGTCTTCTGGTAAAAAAGAACATAAACGCCCGGTATCTCGTCGTCCTGTAAAGACTGAGAATGAAGCGGGCGAAGAGAAAAGCCAAGATCCGAAAAAGCGTCGTTCACTCCGTCGCAATGGTCGTAAGAAGACAACGAATACAGGCAAGTCCGAAGCCAGTAGCTCGGCAAATAAGCAAGCTACTACGGGCGGCAGCAACTCTACTTCTAGCAAGACAGACAAGCCGGCGAAAAAGAAAAAACGCCCAATGTCGAAGCGCCAGAAAATGAATGGAGCAGCGGCAAAATCAAAGAGCCAAAGCGCCGATGCTGCTAAATCGCGCAAGCCTAAGAAACCAGGCTCTGCAAAAAAGAAAGCTAAAAAATCAAATGCCAAAGCGCATTCCGCTTAGGGCTGCAATTAAGCACGCCCTCTGCTTATAGGAAATAGAATGAAACTTGAGATCGTTTACGGCATCCATGCCGTAATGACATTATTACAACGTAGCCCAGACCAAGTAACTGAACTGTGGGTACTTAAAAGCCGCGACGATAAGCGTATGCAGGAAATTATCGACTTGGCCGAAGCACAAGAAATTCCGATAATGGAAACCAATAAAGGCTTATTAACTCAAAAAGCCGATGGTAACCACCAGGGTGTTATCGCTATGCGTTATCCACAACGTGGTTATAGCGAAAAGAATTTAGAAGAAGAGTTGGATAAAATTGAAGGTGTTCCGCTAATTCTTGTTTTAGACGGCGTAACTGATCCGCATAACTTGGGTGCGTGTTTACGTACAGCTGATGCCGCGGGTGTTCATATGGTAATCGCTCCAAAAGATAACTCTGCACCGCTAAACTCAGTTGCTAGCAAGATTGCTTGCGGCGCCGCGGAAGCCGTTCCTTATATTCAAGTAACCAATCTTTCACGTACGCTAAAAGATTTACAGCAGCGTGGAATTTGGATTACCGGTACTGCAGGCGAAGCAACACAATCAGTTTATCAAGCCGATATGAAAGGCCCTCTTGCTTTAGTTATGGGCGCAGAAGGCAAAGGCATGCGTCGTTTAACGCGTGAGCATTGTGATTATTTAATTAATATTCCAATGGCCGGTGAAGTCAGTTCTTTAAACGTATCGGTTGCAACCGGTGTCTGTTTATTTGAAACCGTGCGCCAGCGCTTGGGCAGCTAATAGCTTAAGGATGAGTCATGGATTGGTGGCAAGATTTAGTTCAGCAAAATTATGATTGGCTTTGGGAAGCAGGGTTAGCGCTTCTCATTACTCTGATTGTTGCCTTAGCTTGGCGATATCTACGCAAGCGTTTAGCAACGATTATTACTAAGAGTAAAAATCGCTGGGACGACATCGCGTTGCATGCCTTTGGCATTCCTATTAACTGGCTCATTGTCATTATCGGCGGCTCTTGGTTTGCCGATATTTCAGCACGCCATTACTCGGCCGAAATAATCGATAGTATTCCTGTTGCTCGCCAACTTGCTGCTCTGGTTGTTATTGCTTGGGGTGTTTGGCGTTTAATTTCCGGCATCGAAGCGAAGCAACTGGATAAAGGTAATGATCCGACCACCGTTCAACTTGTAGGCAAGGTCACCAAGCTCACTCTAACGATCTTAATCGTATTACCTATTTTCCAAATCTTAGGTATTTCTATTTCCGGCATGCTGGCTTTTGGTGGCATGGGTGGCTTGATCGTAGGCATGGCGGCTAAAGATTTATTATCGAACTTTTTCGGTTCGATAATGATTTACCTTGATCGCCCATTTAAAGTCGGTGACTGGGTTCGCTCTCCTGATCGTAATATAGAAGGGACTGTCGAAAAAATTGGTTTTCGCTTAACTGTAATCCGAACGTTTGATAAGCGCCCGCTGTATGTTCCCAATTCGGTTTTCACCAATATTTCGGTTGAAAACCCTTCGCGTATGAAGAACCGTCGCATAAAAGAAACCATTGGTGTGCGCTATAGCGATGCCAAAAAGTTACCGGTTATTTTAGATGAAGTTCGTACTATGCTAGAGCAGCATGACGATATTGATTCTAACCAAACCTTGATCGTTAATTTTAATAGCTTCGCCGCGTCGAGCTTAGATTTCTTTATCTACACCTTTACCAAGACGACTAACTGGGTTCAGTTTCATCACATTAAACAAGATGTGATGCTGCAGATTTTAGACATTATTCACAAGCATGAGGCGGATTGTGCGTTCCCAACACAAACGCTGCATATTGATTCGATGCCTGAAGACTTTAAGTAATATTCGCTACGCATAAAAAAGCCGTTCTTCACGCAGATGAAAAACGGCTTTTAAAATGAACACTTTAAATCTAAATTTGCCCTTACTCAGCGACAGCTTCTTCCACTTTGCTCTTATCTAAAAACTCTTGAACTGTCATTTGTGGCCCGTCATTAACGGTCAAATTTCCAAGCTTATCAAACACAACTGTGACAACATACGCAGGCGCAACTTGATTAGTATGCGTTAATATTATCGTTCCTTCGATATTTTTTTGATCCGTTGGGATCACCAAATCTGTCCAGCTAAATTGAGTATCTTCACCCAGCGCTTTCGATTCGATTTTTGTCGTTAAGTTATAACTAGTATCAAAGCGCAATGACTCATTACCATTGGAAGCATTTTCATCAATATCTTCACAGCGGAAGTTAATTTTAGTTGCGATGAGATCCAGGTCAGTAAATTCAGTATAAGAAAATTGAGGACTCGGTTCCTGTAAACCCGCAACAAAATCTGAAGTCAGTGATTGTTGTTTAACAATTGATGTCCCTAATTTAAATACTCCATCAACTGTTTCATCTGCTGTTGTGCATTCTGAAATATCAGGTGAATCAAAACGGTTAGCGGCCGTGTCGTAGATCGTATCTAGATTGTATTCATGCGTCATGAAAAAGGTATTAATTTCGTTTTGCATTAGAAAGTCTGTCGCTTGAACTTTCACGACTTCGTCATCTGTGTTTAAAACAAACTTCCCATTTTCTCCTTGCTGACTAACCTCTGCTTCAGCAGAAACAGTTGTTGTATTTTTATAGACATCAGTCACTGAGAAGTCATCCTGCAATACAACTCTTAGCGGACCATCAAAATAAGTCCCTGCAGTGATGCCATCCTGACATTGATAAAATATGGCACTCTGCTCAGTTGTAGTGATCACAACATCTGGATTGGAAACCACTTTCTCATCTTCTGTAATGGTACAGTCGACTACCGCATCACTAACGTCTTTGCATTCAGCTGCCACCAATACTGCATCAATAGAGCCGCTAGCATTACAATTGCGATCACGAGAGCCTTGGACAAGGTTAATAAAGCTAGTAAAAATGGCTGACTGCCCTGAATACAATGTTGCCAACATGCTATGACGTGCAACCGCACGATAAGCATGAGAAGCCATTTCGACTTCATTGTTTTGATCCCAATCCACAGACTCAATGGTCTTATCCACTGTAATAGGGTCAATCACAGGTAGTGGACCAATCTTTGTTACTGAATCATTGCCACTACAACCCACTAGTGCGATCGCAAGACTCAGGGCGCAATAACGCGATATGACTTTTATTTTTAACATGTTGGATTCTCTATTTTTATCATTCTTCTTTACCGTCAGTCTAATCGAGCTGTCTTTAATGGCAAAGCTAACAGCAACATATTTACTGAATGATCACACAAAATGCTTATTTGATTGAATTTTATCCAGTAGCCTGATAAAATTCGGCCTCATTTTTCTGTCTGAGACAGCTAAATTTGGCTTTACGTCAGGTTTTATCGGTCATACAGCAGAAGACTCCTTGCCTTACCGCATCTTCAATAGAAGACGATGGAAGGCTAACCAAACCATAAGGAGCCTAAACATGCGTCATTATGAAGTAGTGTTTTTGGTACACCCTGATCAAAGCGAACAAGTTTCAGCTATGGTAGAACGTTATACTACGTCTATCGAAGAGTCTGAAGGCACAGTACACCGTTTGGAAGACTGGGGCCGTCGTCACTTGGCATACCCAATCAACAACATCCATAAAGCTCACTACGTATTGATGAACATCGAATGTTCTC
>Ga0105348_1000427_pt1 | contig 31303 bp, 30 predicted proteins | sample EN8Hudsemesocosm_2_FD_83504 | JGI IMG/M metagenome (GOLD analysis project Ga0105348, IMG submission 83504) | Methane-oxidizing microbial communities from mesocosms in the Hudson Canyon - EN8C Hudson Canyon | ecosystem: Environmental > Aquatic > Marine > Cold seeps | place: Hudson Canyon... | reverse complement strand
ATACACGCCCTTTCCCCATTCCTTTCTTTCTTCTGGTTGTGTTGAAATATTGGTTAATTCTCCTGTCAGCCTAGCTTCAGGAAATGCATCTAGTGTCAGTTTTGCAGTACTGTTTAGTGTTAAGTTTTTATGATCGATTTCATGAATCCAGGCTTCAATGTATAAACCGTTCATTGACGGAATCTCTGCTATTTTCCACGAAGGTTGCGCTGTCATTCCAACAAACACTTTTTCACCATTCCATGGGTGTGTACCATACAAAACTGGTCCACTTCGCTCTGCATAAACACTCATTTGTTTAAGCTTATTGCGATTGTACTTCAGCTTATCTTCTATCTTATCTATTGCTAACGTTTGTTTAGTGATGCCAACACGATTTTCAACTTTACTTTGCTTTAAGCTTTCAATTGCTTTGGCATTGGCAACAAGTGCTTTCTCAAATGTCAGTTGATTTTTTTCATAGTCATATTGACTCAAATATTCAACAGAAATACCGGCATCAATACGACTTTTTTCTAGTAGTAATGCTGTCTTTTTTTCTTCAAAAGTTGCTTCTAATAGTTTCTGTTGGTTATTGCCTTTAATGCGGTGCAACTCTTCTTCGGCAACAATTAAGCTCACTTCCAACTGTTCAATTTCACTTTGAATTGAACCACTATCGAAAACCACTACCAAATCGCCTTTTTCCGCGGTATCACCTTCCGGTAAAAGCCACTGCACCTGAACTCGCCAGCTGTCTGTCTTAGGTGCATAAAAAGTCTGGTTATCACTTGCCTTTATTTGCCCAGAAAGAATAAAGTTTTCGCTAGCTAACGTTGAATAAGAAGCCAGTAATAAGCTCAATGCTATGCACTTAAACATAACTTCTCCTCTAGCACTTTTCCGTCTTTCATACGGATAGTTCTATCAGCATAAGCCGCGATATCTTCCTCATGAGTTACCATAACAATCGTTTGTCCTTGTTTATGTAATTGGCATAACAAATCCATGATTTCATAAGACGTTTTCGAATCGAGGTTACCTGTAGGCTCATCGGCAAAAATAACTTTAGGCTTATTCACTAACGCCCTAGCGATAGCAACACGCTGTCTCTGTCCGCCTGACATTTCAAAAGGCTTATGGTGAGCACGATCGGATAAGCCGACTTTATCAAGTAATTCTTTACCCCTAAGTTCAGCCTCATGCGCTTCAATTTCACTATATCTAAGTGGTAAGGTCACATTTTGCAGGGCGGTTAAGCGAGGAAGTAGATGAAAGGTTTGAAAAATAAAGCCTATTTTTTCATTGCGAATTTTTGAAAGGTTTTCATCATCTATTTCTTTAATTGATTGGCCAGAGAGCAAGTACTCACCTGAGGTAGGAGTATCTAAACAACCTAAGATATTCATCAGGGTCGATTTTCCTGAGCCAGAGGTACCCATAACTGCGACGAATTCATTTTCTTGAATTTCTAAGGACACATTGGCCAGTGCGTTAACTTCAATGTCACCAGAACCATAAGTTCTGGTGATGTTATCAATCCTGATCACTTACTCTATCTCCATAATTTAACGAACTATTTTTGTTCATTGAATCATAAAAATAAATAAACAGAAAGAATAATGAGTAACGAAATGTATATTGTCTACAATTTCTTTTGCAGTTTTACTGTAAACACCGCAAGAAAACAGCCAGAGAGTAAGCCAAGTAAGTGAGCAGTATTGGCTACATTTACCGGAAGTAAGTCAACAAAGCCCAAAACTAACCAGAACAGTAAAAAACCAACCAAGGGTTTCGATAATGACAAACCACGCTCTGGTGCTAAATAGCCAAACCACCAGACAAAACCAACTAACGCATAGACTACCCCAGATAGGCCGCCAAAGTTAGCACCAGACACTAAGTATTGTCCAAGGTTTGAGACGATTGCTGATATCAGTAATAGGTTAATCAAAGCGCCTTTACCGAGAGTTTTTTCTATATTGCCACCAAGCTGCCACCACCACATAGTATTAAACACAATGTGCAACCAAGAAAAGTGAAAAAAAGCAGGGCCGATAAGACGTATCGGATCAGATAAGAGTGCATCAATTGATAGTTTAGGGTAAAACTGCAAGCTATTAAATAACTGTTGTTTCCAGCCCAGCTCACTGCCTAAAAAGACCAGCCAACAAAGCGCAAAAACAACGAGGGTAACTACGCCAGCATGGGCTAAAAAGCTTGCTTTAAAAGTAGCAAAATCGCCAGTATTTATGGTGACCGTTTCATTTCTATCCCAAGCAGCTTGCTGATATTTACTGGCATGGGGTTGCATTATAAAAGCTTCAAATTCTGCTTTGGCTTGTGGAATAGATTCCTGCGGGCAACAAATAAGATACTCCTGCTCAGGAGTATCTCTAAGCTGTGATTGAATGCCTATTGAGAGTAAATAGTTACTAAACAACAGCGCAATACTGTGATCTTTAATTTGAACAAGTGGTTGTAACGATTCAATATTTTCATCTGAGTCATTCAACATCAGTGTTTATCGCTCAATAGTGTCAGGAAACTGCGTCTGCCACTGCGTAAAGCCACCATCTAGCGAATAAACCTCAGTAAAATCTTGGCTCACTAGAAATTGCGCAGCTTGTTGGCTTGAAATACCGTGATAACAGCAAACAACCACAGGAGCATCAGGATCTGCATCGCGTAGAAAATCAGCTAAAGACTCGTTAGTTAAATGCAAAGAGTCGGTAATCCGACCGCTAGCAAATGAATTTGCGTCACGAATATCTACCACAACATGTGATTTATCAGCTAGTAGTGTATGTAAAGTATCAACGCTCATATGTTTAAAGGTATTATCGGACACTAGGTATTCCTCTCATTTACTAATTTAGTTAACACTAAAGTGGCCAATATTTCACTGACCAGTCTTTCGCGATAACAAAGGGGGTGGACTATTTTGATAACGATAATTTTAACAAAGTAATCTAGCCCCTGATAGCACTGATTTAGGTCCAGTCTAGAATAACTTTACCAGATTGCCCTGAGCGCATTACATCAAAGCCTTGCTGGAAGTCATCAATCTTGTAATGATGAGTGATAATTGGCGTAAGATCTAAACCTGATTGGATCAAACTTGCCATTTTATACCAAGTTTCAAACATTTCACGACCGTAAATACCTTTAATAGTTAACCCTTTAAAGATAACTTGGCTCCAATCTATCGCCATATCGCTACCAGGTATACCTAGCATGGCAATCTTACCGCCATTATTCATGTTTTCTAACATGCTAGTAAACGCCATTGGCACACCAGACATTTCTAAGCCAACATCAAAACCTTCAGTCATACCTAGCTCTTTCATGACATCGCTAAGGTTTTCTTTACTCACATCAACAGCACGGGTAGCTCCCATTTGCTTTGCAAGGTCTAAACGGTATTGATTAATGTCAGTAATTACAACATGACGAGCGCCGACATGCTTAGCTACAGCAGCAGCCATTATGCCAATAGGTCCTGCACCGGTAATTAATACATCTTCACCGACTAAATCAAAAGATAAAGCGGTATGCACTGCATTACCAAAAGGGTCAAAAACAGCAGCTAAGTCATCCGAAATTTCATCAGGTAATTTAAATGCGTTATACGCTGGAATAACTAAGTATTCAGCAAAAGAGCCCGCGCGGTTTACACCGACACCAACAGTATTTCGGCATAAATGTGTGCGGCCACCACGACAGTTTCGACAATGGCCACAAGTTATGTGCCCTTCGCCTGAAACTCGATCACCAAGACTAAAACCTTTAACTTCTTGTCCAATGCCGACCACTTCACCGGCATATTCATGACCAACCACCATAGGTACAGGAATGGTTTTTTGTGACCATTCGTCCCAGTTATAGATATGTATATCGGTACCACAAATTGCGGTTTTTTTAATTTTGATCAATAGATCATTGTGGCCTAATTCTGGTTTTTCGCTTTCTGTTAACCAAATACCCGGCTCTGCTTTTAATTTAGCTAAAGATTTCATTGTCACTCTCTATCACTATATTTTTTAGTTTATGCAACTTGTATATACAAATAAAGATTGAAACGTTAATTGGTATATACAAGCTAAAACACTGATTCTAATTAGATTACTGCCATCTCTTTACCGATGCAGGTAAAGGCTTCAATTGCGTGGTCTAATTGCGCTTTACTATGAGCGGCAGAAATTTGAGTACGAATTCGCGCTTGTCCTTTTGGCACAACTGGGAATGAGAAACCAATAACATAAATCCCTTCGGCTAATAGGCGATCGGCCATTTCACTAGCAACTTTTGCGTCACCTAACATTACCGGCACAATGGCGTGATCTGCGCCAGCACAAGTAAACCCTGCCGCTTCCATATTGCTACGGAAATAGGCCGCATTATCTTTTAATGTTTTTCTCAGTGCATCACCATCGGCTAATAGCTCAAGTACTTTAAGAGAGGCATTTACAATGGCAGGAGCAAGTGAGTTAGAGAATAAGTATGGACGTGAGCGCTGACGTAACCATTCAACCACTTCTTTTTTAGCTGAAGTATAACCACCCGAAGCACCACCCATGGCTTTACCTAAAGTACCTGTGATGATATCAACGCGATCCATCACTTCACAGAACTCATGACTACCACGGCCCTGTTCACCAACAAATCCGACCGCATGGGAATCATCAACCATTACCATGGCATTGTATTTATCTGCTAAATCACAAACACCCTTTAGGTTTGCGATAACACCGTCCATAGAAAATACACCATCAGTAGCAATTAACTTAAAGCGAGCACCAGCAGCATCTGCTTCAATTAAGCTTTGCTCTAGCGCTGCCATGTCGTTGTTTGCATAACGGAAGCGTTTGGCTTTACATAAACGTACACCATCAATAATTGATGCATGGTTTAAAGCATCACTGATTATGGCATCTTCAGGGCCTAAAATGGTTTCAAATAATCCAGCATTGGCATCAAAACAAGAAGAGTACAAAATAGTATCTTCCATGCCTAAAAACTTACTGATACCTTGTTCTAATTCTTTATGAATATCTTGAGTACCACATATAAAACGAACCGATGCCATACCAAAGCCATGCTCATCTAAACCTGTTTTTGCGGCGGCAATTAGTGCTGGGTGATTTGCTAAGCCTAAGTAATTATTGGCACAGAAGTTAACAACCTGCTCACCACTGGTCACCGCAATTTTGGCTTGTTGTGCAGTGGTAATAATACGCTCGGCTTTGTATAAACCATCTGTTTTTACTTGTTCAATTTGTGCTGTTAAATGCGAGTAAAAACCTGTCTTAGATACAGAATCAGTCATGAAAATTCCTTAAATAATGATTGCCCTTAATAGGTATATTATCAACTTAGCCTCTCGCAGAATAAAGTGGCACTACTTGATGATATGACCTTTTTTATAGTTAATTTGACATATTTACCTGTCAAAGTGTAAGTTTGTAGCTATATTATGAATATATCTATGAAGATGGAGTATAGTTTGTTAACTGAAAAAGATGAAGAATTGCTAGCAATATTACAGCTTAATGCAAGAGCAAGTGTCTCAGATATTGCGAGAGCAACGGGAGTATCGAGAACGGCGATACAAAACCGTCTTAATAAATTGGAAAACAATAATGTTATTAAGGCATACAGCGTAGTACTTGATAGTGCCTATACCAGTGGTTTGATTTCCTCTAATGTCTCACTGAAAGTTAAACCTAATTTACGACAACCCATTTGTGTCGCCTTAAGAAAAGTTCCACAAATTAGTCATATCCATTCAATTAGTGGTGAATATGATTTACTCGTGACCATACAAGCCAGTACGCTAGAAAAGCTTAGTGAAGTACTCAATTTGGTATGTTCTACAGAAGGGGTAGAAAGAACAAACTCTGCCATTATTCTTGATACTATTTTTGAACGTTAAGCACGCTAGCACTTGTCTTATCGCAAAGTAGACTTTAACCAAAGCGCGATATCATTAGCTAAGTTTTTATTCGCTCTCATGATTTGATAATTAAGCTTATCACCTTTATAGACTTGCAATTTTGATTGGTTAGCGCCGCTCCAAGCAAATAACTCTTGTGCAGTTGCATAACTCATTGCATGTTGAGCAGAGCTGATAAAGTAACTAGGGATATCTAATAAGTTTTTATAGCGCTCTTTATCAGCAAAACTCATTTCAGGCGTAAGTAGCACCATAGAATTAAGATGAACTTTTTCTGCCAATGCTACAGCGTAAGCTCCCGAACAACCACTTGCAACGATTGAAATACCTTTACTCTTATCAACCTTACTACGTAAATATTCATACGCCGCTTTTAAGTCATCAGCCCAATATGACATAAGTACCGCAACATCATTCTGGTAACTAACAATATCTTTCGACTTTTTTTTAACTTCTAATTCAGAATACCCCTGAGCAATACTATTGCCATACCCTCTAAAATCGAGAGATAGGGTATGTAGGCCTTGTTCGGCAATACTTGTCGATAATGCTTGGTATTTGTTTCGTTCACTTTGACAATCATGCAAAACAATGACCCCTGGCATATTCTTTTCTGAGGCTTTTTCTGGGAAAAAACGGTAGTCGGCAGTCAACAAGAAATCATGATCAGCACGCGCCTTAAACTTAACTTGATATTTTGAACTCACCTTCGCTGATTTAGTCGCTTCTTCTTCAGCAGCGATTACCTTTGAACAGGCAAGAAAGAAAATGACTATACCTATAGATAGCAGTAATGTTTTTTTAGTTACACTGATACCTTGTGCATCCTGTATTTTTTGTCTTGTGGTTTTTGCTATCATATTTGCTAACGCTTATTTAGAAACCCTTTGGTATAATCTACCGACAAACTAATTATAGAGCAATATTCACCAATATGATTTCCTTGCTAATTTACCGCTTTTTACTATTGCTACTATTACCATTCGCGCTGCTTTTCTTATTAATTCGCTCTAAAAACAACAAAGCTTACCGTCAACGGTTAATAGAACGCTTAGGCTTTTTCCCTAAGCCTTATAAGCAAGGTGGAATTGTTGTCCACGCAGCAAGTGTTGGCGAGGTTATCGCCTTAAAAAGCTTTATTGAAAAGTTATTACTTACCTACCCTAACGACGCTATAACGGTAACAACTTTTACTCCTACAGGCTCAGCGCAAGTAAAAAAGCTCTTTGGCAATAAAGTTCAACATGGTTATTTACCGTTAGATTTATATCCTTGCACCGCATTATTTCTACAAAGATTAAAACCAAAAATGATCATATTTATGGAAACTGAGTTATGGCCCAACTTAGTTGCCCAATGTGACAGCAAAGCGATTAAGTTATTACTTATTAATGGCCGTTTATCAAAAAACTCTTTAAAAAGTTACGCCAAGATTCATCGTTTGATTCAACCGTGCTTAAACCGCTTTGATAAAATACTGAGTCAAAGCCAAGAAAATCTCAGCAATTTTTTACGACTGGGTGCCGATGCGCAGCGTTGTGAAAATAGTGGTAACTTGAAGTTTGATATCAGCGTTAGTGAACAAGTGCTTAACAAGAAGAAAGAATTAACAGCGTTATTGTTCCCAACTGAAAAAGACAATAAAAGAAAAATTTGGTTAGTTGCTAGCACCCACCAAGGGGATGAAGAAATAGCGCTTGAGGCTTTTAACACCTTATTGCAACAGTTCCCTTCACTATTATTAGTGCTGGTGCCACGACACCCTGAGCGTTTTGAACAAGTCGAAAGCCTTTGTCTTGAAAAAAATCTTACCTTAGCTAAACGCAGCTCCAATATCCAAGTAAGTAATGAACAAGTTTGGCTACTGGATAGTCTAGGAGAGTTAATGGCGGCATTCGCATTGAGCGATATTGTCACTATGGGCGGTAGTTTTAGTGAAGTTGGCGGACATAACCCATTAGAGCCGGCCTTATTTAATAAGCCGGTGATTGTTGGCCAGAACATGAGCAACTTTAATGAGATAATGCAGCAACTTAGACAAGAAAAGGCCATTACCGAGCTTAAAGAAAACTCAGCCGAAGAACCCTCCGCGTCACAATTAGCCACACAAGTCAGCAAACTATTACAGCACCCTGAACAACAAAAGATATTAGGTAATAACGCTTTGAAAGTTGTCCTAGCAAACCAAGGAGCGAGTGATAAAACCTTAGCTCATGTTAAAAAATTATTAGGAGAAGGTTCTTGAGTCAAGCCACCGAAAATCAGCAACTAGCAACACTGAACCAAGGCAAAAGTTACTGCCTATACAACAAAGAGCTAGTTCCTGACTTCAGCACAGCAATGCTTGAACCCAGTTACTGGCAACAGAGAGATGCAATAACAGGATCAGCGCAGGGTCGCGGTACCACTTGGTTTGTCGCCTATCAAGATGAACATAACCTTAACCATGACTGGGTTTTACGTCATTATTACCGTGGCGGCATGATTGGTAAGTTGATTAAAGACAGTTATTTTTTTACAGGCATAGATAAAACGCGCGCCGCATGTGAATTTAAGTTGCTACAACATATGCAATCTTTGCAGTTACCTGCGCCACAACCAGTAGCCTACCGTATTATTCGAAAGCACTTTACTTATCGAGCTGATTTATTATCCACACGTATTAAAGACGCAGAGGATTTGGTGGCCATTTTATCAAAAGCACCTTTAGACGATAAACTTTGGTTAGAAATAGGTAAAACCATCAAACGTTTTCATGAACATAATATTTATCATCATGACTTAAATGCGCATAACATCTTAATCGATGATAAGGAGCAAGTGTATTTAATTGATTTTGATCGTGGGGAGTTGCTTGAAAATGATAGTACTCAAGCAACATGGAAACAGGAAAATATGCAGCGCTTACACCGCTCATTTTTGAAAGAATTAAACAAGTTACCACAGTTTCACTTCAGCGAAAAAAACTGGCAAGCATTAATGACAGGATACGGTTCATCGAAACAAAATTAACTAGCTGAAGGTTTGAGTACAGCCTCAACCGCCTATAGGTACAACGCCTTTTACCTGTAATCCTGTTGGGGTATCGGTAACATCAATTTTATGAAAGTTAAGCGCAAATGACATCGCTTGCAACTTGCACTGTTTTTTACCATTAACCAACATTTTACTTTTAGAAGACGACTTTATTTTACGAATGGCATCGGGTGTATTAAATTCCATTTTAGAGCTCCTTTAAATCCGCTTTATCGCGTTGTGCATTTAGCGTACACCATCAGTGTAGAGGGTATTTCGCTTAATGCGAATAAACTCTGAAATTAATCGAAACGGTTTCTATTTTTCTTGCCAATAATTATACTTATATTACGTACCATTAAGTTGGCACACATCACCTTAGAGAACCGTCATATCAATGAAATTATCCTTAAAAAATAACCTAATAACTATATTTTTAATCTGGTTTTTCTTTACTGGTATAAGTTTAGCCAATGAACAAGATAGACGCTTTTATAGTGGTTTAGGTATTTCAAGTGTTGCTGCTGAAGAAGGCGGCATATCAACTCAAGAACTTGGTTTAACGGTTGTTGGGGGCTATAGCTACTCACAATACCTGAGTACGGAATTGTCACTCTTCAACCTTGGAGAACACAAAGAGTTAGCGATGAAAGGTAATGGTTTAACCTTAGGTGTTATTGGTAGTTACCCCATAATTGACAATCTAAAGCTATTTGCTGAATTAGGTCTTATGTCTGTCAATGTTGATATTGATAAGAATACAAAAGTGATAGCTAATACTACCGATGAAGATTTAATCGAAGATGGTATAGATACCAGTATCTATTATGGTATTGGCGCTAAATACCAGTTTAAGGACTGGTCATTGCTTTTAAAAACAGCGGTGGCAGATCTGGATGCGGACTTGAATATAATTTCATTACAAGCCCACTATCATTTCTAATTATTATTTTTAAAAGAGTAGGTAAAGAACAGTTGAAGTTATTCAATAACTACCGCTGTCCCATAAGCTAGTAATTCCGCAGCCCCTCCTGAAATTACTGAGGTAGTAAAGCGTACACCGACAACGGCATTTGCACCTAAGCTGTTGGCTTCATCGAGCATACGATCTAACGCTTGCTCTCTACTTTCAGCCATCAGCTTGGTGTATTCATGAATTTCTCCACCAACAATATTTCTAAGTACCGCTAAGATATCTTTACCAAGGTGACGCGCACGAATAGTATTGCCGCGCACTAAACCGAGATGTTGTTTAATGTCTTTGCCAGTAATGTGCTCACTGGTGGAAATAATAATCTGACTCATAGTTTTACCTTCCTGTATTTATCCGTTTTCTTACTGACCCATCTTTGGCGTAGCACTGAAACAAATAAACCAACACCACCGCCCCATAAAAAACTTACTGCTAATTTGCTATACCACGCCATCTCGGCATCGAACCAAAAAGAATACAAACTAAAAGCTATTAACATCACCAAGCCTGCAATAATAGAAAACCATGCTAGCCCTTCAATACGCCGTGAAGTTAAATCATTAACAATGGCATCCAATTTGTCATGCTCCATGTCTGGGCATGAAGTTTTACCGATAGCCTGTTGCAAATTTTTTAGCCCTTGGTAAGTAGTTTGGCACTCTTCACACTTCGAAAGGTGCAACGCGACTCTTTGGCTTTCTTGCTGAGTAAGCTCACCATCTAAGTAACCTGAGATTAATATTTCAATGTGCTGACAATCACTTATGTTATTCATAATCATTCTCCTGCTCAGCTTGTAACCTTGCTTTTAATGCCAACCTAGCACGGTGTAGTTGTGACATAACCGACCCCTTAGGAATATTCAAAATTTCAGCAATATCCTTATAGGAAAAACCATGAAAATCCTTCAGTAAAAGAATCTCACGCTGCTTTATTGGCAAACGATTTAATGAAAGACGTACTTGCTGTTGTAATTGCTGAGTCGCTAAGTTCAGCTCAGGGTTGCTGCTAGTATCATCAAACTCAACCTCATCATCTATCTCGACATGATTATGACGTTTCTTTTGTCTAAGAAGATCTATCGCTTTATTTCTAACGACTCGAAAAAACCAAGGTTTAAAGTCATTACTTTGATGGTTTGGCGCATTTTCATGGGCAATGGCAATAGCGGCTGCATCTTGCAGCACATCATGAGCATCCGCAGGCTCTTGCAATAACTGCATAGCTAACTTGAATGCATCTTGGGTTAGTTTTGCCAATACATTATTCATTAAATGGCTATCTCAATTTCTTTAAATAAATGTGCTCAATATTATATTAACGAACCAGCGAAGTATTTATTCCATCATTATCAAAAAAAAATATTTAACTTAGATAAATTAAATATTTTTTTTCAACTAGAAACTTTAATGAAAATTAAACTGGAAGTGCTTTTCGATGACGAGAACTGATGGGAATAACACCAAATATCAATTAATTATATTCTTATTGGCGTAATAAATCACTTGGCGAGAGAGTTTTCAGCTGATATGTTACGAAAGAAAAAAGCCTGTCATACAAGATAAACAGGCTTTGAATAAAATTTTCGTTAAAAGGTTTTTATTACTTTCACCGTATCGTTTACATTGGCACTGCTGACATAACCAACAGCTCCTGGGTTTGAAGCGATAAAAGCAATAATGGCAGCATCGCCATCAACCTCTTTAGGTGGTTTACCTTTACCTGAAAAGATCCTTTTAGACCAATAAGCCTTAATTTGACTAGAGCTTTTCTTCAATACCTTTTCCTCAAACTCGACTCTTGCAGCTGAACTTGCTTTTGAGTTTACCGGTGTTGCCGATTCACCATTGCCAAACTTTTTCAATTTCCCTAAAAACAATCGAGATATATCATTATCAGAAATAGCATTGCCGTTTGCGGTATTAACAATCACAGCAACATCAGCATAACTACCAGATGAAAAAACTAAAGCGGTAACTAACAGAACATAACTAATATATTTCATAAGTCCCCCTAAAAGACAGTTACAATAGCAGTTCGGAATAACCCTGCATCAGCATTACTATTTAAGTCGTCTGAATAACTGGTATATTCAAACTTTAACGCTGAAGAATCATGAAAATCCCAGCGCAAACCCATAGTATAATATGAGCTTTCTTCTGTTAGGCTTTCTGTAAAAACGTTGGTAGCAGCAATCAAGCCCGCAACAGGCAAACTATCTGCTGGGATCCCTGAAGTGAATGAATCTTTTGAGTCTTCATCAACACCATAAGTAACATGTACCAAGATGCTATCAAATCGATAACCTGCCATGATGTAGTAACTATCTGCATCTGCAATAGGCGTATTATCTAACGTAAGTGAGGTATATTCCCCGGTAACGATAATATTTTCATAATCAACCTGAAAGCCCAGCTCAATAAAGTCTCCCGTATCATCTTCAATAACAAAGTTACTCGCTACTTCAGGATGGCCTAAAGCATTCCAACCTGTATACAAGGGATTGTCTTGAGGGTCTCCCAAGTAAATATTCATATTAGTTTGTATATAGCCAGCTCGTAAGGTCAACCAGTCTCGGTTAAGCGTTAATGACAGTCCCATTAAGTCTTCAAAGTCAGCAGGCGCATCACCTAATGCAGCTAAATCATCACTATTGCCACCATAGATAAACTGCAGGGTTGTATCAAACTCCCCTAGGCTACTAGAATAAAGAGCTCCTATGCCATCAAAACTGTCAAAAGGTACGCTATAAACACCTTCCGGAGGTGTAATCCATGGGTACGCATATGACACATCAATAAAGTCGGAATACATATAAAATGGCACACGTTGACGACCAACTAAAAACCTTAATTCATCCGTTGCATCATAGCTTACATAAGCCCATTCAAATTCAGGGTCCCACTCATTCTCCCCACGAGAAATGATTTGTGCAGTTACCCCTAACCCCTCTCCAAGATCACTGGTTGCTTGTAAGGCGAATAGCGAACCATTTTTAAAATCTATTTTGTCACTAAACCCGTAGAGAGATTCATCACTGGAGGTTGTCGTGCCCGCAACTATATTAGCAAAGCCATTTAGTGCAACTTCAGCCTGAACAGGACTGATAGCTAAAACACCAAATAAACTAATCACTTTTATTTTTCGTTTCATGTTATTCCACCATTTTTGACATTTTTATGTAAATTAATTCATTCGTTAAACTTTAAACTGGCTAGCTATCTCTTCAAGTTCAGAAGAAAGTTCTGATAATTTATTACTGACGGATGCTATTTCAGACGATGCTGTTGAAGCCTCATCAGCACAACCTTGAATATCTTCCACATGCCCCACCATCAAACCAGATACCTGATGTTGTTCCTCTGTTGCTACTGCTATTGCACCATTCATATCCGTAATGGTATTAACCGTATCAGTAATTGACACTAGGCTTTCACCCGCTACATTGGCACTTTTTACACTGGCTTCAACACTTGCTTGAGAGCTTTCCATCATAGTTACGGCTTTAGTTGCTGCACCTTGAAGTTGCTCTAACATTTGATTTATTTGCTCTGTAGATTCTTGAGTGCGCGATGCTAAATTCCTCACTTCATCTGCAACAACAGCAAAACCTCGCCCTTGCTCTCCAGCTCTCGCCGCTTCAATAGCCGCATTTAACGCCAACAAGTTAGTTTGCTCTGCAATACCTCGTATAACTTCCAGTACAACATTCACCTTATTAGTATCTTCTTGTAGCTGTAAAATTGTCTCTGCGGATTGAGCTACATTACTAGCTAGCTCTGTTATTCCAGCAACGGTACTTTCAACAACTTGTTTACCTTTGTTGGCTTCTTCACTAGCATTTCGTGCAGAGTCTGCAGCTTCCGCCGCATTTGTCGTAATATCGGCAACACTGAGGCTCATTTCTTCCACTGATTGCCTTGATTGCGTAACGCTGTCAGATTGTCTCTGAAAAGAAGCTATTGTTTTTTCGGATAACTGTTGGATGGTTTGTGAGGTCTCAGCTAAAGGAAGTGCGGTATCGACAACATTTTTTATCACCCCTTGTAACTTTTCAATGAAACTATTAAACCAAAAGACTAGGTCACCTATTTCATCTTTGCTGTCTGTGGAAAGCCTTACCGTTAAGTCGCCATTTTCTTGAGCGATATCTTGTAAGGAGTCTATTACATCTTTCAAATTTGAACGAATAGCTTTAGCGATAGGCACAGCGACTGCAAATAATAATATGATGGTTACCGAGCCGACAATTAACCCAGTCGAAGAGATTGACTCAGCTTGCTCTGACATCGATTGGAAAGAAGCAGTAAATGAAGCGTAACGTTCTGATTGGAATTTATTTAGTTCATCTTGAATCAGGGTTAATTGGTCTGACATATCTTTACTACGCTGTCCTAAAGTAGAGAAGTCTGCCGTGCCATCAACCATTTCTTTAGATATTGAATAGGCCTCTTTAAAGTAGCTATCAAAATCTCGCTGTAATTTTCGCAAAAAATCAGCACTTTTTTCATCAATAGGAATAGTTTCATTAATCTTACTTTTTATTTCCTGAGCATAACTTTCTGCATCATCGAGTAAGTCACTTTCGCCCATGGTCACAGCGTTACCCAGTGTTTCTTTAATCTTGTCTAACCTGACCAAGCTATATTCAGAGGTTTGTAATAATTGATATTCAACTCTATATGCTCTATCAACTTGCGTGGTAATCGTTGACAAGGCAATGAGCGTAATCATCAAGTAAATGCCAAACCCTAGTGCACCTACAATAGGTATTAATAAAATTTTCAATTGGATTGAGAGTGATTTAAAAGCATTCATAAAGCAGTATTTCTCATTTTTATTGGAATACGAGGCGGCTCAATTGAGTGTAGGAAACAATATGAGATATGACAACTTACTGAGCTTGTTGTAAATTTTATTAGAAAATAATAAAGGATCTACTAAAGGTTTATTTAGAGGGAAATAAATCTTACTACTTTGTACTCATCGGTTGATAAGCGATTGGAACGCGTTATTTGAAAGTACAATCGAGCGATTATCGAGGTAAAACAATTTCTACCTGACAACCTCCTTCTGCTCGGTTCGATAAACGTAATTGGCCTTGGTGACCTTCAATAATTTGTTTACACAGTGATAAACCAATACCTGTACCTTGGGCTTTGGTTGTAAAAAGCGGGACAAAAACATTGTCTAAGTTTTGAATGCCTGAGCCATTATCAAGAATATAAATAAGCAGTTGTTTTTCATTCACCTTGATAAGCAAATCAATTTTATTTTCTTGCCCTTGCTCTACCGCTTCATGGGCATTTTTTAATAAATTAATTAAGCATTGCTCAAACTGAGCAACATCAAGGTTTAGCGTCACTGTGCTAGGCAATTGCAAATTAACTGGATAATTTAGCAATGACGTTAACTGCTCGACAATAGGGACAATATCAACCTTTTTACATTGAGGTTTTGGCAAGTGAGTGAGTACTCGATAACCGGCAAGAAAATGTTTTAAGCTGGTTGCTCTATCTTGAATGATTTTCAAGCCCGATTGAATGTCTTCTTTATCATCCAGTTCAATATCACTTTGCCCGGTGATTTTATCTAACGTCGAGGTAAGTGAAATAATCGGCGCCAATGAGTTATTAATTTCATGGCTTAGAATTCTAACCAAGTTTTTCCATGCTTCTTGCTCTTGCTGACTCAACAACAAATCTAAATCAGAAAAGATATATAAAGTGTGCTGCTGCCCTTGCTCACGGAAACCGTCTTTAAAAATATGCCAACGAGCAGTGCGTGAGCCTAAGGTAAGTTTTTCTATCGAGTTTGATTTAAGCTCGGATAACTTACCAAGGTTTAGCTCTGCCAGCGTTTTATGACTTAGTTTTGATTCATTTATGCCCAACAACATTTCGGTTTCTGGGTTCACCATGGTAATTTTTCCCTGCTCATTGCAGGCAATAATCGCCACTTTTATTTGCTTAATAACTTTAGCCAGTAATAGTTGGCTTTCCTTAAAGTCATAACGCGCTGTCGTTAAAGAATCCGCCAGCTTATTAATTTGCCGAATTAAATCACTGTGGCCACTTTGTCCGATCTCTGCTTTACCACGTAAAGAAAAATCGCCAACATTTAACGCTTCAACCAAATTCGCTAAGGAAATAAATTGATCTTTAATGTCGTAATAAAAAAGGTGAAATGAAAAACCAACGATGGCTGATAAAAAAATCGTCACCAAGGCCTGCAAATAAAAGGAAGCGTCTATATGCCACAACAAAAATAGCGCGAGCAAATAGCTAGGAAGAATAGCCCAAAGTACCGTGGTAAATAGTCTTTTTTCAAATGAACCTTTAAACATTCCCTACAACCCAAACTTGTCTAAACGACGATAAAAAGCGCTGCGACTCATAGCCAGTGATTTGGCGGCATCAATTGCACTGCCATTATTTTGCTTTAACCTTTGTTCAATCACTTGCTTTTCAATGTCTTCCATCGTCATAGCATCATCAAAACTTGATTCTATTGGCGCAATTGCTGACGTTGCTTGGTTTGCGGTTGTTTCAACAAGCATTAGGTGCTCAGGCAATATTTCATCGCTAGCGAGTAAGGTAGCGCGCTCTAAAGTGTGGCTTAATTCACGGACATTGCCTGGCCATGAATAGCTAAGTAATTGTTGCTTTGCTTGAGTCGACAGCTGTGGTGCGGATTTATTATATCTGGCAGCACTTTTATCAATAAAGCTTTCCGCCATAGGTACAATATCGTCAAGGCGAGCTTTTAACGGCGGGATCTCAACAACAAAAGTATTTAATCGGTATAAAAGATCTTGCCTAAAGCTTTTATCGGCTACCATCTGATTTAAATCACCGTTGGTAGCACTGATAACTCTAATATCTGCTTGTTGGGTTTTACTGGCTCCCACTTTCTCAAATTGATGTTCTTCTAATAACCTAAGTAGTTTTGCCTGCTGCGCTAACGGTATATTGGCAATTTCATCTAAGAACAAGGTGCCTTGCTCTGCTAATTCAACGCGACCAATCCGGTTTTCTTTGGCATCGGTAAATGCGCCTTTGACATGACCAAACATTTCACTTTCAAATAAGGTATCTGTGATCGCGCCCATGTTAACCGAAACAAAGGAATTATTATGACGTTGACTTTGTTGATGAATATGACTCGCCAATAAGCTTTTACCGGTACCATTTTCACCGGTAATTAAGATATTAATATCCGCTTTAGCTATTTGCTTTAAGGTAGTTAGCAGCCCTTTCATTGCAGCTGATTGAGCCACCATTTCATTACCATCTAATTTGGCAATTTGCTGTTTTAGATTATGATTCTCTTCGGTGAGCTTTAGGTTTTGTTTAGTTTGTTGTCGCAGCGCCAATTGATTGTTAATGATGGACAATAGTCTATCGTTTTCCCAAGGCTTTTGAATAAAATCCCCCGCCCCTAACTGCATCGCCTGCACGGCAACTTCAACCGTAGCCCACCCGGTCATACAAACTACTGATAAATCACTGTCATATTTTTTAAGTGTTTCAGTCAGCTGTAAACCTTCCTGACCTGAGGTAGTATCTAGCTGATAATTAAGATCAATTAAGGCTAAATCTATTTCTTTAGATTTTATTAAGAATTCAACTTCAGCGGGGCTAGTCGCCGTGGTCACCTTAAAACCCTCACTCTTTAAAAATAAGCGTAAGGCGGCAACTATGCTGGCATCATCATCAGCAATTAATATATGAGACACAAAAATTTCCTATGGTTAACACCAGTAGCTTGATATTGAAAAGCTACTATATATTTGTATTTATAACATAAAAAAGCCTTTTCTAAGAAAAGGCTTCATTAATCATTTATCTATAACCGCTATTCATAGCGTAATGCCGAGCATGGCTCTAACTTCAATGCTCTTTGCACCGGGTAATAAATAGCCATAAAGATTACTGCACTGATAAGCGCCGGAATCACGATATATAGCATTAATGAGCCTTGAGCGAGTGATGATTGCTCAAGCATTTTCACTAAGGCAATCCCCATTGGCACTCCGATCACTAGGCCAATAGATAGTTGCTTAATCCCTTGTATAATAAAGTGCTTATAAATATCGCTTTCATCAGCTCCTAATGCTCTGCGAATACCAATTTCTTGGGTCTTTTGTACGATAGTATTCGACATTACCCCATAAATTCCGCTAAAAGCTAGCACCATAGAAGCAGCAGCAAACACCAAGAACAATTCACTGACAAAGTTCATACCGGCATTACGCTCTTCAATCGAAGCGCGTAAGGTTTTCACATCATAAGCTGGCGCATCTCGCTCAATTTGCTGAGTAACACCCGTAACAATATCTGATAGACCCACAACGGTACTTGCGTCTGCAGCGGCTGTTTTCACCGTAATAGAAACAAAACGTTTTGGTGTTTGCTGTAATGAAACAAATGCGGTCGGCTTTTCAATATTCAACGACGTTGGTTGGCCATGCAGAACATTATTTACTACACCGACAATGGTATACCAGTCTTGATCAGTTTCGATGAATTTAAAGCGTTTACCCAGTACATCACCATCTTTATAATATTTTTTAACGAAATTTTCCGTAACTACTGCAGTTAATGGTGAGTCAAGCTTATCTCTTGAATCAAATACACGACCTGATTTTAAGTTAACTTCCATCACCTGAAAGTAATTGTGTGCCACACCTACCGAGTTAGAGCTAGGGTATTGAGGCTTTTTACCATAATCAACACCATCAATGGCAATGTTCTCATAACTTGCCCAGTTCCCAGGCAGAGTTCGGGTCAGACTAACATCGGCTACTTCTGGTTTCGCTTGTAAGCTGCTGATAATGTTTTGGTAGTATTGTTGTCTTTTTTCTAAGCTTTTATATTCAGCTTCTGGCAAGCCAACTCGTACGGTAAAAATGTTTTCAATTGTCGTACCGTAATCAATGCTATTTTGCTGGTGTACTGAGTAAACCATGCCCGTTGATAATAATAGTAAGGCACACGACAACACCACTTCGGAAACAACAATTACCTTACTTAAGCGGCCTGCTGACTTACTTTGTGCACCACGAGTACCGTCTCTTAACGTGGCATTAAAATCACCTGAGGTTGCCTTTAATGCGGGTAAAATACCAGTAACAAATGCTGTTGTTAACGTAATCACTATGGCCGCAACAATTGAAGTTTCGGTAATGACCATGTTCCACCAAAATGGCGGGTCAAATGGAAATGCTTCTAATAAATCTCTGTTACTTTGCTCTAACCATAAACCAGAAATTAATACCGCTAGTACCCCTGAGATAGTACAAATCAGCACCGACTCCCACATCATCTGCATCACAATAGTGGATCTTGGTGCTCCCAGAGCAGTTCTTATGGCTGTTTCTTTGCCTTTTTCTGTTGCGCGAGAAAATAATAAATTGCCGACATTAATACAGGCTAGCAATAAAATAAAACCAACCGCTAATTCCATTGCCAAAATGATAACAGCAGTTCCGTCACCCATAGAGGCTTCTTGAATGGTCCAAACACGCGCTGAAGTATTCGAATTAAGTTTTGGATATTTAACTTCTAGTTCAGCCATTAAACTTTTGATTTCAGCATTGGCTTGTTCATCAGACACTTCTGGCTTTAACACACCATAAACAGCAACATAGTCGCTTTTTGAACGTTCCACACCAACACCTGTTGTGGTGTACGGTAGCCAAATTCTCCCGGCATCTGGAAATTGATAGCTATCTGGCATTACACCAACAATGGTGGTCGGTTTGGTATTTACCCGTAATTTTTTGCCTAGTACATCTACATCACCAGCAAACAAGCTTTGCCATAAGGTATGACTCAGTAAGGCAACTGGCTCAGCACCCGATAAACCATCATCATTGGTCAGTAAGCGCCCTAGCAATGGCTTAGCTTCGGATATTTTAAAGAAGTTTTCCGTGACGTAATGACCAGTATATTTTACCGCTCTATCGTTGGTGCTTAAGTTAACAGTACCTATATCATAGGCATCAAATACCTCATAACTTTGCACACGCTTTTTCAAATCTTCAAAGTCAGGTACTCGAATACTAGTACCTTGATAAGTCATGCCGTTGTATATCATATCAACCGCTCTAATTCGCTCGCCATCTTTAAAAGGTAATGGCGCCACCATTGTCCCTTGAATAAAGCTAAACATATAAATACAAAGCGTTAAGCCTGTGGTCATCACGAAAACGGTTAATGCGGTAAATTTCGGGTTTTTAATTAAGGTTCTAAAGGCGAAATTAATATCAGAAAAAATATTCATCAGTGTACTCCTTACGCTACCGCTTCTTCGATATCGTCACTATTTACAATAGAATCAGAAACAATACGACCATCAAACACCTCGATAATACGTTCAGCGCGTTTTGCACCACGAGGATCATGAGTAACCATACATATTGTTGCGCCTTCTGCATGTAACTTGTCTAATAAACTCATCACTAACTCGGCATTTTTTGAATCTAGGTTACCCGTTGGCTCATCCGCTAAAATGATGGACGGATTACCCGCAATAGCACGAGCTACCGCAACACGTTGCTGCTGACCACCAGAAAGTTGCGACGGGTAATGCTTAGTGCGATGTGCCATATCAACCTTTTCTAATGCTGCAGTCACCATTTCATGACGCTGAGTTTTAGAAATATCTTTACGGTATGTCAGCGGTAAGGCAACATTTTCAGCAACAGTTAGCTCACTGATTAAATTGAATGATTGAAAAACAAAACCTATTTCTTTATTACGAATAGCTGCTCGTTGTTTGCTATTAATATCAGCAACTTCATGACCATTTAAGGTGTAACTGCCACCTGAGCTGGTATCAAGTAAGCCTAATAATGATAACAAGGTCGATTTACCACACCCAGAAGGGCCTGAAATAGATAAGTACTCTCCTTGTCGAACCTGCAAGTTAATATCGCTAAGCGCATGAGTTTCTACTTCATCGGTAGAGAATACTTTCTTTAGGTTGGCTAACTTAATTAATGTTTTCATCGTTAATTCCTTGTTTTTCAAAATGCTGTTTGTTTAATTTTTTATAATTTTTGTCGGCTATAACTTATTTCAGTGCCACTTGTTTATGACGTTCAAAACTGGTTTGTTCAGAGACGATGATTTTATCGCCAGCTTTCAAACCATTAACAATTTCGATATCAACACTCGACGATAAACCAAATTCCACTGGAATCTGCTGCGCTTGGGTTTGCTCAGCATTGAGCAGATAAACTGCCATAGTTTGATTAGCCTGAGAAAAGGCTGGGCGTCTGACATAGAGGCTATTTTTCTTTTGGGTGATAAAGATTTCACCATCGATAGATAAGTCAGGTCTTGCTTCATCTGGCAGCGTTGATGTCAATTCAACATCAACTTGTACTGTACCGCTTACTACTGCAGGGTCGATACGAATAACCTTGCCTTGAATTTGATTAAAGCGAGTATCTATAGCTACCTTCTGACCTATGATGATATCGCCAGCATTTAACTCAGGTACTTTCAACTCGGCGATTAAGTCATCTTTCTTGGCAAATTTTGCAATATTGCCACCAATCGCAACACGTTGACCTAATTCAAGTGGCATCGCTTGCAGTACGCCTGCGAGAGAAGCTTTAATATTTAACGATGCCAACTGAAACTGCGCTCTTTCGTACTTCTTATTTAATTTCTTTAACAATGCCGTTTGTGCTTGAAACCCTGCAGCTAAGTTCAATTTAAGCTGCTTAAAACGTGCTTTATTAATCTCGATGGTTTTCGCTAACTGATTAACCGTAAGTTTTGATGATTCAAAATCAAGTTTTGATACCGTTGAATTACCAACTTTAATTAATTGAGACTCGGCATCTAAACGCATTTTCGCTTTTTCAAACTTCATTTGTGTTTCTAGGGCACTGGCTTGCATATCAAGTAACTGAGTATCTTGGCTTACTTTTAACGCACGCGTTTGCGCTTGCATAGCTTCCACTTCCCAGTGTAGCTCTTGTACTTTTTGATCTAATTCAGGGTTAACTAATTCAACAATCAACTGCCCTTGCTCAACATGTGCACCCGGTTTAACCAGAATACGTTCAACCTTGCCTGATACGGTACTTGCTACCCAACGCACATCCCTTGGCGCTAAAATGCCTGGACCCGAAATTTTTATATCAAAGTCGCCTTGCTCAACCACGGCAGTAATTACAGAATTTTTTTGTACCGAAAAACCAGCAATATTCATTTGTGTGCTAGCAATAAGAAACACAGCTAACACCGCGACGCCTACTGCCGTAATTAAGCTTTTCTTTTTATATAGTGGCTGTTTAGTTTCTTTGATAATGTCCATATCAGACCCAAGTTATCGTTTTATTTGTAGGTATTACTGCCAAACTCATGCCAATAAAATAAATCGTTAAGAATCAATAGGGTAAGGCGGAAAGTTTGTTTATATAATTAACAACATCCCATTTTCGGGATGATAAAAATGACATTCCATGTCAAAAATGGGATGTATTAATTATCAGAGAAAACAAAGGGCTGGCTGTAAAAAAGCACAGCTTGTATAATTTTTCCGATTTTCAAATGTTGGAGCAGAAAATGAGAGTGTTATGTTCAATGATAGTGGTCAGTAGCTTACTGCTATTAACAATTAATTCTACCCAGGTGTTTGCCACTAATGCTAAGACCCGTGATATCAGTCACCTCATTACTAAAGAAGCTTTTTTACAATATAAAGATGTCGCCGACTTTATTGATGAGTCACCGCAAGTGACCATCAATGTCGAGCCGAGCAAAGCCGATATTGAAGAGTATGGCCCACATGTTAAATCACTCACGGGCTCTGATTGTGATAGAGATGGTAAAATGGACGACAATGCCACCTGCAATGCCGTGTTTTATAAGCTGTGGCTTAAATATGCCCGCTAATAATTGGTCACTTTCAAAAAGCGAATTATCTCATCAATCATATGCTGATAGTGTGGGTTGAAAGTCAGCCTTTGTAAGGGTAGTGAGTGGCTTAAGTTTTCCGCCGTCGTTTCACCGATAATCGGCTTATCAATTTCTTTACATTGCTTATAACGGTCAGGCTCAGTCGCATAATGCCCACAATTACGATACTGGCCGGAAATGCCATAATGAGGATTACTTGGTGCATTAGTTGTTCCTGAGTGAGCAATATCGTAAAACTCAGCACACATCTCACCTTTCTGACAGTCTGGTATGGTGACGTTGATATTGCTTAAAGTGGTATCGGATAAGCTAGCCTTGTTACCATAATACAACAAGCGACTTTGTGCTCTTTTACTTGCAACACTGTCTTCGCGCTGTTGCCACTGTTCTATCAGTACTAACGTTTGCTTGGTTTCTATAGTTTGATCATGTTCACTGGCAACAACAAAAATTGGAATATCATGCATTACTCTACTTTTCATTGCATTTTCGCCGACAATACCACTCATTAAGTCATGAACTTGCGCAGCGGCGTTATAAGGGAAAGACTCATATTTGACAAAATCAATATCAGCATCAAGATCTATCCAATCGACAAAAGGTAAGTAATCAACGTATTTAGCTAACCAAGCCATATCACTTTTAGCTTTCGATGCGGGTGACCACATAAACAAGCCATTAATTTTTTCATCTACTTGTTGCTGCTGCATCAGGTAATCAAAAATTAACGCGCCACCTGTAGAGAAACCACCAAGGTAAACTTGTTTAAACTCAGCCAATGTTGCTTCAATGGCAAATTGAGTGGCTATTTGCCACTCTTGGTAACTGACATCAAGTAAATCTGACGGAGCAGTACCGTGACCGGGTAAAAGTAAGGTACGAACGGTAAAGCCTTGTTGATAAAAAAATTGGCTAAGATCATGAAAAGTAAAGGGGGAATCAGTTAAGCCATGAATAAGTAAAATGGCTTTTGTATTATTATTTTGTGCTAGTTCGTATGGCGCAACTAACTGACTTACTTTTGGAGTTTTTTCCCAGTTATTTTCTTGTGCTAACTGTGCGTAAGTTTCGGTGACAATAGGACAAGGCATGCTTGCCCGTGGATTTTTTTTGGTAATAACTTGAGTTGCTTCATTAAGATATTGCTGATAATTCTTTAGCTTATCAAAATTTACTTTTGCCAAGGTTTTAGTGCTTGTCTCATTAACAAAACGGTATTTTCCTGAGTCCGTTAAGGAAGCAAAGTTATCATTGAGACTTAAGCAATCTTGCTGACTTTGGGCAAATAATTGCGCACTTGCCAAGTTCAGCAGTAAAAAGGTGTATTTAATGACATCTTGCATGGTGGCTCTCTGTTTAACTTAACGTTTACACCATATTCTACGCAAAAAAAAACGCCTTTGAAACATATGCTTCAAAGGCGTTACTAAGCTTACAATCAGCTCAGAATTAGCGCTTTATTTTCTAGATACCGTAATCTAAACGATATTTTTTAATGCTTGCTAAATTTTCTGCTAATTCAGGCTTAGTTGCTACTTGCTCTTCCAAGAAGGTTACAACATCACCTAAAGTGACAATTGCCGCAACTTGTGTACCAAAATCACGTTCAACTTCTTGAATCGCAGAAAGTTCACCTTGGCCTTTTTCTTGACGGTCAAGGGCAATTAACACACCTGAAAGCTCTGCGCCTTGTGTTTTAATAATTTCCATTGATTCACGGATAGCTGTACCTGCGGTAATCACATCATCAACTAACATGATTTTACCTTCAAGATCAGCACCAACTAATGAACCACCCTCGCCGTGCTTTTTCGCTTCTTTGCGGTTAAAGCAGTATGGCGCATCAATATTATGATGATCGTACAGCGCAACCGTTGTTGTCGTTGCAATTGGAATACCTTTATAAGCAGGACCAAAAACTAAATCAAAATCAATTTTTGAATCCACTAAAGTAGCAGCATAAAAGCGACCTAAACGCGCTAAATCACCACCGGTTTTAAACATACCAGCATTAAAGAAGTATGGGCTTACTCGACCTGATTTTAAGGTAAACTCGCCAAAGCGTAATACTTGTTTTTCGATAGCAAATTCAATAAATTCGCGTTGATAATCTTTCATCTTCAGTTTCCTTATTACTTAGCTTAATGCCGCTTTTTGTAAGTCGAATAATTCGTTGATACCATTTTTAGCCAATTCAAGCATAGCTTGCATTTCTTCAAAGCTAAACGGTTCTTCTTCGGCAGTACCTTGTACTTCAATTAACTTACCGGTATCTGTCATTACAACATTTAAGTCAGTATCAGCAGCTGAATCTTCTGGGTAATCTAAATCAGCAACAGGTTCGCCTTTATAGATACCAACTGATACTGCGGCAATCATATGCTTAAGTGGGTTAGTTTTAATGATGTCTTTCGCACGCATATAGTTAAGGGCATCTACTAAAGCAACACAAGCACCAGTAATTGAAGCTGTACGTGTACCGCCATCGGCTTGAATAACATCACAATCAATTGAGATAGTGTTTTCACCTAAGGCTTTTAAGTCAACAGCCGCGCGTAATGCACGCGCAATTAAGCGAGAAATTTCTAAAGTACGACCACTTTGTTTACCTGATGCCGCTTCACGACGCATACGCGAGTGAGTTGAACGAGGTAACATGCCGTATTCAGCAGTAACCCATCCTTTACCTTGGCCTTTTAAGAAACGTGGTACACCCACTTCAACAGAAGCAGTACAAATTACTTTGGTGTCGCCAAACTCAATAAGAACAGAGCCTTCAGCGTGAGTAGTAAATTGACGAGTAATAGTTACCGGACGAATTTGTCCTAATGTTCTGCCGCTTGGACGCATAATGAGATTCCCATGAAGTAAGTAATTGTCGCGCATTATAATAGCAACAGCGTGATATTGACATAATGGCGAGTAAAGATTTTAATTTTTCGCTGACTTTCAGAGCAACTAATGGCTATTTAGCATGCGAATCGCTTGTACAATATCTTCAATATGAATAGGTTTGTTAATAAAGTTCACCATACCAGCATCAAAACATTTTTGCCTGTCATCTGCTAAAACATTTGCCGTCATTGCTATTATCACCGGATGAGTATCAGGTTGTAACTCAATAATTCTTTTAGTCGCAGTAACACCATCCATCACTGGCATTTGCATATCCATAAATACGGCATCATAAACTTTACGCTCTACCGCTTGAACGCCTTCTTCACCTTGGCTGGCCATATCAATGCTATACCCTAATTTGGCAAAGACTTTTTTGGCTATTACTTGATTAATTTTATTATCTTCAACCACCAATATATTGAGCGGGATTTCCTCAGCAAGGTTTGCATTATCCTGCAACACTTGCTGTTGCTGATTCAATTGCTCATTTTCTTGTTTGTGTCGTTGTATGACAGGTAGAGTGATTTCAAAAGAAAAAGTAGAGCCTTCACCAATAGCACTTAATACCGTTATTTTACCTTGCATCTTTTCTACTAGCTTGGCACAAATAATAAGTCCTAAGCCTGTACCACCAAAATCCCTGCTGATTGAACTATCGACTTGAGAGAAAGGCTTGAAAAGTTTTTGCTGATCTTCCAAAGAAATACCAATTCCTTGATCTATTACTTGAAATAACAGCGTATCTTTATCTGCGCCTTCTTCAGTAACTTTAACCACCAGTTCAACATTACCCTGGTCAGTAAATTTAATAGCGTTTGAGAGTAAATTTAGCAGTACTTGTCTAAGGCGTAAGTTATCACCGACATAAGTTGCCGCAAGGTTTTCATCTAGAGTGACCTTCAGTATTAACCCTTTTTCAGAAGCAAGGCTATCAAGCAAGAAAGCTACCTCTTCAATCAATGTCTTTAATTGAAACGTTTTATTATCTAAAGTAAGTTTTCCAGCTTCTAGTTTAGAAATGTCTAAAATATCGTTAATTACAATCAGTAAACCATCACCACAAGAACGAATTGCCGAGGTATATTCCTGTTGCTCTTTATTTAACTTGGTATCTTCTAGCAGCGTTAACATCCCTAGAATACCATTCATTGGTGTTCTTATTTCATGAGACATATTGGCCAAAAAGTTACTTTTGGTTTTAATCGCCTTATCCATCGAAGCTACAGAGCCTTCAACCGCTAAACTCATTTCATTAAAGGATTGGGCTAAGCTTGAAAACTCATCATCGCCATGCAGCTTAATATCAGTTTGATAATTTCCTTGCTGTATTTTTGTCGTGCCAACCATCAATACTTTAAGCTTTCGCGAAATATGTAATGCAACATACGCGGCAAAACTTACAGCTAAAAGTAATGACAATAAAGTACCAGCAATAACCACAAACAGGGTCTGGTTAGCGGCCTGCGCTGACTCTTGCTGACGCTGCTTCATTAGCGTTTGCTCCATAGCATTAAAGTCAGCTTTAATTGCTCTAACTTTATCAATAATATTTTTACCGGTTTGCAATTCCATTAGCCTAACTACTTCGACCATCACTTCTTCTGACGTACGAGTGGTATCCTGTCGCGCAGTTATGTGCACTAGCGAAACCTCTTTAAGCCACTTTTTTTGTAGCGCTTCAATATCAGTTAATCTAGCCACTTGCATTGGATTATCTGAGACCAATATTTTCAGTGCCTGTAGTTTCGTCGACCAAACGTCTTTTGCTGCAATAAAAGGTTCTAAAAACACCTCATTGCCGGTAAGTAGAAAACCTCGCTTACCGGTTTCCATATCAACTAATAATTTAATCAGCTCATTACTATCTGCCAAAACTTGGTGAGTGTGCTCCACCCAGCGTGCGGTTTCAGTGCTTTTCTCAATACTGATATAAACAATTATTGAAACCGTTAACATCATCAAAAATGGTACGGTAACAGCAACAAGAATTTTGCTTTTGGTGGTCAGGTTATCAAAAAAAGAACGTTGGCTTTGCTGCAAGGTAAACATCCTAGCTGTTAGTTGAAGTTTTCGGTAAGGGGTTAAGATAAAGATTAACTGAAAAATTTCCGTTATCAATCAATATTCAATATAGTTTAAAGTGATTAAAAAGATAGTGGGCTCTATAGCTTTAGTAGCTTGCTGAACATCTAGTGACTAGAGGTTATAAACCTGTAAAGATACTTAATTAATCGTTAGCTATTTAGCTCAGGAGTAACACTACTTGAACTATTAACTTTTATCATTGCACAAGAACATCTGTGAGTATTTATAAAAAAGCACAGTTGCTGAAAGATATAACCAACAAGCAAGGTCATCTTTGCTATAGAGAAAACTAATACTAGGGTCACCAAATGAAGTTTGCTATTAACCTGCTTTTGCTTAGCTGTTTAGCTATACCTTTTCATATTTATGCTAAGTCAGACCACATGACTGCTCAAAGTTTACCAACTTACAGCCAAATCTATGATGATCAAAGAGATCCCTTTAAAGATGCCGCAGCAGCGCTTGCCTTAGCAAAAGAAACCAACCGTCAGGTGTTAATTGAAATTGGCGGCAACTGGTGTACTTGGTGTCATAAAATGGACAACTTTCTCGCGAAAAATCCAGAGGTGTTTCAAGCTTTACATAGCCAATACGTATTATTAAAAATTAATGTCAGTGATAGTAATGAGAATAATGATTTTATGAAGTCATTACCACCTGTACTTGGCTATCCGCATATGTATATTTCTACCGCGCAAGGTAAGATGATTTTATCTAAAGATACTGCAGAATTATTAGCGGGGAATGATTACTCAAAAGAGCATTGGTTAAACTTTTTAACGCAATGGTCTGTCAAAAGCACAAACAACCAACTGCAAAAAACGTCACTCGAATCTGAGGAATAATCCCTTGCCACCAATAAGCTCTTTTTTTGATAAAACCTACCGTACGCCGGATTTTTTAACGCACAAGCAAATGAAACGCCGCGCATTTTTAAAGTCTGCCGCCGGAGCAAGCGCAATTGCCGCCATGCCGGTAATTTCTCTTAGTGCAATGCAGCAAGTACAATTCGGTGAGTTAATTAAAACAGATCCCTGGTTAACGCTTGATGCCACCCTAAACCATTTACTTCCGAGTTCACCGACAGGACCAAGCGCACAGGAAATACAAGCTACCGCTTACCTTTTTCAAGTGATGACAGTACAACCGACTGAACAAGAGGAAACAGACTTTATCTTCAAAGGCGTTGGTTGGCTAAATGATTATGCTAACTCGCAAAAGTCACAAAATTTTGCGCCCTTAACCTTCGAAGACAAAGAACAGTTACTTAGCGGTATAAGTAAATCTACAGCGGGGCAAAATTGGTTAAATACCTTGCTTGGTTATATCTTTCAGGCCATGTTGGCGCCACCAAGTTATGGCGGTAATCCAAATGGCATCGGTTATCAGTGGTTAGAACATCAAGCCGGTTTTCCACTACCTGAAAAAGGTCAGCGTTTTTTTGAGTTACCCAGCAGAGCGCGAATTGCAGTGCAGGTTCAATCAGACAACAAAGAGCCATTAATCGCTCGTAAGAAAAATAACAGCCAAAGGATCAACAAAGCATGACCACTTCACCTATCTGGGACATTTGTATCGTCGGCAGTGGCGCTGGTGCTTCGCCAATAGCCCATCAATTATCCAAAGCGGGCGCTAAAGTGTTAGTACTTGAAAAAGGCCCTTGGCTGACAGAGAAAGAGTTCTTCAAAGATGAATTGACCATCAGTATTCATGATGCTTACAACCCTAAACTTAACGACGAGCAGCACGTTATTGAAGAAGAATACCTTGATGAAAATGATCAACCTTTTTGGCAAGGAGAGAAAACCAGTGATTCTGGCTGGAGTTGGTGGAACGGTAATGTTGTTGGCGGCTCTTCCAACTTTATGAGTGGCTACTTTCATCGATTAAAACCAGTAGACTTTCGCTTAAAATCTGAATTTGGTGCGATAACAGGGGCGAACGTTGCCGATTGGCCAATATCTTATGATGAATTAGAGCCTTATTATGCCAAAGTTGAACGTGAAGTGGGGGTTTCAGGTCGTGTAGTAGACCACCCTCATCAAGAGCCTAGATCAACAGATTTTCCCTACCCGCCCATTGCTGAGCTGCCGATGTCTTCATGGATAGATAAAGCGGCCAACAAAATTGGTTATCACGCTATTCCTGTGCCACGAGCCATTTTGTCAAAACCTGATATGGGTCGCCGCAGTTGTGAATACTCTGGCTATTGCAGTAGTTATGGTTGTTCTTCTGGTGCAAAAGGCAGTGGTCGAGCAGCGTTATTAAATCATGCGGTAGCCACAGGAAACTGCACCATTAAAGCCAATGCCAAAGTCTATAAAATTGCCAGCGACTCTAAGGGTGAGATCACAGGTGTGCATTATTACGATGGCCTAGGCCGAAAAAAATCGGTCAGCGCTAAAATTTATGTTGTTGCCTGCCAAGCAGTTGAAACCTCACGACTGCTGCTCGCTTCAACGGGTGAAAAGTTCCCCCAAGGCTTAGCCAACAATCATGGCCAAGTGGGCAAGAATTTATTATTTAGTGGCGGCGGCACTGGTCAAGGAGACTTTATTTTTTCAGAGTTAACAGAGAAAAAAGTCGCTGAATTAAAACAAGTTGGCCCTTTCATTAATCGCGCTTTACAAGATTGGTATCAGATTAATGATAAGGCCTTTACTGGCGCCAATAAGCAAGGGCAAGCTAAAGGCGGCACTATTGACTTTTTGTTTCATCAAAATCCAATTGCCCGAGCCCGTGGCACACAATGGGCTTCAGTTGAAGATAGCCATGAAAGTGGTCATGACAAACTACTTTGGGGCGAAGCATTAAAGCAAAGTATGAAAACAGAATTCACCAGCTATAAAACACTGCGCTTTGAAGTGTTTAATGACTGGCTACCAACCGATGATTGTTTTGTTAGTTTGGATGAAGACGTTACCGATCAGTGGGGCGATCCAGTGGCTAAAGTGCGCATCGGTTATCATGAACATGACCTAGAAGTCGGTGAATACCTGTCACTAAAAGCTGAAAAGTTACTTGAAGCCCTTGGAGCAAAAAACATCTCATCTTCAGTCAGTGGTTATCCTTCTACCAACTTAATGGCTGGCGGCTGTCGATTTGGTGATGATCCAAAAACATCAGTGCTGAACAAAAACTGCCAAGCACACGAAGTCGATAACCTTTATGTTACCGATGGCTCATTTATGCCCACAGGCGGAAGTGTTCCTTACACCTTTACTATTTATGCCAATGCGTTTCGCGTCGCTGACAAAATAAAAGCACATTGGATGACCCTACAAAGCTAATACCAAATCCATTAAGTTAGTTCCCGCTCAGAGTTTGTCAGCAGTTTGAGAACAAGTAGGATATTTTTGTATATAGTCACTCTATATGAAAGAAATGCTAAGCAGTTATCGAATTGTTGAAAAACTCCCAAAGGGCGAGTTTAAAAGACTTATATACTGCGTTATT
>Ga0105348_1000425_pt1 | contig 31423 bp, 29 predicted proteins | sample EN8Hudsemesocosm_2_FD_83504 | JGI IMG/M metagenome (GOLD analysis project Ga0105348, IMG submission 83504) | Methane-oxidizing microbial communities from mesocosms in the Hudson Canyon - EN8C Hudson Canyon | ecosystem: Environmental > Aquatic > Marine > Cold seeps | place: Hudson Canyon... | reverse complement strand
TTAAGTTATCCGGTCCTAGCCCACTAGCACTGACCTTTGGTTAACCGTTCGTCATTATGCTTCCGCTGAAGCTTTAAAAATTATGAGTTATTAATTATGACCCGCCACTCCGATCCAACCCAAGTTCAGCTCACTGCCGACGGCCGTCTCAAGCACTTTTTGACTACGGAAGGCTTAAGCAAAACTCTGCTGACTGAAATATTAGACCTCGCCGATTCCTTTATTAGTACTCAAGAACGTGCAGTCAAAAAAGTCCCTTTATTACGCGGCAAAACAGTTGTTAACCTATTTTTTGAAAACTCTACTCGTACTCGCTCAACATTCGAACTGGCCGCAAAACGCTTAAGTGCCGACATCCTCAATTTGGACATCGCTCGCTCTGCAACCTCTAAGGGTGAAACCTTAATGGATACTTTGTGGAACTTAGAAGCTATGTATAGCGACATGTTTGTCGTGCGACATGCTGATAGTGGCGCAGCGCATTTCATTGCCGAACAAGTAACTCCTGGTGTTGCCATTATTAATGCTGGAGATGGACGACACGCACACCCAACTCAAGCCATGCTAGATATGCTGACCATTCGCCGCCATAAAGGCACAATCGAAGGTCAGGTCGTCGCCATCGTCGGGGATATTTTACACTCCCGAGTTGCTCGCTCACAGATTCACGCTTTACTAACGCTAGGCGCTAAAGAAATTAGAGTCATCGGCCCGGCGACTCTAATACCAAAAGAGATGGAAGACCTAGGAGCTAATATCTACTTTGATTTTGAGCAAGGCTTAGCAGAAGTTGATGTTGTGATTATGCTGCGTCTACAAAAAGAACGCATGTCAGATGCGCTTCTGCCTAGTGAAGGCGAATATTTTAAACTGTATGGCCTTACCGAAGCCAAACTGGCTCTTGCAAAGCCTGACGCTATTGTTATGCACCCAGGCCCAATTAATCGAGGTGTTGAAATTGATTCTGCGGTTGCCGATGGTGCACAGTCAGTCATTTTAAATCAGGTAAGTTATGGCATCGCCGTCCGCATGGCCGTAATGGCCATGGCGATGAGTGGCCAAGTTGCTGAACAACAGAGTTTAGCGGCGAAGAAAAATGAAAGCGACAGTCCTCAATCCGCAAATTCAGGAGCACCAGCATGAGTACTCTAACCATAAGCCATGCTCAAGTTCTCGATCCAAGCCAAGATCTCAATCAACTTAGTGATGTTGTCATTGAATCTGGTTTAATTAAAGCCATTACTCCTACTGGCGAACCGCCTTCTGAACAGCCACAGCTGAATGCTAACAAATCATTATTGATTCCTGGCCTGATAGATCTCAGCGCCCATATCAACAATGCTTCAACAGAAGTACTCGCCGCTGCTAGGGGGGGGATCACACACCTGTGCACCCAACCAAATAGCAAGCCGCTAATCGATACGCCCGCTAATGTAAGTTTGTTGCAGCAAGCTTCTGAAAAAGCGAATCTCAGTCGATTATTGCCTATCGGAGCATTGACCCAAAACTTAGAAGGTGACCAGCTGGCAAACATGTACAGCCTTAAGCAAGCAGGCTGTGTCGCACTTTCAAATGCCCGAGCACCGATTAAAAACGCCTTAGTTCTTCGTCGTATCATGGAGTACGCAACCACGCATGACATGTTAATCATGTTAACCGCGGAAGATTTTGATCTGAGTGCCAATGGTAAAATGCACGAAGGCCCAACCGCCAATCGCTTAGGTCTTACTGGTATAGCTGAAATTGCTGAAACAACATCTCTGGCTCAGCAGCTCCTATTGGTTGAATTGACGGGTTGCCGTGTTCACTTTAGCCAACTTAGCTGTGGCCGCTCAGTTGATATGATTCGCCAAGCGCAAGCCCAAGGTTTGCCTATCACTGCTGACGTAGCCATTGCCAACCTAATGTTCACTGATCTTGATGTTAATGGTTTTGACAGTACCTTTTATGTTCAACCGCCTCTGCGCAGCGAACTGGATCGTCAGGCACTACTAGCAGGTGTGAATGATGGCACACTGGCGATTTGCTCCAATCATAGCGCGCAAGATATTGCCGCTAAGAAAGCACCTTTTGCCGCAGCTGAGCCTGGCATGAGTATCCTAGATACCTGGTTATCAATGATGCTGACACTGGTGCATAAGGGTGAACTAGAACTAAGCTCCGCCATCAACGCGAGTTCACTTTTACCAGCAAAGATTTTAGGTATGAAAGAAGGCCTGCAATTAAATCAACCTGCTAATCTCGTTGTTGTAAATCAAGATACTGAAGTCTGCTATAGCGCAGAATCAATGGCTTCAGCAGGAAAAAATAGCCCAGTATTAGGTGACATTTTGATGGGAGAAGTGAAGTTAACGTTAAGTAGCGGACGTGAAATTTTCCGTGCATAAATAACTGGCCAAAGGAGCTTACTTAAAGGTAAGTTCCTTTTTTTGCCAGCGCTCAAATAATTCGTCGGCAGGAATCGGCTTGCAATAGAGATAGCCCTGCACATAATCGCAGCCTTGGCTTTGTAGAAAGGCTTGATGCTCTTCAGTTTCTACACCCTCTGCTAACACATCAATATCCAACTGCTGAGCCATGGCGATAATAGCGCTAACAATGGCTTTATCACTGGCATCCGTCGTAATATCACGAATAAAGGATTGATCGATTTTTAATATATCAATCGGGAATTGCTTCAAATAGCTCAGTGAAGAGTAGCCCGTTCCAAAATCATCAATCGCTAAAGTAATACCTAAACTGCGCATGCTATTTAATACGTTAAGCGTTTCTTTAATATCATCGATCAAGATACTTTCAGTAAGCTCAAGCGCTAATAATTCTGCCGGATATTGATACTGCTCTAATACTTTACGGATCACTTCCGTTAAATGTTTACCGTGACGAAACTGAAAAGCCGACACATTAATGGCGACTTTAAGCTGAGGAAAACCTTTGGCATGGAGTGCTTTCATATCACGGCATGCAGCTTCGATTACCCAATCACCAATTTGGCCAATCAACCCTGTATCTTCCGCTAATGGAATAAATTCAGCCGGAGAAATCATTCCTTGCTCAGGATCGAACCAACGAATTAAGGCTTCAGTACCCATAATTTCGCCCGTTTTTAGATCTAATTGCGGCTGATAAAAAAGCTGAAAATGATCTTGTTCAATCGCATTGCGCAATTTATTTTCTAGCAACAATCGGTTGTGTGCTTGCTTGTTCATTTCAGGCATAAAGAACTGAAAGTTATTTTTGCCTTCGTCTTTCGCGTGATACATCGCCATATCCGCATTACGCAACAATTCATCATAGCTTTGCGCATCATTAGGGTATACCGCAATACCGATACTGGTGCCGATAACGACCTGATGCCCTGATAAGTTGATTGGCTGAGATAATTTTTGCAAAATTGAATCAGCAATATCCGCTATTTTTTCGATCTGCTTCATGCCAGCCAAAATAATAGTGAATTCATCACCACCTTGGCGAGAAACAGTATCTTCACTGCGTACCTGCGATTGAAATATTTGCGCTACATGTTTCAATAAATCATCACCATAATTATGACCCAGAGAATCATTTACGGTTTTGAAATTATCCAAGTCAAAAACCATAACCGCTACAATTTGATCTTGATAACGTTGTGCATGTTCAAGCGCTTGCTGTAGGCGGTCAGATAATAAACGACGATTAGGCAGGTTGGTTAAAGGGTCATAAAAAGCGAGCTGCTCAATCGTCTGCTGAGCATCGTGTAAATCGGTATTATCTTCCGATGTTGAGACATAATGAGTTACCTCACCCTCGTCATTTTTAATCGGTGTAATCGATTGCAGCGCCCAATACAAAGAACCATCTTTACGCTGGTTTCGTATCTGCCCGCTCCACTCCCTTCCTGCTTTAATCGTACGACTGATTTCATTTTGAGTATCGTCATCGGTATAGTGACTGTGCAAAATTGCGGGGGTTTTATTAATGAGCTCTTGCTGTAGATAACCCGTCAAAACCGTGAATGCGCGATTCGCATACTCTATTTTATAATTAATATCGGTAATTAAAATGGCATGAGCATTCTGTTCAACCACTTGCGATAATTGTTGAATCTTCGCTTCTGCCTGATCTCGCTTCTGTCGCTCTTGTAACCGCAGCATGGCACTACTAATGTCTCTTCCTAGCGAGCCAAGCAGGGCTAGCATCTTGTCATCAAACGCATCAGGCAGCTCTGAATATATAGCGTAAATGCCTACAACCTTGCCATTAACACTTAAAGGAACGGCGGCTAATGCAGCGTACCCTCTATCCTCTGCAGCATCTCGCCACGGGGCAAAATCGGGATCTAGCTGGGTATTATTAACACACTGCACTTGATTTCTTTTAGCCGCTCTTCCTACCGGGCCACGAGCTAGAGCAGAATCATCAACTCGAATTTCCATTGTCTTTAAATAACCCGACTCATCCCCCGCATGTATCTGGGGCTTAACCACGTGGTTATTAATTAATCCAATCCAAGACATTTTAAAACCACCATAACGCACGGCAATATTACAAATATCAGCGAACATCATTTGACGCGAAGCCGCATCGGCAATTGCTTTATTGGTATGACTCAGAACTGTATATAAGCGATTAAAGACCTCTGAACGCGCCTGAGCTTCTTTCGCGACGGTAATATTTCTACGCACATGAACCATCGCTAACGACTTATCACCATGGCTAATTGCAGATAACGTAACTTCAAACCATTGTTGCTGTTCTTCAATCAGAAATTCACTGCTGGTTAAAAGATCTCCTGCTTTGATGCTACGACAAATTTGGCAATCTTCTTCGCTGATTTTAGGGTCGTGCTGTAATAGGTGACAACGGCTGCCAATCGCATTTTTAGGATCCTGCATATGGCGTCGAACCGCTTCATTGACCTGTCGAATATAACCGTCACGATCAACTACTAACGTTTCATCCGGTACCGCATCATAAGTATTAGCATCTCGCGCAAGACTTAAGAATGGTGTACGCAAACTGGATTCAATTAATACGATATAAATGGCCCAGTATGAAAGTAGCTTCAACATGTGCCCAAGGATGATCATCGTTCCACTAAATTCGCTATAGAGCGTAAAAGAGAACTCCGCCAACATCGTTAATATGATAGAGATGATAATAAGAATGAAGTTGGACTTTTCAATTTCTTGCTTCGCTTGCCAGAAAGTAAACAAAGCTCCCGCCAGCAAAACGATAATTACGTATTCCGAAATTATTTTTGTCAGCGTTAAGCCTTTGCCAGCAATATAAAATGCGGGCAACCAGTCATACGCGACCGCCCAAAGTAGTAATAACATACTACTTGTGAGCACCAGTATAAAATTACGCGGGCGAAAATCTGCATTGATAAATAAGGGAGCGATTAATAGAAGGACCGCTTCAAAAAAACGAGCGACAATCCATAACTGAAGGCTGGTATTACCCGCATCACTTTCTAGAAAAGGTAAGCCATTGAAGGTCAGGGTATGCGCAAGATCAAGCCCGCCTATATAAAAGTAGCCACAGCCCAATAGCAGTAAAAACTGATTTTTGGCCAGAGCATAAGTATGCCAAGCAACAATCGCACTGATAATCGCAACGACGACAGCAAACAATTCTACGAGTGTATGAAATAGCAAAAAATGACTTTGGCTTAGCGGTATTAAAACTAATACCATTAGCCCAGGTACCCACCAACTTTGTGAGTGCCTACCCGCCAATTTTGTTAATATTCTATGTGATAGTCCCAATCTACGCTCTACTCATATAAAGGTCTGCTCATATCATCCGTACAGAATTAATCCTGCAGCGTTAGGCCTTTAGTTGCGCCATCTAGTTGATCCACATCCGTCTCGGAACCTAACTTAATCATCAAGCGTAAATCATTTGCTGAATCTGCATGAGAAATTGCATCTTCATAGGTGATTTCACCGGACTCATACAAGGCATAAAGTGCCTGATCAAACGTTTGCATGCCTTCATCGTTATTTCGACACATCAACCCTTTCAGCTCGTGGACCTCACCTTTACGAATCATATCGGATACTAAAGGCGTATTAACTAATACTTCGACAACGGCTCGTCGTCCTTTACCATCAGGTGTTGGAATCAGCTGCTGAGCAACAATAGCTCGCAGGTTAAGTGATAAATCCATCCAAACTTGGGCATGACGCTCAGGCGGGAAAAAGTGCAATACACGATCCAAAGCTTGGTTAGCATTATTGGCGTGAAGTGTCGCTAATGCGAGGTGCCCTGTTTCAGCAAATGTCAGCGCGTTGGACATCACATCTGAGCTTCGAACTTCACCAATCATAATCACGTCAGGGGCTTGTCGCAGAGCATTCTTCAAACCAACTTCAAACGTTTCGGTATCCAGCCCTACTTCTCTCTGGGTAACGATACAACCTTGATGCTGATGAATAAATTCAATCGGATCTTCTACGCTTAAAATATGGCCTTTACTATTGCAATTACGGTGACCAATCATAGCAGCCAAAGAGGTTGATTTACCGGCTCCGGTTGCCCCAACAAATAGAATTAAACCACGCTTACCCATGGCCAATTCTTTAACCACATCGGGTAAACCTAATTCATCAACAGAGGGGATTTTGGTTTCGATACGACGCAAAACCATACCAATGACGTTGCGCTGATAAAATGCGCTCGCACGAAAGCGCCCAATACCCGTCGCATTAATCGCAAAGTTACATTCTTTATGCTCATCAAATTCATCGCGCTGGCGCTGATTCATTAAACCTAAAACAATATCTCGGCTCTGCTCTGCCGCTAAAGGGCTCTTAGTTAAAGGCATAATTCGACCATGCACTTTAATAGAGGCTGGAACTCCCGCGGTGATAAATAAGTCAGAGGCGCTTTTCTCCACCATGACCCGCAAGAACTTTTCCATCGACATGAGCTATAACTCCAAACGTATAAATAAACTGTGTATTAAAAACAATTAAAAATTTTCTGGCATCTTAGCTTTATCACGAGCAACTTCTCTAGAGATCAAACCTTTACCTAACATGACTTGTAAACACTGATCCATCGTCTGCATTCCTAGCGAACCACCGGTTTGAATTGCAGAATACATCTGTGCAATTTTAGCTTCACGAATAAGGTTACGAATAGCCGGTGTACCGATCATGATTTCATGGGCCGCGATTCGACCGCCGCCATTTTTCTTAAGCAAGGTTTGAGAAACAACACCTTGTAGTGATTCTGATAACATCGAGCGAACCATCGATTTTTCTTCTGCAGGAAATACATCAACAATACGGTCAATGGTTTTTGCCGCTGAACTGGTGTGCAGGGTACCGAATACCACGTGGCCGGTTTCGGCGGCTGATAAAGCCAAACGAATAGTTTCTAAATCTCGCATTTCGCCCACAAGAATAACATCCGGATCTTCTCGTAACGCTGAGCGTAATGCTTCATTAAAGCCCAAAGTATCGCGATGAACTTCACGTTGGTTAACTAAGCTCTTTTTTGACTCGTGTACGAATTCGATTGGATCCTCTACGGTCAAAATATGATCGTATTTTGTATCGTTAATATAATCGACCATCGCCGCTAGCGTGGTCGACTTACCAGAACCTGTTGGCCCCGTTACCAATACAAGACCCCGAGGTGTCATTGCCAAATCTTTAAAGATTTGACCCATGCCCAAGTCATCCATACTGAGAATTTTCGAAGGAATTGTACGGAATACAGCACCGGCACCACGGTTATGGTTAAAAGCGTTCACACGAAAACGGGCGACACCAGGTACTTCAAACGAGAAATCGGTCTCTAAGAATTCTTCAAAATCCTTACGCTGTTTATCGTTCATGATCTCATAGACTAGAGAATGTACTTCTTTATGGTCTAACGCCGGCAAGTTAATGCGGCGTACATCACCATCAACTCGAATCATGGGCGGCATATCAGCAGACAAGTGTAAATCCGAAGCGCCTTGCTTCGCACTAAATGCCAATAACTCAGTAATATCCATACTTGTTCCTCAACCTAACCGGAGATTTCGCTTATACTAATTCGTGTCGCAATTTTTGGACGCTTAAGTTCAGTATAGAGAAGGATCCGCTACTGTAACTAATACCAATGAACTAATCCTAAAGCAGTTATAAAGAATGTCTACACTCGAACAGCGATATCAAGACGTTAAGGCCCATATTTCCTCAGCTTGTGAACAGGTTCAGCGTTCAGAAGATGAAATTTCACTATTAGCAGTGAGCAAAACAAAACCTGCCCACATGGTAGAAACCCTGTATCAACTTGGCCAACGTTCATTTGGCGAAAACTACCTGCAAGATGCCGTGGAAAAAATAACGTCGTTAAAGCAATTAACGGACATCGAATGGCACTTTATTGGCCCAATTCAATCAAACAAGACTCGAATCATTGCTGAACATTTCCAATGGGTAGAAACCCTTGATCGTGAAAAAATTGCACAACGCTTAAACGACCAGCGCCCTGCAGTATTACCGCCATTGAACGTTTTAATTCAAGTTAATATTAGTCGAGAAGAGCAAAAAAGTGGTATCGCACCAGAGCAGGTTGAAAAGTTTGCTAAATTTATTGAGCAGACTCCGCAATTAGCGTTAAAAGGGCTAATGTGTATACCAGAAGCGACTAATGATGAAGGTAAGCTCATAGCTCAATTTGACGAGATGCAGAGACTATTAAAACAACTGACTAACAATTATCCGCACTGCACCGTATTATCCATGGGTATGTCGAATGATTTAGAGTTAGCGATAAAACACGGTAGCAGCCAGGTCAGAATTGGCACCGATATTTTTGGCGCCCGTGATTAAACAATATAACAGCATGATTGATGCATACTGAAGAGAGCAAAGGAATTTACATGAGTAACATTTGTTTTATCGGCGGTGGCAATATGGCCACCAGTTTAATTGGCGGCTTAATCGCCCAAGGCCATCCTGCAGACTCAATTAGCGTAAGCGATCCTAATGAATCTCAACGCGAGCAATTAATACAGCAATACTCTATTAATGCATTTGCTGATTGTGGCCCAGCGATGGCTGATGCCGACATCGTCGTACTTGCTGTAAAACCACAAGTAATGAAAGTCGTTGCCCTTAGTATTGCAGCAGCAATCACCTCGGAGGCCAAGCAGCCACTGTTCGTTTCTATCGCTGCTGGTATTAATTTGTTCTCGCTGCAAAGCTGGTTAGGACAAGAGCAAGCAATCGTTCGCTGCATGCCGAATACGCCATCCCTTATTCAATTAGGTGCGAGTGGCTTATACGCCAATGAACATACTTCGATCGTTCAAAAAAATCTGGCCGAAACCGTTCTTAAAGCCGCCGGGATTGTGCAATGGGTTCAAAGTGAAGCTGAAATCGATGCGGTAACCGCTGTTTCTGGTAGTGGGCCGGCTTATTACTTCCTATTAATGGAAGCGATGATCGACGCGGGTATTGAGCTAGGCCTGAGCCGTGAAACCGCAAGTGAGCTGACCATTCAAACCGCTATCGGCGCTGCACAAATGGCGAAAGAAAGTGATGTAGATACTGCTGAATTACGCCGTCGCGTAACCTCGCCGGGTGGCACAACAGAACAAGCGATCAATACTTTTGAGAGCGCTCATTTACGCGATATCGTTAAAGCCGCTTTAAATGCTGCGAATCGTCGTTCTGGCGAATTAGCGGAATTGTTAGGCGAAGAAAAGCCAAACTAAAAACAACAATGATTATTTAATCTGGAACAGAAAAAGATTTATGATTGGGTAATTGTGGAGCAAATATGCGAGGCAGGGAGCCGAACTAAGGCTACAGGGAGAGCGAAGCGCCGTATCTACGCCGCCTTGTGGAATAAATACCTAATCATGAATCGGTTTATATAGTTAGCTGAGCCGCCATTAAAAAAAGAGCTCTTGGTAATATTTTGTATAGATAGACTTCACGACGGCCTGATGAGGGTAGTAATTTATCCACATCAGCTCTATCGTTAATACCTGTATGATTAATCTTATTTCATAACAGAATTTATACGGTTGTTTTATAACCCTATTTCAATACCGTTTTCGGAGAAGTACATATGACCCCCCTTACTCAAGCGGGCATGTTAGTGATTAATACCCTCGTTGGCCTGTATTTATTGGTCGTCGTATTGCGTTTTTTATTACAGCTCGTGCGCGCTGATTTTTACAATCCTGTCTCACAATTTATTGTTAAAGCGACTAACCCACCGCTTATCCCATTACGTAAAATGATTCCAGGCTGGGGGGGAATCGACATTGCATCTCTTGTCTTAGCCTTATTAGTTCAAGCGATTGCCATCGTACTTATTCTATTACTCAATGGTGTACAACCGCCTCTGCAAGTAGCGTTATGGGCAGGTATTGGCGTTCTAAGCTTGCTATTGAAAATCTACTTTTGGGGATTGTTAATTACGGTTATTGCTTCTTGGATTGCTCCTAATTCTTATAATCCAGTACTGATACTTATCAATCAGATCCTAGAACCTGCGATCAAACCCATCCGCAAAATATTACCCGATATGGGCGGAATTGACCTTTCCCCGATCGTCGCGTTTTTATTGATTCAAGTTTCAGAAATATTAATCATCAAAGGGTTGGCGCAAGCCAGTGGTATGCCTTCAGGCCTAGTGCTAGGTATATAAATCTAGTCCGCGAGTTTTGGCCATTTAACAGCAAGTTTTAGAGCTATCACTCGCTCAAATTATGCGCTTAGTTCCGTCGCAGCACACATCAAAAACTCTCGGGGGCGTATTGCCCCTGAATTTCTCAGCAATACTCGCTATAATCCCCTCATTCAAACTGTCTTAAGTGTATAAGCATCCATGCCAGCACAAATTCCAGACGATAGCGTCGGTATCATCAGCCCTAAAACTCAACGCTTTGATGAGCCATTAACACTACGCAGCGGCCGAGTCCTCGAATCTTACGAACTGATTTACGAGACCTACGGCACACTCAATTCTGATGCCAGTAATGCCATTTTAATTTGCCATGCTTTAAGTGGCGATCACCACGCAGCGGGCTTCCATAGCATGGACGATAAGCGTCCAGGTTGGTGGGATACCTGCATTGGTCCCGGCAAATCCATTGATACCAATAAATTCTTTGTTGTTTGCCTAAACAACCTTGGTGGCTGTTCCGGCTCTACCGGTCCGACGAGCATCAACCCCGAAACCGGCAAGGTTTATGGCCCTGACTTCCCAATCGTCGCTGTACGCGACTGGGTGCGCAGCCAAAAACGTTTAGCGGACTTTTTGAATATTCATCAATGGGCCGCAGTCGTGGGTGGTTCTTTAGGCGGCATGCAGGTTTTACGCTGGTCTATTCAATACCCAGATCGCTTGCGTCATGCTTTAGTCATTGCCTCGGCACCCAAACTATCGGCGCAGAATATTGCCTTTAATGAAGTAGCACGCCAAGCCATCAGTAAAGACCCAGACTTTCATGCTGGTCGCTATATGGATCACGGTGTTGTTCCTAAAGCAGGCTTATCTCAAGCTCGTATGCTCGGACATTTAACTTATATGTCTGGCGACGCGATGAAAGAAAAGTTTGGCCGTGATCTTAAAGCCGATGAACTCAGTTTTAGCTATACGCCTGAATTCCAGGTTGAAAGTTATTTGCATTATCAAGGGCAGAAATTCAGCACTCAGTTTGATGCTAATACCTACATGCTGATGACCAAAGCATTGGACTATTTTGATCCAACCATCGATCATGATGGCGATTTGGTGAAATGTTTGAGCCAAGCTAAGTGCAAATTCTTCGTTGTCTCTTTCACCACAGATTGGCGTTTTGCACCTGATCGTTCAGAAGAAATTGTGAATGCGTTAACCCAAGCCGATAAAGATGTCAGCTATGCCTGTATAGAATCTGAAAATGGCCATGATGCTTTTCTACTGCCAATTCCACGCTACCTCGATGTATTCGGTGCGTATATGGAAAGAGTTGAAGGCGATATCCCAGCGCTAACGACTCAACCCTCTAATCACACGAGCACGACCGGAGATCTATCATGAGCCAAGCATTAACAGATCTTCGTCCTGATCTAACCATTATTCAACAATGGGTTAAGCCCAACAGCCAGGTGCTTGACCTTGGTTGCGGTAAAGGCGAATTGCTCAGTTTCTTGAAAGCTGAAAAAGGTGTTCGTGGGTACGGCTTAGAAATCAGTCCAGAAAAGATTACTCACTGTATAAAAAATGGCATCAATGTCATCGAGCAAAACCTTGATTCTGGGCTCAGTAATTTTAAAGATAACAGCATCGATACCGTCATCATGGCTCAGGCTCTACAGGCCGTGCAAAGCCCAGATGTACTGGTTGATGAAATGTTACGCATTGGTAACCAAGCAATCGTTACATTCCCTAACTTCGGTTACTGGCGAACACGCCTATACTTGTTATTGAAAGGTCGCATGCCGATGTCGGAATCGCTACCCTATAATTGGTACGATACACCCAATATCCACCTGTGTACTTTCAAAGACTTTGAACAACTTTGCCACAGCAAGGGCATTCGCATCTTGAACAAAACGGTAGTGGATGACCAACATAACGAGCACTGGAGTATTGGCTTATGGCCTTCCATGCTTGGTGAAACTGCGGTTTATCACATCAGCCGATAGGAGGCTCATCATGTTTAAGTTAACGACTGGTTCAATCTTTACTTCCCTGCCCTTTCACCGCTTATCGTATGTAGTTGGTGCATTTTTGCTGTGCTTAATCTCTGCCAGTGCAAGCGCCGAACAGAAGATAGTCTTTGGTGAATATGAAGTTCATTACATGGGCTTAAACAGCAGTTTCTTAACGCCTGAAGTCTCTAAGATCTACGACATTCCGCGTTCACGCTCATTAGGATTTTTGAATATCTCGTTATTACAAGAATCAAAAGGTGGCCAAGTACCTGCGGCTCTTGATGCTAACGTTAAAGGCTCAATTCGCAACTTGATTGGCCAAAGCCGTGAACTTGAATTCCGCCGCGTACGTGAAGGCCAAGCCATTTATTACATCACTACCTTCAGTTTTGATGATGGCGACATGTATAACTTCGATCTTGATATTGTACCGAGCAATGCCAAGCAGAAAAATTTCGATGTGAAATTCAGCCAGCGTTTCTACGAAGAAGAATAAGACAAGATTCCTATGATTGAAAAACTCGTTCTAGCCAGTGGCAACCAAGGTAAGCTGCGTGAGTTCTCGCAGCTTTTTGCCGATAAAAATATCCAAGTCATTCCACAAAATGAATTTGATACCATCGAAGCGGAAGAGACGGGTTTAAGCTTTGTTGAAAACGCAATTATTAAAGCCCGTAACGCCTGTCGGTTTTCAGGCCTACCCGCTTTAGCCGATGATTCGGGTTTGGAAGTTGATGCACTGCAAGGCGCACCCGGTATTTATAGCGCTCGCTATGCCGCTGATGCGAATGGCAATACCAGTGATGACGCTAACTATCTGAAATTATTAGAGACCCTAATTAATGTGCCCGCAGAAAAGCGAACGGCGCGTTTTCAATGTGTGCTGGTTTACATGCGACATGAGAACGACCCTACGCCACAAGTTTTCCAAGGCAGCTGGGAAGGTCAGATTTTAACGGAGCCTTCTGGTGCACAGGGCTTTGGCTATGACCCGATATTTTTGGTACCGGGTGAAGCTTGCAGTTCTGCCGAACTGAGTAAAGATAGAAAGAATGTTTTAAGCCATCGCGGCCAAGCTATTCAAGAATTACTTAGAAACTGGCGTCCCTGATTCCTAAGGTCTTTCTGAGACTATTTAGTAGGTTTTATAAAACGATTCATGATTGGGTATTTATTCCACAAAACGGCGTGAATACGTCGCTTCGCTCTCCCTGTAGCCTTAGGTTCGGCTCTCTGCCTCGCATATTTGCTCCACAATTACCCAATAATGAATTTTCTTCTGTCTCAATTTGAACCATCTGGATACTGGCTAGTTTTCTAATGCCTGCAGCTCAACTAGCTAAGCAACTCAAACTTATACCCAACCCCATAGACGGAGTGAATAATTTCGCTATCGGGGCACTTCTCATGAATCCGCTTTCTCAGCTTACGAATATGACTGTCGATGGTGCGGTCACTGACAACTCTATGATCTTGATAGCCGCCGTCCATTAACTGCTGCCGACTAAAAATACGGCCGGGCTCTTTGGCTAAGATTGCCAGGATTTGAAATTCAACAGCGGTTAGCTCTAATGCGATGCCATTCAGTGTTGCTTTGTATTTTTCTTCTTCTAAAATCAAACCAGCGATGAGCTCTGCGGCGGTCTGGGCATTTGTTGATTCTGTATTAGCCTGTTGCTGAACAAGAGTGCAACGGCGAAGAATTGCCTTAACCCGCGCCACGACTTCTCGAGGACTATAGGGCTTGCACAGATAGTCATCGGCGCCTAACTCTAGACCAATTAAGCGATCTATTTCTTCAACTCGCGCCGTCGCCATCAGAATCGGCAGGGCAGAAAACAGACGTACCGCTTTGCAAATTTCCATACCATCAAGATTGGGCAGCATGAGATCTAATATAATAAAATCGACACTCAAGTGGTGCTGTTTAATCCAATCTAAAGCTTGCTGACCATCCCCAATTACGTGGGTTTCAAAGCCACTTTGCTTTAAATAATCCACCAGCAGTTGTGCTAATTTAGGCTCATCTTCAACAATTAAAATAGTACTCGTCATGCTTCTTCCTATTGATTATCTGCCTGCCTAAATACTCACTCAGTATCTAACCATCACGTTAGCTGCGAGGTAAACACAGTATCATTTTAATTCCACCTAACTCCGACAAGCTGGCGGTCAATTCACCGTCATGGCTTTCCGCTATTTTTTTACAGATCGCCAAACCTAAACCTGAGCCCCCTGTTTTACGATTACGTGATTGCTCTGCGCGGTACAAGTGATCGAATATCTTTTCTAATTCACCCTCTTTCACACTGGGTGCAGAATCCATTAGGGTAAATATAATCACATCATTCTTCACCATTAGCTCAGCGACGAGTGATCCGGGCGCCTGAGTATATTTAATGCTGTTATTCACTAAATTATGAATCAATTGTGAAAGCCGACTCGCATCCCCCTTTATCCAAGCCTCTTCATTTTCAGATTCAGCGGTATTGATAAAGCGGAAATTTAATCCTGCTTTCGCGATCAACGTTTGAAAGCGTTCTAAGTCATCCTCGACCAAGGCTGCAAAATCTAATGCCTGCTTCTGATAACTCATCTGCGCGACATTATCATCCCCTAATTCACTACTGGTCAGCTGATATAAGTCTTCCACCAAGCGCTGTAAGTGCAATGCTTCTTGATGAGCTGAACCGAGATTTTCTTTATTTATTTCTCGAATGCCATCAAGCATTGCCTCTAACTCTCCTCGCATCACCGCGAGCGGGGTACGAAGTTCATGAGAAATATTCGCTAACCAAGTCTTACGGCTGGTATCGACTTCTTCTAGCTGCTGAGCCAGATGATTAACATCCTCTGCGACGCGGCCAATTTCATCTTGATTAGCCACCGCTACTCGTTGAGTAAAATTACCTTTCGCTAAAGCATGTATCGAGGCAACAATAGGCCTAAGCGGGCTCAATAATAGTTTTGAAAACGGCAACGCTAACGAGGCTGACAGCAAGATCATCAGCCCAGCAATCCACCATAAATTACTGCTCAACTGCGATGATAAATCCAGATCGTAATCATCCAATAAGCGTTCTCGATTGGCATAAACAACATAACCAATAATATTGCCCTCTTGGATAAGTTCTATGGTTTGTCGATGCTCTGGCTTCACCAGATCTCCAGCCAATAATTGTTTATCGGCACCCAATAGTGCTAAAGCATCTTGGCGCGGTTTTTTTCTTGGCGGAGGCGGCCTGTCTTCACCTGGCGGTGGTCTATGTTCTCGGGGTGGCGGTCTGTACTCTCGTGGCGGTGGCCGATCACCCCGCGGGGGCCTGTGGTCTCGAGGACCATGAGAATCGAAGCGGCCATCAAACCTGCCATCGTCCGGTCCATCAAAGCGATGGTTATTTCTCTCCGGTCTACGCCTCGGTTTATGATCAGAAGATCTTTGGGTTGAGTTTTCCCGGGCCAGCTGCAGCTCTCTCGGTTCAACATCGATGCCTGCATCCGCCTGTAACTGTAACCAGACATAACGAGAACGACTCAACGACTGCCAATCACCCTGCTGCTGATAATGGCTCTTAAGCTGTTCAGACAATTTAGTATATTGCTGTAATGCGCGTTTATTCACATGTTCTAAAAGACCACGATCAAAACTCCATTGAGCCAATGCCAGCATTGAAGCAACCAGAATCAATGAAGCGAATAACGTAATAGCGAATAACTTGTATTGGACACGCACGATAAAAACCTAAACAAGAAGATAATCTTACTATACGAGAAGCCGATCACATTTTCTGCCTTTATGAGCATAAAAAGACTCACTTACACATTGCCTGCACATTTGCTCCATCTGCCTTGCACATTGTCTCTCTAATCTGAAACTCAGTATCAAAAAACGATCACAAGTCAGAAAGAGGCGAAGAATCTCATGGCACAGTCACTCATTAAAACCAGCATCACTATGGGTTTAACCATCGCATTAAGCGGTTGTAACCTGCCAACAAAAGAAGAAGTCATCGAGCAAGCTGAACAACTCGGTGAAGAAAACCAACCACCTGAAGAGGAAGGCCAGCGTCCTCCAAGACCCGATCGCCCAACAGCAACCCAGCTTGATACGCAGTTGAGTCAGATGATCGCGCAGTTAAATCTAAACCAACATCCACAAAGAGACTTACCCGATATCAGTGAAGCCTTACCTCAACTGGGTAAAAAATTGTTTTTCACCAAAGGCCTAGGCGGAGATTTCGATAGCGCATGCGTAACTTGCCACCATCCAGCATTAGGCGGTGCCGATCAGCTATCACTCTCGGTTGGAGTCGATGCTGTAAACCCCGACTTATTAGGTCATGGCCGAGTGCATAATAATGGTTTACCTGAAGTCCCTAGAAATGCGCCGACGGTTTTCAATGCGGGTTTCTGGGATAGAGGAATGTTTCATGATTCACGTGTGCAATCACTTAATGTCGTTGCAGGCACCAATGGGGCTAACGGCAACATTCGAACCCCTGATTCCGACTTCAATACGTTAGATGCTAACGCAGGCCAAAATATGGCTGCCGCTCAAGCTCGTTTTCCTGTGACCTCTGCAGAAGAAATGCGCGGCACTAGCTTCGAAGCAGGCAATAGTAATGGAGACGTTCGTGATCACTTAGCCGCACGAATCGGCGATTATGGCGACGGAGCAGGAGAGCTCGGCACTAACGATTGGTTAGTTGAATTCCAACAAGCATTTGCCAGCAACGATAATGCAGAAAATTTAATCAGCTTCGATAACATCGCACATGCCATCGGTGAATATGAGCGCTCAATGCAGTTCGCCAACCATCCTTGGCAGAGCTATATGAATGGCGATCTTACCGCTATGACAGAGCAGCAAAAGCAAGGCGCTGCTTTATTCTTTACGACGCCACAAGACGGCGGGGCAGGCTGTGCGGCATGCCATAGTGGTGAACTGTTCAGTGACGAGCAGCATCATGTTGTTGCCTTTCCACAAATTGGACCCGGCAAAGGTGATGGTCCTCTCATTAATGGAGAAGCTGGAGACGATGACTTTGGCCTAGCCCGTGAAACCAGTAATGACGACGATCGCTATCACTTCCGTACCGCTTCATTATTGAACCTTAAAGTAACAGCACCTTACGGCCACTCTGGTAGTTTTGATTCGTTAGAGCGAATAGTGCGCCACTACGTGAATCCTCAAGGATCTGTGCAAGGTTATTTCCGTCGCGATGAGCTTTGCCAGCTTGAACAATTCGCTGATTTAATCGCTAGCGGCCAAACGACCTGCAATGCCTTATACCCAAATGCGCAGGCTAATAGTCAGCAAGCGGTTGCCAAATTGAACCAAGAGCAACAAGCCCAGACCAGTCGCCTTGCACGTATTCGTCTTAACGATAATGAAGTCGATCAGCTCGTTAGTTTCTTAGAGGCTTTAACCGATCCTTGTGTGGAAAGCAGCGATTGTTTAAGCGACTGGGTTCCCACTACAGAAGAAGCACCTGATAACCACCAGCTTAATGGGATTAATCAAAACGGCCAAAGCCTATAAAAATGGAGCAGTAACCCTTTCCAATGTGTGATCGACCCCTTTGCCGACTTAGCGACTGCCATCGATAAGTCGGCGTTTTTTTACCAATTTTGGCGCTATTGCGAACTATCCATTTATCAATAATCCTTCTACACTACTTCGTGTACTTATGTACCAGATATAAAAAATAATAAGTGTACTGCTCAGGCTCACCGCCTAACATCGTTCAAAAGGATTCGTATGAAAATCAATAGCACCATGCTCGCTACGTTAGTCGCTAGCTCATCAGTATTCGCATCATGGCAAGCGCACGCCATGAGTGAAGCACCGGTTCCAATTTCCGACGACTATAAGGCCATGACCTTTAATATTCGTGATAAAGAACCAGAAACAGATGTTGATAATGAAATTTGGAAGAACCGTTTTGGCGCGGTCATTCGTAGCATCGAATCCAATCAGCCTGACTTTGTCGGTACTCAAGAAGGCTATAACTCTCAGCTGCAATCACTAGATACTGGCTATCACCATGTTGGCGGAAAGATTGGCGCGTCCATCATCGAGCTGTGGCATAACACTGAAACAAAATTGGGCGATGACTTTGCCCGTATTGGTCAAGGTGATGACGGCCTAACCATTGGTAAATTCAACGCGATTTATTACAACAAAGCACGCTTTGAAGTATTAGAAAAAGGCAATCGCTGGTACAGTTTCGAAGGTCTAAAAGAGCATGCAATCGGCGCGGCTATTGAAAAAGGCATTGCAGAAATAGCCATCAATATTGGCACAGAGATTATTCCTGAGCTGAAACCTATCGCCATTGATTTTGGTGAGTTTGAAAACCGCATGTTCACTTACGCAAAAGTACGCGATAAAGGCACCAATCGTGAGTTGTGGCTTTTCAATACACAGATGTATGAAAACAAACGCCCTGAAGATGCAGGTCATGCTTTAGTCGTTACGGCTGCACGAACTTTCGCCATCGATCAGTTACGCAAATTCATGTTTGAAAAAGCCATGGTAGACGGTCAACTACAACCGGTTATTTTGATGGGTAACTTTGGTGCTAATTATCTTAACCTTCCAATGTCGATTGCACTTTCTGCGATGAAGAATGGCCAAGCCATTAATGATGATTACTTCCGCTTAAACGCACGCTGGTGGGCATTGGGAACACTGCCTGATGAATCAGAAAGCTATCATGCTTTTGGTGCAATCGAAGGTAAGTTCGGCAAGCCTGTTTACCCAGTTGATTGGACTTACAGTGGGGGTAAAGATGCGTCTGGAGCAGACTTCCGTCGTGTAACCTCGTCAATCGATAAGAACAAATACCAAGGGTATTCAAACAGTGAAGAAGTTTTCCCTTCTGATCACTACCCTATCGTCAGTGAATATACTTTTAAAGCAGAGTAAAAACTGAAAAGGCCTGACCCCAATGGAAATTGGGGAGCAGGCCTTGTTACTACTGAATAACAACTTCCAGCTTTATACTACTTACTTGCGAATACCTTCAACATACAAGTGAATTTCAACATTTGCCGAAGCAGGACCTAGGTTATAAGTAATGCCGTAGTCCGCTAACTTCAACGTTGTCTTACCTTCAAAACCTGCGCGATAACCACCCCAAGGATCTTTACCTTCGCCAATTTTTTGTACCGGGAAACTGATTGTTTTCTTCACGCCATGCAACATGAACGTACCGGTTACAACCGCGTTATTATCATCTTTAACTTCAAAGCCAGTGCTCTTGAAAACAGCTTTCGGGAATTTCTTAACATCTAAAAAATCAGAACCTTTTAAATGCTTATCACGCTCGGCGTGGTTTGAATCAATACTGGCTGTTTCGATGACGATTTCGATTTCTGACTTTTCAGGAGCCGCTTGGTCATAAGAGAAATCACCTTCAAACGTATTGAAGCGACCCAATAACCAGCTATATCCAAGGTGTTGTATTTTGAATTGAACAAAAGCATGAGCGCCCTTGGTATCGATTTGATAATCAGCGGCTTGTGCCGATACTGAAAACAAAGAGCTTAATGCAATCGCAGAAGCGGTTACCGCTGTTAAGAATGTTTTTTTCATAAATCCTCCTAAGGATTATTATTGTGTTTAAGTAAGTTATTAATCAGCCTTAGGGCGAATCATTTTCGTTAAAGTACCGTCTTTATTTACTAACTGATGTTTGATCGCCGCCAGTGCATGCAAGGCCACCATTAACATCAAGCTCCAAGCAATTACCCAGTGAACATCACCGGCAATATCTTCTTGGTTTTCAAAACTGATCGATGTCATTGCCGGTATTTCGATTAACGAAAATACTTCAATACTGCGTCCATCAGCTGTCGAAATTAAATAGCCCGTTATCATTAATGCGAGCATCAACAAATACAGTAGCGTGTGCACTGTATGTGCGGCTTTCTTTTCTATTACAGTCCCCGCCATCGCAGGGCTTTCATTTGATAAACGCCAAGCCACACGTATCAGCCAAACAAACAATAAAACTAAGCCTAAACTTTTATGCAACTCTAACGAGCCACGATACCAAGTATCGTAATAAGTCAGTTCTACCATGTATAAACCCAGGCCGAATGAGAAGAATACCCCAACGACCATGAGCCAATGTAAGACGATTGCTGCCCACCCGTAACTGCTTTTACTGTTCTTTACCATAATGATTCTCATTCTCTAGCAGTACTGCTTAATCTGCGGACCTATTTACTCACTTAAACTAAGCGAACTTCTTTGATACCAAGCAAGGTCATAAATTCAATAAATCTACTTTACCCCTAAACCATTTGTTGAAAAATAGACAAAAAAGGGAAACTATTGTGCATATTTGAATAACTAAACCTTTATGAGAGTGAAATACCATGTCGCAAGCCAGTTGGGATGATTTTCGCATTGCCTATCAAGTCGCCGAGTCTGGCACGCTGACCAAAGCAGGTAAGGTACTGAGCATGAATCATGCAACGGTATTACGTCATGTGAACCGTTTAGAAGAAGCGCTCGATACCAAGCTCTTCATTCGCCATCAAAGGGGCTATCAGCTCACCGATGCGGGAGAATTAGTGGTTAAGGAATTACCCGACATTCATAAGAGTTTCAGCCGTTTAGAAAACTTAATGGCCAGTGCCGAGAAGAATATCAGCGGTAATTTACGCATAACCACACTCAGTGATTTTTCTCCGATATTAAATCCAGCCCTTAAAGCGTTTCGTCAGGCTTATCCCAAGTTACGTATCCAGATAATCGCCACTGATGACATCATTCCATTGGCCACTGGGGCTGCTCATGTTTCATTACGCGCAGGAGCGCAACCAACAGAGCCTGATTTAATCGTTAAAAAGTTGAAGGCACCTGAAATTCATTATTTTGCTGCCAACAGTTATGTTGAGGAATATGGATTACCGAAAAATAGCAGTGAATATAACCAGCATCTATGGGCTTTACCGAGCGATGATAAGCGCCGCATCCCGTTTGTGAAGCAAGTGCTACAGCACATCAATGAAGAACAGATTATTTATCAAAGCAATCATTTTCCCGATATTCATAGCGCAGTCGCGGAGGGAATGGCGATTGGACCGATGGGAGTTCATCATTCAATCAAACATGATAATTTGCAGCAGTTGGACATTCAGCTAGATCATGCGATTGAAGGTTTATGGTTTGTTTATCATAAAGATTTAAAGAACAGCGCTCGGATTCAAGCGCTGTATGATTTCTTGGACAAAAGCTTAAATTAAGGGCTCTTATTCCACCCTTAATACTGGGGCTTGCTAACCAAACTGAAGATGTCCATCAAGACCCATTTGAGTCGACATACAAGGCCAGCGCTGAGCAAGCTGAAACAAGTTATCGTTTTCTTTCTTATCCATAAAGGCTAAGAATTTATCATTGCCTTCATACGCTTTTTCTTCACCGAAAATGCCTTTCGTTGCGATCGTTACAATTTGCTCAAGCTCGTTGGCAAAAGGTTCACTAATTAATGAATGAACAATCACGTTCGACATTGTCATATCAAACGGAATCATTGGCTGACCGACACGCATGATATAAGTATCGTTTACCTCTTCAAATAAACGATGCGCTAAAAAGGCTTCATCCATTAAGGCGGCTAAACCTGTTTCTTTATCAAGTTCTTTTGGCGGTGCCATGAAGAAGCCTTCAACCACTTCTAAAATAGGGCTCACATAATTTAATAAGCCAGCCTCTACCGCGCCTTGATGCAAATCTTCGAGCATTTGTGGCACTTGCTGAATGTAACGTACGACAAATTCATATAAACGCTCAAGCGCTTCTACTTCGGGTAATTGAACAATGCGTTCGACGGTTTCTAAACGCTGTTGTAATAGTTGATGAAGATGTCCTGTTTTTGCTTCCTGAGCGACGGCTTTTTGGATTAACTGTTGTAACGCTTCCGTGTTCATCATGTTGAATCTCCAACTACTTTAAAATAAGTAAGCTTTTTATCGGTTAGCACTGCACTGAATGTTAAAATGTGTTCACTAAACAATCAATGGCTAAAGCGACATCTCTTAGACGCTTTTTTTAATTAAAAACCATTTGTTATGCATATTCAAAAAAGCCTTTAAAAACAGTAGGTTAGTTACACTCCCTTACCGTTATGAAAAAAGTATAGTAAAGATTGACGCGTCCGCTAGTTTTTTTCGGCAATTAATTGATGTTTGTTCAGAATTGTCAGAAATGCGGGCAACATAAAGAGAGATCGTGCCAACAAAAACGAATAGAACGCAAACCATAAACCATGGTTCGCGAAATCCTGCGTCAAAAACCAGACGGGCAGAAATACCAGCATTGCCGCCAATAACATGCTATTGCGCATTTGAGCACTCGCTTGCATACCAATAAAAATACCATCCAACCAATAGCTGCTGCAGCCAATTAACGGCAACCAGATTAACCAAGGGCTGTATTCAATCGCAACGGTCAAAACGTCTTGCTGATTGGTTAGCAGTCCTAATAAATCATCACCCAGCCAAGCAAAGCCAGCCACCATCATAAGAGCAATAATTAAGGCATTAGTTCCTGTGAGCCAAATGCTTTGCTGTAGCTGGCGAAATTTTTTCGCCCCTAAGCTTTGGCCTACCAGACTTTCTGCTGCATGAGCAAAACCATCCAGGGCATTAGAGATCAGTAATAACAGCGTCAGCATGATGGCATTCACGGCTAAAACCAGATCTCCTTGCTCAGCACCTTGTGAGGTGAAAAAGATAAAGACACTTAATAGACATAAGGTACGGACAAACAGCTGGTGATTGATATTGATCAGCGGTTTAAGTTCTTGCCAGCTTGGCCAATAGAAGGTGGCTCTATTATTACTGGCTCCTTGAGTTACCGTTCGATACGCCCAAAACAGCCCCAGACTGGCAGCAAAATAATCCGCACATAATGTTGCCCAAGCGACTCCATCACTGGTTAATCCGTAGCCATAAACCAGAACAACATCGAGTATTGCGTTGAGGCTATTGCTGGCAATCAGTAATAACAAAGGCACCTTGGTTTCACCACGGCCGATAAACCAGCCAATTAATACATATTGTATAAGCACTGCGGGAGTGGCGATAAGGCGAATACTGGCATACTCAACAGCCAGAACTTGAACGACATCGCTGCCACCAATGAAGCCAATGATGTGCTCTAGTGTCAGAAAGGCAAAGAGCATTAACGGTAGACTTATAAAAAGCGCCATCAGCAGAGCATTTTGTAGCACTCTCTCTAAGCAGCCCCCTTCAGTTAATCGACCAGCTTGGCTAGCCCCAGTAGCATGCGCACTCAGCGACGTCGTCCCCATGCGCAAAAATCCAAAACTCCATAATAAGAGTGTCACGACTTGTCCACCCAGAGCCACGGCTCCTAGATAACTAACTTCAGATAAATGCCCAAGCACGGCGGTATCCACCAAGCCTAATAACGGCACGGTAATATTGCTTAGCATGATCGGCCAAGCGAGTTTCAGGATACGTTTTTGAAGTTGCAGCATGATGGAATCAGTTTCTGTATGATGTGGCTGGTGACTAGTTTACTTTATTGAGAATGCTTATGTCGTCAGCAGAAAAGAATTCATCCCTTGAGAAAAGACCACTATTGTCTTTTAAGTACATGCCATTTTTAGCAATCGTGAGCTTGGCCTTGGGCTTAGCTACTTTTAAGGGCTGGCAATCTGTGTCATCGAACAGCTCGGGCTCTTCACAAGCATCTTTAACCGAACAGTTGAAAGATGATGACGTTTTTATTTTTCCACAAGCCATTAATGTGACGGATGTGCCTTTCTTAAACGAAGAAGGTCAAACCGTGGGTAAGAAGGAAAACTTAGGGAAATGGTCGTTTCTATTTTTCGGTTATACCTTTTGTCCTGATGTATGCCCAACAACACTGGCTGTTATGCAACAGATGTGGATGAAACTCAGTCCTGAAATGCAGTCACAAACTCAGGTGGTATTAGTCAGCGTTGATAGCATTCGCGATACGCCGGAACAGTTGAAAAGTTATATGGATTATTTTGACCCAAGTTTTACCGCATTTACCGGTAAGCCTGCGTCTTTGAGCAGTTTTGCAACCCAGCTTAATGCGGTATATGCCAAGGTAGAACGCAAGAATGCTCAAGGTGAAGTCGATCAAGAGTTGGGGTATTTAATGGACCACAGTGCAAACATTACGATTCTCGATCCTAATGGTAATTATTATGGTTTCATCAAACCGCCTTTCAAGCCCAAAAAGATGTTGAAAATCGTGACGGCTCTTCAGACTCAAGACTGAGTCTGAAGCGAAGCAAAGAAACTTGGCAAGACAAAGTAAACAAGGTATTTTGCAGCAACTATCTACCAGCTCTCAACTAACTCCCACTTATACTCTCGAGCTAGAGGGTAAACCGAGATAAATCATGGATTACAGCGCACTAAAGCATTCTCATATAGGCATCGCTTATTTAAGCATTTTATTATTCATCATTCGCTTTGCCCTTTTCAAATTTAAGCCTGCGTTCAAAAGCAACAAACTGCTTAAAATATTGCCGCACATCATCGATACTTTCTTGCTGATCTTCGCCATTTGGTTATGCGTTATGATTGGCCAATATCCACTAACCGACCACTGGTTAACAGCTAAAGTTATCGGCCTAGTTGGCTATATTGGATTTGGTACTGTAGCGATTAAGCAAGGTAAAACATGGGCTTTTGTTGCCGCCCTAGTATCGTTTGCTTACATCTTCGGCGCGGCCAAGGCTCATAGTGCGCTATCGTTTTTTAGCCAATTCAGTTAAAATACGCCACCCTATTTGAAAATGAACCAAGTTATTATTAACTTGCTGACCAACTTACAGAATGATGAGCCCACTATGAACATAGTTGTCTACCCAGGAACATTTGACCCAATCACCAATGGCCACATTGACCTGGTTGAACGGGCTGCTCGAATGTTTGACCACATCATTCTAGCGGTTGCGAATAACCCAAAGAAAAACCCAACCCTCGATATTGATACACGCGTTGATTTAGCCAAAGAAGTGCTGAGTCACCTACACAATGTCGAAGTGGTAGGCTTTAGCACCTTGCTGGCTGATTTTGTACAAGAGAAAAACGCCAACATTATTTTACGCGGCTTACGCGCAGTATCGGATTTCGAATATGAATTCCAGCTCGCGAACATGAACCGAGTATTAGCACCGAATGTAGAAAGTATGTTCCTCACCCCTGCTGAACAATACTCTTATATTTCATCTACCCTCGTGCGAGAGATTGCAGCGCTGGATGGTGACATTAGTAAGTTCGTGCATCCTGCTGTTGCCAAAGCTATGAAAGAAAAGTTGTAAGGAATAGACCATGTCATTAATCATCACAGATGAATGCATTAACTGCGATGTATGCGAACCTGAGTGCCCTAACGAGGCGATTACTCCAGGGGACGAGATTTATGAAATTGATCCAAAAAAGTGTACCGAGTGTATTGGTCATTATGACGAACCTCAGTGTGTATTGGTTTGCCCAGTAGACTGTATTCCGCTTGATCCAGAAAATGAAGAAAGCAAAGAAGAGCTCGAAGCTAAATACGAACTACTGACCGGTAAAACGATTTAACACTTCTTTTGTATCCTCATGATTGAGTGTTGCGTCCGCAACACTCTTATTCAAAGCTTTCATTCTCTTGCCTTCAGGGCAACTTCTTGCCAAAGTAGCTGCAATTATTTTGCTGAAAGGAATTCTTTTCCATGCTGCCTGCTTCATTCAAACTTATCGCTTCAACTATTGGTTTAACAGCCCTGGTAGGACTCAGCGCCTGCTCAAAAACTGAAATACCCAATATACCCGCCGAGAAAGCCACTCAGCCCGTCAGCGTATCAGCTTCAATACCAGCTAAAGCGGCGATTGCCAGTGCTCATCCGCTAGCAACGACAGCAGGCATGGATATTCTCGAGCAAGGTGGTAATGCTTTTGATGCAGCGATTGCCGTCGCAGCTTCACTAGGTGTCGTAGAACCGTTTAGCGCAGGTATTGGCGGTGGCGGTTTTTGGTTAATTCATGACGCTAAAACGAATAAAAATACCTTCATTGATGCCCGTGAAAAAGCACCTGCCGCCGCCCATGCAGACTTATATCTGAATGAAGATGGCAGCGTTAATCGTGACATCGCTGTTAATGGCGCTTTAGCTGCGGGCATTCCTGGTCAAGCCGCTGCGTTTGTTCACCTAGCTGAAAAGTACGGCCAATTGCCGTTAAAGAAAACGTTAGCGGCTGCCATTCAACAAGCGAACGATGGCTTTCCTGTTTATCATCACTATCAAAAGCTTGTCGGTTATCGTCTTGAAAATTTAAAACGCTATCCAACCAGCGCGAGTATCTTTTTAGACAGCGAACAAAATATTCCTGCTATTGATTACCTCATTAAACAGCCTGATCTTGCTTGGACATTGCAACAGATTGTCGATAACGGTTTTGATGGTTTCTATAAAGGCGAGAGTGCTCGTCGCTTAGTTGCTGGAGTGCAAGCTGCCAACGGTATTTGGACATTAGAAGATTTAGCCAACTACAACATTGTAGAACGCCAGCCCATTGAGATTGAGTACAAGGGCCATAAGATCGTCAGTGCACCACCACCGTCTTCTGGTGGTATCGCCATTGCTGCCATGCTCAATATGCTTTCTCAGTACGAGCTGAGTTCATTTAATAACGCTGACAAAACTCATTTAATTGTCGAGACAATGCGCCGAGCTTATAAAGACCGCGCAGAATTTTTAGGTGATCCTGATTTTGTTGATGTACCGACTGATGAATTAATCAGTCTAGAGCGCGCTAAAACTTATGCAGCTTCCATCGATATGAATAAAGCCACCAGCAGCTTAAGCCTTAAAGGCCCGAAGAATATTCAAGAAGGCTTTCATACCACTCACTTTTCTGTGATCGATAAAGCGGGCAACCGCGTTTCTGCGACGTTAAGTATTAACCTTCCGTTTGGTTCTGCTTTTACCGTCGCGAATACCGGTGTGGTATTAAATAACGAGATGGATGATTTCTCTGCCAAACCCGGTGAGCCAAACGCTTATGGCTTAGTCGGTAATGCCGCTAATGCCATTGCTCCCAACAAACGCCCTCTTTCGAGCATGAGCCCATCATTTGTTGAAAGTGATGATGCGGTTGCGTTGATAGGCACCCCAGGCGGAAGTCGTATTATCACCATGGTGATGCTGGGCATGCTAGAACATATTGATCAGCAGCCAGTGACTGATTGGGTGGGCCGCTCACGCTTTCATCATCAATATCTGCCGGATGTGATTCAGCACGAACCGAATACCTTCAGCGCAGCAGAAATAAATGCTCTTGAAAGCAAAGGCCACAAACTAAAAAATATTGGCCGCGAATACGGTAATATGCAGGCAGTTTTATGGGATAAGAAAACAGGTGAAGTGACGGCTGCGTCTGACCCAAGAGCATTTGGTGAAGCACAAGTTTCACCATAGTTCTTCGTCACACCTCTTTAGAATAACGGTTCTTAGCTGAATCAAAATGAACACAGATTAAGGCAGCAAATGGAACTCGGATTCATTATCAAAAAGCTAATTAGCATGTGGTTAATGCCACTACCTTTTTGCTGTTTAATTATTCTTTTTGGATTAATTCTGAGTTTCTGGAAAGTAGCCATCGGCCGCATAATTGCATTTTCTGGGGTCACTTTACTGATGCTATTCAGCTGGCAGCCTTTTGCTAATTCTGTGCTCTATCCGCTGGAGCACCACTATCCTAGCTTTGATGTTTCACAACCAGTTGATGCCATTGTGGTACTCGGAAACTGCCATACTGTGAGTGAAGAAATTCCACCGATGGCGCAGCTTTGTGGCACGGGCTTATATCGCTTGATGGAAGGCTACCGCATTTGGCAAGGAAACCCTGATGCCGAGTTATTGCTATCAGGCTATGCCGGCGATGAAAGCCGACCGTATGCCGAAGTGGCTGGGGAAATTGCTTTAAGCTTAGGGGTTCCCGAAGATAAAATACGTCTATTCCCAACCGCACAAGATACCCAAGAAGAAGCCGAGCTGACTGCACCTTTTCTTAAAGGAAGAACTTTTGCTTTAGTGACTTCGGCATCTCATATGCAGCGTTCGATAAGTTGGTTTCAGCAGCAGGAAGTTGAAGGGCAGCATTTAGAGCCTATTGCGGCACCTGCGCATTTTGGTGCGCCCACTGAATCCACGAACTGGAAGATTGAAACCAGCGCTCTGCTGAAAACAGAGCGTAGCTGGTATGAGTTGTTGGGTAGAGCTTGGGCTGTGATTAAAAGTTAAGCGCTAAAATTTAAGCGCTAAGTTTGCACCGATTGATGTCACTTTATTATCATCCGCTTTTATTTTAGTGAGTGATAACACGACATATTCTGCGGATAGACTGATATTTTTTGCCAGACTAACCGCGATGCCAGCACCTAAATAAGCATCTTTCCCACTTTCTGAAGCCTTACTTACTTCAGGACTTTCATTGGGTTCAATATCAGTGCTTTCAGCTTCTATATCCCACTTACTAATACCAGCCTTGGCATACAATTGAACATGACTCCCCAAATTTACTCCTAGGTTTGTTCCTAATCCCAAGGACGTTAGATTTAAAGACTCTTCCTGCTTAGACCCATCGTCAAAAGTTGAATCATCACTGGCTTCACCGAACCCAAGATAGCTTAATTCAAGGTCTACAAAAGCAAGATTACTATCAAATAATTTTCCACCTAAAGTTACATTGAAGCCAGAGCCAGTCATCTCTGAAAAATAAGTACTCGATTGATAGCCACTCTTTAGATAAAGACGCTTCGGTGTACTCTTTTGGCTATATGATGCGTGGTCTGAATAGTTAAATGTATCCCCGTACTTATCCTTATTAGTGCAACCTAAGCAGCGAGTAAAGGTTGCTGCCGCAGGAGTCATGACTAATGCATCCCCTGCATCACCTGCATTACCTGTTAGCAACGTTACCGGTAAAGTGACTACATATAATGCTGTTCCAACCGCTGTGACTGCAAAAAGTAAAGGCCGAGCAAAAACTACATCGCCAAACATAGCGCCCAAACTGGGGCCATCTTCTAACTCTTCTGCGGAGCTGTAGGTTGGTAAACATAAAGCTAACACTAGGAGTGAATAAGTAACAAATTGCTGCATTTTCGTTTTCATTAATAAATCCCTTTAAATATTTTTTGATACTCTATTTAGTGCGTGCACAATAACAAAACACAATACTAAAGTCATACCTGCTAATAGAATTTTACTTCTGACAAGCAGGGCAATAAACCGTTGCTCTTTGGCCTTGGCGAATTTCCTTCAAGATCTTTTTACAGATCACGCACTCTTTTCCACCGCGGCCATAAACATTGAGCTGCTGCGCAAAATAACCTGGCTTGCCATCACCTCCAACAAAGTCTTTTAACGTTGTACCGCCTTGTTCGATTGCGGCCGCGAGTACTTGCTTGATATGGTGCACCAGCTTTTCCATTCTTGCTTTGCTGATTTTTCCTGCCGGTGTTGTGGGTTTGATTCCTGCTAAAAACAAACTTTCATTGGCGTAAATATTACCGACACCGACAACGACTTTACCATCCATGATGAAGGTTTTAATCGGAGCTTTTCGGCCTCGGCTTTTTTCGTACAAATACACAGCGTCAAATTCTTCGCTTAATGGCTCTGGGCCTAGGTGGTTTATGTAGTTATTATCCACAGGATCTTCCACCCACAATAACGCTCCAAAACGACGCGGATCGTGATAGCGTAAAATTTTACCGCTACTGAGATACCAATCAATATGATCATGCTTGCCGAAGTTTTCCGCTTCACTTGGTTCGACTAAACGCAGCGATCCCGACATACCCAAATGCCAAAGCACATAGCCTGTTTTAAACTCAACCAAGATGTATTTAGCACGACGGGTCACCGACTTGATAACCTGACCTTCCAAGGATTGAATCTCATCACCTACAGGCCAACGTAAACGTCCCTGACGAATCTTCACGCCTTCTAAGGCATATCCCTTGAGATAGCTCTCGATGCCACGCTTGGTGGTTTCTACTTCGGGTAACTCTGGCATTGAGATTATTCCTTACTTTTAAACGCCGAACCGCTAAATATAGTCACGCAACTGTGCTCAAGATCGACATTGGGTATTTCATTCTGCGGCACGCGTGAATACGCCGCTTCGCTCTCCCTGTAGCTCTCTTCGGCTCCTGCCTCAGAAGGCCTTGAATAAAACACCCAATACCGATCCGCACAGTAGCCCAAATACCTTCTCAAATTTCACATTTGGGAATAACAAAGATCTGACGGCTACGCCCCTATAATAAACATAAAGCCGTCATAATTCTGAGAGTTGAAACCTTCTAATCTGGAACAGTTCTTGTGGCGAAGTATTAGGTTGTTTGTTTCAGGGGCTTCCCGCAGCAGGGAGCTGTGGAGAGCATACAGGGAAGTACTTGCTGCGTCCCCTGCAACGAATGACCTAATGCAGCGCGTGAAAAACTCTCTAGTTACGGCATCTCATTCGATATCAAATATCAGCACCAAGGTATTATGAATCTTAATTACTCAAACAGCAGACATAAAAAAACCCAGTGTTGTTAGCTCTTACAAGCCAACAAGACTGGGTTTTTCAATGACAAAAAAGCTTACTTAATTTTAGCTTCTTTATACATTACGTGCTTACGTACAACTGGATCAAACTTTTTGATTTCCATTTTTTCAGGCATCGTACGTTTGTTTTTATCAGTTGTGTAGAAGTGA
>Ga0105348_1000424_pt1 | contig 31524 bp, 22 predicted proteins | sample EN8Hudsemesocosm_2_FD_83504 | JGI IMG/M metagenome (GOLD analysis project Ga0105348, IMG submission 83504) | Methane-oxidizing microbial communities from mesocosms in the Hudson Canyon - EN8C Hudson Canyon | ecosystem: Environmental > Aquatic > Marine > Cold seeps | place: Hudson Canyon... | reverse complement strand
TCTTCAGTAAATGCCTCGACAAGTACCTCAGAAAACTCCCCAATTAACCCAACGCAAATCGTGGTGCGTCAAGGAGCGTGGCAAGGTTTTACGCTTGATAGCGGTGCGTGGCAGTTTGCGTTGAATACTATTTTCACCCCGCAACAAGATGATGATAATGAGGCTGGGCAAGCGCAAGAAAAAGCGCAAGAAAAAACACAAAATGACATAACCATTAACGCCTATTCAGCACTGCCGTTTGTTGATGAAGACTCAAGCCCAACGGGGTTTACGGTGGTTAACGCCATTGAGGAATTACCCTTAGCGCTATTGGCACAACATTGCCAGCAAAGCAGTTTCAATTTGCTGCAAGGTGAATTTAAGGTTAAAGAGAGTCGCTCAAAAAATGTTAATAATTGGCTGATGGCTGCTGGTATTGCCGCGTGTGCCTTGTTACTGAATGTGAGTTATAAAGGCGCGCAGTTATGGCAACTGTCCGCGCAGCAAACACAAGTCGAAGCACAAATCATCGCGCGTTACCAAAAAGCGTTCCCAGAGGCTAAACGGGTGCGTATTGGCACAATAAAATCGCAATTGAACCGAAAAATTGCGCAACTAGGTGGGGCAAGCGAGAAAGCGGGTTTCTTATCTATCTTGTCACAAGTACAGCCTGCGTTTGCCAAAGTGCCCGCGTTAAAGCCCGAGTCATTAAAGTTTGATGGTAAAAGACAAGAGCTTCGGGTGCAAGCGATAGCCGATGATTACCAACATTTTGAGCGCTTTAAAGGTGCGCTTGATAGTGCGACATTAACGGTAAAACAAGGGGCGCAAAACAATCAAGGTGACCGAGTAACGGGCTCGTTTAGTATTGTGGCAAACGCTAAGGGAGGCGCATAATGAATTTAGCTTCAATAAGGCCATGGTGGCAAGGACTTAACTTACGTGAGCAGCGATTAGTAATTGTGATGGGCTCTGCGTTTTCACTCTTTTTATTGTATGCCCTAGTATGGCAGCCGCTCAATGAGAATTTAGCGGACACAAAAAAAAGGCTTGCGAGTCGCCAAGCATTGCTTACTTGGGTGAGTGACAATACCGCGCGCTATCAAATCGTGCAACAATCCGGTGGCGTTAAAAAGAGTACCGGCAGCTTGTCAAGTATTGTTAACCGCACCGCCAATGGGCAACAGCTGACTATTACGCGTATGCAGCCTCAAGGTGAGTCATTGCAAGTGTGGCTTGATAGTGCGCCTTTTACGCAACTGCTGTTTTGGTTAGAGCATTTAGCCAACAATGAAGGCTTACAAGTGCAAGCGATAGATTTAACGCAAAGTGATAATGAAGGCGAAGTACGTGTTCGCCGTTTACAGCTTTCTAAGCAGTAACCCTAGAGTTGATAGCTAACGCTAATAGCTAAAGTTAACACCTAAAATTAATAGTATTGGTCAAATGTGCCAGTAAAACCTAAGTAATAAACAAGTAATAAGTAGACAGAGACAATCAATGAAAAACAAAATCGCCATCGGTGTTATATTTTTAGTCACCTACCTTGGTTTTTTAATCGCGACACTGCCGACAACGGTGGTGTTAAATCAAGTATCGCTGCCAAAGACTATTCATATTTCAGGGGTTAGTGGTAGTGTTTGGCACACAACGATAGACCAAGCCGTTATCGGCGAAACGAGTATTCAACAACTTAACAGCGATTTAAGCTTTTGGTCTTTATTTACCCTAGCGCCTAAACTTGCTATCACCTTTGGTGACCCGCTCATTGCAGGCCCAGAAGGTAAGCTTGAATTAGCGTTATCGTCAGATAAAGCAGAAATAAACGACCTTCAGGTCTTAGTTAAAGCCAATGAAATCGCCCAGCAACTGACCCTACCCTTACCCATTTCAGCACAAGGTGATGTGGAATTAACAATCAACAATGCACAAATTGACCTGACCAAGAACAACCAATGTATTGCGGCAAAAGGCACAGCTAACTGGTCAAAAGCTGGGATAGTGGCGTTAGAGCAAAACATTAAATTAGGTCAGCTCAACGCTAATATAGAGTGTGAAGATGGCGCGTTATCGTTAATTCTTTCCCCTAAAAACGACTTAGGGTTAACCTTTAATGCTTACGTTCGACAAGGTGGCAGCATATCAGGTAATGGTTATTTAAAGCCCGGTGCTAAATTTCCGAAAGCACTTAATGATGCCCTACCTTTTTTGGGTAGAAAAGACAGCAAAGGGCGTTATAGGTTGAGTTTTTAGTAGATAGGTTTTAATAAGTACCGTCCATGGCCGTCATATTGTAACTTACAGAATGACAAGTCCCTGATGGTGAAGTGAATAAATACAAAATAACAGGCATAAAAATCAAAATGAATAAAAACATTATCCCCTCGCTTGAAAAACAGTTTTTATCTTTCTGGCAAGTTGCAAACTTTGTTGATTGCGAAAAAGTTTTAATAAGGCTAATTAACCTTAACCCGAGTAATGCCCAATATTATAACAATTTAGGTTGTGTTTTTGCTTCACAAAACCTGCTATCTAAAGCGGTTAACTCATTTCTCCAAGCAATAAAGCATGACTCTAAACTAGTTGATGCCTATATTAACTTAGGATTAGCATACCAACGCAATCTTAGTTTTTCTTTAGCATTAGCACAGTTTAAGCAAGCGTCTATGCTCTCCCCTAATCGTGCTGACATTAGAAGTAAAATATCTACAGTTTATGCTAATCAAAGCGATTCTACGAATGCAATAGATGAGCTAAAACAAGCTATTAATCTTATTAAAAGTTACCCAAAACCAAGGCTAAATAATCTAAAACCATTTGTAGTGGATAACGCAGAGCTTGCTCTAAATGATTTAAAGGATATATTGGAATCAAATTCAGTTCCGTATTTTTTGCTTTGGGGGACACTTTTAGGTGTCGTTCGTGATGGTGAGTTAATTCCCCATGATAAAGATTTAGATGTTGGGCTTAACTGGGATGTTGACCGACAAAAAGTGTTTAAGGTTTTATTAGCAAGCAATAAATTTGCATTACTTGAAAATACCGTAAGCTCACCAAATACTCGTTGGTGTATCGGTATTTATCATAAAGAAACCAATGTTGTTGTAGATTTATCCTTTTTAAAATCTAAGGCTAAATATTCTTACTGCGGAATAGATAAAGCGGGAGAGCTTAATAAACCTATTTTAAGTAAAGTACCAAAATTTGATATTAGCTATATGCAATGGAAAGGTGAAAAATGGCCAGTTCCTGCTAACGCTGAGAGATTTTTAGCTGACGTTTATGGTGATGGTTGGCATAAACCTGATCCAAACTTTGATACGCTGGTTTCTAATAAATGTATGTTGCCAGAGACAAAAGCAGCGAGAAGATATGCTGGTTACGCAAGACTATTTGAACGATTGGCCGAAAAAAACTGGTCAAAAGCTAAAGGTTACTGCATACAGCTCAATAACCTTAAAAAAGAGCGTTTTTTGAAAGAGTTAATGCTTTGGATAGACAATCAACAAAATATGTAACTATTCACCTACTCTGATGCCGTTTATCCTGAGCGCGAAGCAGTCCTTCGACAAGCTCAGGATAATCGGTTTACGCCCGTTCGCCCTGAGCTAATCCGTTCGCCCTGAGCTTGTCGAAGGGAGCAGTCGACGGGAAAAACCGTCCATACTTCGACAGACGGTTCGTTCCTCACCTGCTCAGCACAAACGGCAACACATCAAATAGCCACCTGAGTAATTACTTAAATATTAGTTAAACAACCGCTACAAGTTCATTATTAAATGCTTTTATAATTTGTTTACCTAACTGAGAAGTTGAGTTAATTCCAGTAACTTGTGTGATCAGTTCGCTTAAATCGAGTTGATCACGAATATGCATTAATTCGCTGTCGTGCGGATAAGTTAATGCCACAGCTATTACTTTTACTAATTCCTGGGTGGGTAGCCCATGCTTTTCCAGTAATGACAAAACATAGACAATTCTTTCATTAGAAGATAACTTGATTAATGGGTTACGGCCTACGCGAAGTATAGGGTCATATAGTTTGTTATCGGTAAACCTTTTCCATTCTTTATCAAGATATGCTTGCATAAAATCGTTATCAAAATGAAACTCTTTAGACAGCACAGTTAACACCTGACTCATTATATTTTGAGTAATAGCAGCAATTTTGGGGTCTTGTGCAGATTGGTGAATATATTGATAGCCTTTTTGAGCGCCTAAATAAGCTAAGGCTGCATGCGGTGTATTATGTAAATATTTTTTACATAGCCAATGCATGTGAACATAGCCTTCTGGTTGCTGCGAAGCGTCACTTTCCAACAAATCACCTTCTAAATAAAGCTCTCCCTGTTCAGAAACAAGGCATAAAGGGTGTTTTATTTTTAAATGCTGTGGGGCGTCGCTACTAGTAATAACATCGGGAACGCCAAAAAATGCAGGGCAAATGCCATCGAAGCAACTATCTAATACTAGCTTAGAATCACTGTCATTTTCTACCGAATAAACTGCCTGAAACTGATTTTTATGACAAAGATCTGCTATTTTTTTTGCAGCAACACCAAGGTGTTTAATACCGACAGCAAAAAAAGCATAGCTAATATTCTGAGGCAGAGCAGTTAAGTTATTTATGTCGAAGCATGCTTGGTAACTTACAGAAAGTAATTTATAGCCATTTGACACAGAAAACGCAGTAACGTAACTGGAGTTTTGAGTGGAAAATTTTTCAATTACCCCCTTGTCACAGTCTGCAAAATAAATATCGTATTTTTTTGAATAATAGGGGGCTATAAAGCCACGACCTATGGCGCCAGCGCCTACAATTAAAATAGCCAACTTAGCTTTGCTCATTTAGCTGCCATATTTCATTAATTAGTTTAATATCTTCTGGATAGGTTGCCTTAATGTTTTCATTACTATTTATTACAGTATAAACATCAATGTTAGCTCGTTTAACCAAATGGACTAGGCTTTGTTCAAACCAAGATTCAACTTTTGCTTGTTGAAATACCGCTAATAACATCTTTACGTCGTAAGATTGTGGTGTTTGAAGGCTAATTAAGTTATCGCGATGAACACTGTTGCCGACATAACCACCATCAATATATGCTAACGAATCACGGGCTTTAATCTTTCTTGCTAAGCACACGGCAAGATTTGTTCTACTTGCCTGAATAACTTTTTTTAACAAAGGTTTAGTCACCAAAGGCCGCGCAACCTCATGTACAACAACGGTTTTCCCTTTAACCAACTTTAAAGCATTAGCAAAAGACTCTTGCCGCGTCTCCCCCCCTTTAACAAACTTAACTTTGGTTTCAATACCTGAGTTTTCAAAGTCATCTTCATTAGAGTAGGTAACAATTATTTCATCAACCTCTCCATCAAATAAATTAATTGCTTGTTGCAAAAAGGTTTTGCCACCAATAGTTAATAGCGCTTTATTTTGTCCGCCTAATCTACTTCCACTACCTGCGGCTAGTATTACAGCAGAAATATTTGTTTTAATCATAAAGTAAGCTTTAAAAATAACAGATCTTGTAGTTCTGCTTAAACATAGGCAGATAATTATAATTCAATAAATTAATTAAGCTAGCCATAATCAACAAAACATGATCCAGCCCAGATCTTTGTGTCTAATTCATTGATATTGCTTACGGGAACGGTATACTTACGAATAAAAAAACATCTTGCTAAGCACTCCTTCCTAAAGCAGATGAAACACATGAAACTTTTATAAATAGGGATCCTATGCGTAACATATACTATATTTTTTTAGCTATTCTTTTGAGTGCCTGTAACTCAGACGAAAATCCAGAGCAATTACCAGAAGATCAGATTAGTAGCTTAGATACAACACTCAGCGAACTTATTGAAACTAATGGCTTAACAGGTAATCACTTTACTGAACGAGATATTCCCGATGTTAACAGTAATATTGTACAGCTAGGAAAGCATTTGTTTTTCTCAAAATCCTTAGGTGGTGATAGAGACTCTGCCTGTGTGTCGTGTCATCACCCTATGTTGGGTGGCGGTGATAACTTAAGTTTGCCTATTGGTGTGGAAGCTGAGTTACCCGATTTAATAGGTGAAGGTAGAATACATGATGCCAATGCACTAACCTATGATGGTGGACCTACAGTGCCAAGAAATGCACCAACAACATTTAATATTGGTGGATGGGATCAGTTTATATTTCATGATGGCCGTTTAGAAAGCATGGGAAAAACACCGGGTAAAAATGGTAATGATGGCCTTGGTATTCGCACACCCGATAGTAGTTTTGGTATCGCAGATCCTAATGCTGGCAGCACATTAACTCAAGCTCAAGCGCGCTTTCCCGTTACCTCTAATGAAGAAATGAAAGGATTCAATCATCTTACTAAAAGTAATCAACAAATAAGGGATTACTTAGCACAGCGTGTCGGTGGCTACGGTGAGGCCGAGACAGAATTAAACGATCATTCATTTTGGTTAGATAAATTCAAAGAAGCCTTTAATCAACCAAATGCAAGTGCAGAGCAGCTTATTACGGAACAAAATATTTCGTTTGCTATTGGCCAATATGAATTATCTCAAGTTTTTGTTAATAACCCATGGTCAACGTACGTTGCAGGAGATACTGCGGCATTAACTGACTCAGCTAAACGCGGCGCCATTTTATTTTATCAAAGTATAGAAGATGGTGGAGCAAACTGTGTTTCATGTCACTCTGGTGACTTTTTCACCGATGAAGACTTTCATAACATTGCAACACCACAAATTGGTCACGGTAAAGGCGATGGTGCTTCAGGGCATGAAGATTTTGGCCGATATAGAGAAACAGGGCTGGACAGTGACAAATTCGCTTTTAGAACACCTACCTTATTAAATGTCGCAAATACAGGCCCATGGATGCACGCAGGCTCTTTTGATCAATTAATAAATACAGTTAAACATTCGGTAAATGCTCAACAATCAATTGATTCGTACCACAACATAGTACTTAATCAGCAAGGAATTCAAAACTTAGAAACAGCTGCTACTTTTGCTCAAAAGGCCATTGACAGTGAAAGCTTTGAAGGTGGAGCACTAGATCTTGATGAACAAAACATAGATGATTTAGTCGAGTTTCTTAATGCTTTATCTGATCCTTGTGTAACTGATAGAGAATGCATGATGCCATGGTTATTAGTTGACGACGAAGGCCAAGATCCTAATGGTGATCAAGTTATCGCCATTGACCAACATGGTGAAGCGCTTTAATTAATCTTATTCTTTATCAGTACAACCTGAGTATTATATTGATATAAGTGAAAATTATATAAAAAAATAGCCCGTTTGTTACTTTCTACTTTGTATCGATTAAGGTAGTATGTAAAAAAATGTATTAGTTTAATAATAATAAGACAGTTATAGGTGTGTATAACATGCTAAATAACGGTTTCATCCAACAAAGGTTTAATGGAAATATGAATAATAAATTTATAAAAGGACTTGCTCAAAGTGCCTTAGCCCTGTCACTCGCTTCTTTGTCATTAACCTCTTTGGCTGGTGCGCCAGGTCCTTTCGCGCCGACCGATATTAATTTTGATTTACCTATAACCTTTGAAGCAGGTCATGATTTGATTGAGGTAGATGGCCCTGGTGATTTTGGTACCTATGCTGGTGCAGGTGCTGCTGATACTGATGATGCTTCTTCTTTGGTTAATGTAAGCACTGTATTTGGTGCTGGCTTTAACTTTTATGGCCAAAACTATTCTGCAACAACTGGGTTTCATATAGGGTCTAACGGTTATGTATCTTTTGCAGCAGGTGTGAATGCTTATAATTTTCCAGTAGACTCTTGGATAGGCACTCCGTTATTTATGATGCATGAAGGTGATTGGGATCCCACTGGGGCTGGTTACGGTAGTAGTGCAGGAGGAAATTCAACAGGAACTAACGACGTTTTTTATCACCTTGATAATGTCAATGATATCGTTACTGTCACTTTTGATGATATAGATTGTTTTCCTACGCTATGCGCAGGTTCGGCAAATCAACAAACTGCATCTCAACTTAGATTCCACAGTATCGGTAGTGGTAATTTTGTAGTTGAATATCGCTATGAAAATGTTGGTTGGGGCTTAGGTCAAAGTATTGGTTGGACGGCAGGTGACCTTGCTAACTTTGATAGAAATTATAATACGACCAATTTTGCCACAAGCTCTAATATAAGCCACCCTGGTGTTTATGCTTGGATGTTTGTAGATGGTCAACAAGTATCTCAAGGAAATGTTTTAGAAAAATCAGCTAATGGTACAATTGTTGGTTCTTTAGCAACTGTAGATGCTGATGTAGGTGATACATTTACTTATGTGTTGTTAGATGATGCAAACGGGCGTTTCGATTTGTCAATTATCGATGGCATCACTTATGTTGTGGTTCTTGACGGTGGAGATCGTTTAGATTTTGATAATAATCAAACACATGACATTACCGTTGAAGTAACTGACTCATTTACAAACACTTATCAAGAGACATTAACCATTAACGTGATTGAAGCGCCCGCCTTTTTAACCACGTCAAATATCGTAGTACCTGTTGACGAAGCGATGAACTTAACCATTCAAACACATGTAGATCAAGGTACAGGTATTCCTACTATTAATGCCACAGGCTTACCTGCTTGGATGAACTTTGTTGATAATGGCGATGGTACTGTTACTTTATCAGGTTTTCCTTCATTTGAATTAACCTTCAGAGTAACCCTAACCCTTACTGATACTTTTGGTAATGTTACGACTCGTACTTTTAATATTACTGTTGAAGAACCTAAAACAAAAGATGGTTCAGGTAGTGGTTCATCAACCACTACAACTACAACTACAACGGTCACCGTAACCGAAGAAGGTGGTAGTGGTGGTTCATTTGGTTGGTTAACGTTAATATTACTTGGCGGTTTACTAACGCGCCGTAAGTTCAACTAAAGAATATTACTTAACTGACAAAAAAGACCAACAAGTGTTGGTCTTTTTTTTGGCCGGAAATAAATGCAGAAGTATAAGAGTTACACTCGGTTAAAATAGAAACAATAGTAATTATTCAGCTGGCTATTTGCGTTTGTGCTTCCTTCGACTCTTCGGCAAGCTCAGAGCTTCCTTCGACGAGCTCAGGACAAACGGGCTATTCCGTTCGTACTGAGCGTGAGGAACGAACTAGTCGAAGTACAAGCTTCCTTCGACTCTTCGGCAAGCTCAGAGCTCAGGACAAACGGGCTATTCCGTTCGTGCTGAGCGTGAGGAACGAACAGTCGAAGTACAAGCTTCCTTCGACTCTTCGGCAAGCTCCCTTCGACTGCTTCGTGCTCAGGATGAACGTAGTGGTGCAGGACAAACGGAGATACTCAGGACAAATGGAGACGCTCACCCTGAACGGTGATGTTCAGGTCGAACGGCATCAGAGTATGTGAATAGTTATGTTTTACCTAGTACTGCTTGAATATAATCAGCTGTTCGCATAGCTAGTGCCGATATCGTCAACGAGGGCGACTCCCCCCCGCCACTAGAAGGAAATACACTTGCGTCAGTAATAAATAGGTTTTTCCATCGATGGCTTTGGCCATATTGATTCACCACCGATGTTTTAGCATCATTACCCATTCGACAAGTACCAAAAACATGCGTCGTATTAAACGTGTCGTAAGTACCATACTCTTCAAAAATTGTCTCTACACCTGAAGCTTGTAATAATTCTCGGCACTTTTGTGCCATAGCAGACAATCGCTTTATTTCCATTTTAGGCAAGTAGCTGTGTATTCTTGCTACAGGATTGTCATGTTGATCCCGTACTGTTGGGGCAAGGTCGATATAAGATTTTTTGTTGGGCAGCGATTCACCAATAGCGCCAACAGATAACACATGACCTACAGCCTGTTTCATTTTCTGTTGATGCTCATGTCCCCAACCAGGTACGACTCTTAGTGCATAAGATACGGCACCAGCGAAGTCTGCTTCAAGCGTAGTGGGTGTCAACCTGAAACCACCAATATAATCTTTGGCTAAGTTGGGATCATTAAAATCCCAACAAATAGCATCTGAAGGTATACCTTTAAAGCTATTCAATTTTTCTGGATGTATGGCACTACTCGTCCAAAACAAAGTTTCCATAAAGTTTTTACCTACTTGCCCAGATTCATTTGCTAAGCCTTTAGGTGAGTGCTTGCTTTTAGATAATAATAACAGCCTAGGAGACTGAATTGCTCCTGCCGCCAATATCACTACTTTAGACTTAACGGACTGCTTTTTTCCTTGTTTATCAATATAGTCAACAGAGCTGATGAGTTTTTTATCTACTGATTGTTCATCAGAATTAATACGCACTACTTTAGCTTGCGTTATTACAGTGCAATAACCAGAAGCAATTGCTGGTTTTACAAAGGCATTATCTGCACTGCCTTTATCTTGGCGAAAACAACCACGTCCACATTGGCCACAATAATTGCAATTTGGTCGTCCTAAATGAGCAATAGATGGAATAGCGAGCGAATTTGCTTGCCAAGACCAACCGAGTTTTTTACAGCCCTTTGACAATTGTTGACTGGCATAACTCATGTCATGTGCCGGTAACAAATTAGAAGGTTGTTGTGTAAAAGGCGATACCTTTTCCCCTGAAACACCTAACTGCCATTCAGCTTTCTCATAATAAGGATGTAACTCTTGATAAGTTATAGGCCAGTCGGCTGCAACCCCAAAGTCAGTTCGCATTTTCATCGACTTAGGGTTCATGCGATGTGCTTCAGCTGAAAACTTTAATGAGGCCCCCCCTACCCCTATTGCATGGTGATATTTATAATGAAGTCGTTGTTCACTTGCATTCATTAAACCCGTTATATGATTCCACGAGCGCAAGTCTTGCCACTTTTTTGCTAACGATTGTCTCTTACCGAAAGTATAAGGCGCATCCCCCTCTGCTTTGTCAGGAAAGTCGCTAAGCTCCCAGTTTGTTTGATTGGTGGTAAAATCTTTCTCTGCTTGATACCAAGGCCCAGCCTCTAAGATTAATACCTTTATTTTATTTTGAGTTAGTTGCCAAGCTGCTGCGCTACCACCAGGGCCTGAGCCTATAATCACAACATCATACTGTTCAAGGTTATTTGCATCGTTAATTGTATCTGTGGTCATAACTGTCTTAGGCTATTTGCGTATTAGGGAGTTTGGTTGTAATCACTATAACCCAAAGGTTGTGGCGGATGCGTAAAGCCAAGAGGCTCTATGCCATGTTCACTACTATAGTGATACTTCATTACATTATTACGTAAGGTATAAAAAAAATAATATTGTGCTGACTTCTTATTGCTATTTTCAGCCCTTGTAACGATTTCGATTTGTTGAGCTTCTGACAATAAATAAAAACTATTTTTGCCTTTATTTTTTGCTTGAGCGTCTAACCATAAACAGCCCCAAGTGATAAGCTTTTTGTGTTTAACATTGGTTTGATATTTAATTTCTATTTGACTTAATAGCTGTTGAGTTAACGCATTGGGTATTAAGGTATTAATGAAGGCTAACAAGGTTGATTCTTTATCAATAGAAACTAAAGCCGCTTTTGCTGACTTAGAAATAAATAAGCCTTTAAAGGCCATCACTAACATTATTTTTAGCAAAGTACGTTTTGAAGTAGGTTGCATCATTTTATTATTGGTAGCTTTGCTGTTTGGCATTTATTCTGATCACTTTGATTACGTTCGCCCTCCCTTCGACAAGCTCAGGACAAACGGGGTAGCGCCAAGCGGTTCACTGCCGTTCACCCTGAGCGCGAAGCGGTCGAAGGGATATACCGTTTATACTTCGACTGACGATTCGTTCCTCATCTGCTCAGCACAAGCGGGTTACTCCCGTTCACCCTGAGCTAACCCGTTCGTCCTGAGCGCGAGGAACGAGCAGTCGAAGGGATACTTCGATAGACGAATCGCTCCTCCTGAGCTCTGATCTTGGCGAAGAGTCGAAGGGCTGCTCAGCACAAGCGGTAACGCACCTCATTTATATATTATCTTACAACTTTCTCGGTTAGATTTCTTTATAAGCTTGTCAAAAACTTTATGCTTTACTAAATATCAAATATATTGCAGCTAGTTTACCCTCTATTCAAAAGATAAAAGGCATTACAATAATAAATAAAGTAATAATCGCAATAATTGAAGTTATCGCAGTATATTAAGATTATCAATCACTAACGAATGAAGAAGTTGCGGTCAATTTTTTTCTAGCCCTTTTATTGTCATGAAATCAAGTTAGAGTAATCACTGGATATTGGTTGTTTTTTAAGTATAATTGCGCCATCTTTGTTATTTTCTACACTTTGCTAATGCTCTATAACTACCAAGTTTCAGAAAAAACTCAAAATATTCGAACAAAAATAATCCAGTATTTAGAAGAAATAAAAGAAACGGAAACCGGCAACACGCATGCCAATTTGGTTAAATATATACCAATAAAAAATAGACTTAAATCCCCATCATTCATAAAGAAATATAAAAATATAACCTCACCGACTCAGTTAAATGAGATTGCAAATCAAAGGTTTCGTATTGAAGAAATAAATACGCAAAAAGCCTATAATTTGATAGACCAAGTTAACAATCTCAGTGTCGATACTTTCTTAGCTTCACACAAGCTACTTATGAGCAACTTATTAAGTAGCCCGGGAGAATATCGCAAGACCAGCATGGATATAAGGGTTGGTAAAAAATTAAGTCACGCAGCGCCACCAGCAATATTTGTACCTTCAATGATTTCGAAGCTTTTTGATTCTTTTAATAATACACAAGAGTGTTTATTTATTAAAAGTTGCGTTTTATATAATCAAATAGGTCGTATTCACCCATTTTTAGATGGCAATGGTAGAATACAAAGGTATTGGTTTATAAAGTCCCTAATGGAAGTAAACCCTATATTCTATTACTTACCCATAGAACGAATACTAAAACAAAACCACAAGAAACACTTTCAAGCGCTTCGTTTATCAGACACTTCTGACGACGCTACCCCGATTATTGAAATGATGATAGAAACAGTTATATATCAAGGTTTAAAATCTCTTTTTGAGACTAAGCCCTCAAGGATATAAAAGAGATGTCATTTGGAAAATATGAGACAATATGTATCGTCATTTTAGAAAAAATGACGTTTTATTCTACCTATATTCCAAAGAATAGCTAATGAGTACAATGTTAAGAAACATAAAATATAAACGAGAGCAAGGTAATGTCATCGGTGGATGGAAACTCATCGAAGTTCTTGGTTCTGGACAAAATGGTGATGTATGGGAAGTTTCTAAAAGTGGACACGGTAATTCGGCAATGAAAATATTAAAACTCCCAAACGAAGCATGCTTCAAAAAGTTCATTGCTGAGATTCACGTTCTATCCAAGGCAAAAATTGCTGGTGTGATTCAAATTATTGAATCAAATATACCTACTGACTTCAAGAAAGATCTTCCGTGGTTTGTCATGCCAAAGGCTATTGAAATTTGTGAAGCACTTAAAAAAAAATCGATTTTGGAAGTTGCTGCTCAATTTGTGCTATTAGCAGAAACCTTGGCAAAATTACATGATCTTGAAATTATTCATGGTGATATTAAACTAGGAAACATTCTCTCTTATCAGGAACGACTTTGTTTTTGTGATTTTGGAGCAGCTAAATACACAAATAAAAAGGAAAATACGACTGAAACCAAACATGAAATAGCAATGTATAAGATGCCAAAAGCAGAATACGCCAAGCGCTGTGATGTTTACTGTTTAGCAAGAACACTTTGGATGATGATTACTAAACAAAAAAAACGGCTTGATGGTCAATATAACCCAAACTATGAAGTTGCGATTAAACTTTATTGCCAAGGTCTTAATACAACAGCATTAGACAATTTATTAATTGAGTCCACTGATAGGGATAAACGAATTAGACCAAGTGCAAGGCAATTTAGCGTGCGGCTTAATGAGTGGATAAAGCTGAATGAAGTACTATCTGGATCAGAACAATCTTAAATCTGTTTTTTTGTAATTATTAACATAGCACTGCTGAGCTCGTTCATCCTGAGCCTGTCGAAGGAAGGGCAAGCGGGTATTTCCGTTCATCCTGAGCGCGAGGAACGAGCAGTCGAAGGGCACAAGCGGTAACAAACCTCATTTATATATAATATCTTACAAATTTTCCTGCCACATTTCTTCATAAGCCTATCAAAAACTTTATGCTTTATTAAATTTCCAATATAATGACGCTAGTTTACTCCCTATACAAAAGACAAAAGGCATTAATAAAATGAACAAAGCATTAATCGCAATAATTGTAGTTATCTCTGCATACCTAGGATACCAATCACTAACAAATGAAGAAGATAACGCGACTATGACCTCTGAACAATCGGTAGCAAAACAAGAAATTATTGAAGAGGCTCCAGTAGTTGAAGAAGTCTATGACAATAAAGACACCACGCTTGATGGTCGCTACGTGCTAAATATAACGACTGAAACCACAGAAACGAGCCAAGTATTCACTTTTTCTTCAAATGGTACGTTTGAATTAAGTAGACAGATGATCAGCCCTAACCCTGAATTAGCAGGCAGTATAGAAGGTACTTATTTCATTAAGGGAAATACTGTACATTTAGTATTCCCTGCAGAGAGAGACAAGAAAACATTTTCGGTTGATACCGGTGAAATGACGATAAAATCAGAAACTGAACTAGAATACGGTGCTTTTATTGCCACGCGAGATTAATTAATTCTCATTTTATGATGGAAAGATAAATACAATAACTGATATAGGTATAGTATTTTCTTTCCTATCTATACACCCTCAAACATCACTACCCTACTATTTCTCCATTCTTTTAAGCATAAAAATCGCTTTTTTGTTGCCTAATTTAGCTGCTTCCTTTAACCATTTTAACGACTTCTCGTGGTCTTTTTCTGTACCAATTCCTTTCCCATATAGCATGGCTAATTTCAATTGCGCATTCGCGTTACTTTGCTCTGCAGACGTTAAGTAATAATTGTAAGCCCTAACATAGTCTTTTTCAGCAAAGGCATGTTCAGCTAAATAATAAAGAGCCACAGGATGTGTATCTTTTGCTGCTTCTTCAAACCAATTTAATGCTTGTACTCTATCTATTGTTACGCCTGTACCATTCAAATAAACCAAACCTAAATTAACTTGTGCTTCAGCATTACCGCGTGAAGCCGCCTTTTTAGCAAAGCTAATGCCTTTATCGATATCTTGGGCAACCCCTTCACCTGTCAGATACAAAATAGCCAAATTATTTAAGGCATAGACTTCACCCTTTTTAGCCGCAAACTCATAATGATAAACCGCTTTATCGATATCTTTTTTATAAAAAACACCTGTTTCATATAAACGACCAATTTTATATCGTGCAGCAGGGCTATTACTTTTTGCTGCTAAGTCAAACCACTTCTTCGCTTCGTCATTACTTTGTTTAACCCCCTTACCATGTAGGTAGTGATAACCTAAGTTATACTGTTGGGACCCTTCTCCGCCATACGCTTGCGAAATCATATCTTGGGTTGGCGTGATACTACTATTTACGTTTTTATCGACAGCTGGCTTTAGTTCCTGTGCAACGACTTTATTTTGCATGGTCATGATGACAGACAAAAGCAGGGCTATTGTGCTAATTTTCATTGTGTATAAATCCTAGGTTTTCTAACTTTCAATCATGTGCGCTAATTCTATATTAACCCCATTTAAAGTCATTATTAATTTACCCAGAAATCAATTTTTCTAACTTGATCAAAATTCAGACAACAAAAAGGAGGCCGAAGCCTCCTTTTTAATCAATTAACTAAATTAATATTTTATATAAAATATAAATTAGTTATTGTTTTGCCATACAAAGTCACCAGCAGATGTTTGTGTACCAGTGATGGCACTATCTGTTGTAGTTTTCAAACCAATTGTAGTTACAGTAAATCCAATTGACTCAGTAGGTGTATCAGCTACACCAGTTACAGTCAGTGTCAATACTTTATGGTCAGCACTAATAGTGAATGCACCATGAACCTCTGTTGCAGATACCGGAGTAGTTGCAACTACAAAGGCATCAGCACCATCGTTGTTAAGATCGATTTGGAATAAATCGTCAATCATAGTAGTACCATTTGCATCTGCAGTGCTAGCTGAAACAGCAGTTGTTATTGGTAAAGTATACGATGGATGAGCAGCAACCACATCTGAGAATGCGTTTGAAGCATTCAAATCAATCGGATGCGTGAACGTTAAGGTATATGTAACAGTACCATCATCATCCGCAACATTAGGACCTGTATCTAAGTAACTAGTTGTTGCAACTGAGTAAGTAAATGGACCAACAGCGTTAACGGCTAAGAAACGAGGAGCAACAACTTCCCAACGCATAACGTCGGCACCAGCTGGAGCAGCTTCCAAACCACGGTTAGAAGTAGATAAAGATGGGCTAAACTCTGACCATGAGTTACCTGTTGCATCTTCAATGTTATCCCAATCGATTAGCGCATGTTGCTCTTCGTCAGAACTATTAGCATCATCATCATATAAGAATTCAGTGTTAGCACCATCTACGAATAAAGGAGCAATCGCTGTGTTCTCGGCACCCGTTAAGGTAACTGTAAGCACATTACCTGCAACAGCTGCGTTAGCAGGTGCTACCGGAATAGCAACAACATTAGTAGTTGTTTGAGGATCAATAACTCTAATAGTTGTACCCGCTGTAGGTATAGTAACAGGTTCATTGAAGGTTAGTTCTAATGTAACACCATTCCAAATCGTTGCAGTTATCATTGGTGGGAAAGTATCTTGAATAAATACTTGCGCATTTGCAGTAGATACATTCTCACGGCTATCAGTAACTGAACCAACAAAACCTAAATCAGCACCGGCATCTAATGATAAAGCAACAACATCTGGTGTATCAAATGTTACTAAATCAACTGAAACTACATTACCATCAACATCAGCAGCAACATTATTAAGTGCAGCATAGCCGTCAATTGTAGTTGAACCACTAAATGATGGAGCCGTTGTTGTTAACGTAACATTTTCGTTAAACGCGGCACCAATAGTTGCTGGAACCGCAGTCCATTCAGAACCGATAGCAGTTGCATCGTAGATAGGCATAGTATGGTCATCAAGTGGAGCTACTGTTGAAGCTATAATAGACTCACTCATTCTTGTTTGTGCAGCTGCAGCACCACCTAAAGCAGTGATTTCAGCATCTGTTAAACGACCAGACATACCAGCTGTTAATGCATCAAGTTCTTCGTTACGATCACCAGCACCATCTAAGTGACGAGGTTGAATATGAATAATTGGTTCACCAGCTGCAGTTGCTGTAGTACCCGGAGCTGAAACTTCACCACCGTTACCAAATGCAGCATTAGCTGTTGTGCCATCTACTACATCTTCACCAGTACGAGGACCAAGTGCATCAGTAATGTTATAGCTTTCTTGTAGTACTGTAGTAGGAGCAATTGCATCAACTAGAGTAACTGACATTGTACCAGCAGTAATAACATCACCAAAACCATTTACAGGAGTTGCTGAAATTGTATCGTTATGCGCTGATGTAGCAATATGAAGTTCAGTATTAGCACCAGTACCTACAATAGTGTAACCAGCAGTAGTACCTGGAACAACCGTTGTTGTATTATGTACCCAAATTAAGCTAGCAGCGTTAGTACCATCAAATTCAACTACTGCGTAGTCTTGGTCGATTGTTACTGTTACGCCACGTGCGTCAGCTAAATCAACTAAACGAGCACCTGAAGCTGAATCACCATCATTTAACTGTGTAATAATAGTAGTATTGTCATCATAGTTATCTTGGAAAGCTGTGCTATATGCAGCTAAGTCTGCAGAATTACCATCTTGATCTTCATCAGCATCAATAACTTGTGGACCTAATACAACACTTGCACCATTTTCAGGTTTTTCAAACGTACAGAAGTATACGTGACTATAGGTTGTTTTAGCTGAGCCTGTAACTTCAACAGCAATACTATCCCAAACAACACTTACGTTATCAATTAAGAACTCACCTTCATCAGCATCTTGTGCAGTCCAATGTGGGAACCAAACATCAACTTTAGAGCCTTCAGCTAGGTCAGTAACAAATGTCACTGTTGCTGATGTACCGTCTGCTGACAAAGTAACTGTTGCATCAGCAACCGTTGCAAAACCAGAACCAGCATCAACTTTTACACGCGCTTCACTTAAATCAAATGTTGAAGCCATTTCTTCATTAAAGTTAATTACGAAGTCATTAACTACGCCTTGATTTAATGCAGCATACTTAGCATCTACGGCAGAAATAACAGGAGGTGTAGCACCATCTGTCAAGTCAGACAAAATCACACCTGTGTCAACAACACCTACAACAGAAGAGCCAATTTGACCAGCAATTGATTTAAACATTGGGTCTACAGTCATATCAACTTCTACGAAATCAACTGGACAAACTTCAATTGTTGCTAAGTACTCTGAAGAGCCTTCTGAATTAGTATTGAATGTTAAAGAGCTAAGTTCAGAATCACTTGCATCTGAAATTGTCCAACCTTCTTTAGCTGAAACAGTATAGCTAGAGTTTGCAGCTAACCCTGTAATTGAGAACTCACCGTCTGCATCTGCACCGATAGTAACTACATGCTCTGAATTAGTTAATTGAGTACCGATTACAGAATCTGCATCTTCATTAACAGTATTAAAATCTAATGACAATAAATCAGCAGTTTCCGCAATTGGCTGACCTGTACGACAATCACGAATATAACCGTAAGCACCAGCATTAAGCATAGGAAGTACAGCTGTACCAGCTTCTACAGCGTAGCCAGAAACAAACGTTTGGATAGTAGTATCTGAGTTACCACCGTTTTGCTCATCACCTTGACCACCAGTATTATTTACTTGTGCTTCAGGTGTAACTTCTACTATAGCGCCTAAGTATGTGTCGGTACCAAGAACAGTAATAGTTAGTGATTGATGGCCAGTATTATCATCATCTTCTTCGCCTTCATTATTAACGCCAACTACATCAGTTACGTTAATATCAGCAAATTCGTACTGACCACCGTCATTTGTCATTGTTTCAGCAGAACCTAAGTATACTACAGCGCCAACAACAGGGTTACCGTTACTATCGATAACTAGACCTTTAACAGTAACTGTAAGCTGGTCTTGATTTTCAACAGTGTTTTGAGTTGAATCAGTTTGAGATTGAGAAGTAGAGTTAGCTACATCACCCTCTGAATCACCACATGCCGCTAAGCCTAAACTTAGAACAACAGCGAGTGCTACTTTTGTTTTATAAAATTGAGTTTTATTAACCATTATAGTGTTCCTATCACTTAAATATTATTTGAATACTGCATATGTCGACATATGAGTAAATTTTTGTTCTTCGGTTTACAACATTATCATGTTTTACGAATAAAGATTATCTATCATCAAGGTTATTATTGACAAACAATACTTACCGTAGAAACACTCTATTCATAGTTAAAACCTGAAACAAGAGCTTGCTGGATTCTGCTTCAAACCGAACATTACGTAAAATACGTAAAACAAAAAATCACTTACAACCTAGTTGTTTCAAAAAGATATTAACGTGATAATTTTCATTAATCAACACAAAAGTTAATTATTTCTTACATATAGAAGGTAAGATCGTTAAAAATTGATCTAATTCGTAATTTTGTGATCTGCTTGGGAGAGCAATACACGTCTATCCTTAGCTGACAAATAGTCATATCGCTCGATATTTAGTCAGCAGAACGTCGTAACCCGAGCTTTACGAACACCACTAACCACTTGATAGTACTCTGTTTTTTTTTAAATAACATGTGTGCTGCACTAAGAGCAGGCAAGAGTAGATAAAGTCGACTTTATTTTGTGCAAGGTTTAATGCGTGAGTTTGTAATCAATTGTAATCAAGTTGTAATACTATTTTAAAATCAGAGCCGCATTTATCGCGTGTTACATTAATTGTAGAAGGGAAAACAATGAAAGAGAGAGTCGGGGCTAGGTTCTAGAAACTAGAACCTAGAACCTAGAACCTAGAATTATTTATATTTAGCTATTGCTCGAATAGTTACACTATATAAGAAGAATAATGCTAAAAAGCCAAGTAACATGATTGATTCTGAAATATTAAAATATTCACCGGCAATGCCTATAGCTGAAAACGCTACCGATACAATAGAAATAAGAACCAATGTTTGTTGTGAAGTAAAACCTATACGTTGAAATATATGGTGTAGGTGATCTCTGTCTGGTTTAAAAGGCGATTTGCCACTTTTATAACGTCTAACAACAATTGCTAGCATATCCATAAGCGGGATAGCACATATCCATAATGCAGTGACAGGTCTAAAAGAGGCTTGTTCTCCTTGTGTTCCCATGGTTAATAACCAAATAACACTTAAACCAACAAACATGCTACCGGCATCACCCATGAATATTTTCTTAGACTCTTTGCCAAGTAGTTTTTCAAATACGCCTAAGTTATACATTAAATAGGGAATAGTGGCGGTAGCTAGAATTAGCGGATAACTTAAGTAGTCTGTTTGGCCACTCATAATAAATAAAATGGCAATAGAGGTGAACGTGTTAATACTGAGGCTACCAATTAAACCATCGATACCATCAATCATATTATAGGCATTGATTACAACGATAATGGCTACATAAGTAAAAAGTATCCCTACAGGGCCTAGGATAACGTCGCCAAAACCAAATAAATCACCTACGTTTGAAATATAACCACCAACGCCGTAGATCATAAGACTTGCGATAATAATTTGACCAATAATGCGAACACGTACACGTAAATCGAATTTATCATCAAGCGCACCAATAAATACCATCATTGCTGATGCGATTAAATACATACGTAATTCAAGGGTATTAGGTAACCAGATAAGGCTAGCAGCGAGAACAGCAAGAAAAATTGAAATTCCACCAATAAGGGGAATGTGACCCGAATGCTGTTTTCGTTCACTTGGCTTATCAACTAAGCCCATTTCAATAGCAACAGGGTTAAAAAATTTGATCGCTAAAAATGCAAAGCAAAAAGTAGTAAGTGCGGTAGCAAGTATGTACATGGTAGGGTCCGTAACGTTCCTGTTAACAATGTAATTCATAACTAAGAGAAGGCATTGTTTAATACAAGCTAGCATTAAACGCTAAACAGAAGGTTCTTAGTCGTTATTATTTCGGCGCTGATTATACTAGAGTTTTTACTTTAATACAGTAATACTTTGTAATCAGATGTAATCAATATGAAAGGTATACTTTAGTCTAATACTCAATAAATGCTCTATCATTTGTTAGGAATAACTATTTTGGCCTTGGGTAGTATTTCATGATATTTTTCAGCTAATGCTTGTTTGGCACTTTCATCACCATGAACAATTTTTATATGTTTTGGTTTATGGCGCATTCGCTTTACAAAGTTAATGAGTCCCTGTTGGTCAGCGTGAGCAGAGTATCCACTAATAGTGTGAACTCTTGCTTTAATATTGATTCGCTTTCCGTCAATAAAAACATACCCTTGATTATCTAGTTTTGTACCATACTTTTGAATGCTTCGTCCTAAGGTGCCTTGAGCTTGATAACCGACAAAAAGAATATCTGCGGTGCTGTCATTTAAAAACTGCTTTAAATAGTTAACTATTCGCCCAGCACTACACATACCACTTGCAGCTATTACGATGGCAGGCTTAACTGTTGAATAGTTTCTGCTTTTAACCAGGTACTCTATCGTATTCATGTGCTCTTGATGACTATCAACCGTATATAGTTGTTCAAAACTTAATGGATGTCGGCCAGACTTAAGCTCTCGCTTTGCTTCTTTGTCCCATAATGTTTTAAAGTTTTTGTACTGCTCAGTAAATTTTGCTGCCATGGGTGAGTCAACAATGATATCGATATTATTCCACATGTCAGATTGCTTGTGCTGGTTACCCTTATTTTTTGTGTTCTTGTTTTGATGAATGATTTTTTCAAGTTCATACAATAACTCTTGCGTTCTGCCAATACTAAAAGCAGGAATGAGCACTACGCCATTATCACTTACTGCGCTTTCAATAATTTTTTTTAATTGCTTGGTACGATCTTTACGGTGTTGATGGTTTTTATCACCATAGGTTGATTCTATGACTAAAGTGTCAGCGCGATAAGGGCTTTTAGGTGCGGGTAAAAGAGGTGCATAGGGTGCACCGAGATCACCAGAAAATACAATTCGATGTTTGCTATTTTTATCTGCTGGGAGAGTATCGTTCAATTCAACTAATTCGGCTAGTTCTACTTCAACATAAGCTGAACCAAGAATATGCCCTGCCATTTGAAATTTAATTTTAGCTGTAACTTGGTTTTCCCCTTCGACAAGCTCAGGGCGAACGGGAAGAGCAGAGTTATTTAATAGAATTACTTGCCATTGTTTATATGGTAACGGCACTAATTGTCTTTTTAATAACTTTATACAAGCTGCAATAATGGATTTATTACGTGTTACACCCACTTTTAAAGCATCTTCAATAACTAAAGGCAATAATGCTGCGGTAGCTTCAGTAGCATAAATTGCACCGCGAAAACCTGCTGCAAGTAAATAAGGTATTCTGCCAACATGATCAATATGGCAGTGAGTAATGATTAAGGCTTGTACTGTGCTAATGTCAAATTCTATTGCAAGGTGTTCTTCTAAATTTTCAGGGCCATTTTTATTTTCTTGCTCTGTCCCCTGAAAAAGACCGCAATCAATTAAAATGGAGTTGTTTGCATCTATATGAAGTTGGTGACATGAGCCTGTAACGCCATTTACAGCGCCATGATGTTGAATATGCATAAACAATCCTTTGTTTGAAATGTGTAATGAGTTAACCCTTCGACTGCTTCGCGCTCAGGGCGAACGGAATAGCTCAGGATGAACGGAATAGCTCAGGATGAACGGGATCTAGCCGCTTGCCCTGAGCTTGTAGAAGGGAGCTAATTCACTTTACTTCGTTATCAGACTCTTTATTAGCAAAGTAACGTACTAACACTATTATTACAGATAACAAGCCACCTAAAATAGTGCCTAAGACTACAATTAAAGCACGTTTAGGTTTTGCTTTTTCTTCTGGCACTTGTGCAGGGTCTATTGTTTTCAAAACATATTCAGCCTTAACTTTCGTTAGCATCATGTTTTTTGTTTGCTCTTCAATGAGCTGATAAAACACAGTCTCCATAGAGGCTACTTGAATACTTTCTAATTGCTCTGTTAAGTAATTAATCGAACCTTGCGCTTCTTTTTGATCTTGATCACGCATAAATTCGTTAACATCAGCAATCAACCAGCTTAACCATTGTTGCGCCATTGAAGGTGAATAATATTCAAGCTCTATAGTAACCATAGCAGTCTCTTTATCTTGTGATACGTTCAGCAATTTAGAAAATTCTACAAATGCTTCCCACAAGGATGGCTCTGGCTTTTTAGGTGCTTTTGCTTCTCGAATCCATTTATTATTAGCTTTATCATACAACTCAACATCTAAAATCAAAGTATCGGTTGCCATATCCCAGTTTTCACCTGCCATAATAGGAACTAACAGATTATGTTTAGCGATAAACCTCTCAATAAAAGAACGTGACTTTAGTATTTCTAATGCTAAAGCGGTTTTATCGCTTTTTCCGCCACCTAAATTTAATCCCGCCATGCTTGCTAAACCACCGAACTGACCCGCTAATGCAGATAAACCACCCGAGCCTCCTTCGTCTGATGCTGGAGCCATTATTGCCGAAGCTTTATAAATATCAGGTTGAGAAAGGGCAAAATAAATAGATGCGACAGCAAAAACAACACTGAAAAGGATAATAGTTAATTTTCCAGCCCAAACAGCTTGCCATAGCTCGCCTAAATTAATTTCATCATCTTGTGATTGATTTTGTTGCATTTGTGCAAATAGCATTTGCTGCTGTATCGCTGCATTGCTGGTAAAGGAAGCATCCGCAGTGTTTACACTATCTGGAGAAACCTGACCCTTTTCATCAGGTTCATTAGCTTGATTGTTTTTCGCGCTGTTATCTAGGTTATTTGACACTTAATTTATACACCAATCAAAATCTTACATGACACATTAAGCTAAGTTTTAGCTCAATGTAAGTTGCGCTATTATAGGAGAGATATCTTTATTATGTAAAGAACTCTTCGACTGCTTCACGCTCAGGGTGAGCGGGGATATCCGTTTGTTCTGATAAAAAAGAAGCAAAGCTAAAAAACTAGTAAATAATACCAAACTATTCGGCTCATTTACTGGAGTTACACCCAAGTTACTGCTAACAAATTGTTGTCCTATATTAATACGGTTGAAAGTATTTGTTTGTGGCATAGCCCAAGTAAAATCACTGTATTGTTTACCCTGTCCTGTCAGTTGAAGAGAAAAACCTAATGGTGTATCTGAAGGTTCAAAGCTCCCTATATCAATACTAGTTAACCCTGCTGCTATACCCTTGGTTGCAGTAAAAGTTCCTTCATAAGATAAAAATTGAATGATACTTTCACCGTCAAATAATACAATTCCATCGGGTGAACCATTTTGTAGACCTAAGGTTTTTATGGTGAGAAAACCAAAATTAGTTTCAGTGTCAATAAAAGACCATTTATTAAGATCGAATGAGTTGTACTTCTCACCATTATAGCCATTATATAGATGTAACGACCAGCCAGTTAAATCTATACTCCCTTCACCTGCAATTTCAATTTGTTCATTAATATCACCTCCATCATTGTCGTAATGGACTTCATTGATAAAGACATTAGGGATTGGACTAGCTTCGACCAAAATAGGGGCAAAAATGTTAACAAAAATACCAAGAATAATAATGAACACAATAGTGTGATACAGGCGAGAAAGCCATTTGAATAGCATAATAAATTCCTTTTATTAATTAAAGATGACAATAAGTCATTAACGTTCACGTTCAATGTGATTACGCTTGCTTTAATAAGACTAGCAAAGAATTTTTAAAGTGCTAACTTTTTTAACTTTTTAATTCCTTTGACTGTTTCCGATTATTCTGAGTTTTTCGCCCTTTGACTGCTTCGCGCTCAGGATGATCGGAAAATACCCGCTTGCCCTGAGCTTGTCGAAGGGTCGGAAGGGTCGAATGAAGCTATTTAGATAAAAAGTTTATATACCAAGGCATTGCTTTATCAATACCTTGTTGAATTTTAAACTCTGGTTGAAAGCCAATCATTGATTTTACTTTTGAAATATCAGCTTGTGAATGAAGTACATCGCCTGCTCTAAAATCACGATATAAAGGTGCATTTTGATAATCAACATCATTATCTTTTAAAGCACTTTTTAAACTTTCAAACAAAGTATTTAATGAAGTTCTGTCACCTAAAGCGACATTATAAACTTGGTTTTTCCCGCTATCTGGCGCTGTTGCGGCTAAAATATTTGCTTGAACTGCATTTTCTACAAAACAAAAGTCTCTGCTAGTTTCGCCATCACCATTAACAATGACATCTTGGTTTTCAATCATCGCCGCAGTCCATTTTGGTATAACCGCAGCATAAGCACCATCAGGGTCTTGTCGTTTACCAAAGACATTAAAGTAACGTAACCCTGTCGAGTTTAAACCGTATGTTTTATTAAATACATCGGCATATAGCTCATTCACATATTTAGTCACAGCATAAGGAGATAATGGCTTACCAATAGTTTCTTCTACTTTAGGTAATGCGGGATGATCACCATATGTAGAGCTAGAAGCAGCATAAACAAAACTAGAAACCTCTGCTTCTTTTGCTGCAACCAACATAGTCAAAAACCCTGTAATGTTAGCTGAGTTAGTTAAAAGAGGATCAGCGATAGAACGAGGTACAGAGCCTAATGCTGCTTGATGTAGAATATAATCAACGCTATTGTCAATTGTACCTACCGCTTTAGTGCAATCATCAATGTTGCGGATGTCACCTTCGATAAAGGTAAAGTTTTGCCATTGGTCAGGTGATACTTGTTCTTTAACTTCATCTAAATTATGTTGATGCCCAGTAGCAAAATTGTCTAAACCTACCACTTTTTGATTTAACAATAATAGTGTCTCTAATAAGTTAGAGCCAATAAAACCAGCACACCCCGTTACTAACCAAGCTTTAGGTGCGGACTTTAATTGTGTTTTTACCTCTTGATAACGTGTCACTGTTTATTCCTTGGGTTCTAGGTTCTAGGTTCTAGGTTCTAGGTTCTAGGTTCATCAATGTTATATTTTTTTGTTGGTTCTTTTACATAACCTTTTCTTATTTTTATCAAGCTAGCGAGCATTGCTGCTACTTCTTTTGCTTCTTTAATCAATTTAAGTGCAATATTTTTATCAAGGTAATTAATTTCAATTCCAATATAAATTTGAGTCACTAACTCACCGGCTGATCCCTTAGCATAATATAAAAAACGAGCTTCATCTTTATTGCTTTCCCGCTCTAGTCCTTCTGCTATATTTGAAGGTATTGACAGGGCTGATCGTGTAATTTGGTCTTTAAAGCCATAATCTTTGCAGCTAGCTAATAACTTATATATTTCACAAGCCAATCTTGAGGACCGTTTCCAAACATCCAATTGTTCGAATTTCATCATTTCCCTTTGATTAATTATAGAGCCTAGTCTCTTTCTATAAACGGATATCAGCTAACTGAGGATCTAGCATATATTTCAAGTCATAAATCACATGCTCTTTTTGCATTAGCCCTTTAATATCATCATTTGATAACACTTTAAATTCATTGTGTGCAACTGCAAAAATTACGGCATCATAATGAGCACTTTTAGGCTTATCAATCAATTCTACACCATATTCATGTTTTGCCTCTTCAGGATTGACCCAAGGATCATAAACATCAACATTGGTATCATACTCTGCAAGCTCAGCTAAAATATCAACAATTTTAGTATTGCGAACATCAGGACAGTTCTCTTTAAACGTTAATCCCATCACTAACACGTTAGCACCGTTAACGGCTATGTTGCGCTTAATCATCGTTTTGACTAATTGCGAAACAACGTAAGCCCCCATGCCATCATTAATACGACGGCCTGCTAGAATAACCTCAGGGTTATAACCAATTGATTGGGCTTTGTGAGTTAAATAGTAAGGATCAACACCAATACAGTGACCTCCAACTAACCCTGGACGAAAGGGTAGAAAATTCCACTTTGTTCCTGCTGCCTTTAACACTTCTTCGGTATCAATATTAAGCTTATTAAAAATTACAGCTAATTCATTTATCAATGCGATATTTAAATCACGTTGAGTATTTTCAATTACTTTTGCAGCTTCGGCTACTTGGATACTTGAAGCTTTATAAGTTCCTGCCGTGATAATTGAGCTATACAGGCTATCGACAAAGTCAGCTATTTCAGTTGTTGAGCCTGAAGTCACTTTTAAGATATTTGTTACTCTGTGTTCTTTGTCACCTGGGTTTATTCGCTCTGGAGAGTAGCCAGCAAAAAAATCTTTATTAAACACTAAATCTGAATTTATCTCTATCTGAGGGATACAAACATCTTCAGTAGCTCCTGGGTAAACTGTTGATTCATATATAACAATATCGCCCTTGTTGATAACTTTAGCCAACATCTCACTTGCTTTAACCAGTGGTGTTAAATCAGGCTGCTTGTGCTCATCAATAGGCGTTGGTACCGTTACAATATAAACATTACTACTTTTTAATGCCTCAACATCACAAGAATAAGAGATAAAGGCAGAATCGGCTAGCTCCTCTTTAGAGACTTCTAAGGTGAAATCGTGCCCTTGTTTTAACTCATCTACACGCTTGGCGTTAATATCAAAACCTAATGTTGGATATTTTTTACCAAACTCTACAGCCAAAGGTAAACCGACATAACCCAAACCAATAATTGCGACTTTTACTTCACTTAATGTGTGTGACATTTACTCTTCCATTTTAAATTTTTTATAACTCTAGTTGTCTGTACGTTACGTTTAAAAATATAAATTCGTTATAGACAAACAAGGATAAAACTATTTATTAAATTCCACTAATAGCGGCAATAGCTACGGCAGTGTTATACATAATCGTGGTCGCGCTTGTCCACAAGCTAATATTATCCATATATTCTGTATCAAGCGGCACTACAACCGTATCGCCTGGTTTTACAGCATTATTTGCTTCACTAGAAAACCAGTTTCCGCTTTGCATTAATTTAATACTTCCGTTTGCAGATATTATATAAATTCTCTCTTCATCGGCGCGTTTTTTGCTGCCACCACTTTGTGCTAAGTAGTCCTCAGCATTTAAACTGGCATCATATATATGTGAAGATGCTACTTGCACTTGACCAATAACATTAACTGAATTTTTCTTCGTTGGTATATATAGTACATCGCCGTTTTCTAGTAGTACGTCATAGCTATTTTCTTTAACAACTCTTGGTAAATCCAACACTAATCGACCTACAGGTTGCAATTTAGTTAGATCTTGCAGCATTTTTTGAACTTCTGAATATGACTGTGAAAAGTTTTTATCTGATAACGATTTTGAAGCCATTTCAACACGTAAATCACCCGATAACTTAATCAAATTTTGTTGCTCTAACTCTTTAAGTTTAACACGAGTAAAAACAGACCCCTCTTGATGAGCATAGCGAGTAAAACCTCCGGCTTTTTCTATTAAATCAGATAAATTTTCACCTCTACGGATAGTATACTTTCCTGGAAAAACAAACTCTCCACGAAGCTCAACTACATGGTTTTCACTCCAAGCAGGTATTTTATGAATATTTAATCGATCTCTACTCTGTAATAATAAATTAGCACTTTCATCTCCATTTAAAGCTGCGGCTAAATCAACAGAGACTGAATTTTTAGTAACTCTATTACTATTTAATTGACTTCGGGTGATTTCTGCTCGAGCCAAATAAGCTGCTTCGCCCAAGCCGCCTGCTGCTGAAATCAAATCATCAACTTTTCCATTTTTAGCTAAAGGGTATATTCCTGGAAATTTCACTGCGCCATCAACTTCGACTAATTGAATCGGTTGACCTACGGCTCCTTGACGTTTTAGTTTCTGAATAATAGGGAACAATAGCCGTTGACGAGAAAAAAGCTCTAACTCTTTTACATCAACAACTTCTTCAACTTTACCGCCAGACATTTGCTCGATTGACTGATTAATTAACTCTGCATGGTTATTATCTGCTTCATCTAGTTCTGATAACTTTTCTTGATCGCCATATTCTAACCAAAACTGCTTGGTCTTGAATTTTTTCTTCGCAAGCTTTTGTTCTTTTATAAATAGTTCTTCCTGTGTAAAAGCTAACGAATCAAGTTCTAAACTATTTTCACTTAACTTCTCTACTTGTGAAAAAATTAAAATTTTATCATTTGCTTGTAAACTTATATTATCGATAGACTCTGGTGAGGTAATCGCTTTAGCTAAAGAAAACTGAATAACGTCAATATTACGCGCAATATCAATTTCACGAATGACTAGGCTATAATTTAAATCGGCGTTAGCTAACAGATGAGAGTTAACTCTTGGCAGTAAATCAGTAATTTTTTGTTCTTGTTGCCATTGATATTTTCCCGGACGAGTTATTGCACCAATAATTGTCACTGATTCTGAAAATATATCCGCCGCTTTCATTACACGAATTGCATCGCCGGCATGAGCTTTTTCAGACATTTGTTTTAGGCTAGTAAAATCTATATTAACCACACTACGTAAATTATTTTGATTGTAACGTTCAACAATCGTTGACTTGGCGTAGGCGCTCGGTAATAAACCGCCTGCCATTGTTGCTACTTCAGAAAAATCATCACCTTCTATTAACTCATAAATAGCTGGGCGGCGTACTTCACCATCAATAGATACCGTGTTACCAACAGAATTAATAAATACGACATCCCCTGATTGCAGCAATACATCGCCACTAGAATCACCATGAATAAGTAAGTCATACAAATCTAACGTTTTTATTGTATTTCCTGCACGTTTTAATTCTATTTTACGTAAACTACCAATATCACTAAGACCGCCGGCTGCAAAAATGGCGTGAGTAATACTTGAAAGTGAGCTTAAAGTATACTGCCCTGGTTTATAGGCATCACCCAAAACAAATACTCGCATTGAACGTAGTGATGCCATTCCAATAACAACATCAACACCAACAACTCTTTCTTTTATTTTTGCAGTCAATAAATGCTTCATTTCACGATATGACAAGCCAGAAACGGTGAATGGCCCGTGCTGTGGAAAAACGATTTGCCCTTCCCTGTTAACTTCCAACTCTAATTCATTTATTTCTTTACCAAAGACCTGAATTGAAATTCGATCCCCTGGCGCTACCATGTAATCAGAGGGGATAGCTATATCCATTGTGGGAGCAAAGGTTTGAGGTGAATTGGCAAAAATATCATAACCAAAAGGTTCTAACTCTTTTACTTCTTCAAAGTCCTCTTCCTCTTTTTGAATGATTTCTTGAATAGGGTTTCCTTGGCTATCAAACTTGGTCCCTCTCGGGTAGTTGATTGCACCTGTTTCAAACTGCTCTGAACCTTTATTACTTGATCCCTGACCTTTAAGGGCATCAAGCGCATTAATATCAATCCCCATACTTTTTGCCAGTGCTTGCTGCTGAGATGGAGGGAGTTTTTTGAATTGCTCAATTTGGGCTTGACTGACTTGAGCAGCAAAACTTGGTGTGATGAAAGCGACTATAACTAATGTAAATAAGATGAATAATGCAAAAGTGATTTTTTTTGTAAAGGTTATCATTGGCGCAAAGAAGTTCCTGTCATGCGTTTACAAGCTATAAAATAACAACGCAAAAGTTTAACAGTATATCTATACTCAAACAACTTCAATTATAGCCAAATAACTTCAAAATTATACACTTCCAACTGCGCTATCTCCTGATTCAAGCAAACGCAAACTCAGTCATTATTCAAAAGGTTTTGTTGTATAACAGGAAAGATTTCGCTACATAAATCAAACCAACCTATGTTTTGTTAGTTATTCAAACTTGCCTTTAAACTCAAGCACAGGTATAAAAGCACATTGTATACATTTTTTCTGCTCATACTTAAACTTATATAAGTAACGCAAGTGTGCATTAACGCAATTATCTCTACTTATACCAAACGGAATAATTAATTGTACAACTTAGAGCTTCAGTAGCAAGCTTAGAACAAACAAAATGTGTTAAACATAGTTATTCTATAATTAATTCATTTTGTGACGTTATCAGTTTGCTACTGAGCTCCCTAAGGGCTAGTTTAAAAGGCTTATATGCTGCGTTATTGATTTTGACAAGGGAATAACCATTCTCTTCAATCAATGCCTTGCTTCTAAACCTTTTAATTCTCGCTAAGTGATCAATAAATTAGTCTGATTGGTATTATTATAATAATCAAAATTAGGACAATTTTATGACTCAACCTAATGCAGGTACTCTTTTTGGTCACCCTAAAGGACTCTTCCTCTTATTCGGCACTGAAATGTGGGAACGTTTCGGTTATTACGGCATGCGTGCTC
>Ga0105348_1000423_pt1 | contig 31586 bp, 31 predicted proteins | sample EN8Hudsemesocosm_2_FD_83504 | JGI IMG/M metagenome (GOLD analysis project Ga0105348, IMG submission 83504) | Methane-oxidizing microbial communities from mesocosms in the Hudson Canyon - EN8C Hudson Canyon | ecosystem: Environmental > Aquatic > Marine > Cold seeps | place: Hudson Canyon... | reverse complement strand
GTTAGCAAGTTAAATTACCTTAAACTAGCTTAAACCAAAGAAAGAAGTAACTTCTATGAAAACCCGCGATAAGATAATTCAGGCGAGCATTGCATTATTTAATGAGCAAGGAGAGCGAAATGTAACAACGAACCATATCGCTGCGCATTTAGGTATTAGTCCCGGTAATTTGTATTATCATTTTCGTAATAAAGAAGACATTATCCTGTCTATTTACGAAGAATATGCGAGTAGTTTGCTTCTTGATACTTTTCCTCAAGTTAGCAGTGAAGTTAAACCACTTGATGCTATCATTCTTTATATGGATGCGGTATTCCAGATGATGATGAAGTTCAGGTTTTTCTATAGTAATTTACCCGTTCTGTTGGATAAAAATCCTAGTTTGCGAGAGAAATATGTAGAAGTGCAACACTCAATTGCAGAGCGTGTTAGTCAATTATTAATTTCTTTAAGAAGTGCAGAGATCATTGATTTTAATGATGAAGAGTTAGCTGATATTGTTAGTATTTTACGTATTATTAATACTTTCTGGTTGAGTTTTTATCAAACACAAAACATTGTTCATGAAATTAATGATTCAGTATTCTATCAAGGTGTATTGAAAATATTGGTTATTTTACGCCCTTATACTACCGACGAAGCAATGCCTGAATTTATAAAGGCAAGAAATATGTACCAACGACGCTATCAGGATGCTTTGGATGCAGCGTAAAGCCAATATCTTGTAAGTTACTAACTTAGATAGCCCTCAAGTAACAACTGCCAATTTTCCATTTGCCAATGAAAAGTAGGGAGTTGTTTTAATTCTTTTAAAAATGACCGTTGTAATCTTTCCATATTGCCTTGCTGCCAACTGGTTTGGTTTGATGTTCTAACTTCACCGCGGTCAAAGTCAATTAAGAAAATATCTTTTTTCTCATCAATTAAAATATTGTGGGCATTGAGATCATGATGATAAATATCATGAGCGTGAAAGCGTTTGATTGTTGCCCCAATTTTTTTCCATAAAGTAGGTGTTATAACCTGTTTTGATAGTATTGCTACTAAATCTTGCGCATTCTCAATACGACTACTGAGCAAATCGGCACGATAAAATAAACCGTGGCGAGTCACCCGATAAGCGATAGGTTTGGGTGCAGGTAACGCTAACGTTTGCATGTGAGCCAATAAATCGAACTCTTGTTCGGCTCGGGTATTTTTTTGTGAAGTGAACAAGTAGCTGTCGTTAATTATCTTGCCAATTAGCCCACCACGATAATAATGACGAAGAACCCAGTGCTTTTGTTGCTCACTGTTTTTATCATTATGTTGAACAAACCAAGTTGTTCCTCTACCTTGAGCTGAACCAGTAATGGCATTTTTTTCTTGCCAGTATTGTGCGGAAAGCATTTCAGGTACAAATTCACTTACTTCATGGTTATCGTAACAGCAATAAATATTATTTTGTTGAAGTACTTTCCCTTTAGGGTATGGATAGTTGGTGGCTTGAATCAAGGTTAAAGCTCTAAAAATTGTATTTCATGCTTGCTATTGTGATTGTTTCTAAGAATTAGGTCAAATACGGTAAGGTTTATTGATTGAAATAAATCACTTCTATATAGAAAGGTTATTTATAGAGGACTTTTGCTGTCAATTTCATGTTTATCATTGTCTATTTTATAATACATTGATAATAAGCGTTTTTAATGGTTGTCCTATGCCTATTAATTATGATTAACTTATCAATATGCCTACTTTTGTATGTACTTTGTACTGGTTATAGAAGTAAATCAGCTGAACTGGTTGAACTGTGTCAACTTTATTTACAGCTGTACTTTATCTGCTTTAAATTATCGATGTAACTATCTGTTTAAGAAGTGTGTTTTTGGATTGGTCTGCATTTTGCTTGTGTACCCTGATTTTTATATTTTATATTTTATATTTTTAAAGGGTTGATATGAGTTTTTTGAATAAAATAATTTTATGTGTGGTGACTTCATTGATGCTTGCAGCATCTGCGCAAGCGACGATAATCACATTAGATGGAACCACAGAAGTTGGTTCATTAGAATTGAGTGAATCTTTTCTTGATTTTTATGATCATAATAACGGTAAAGCGTGGTCTTCGGATACAGGATATGAAGAGTCAGATTTGGTGGTAATGTTTCTAGCCAGTTATAACGATCAGTTAGCTTTATTCACTCTTGTGGATGCTTTTAATAATAGTAATGACACAGCAGGGTTAATGGACGTTGATTTTTCTTCAATGACTGATATCGGTAGCATTTTATTTGTTGATGATAGCAGTGATGCTAGTAGTGATAATGGCAATAGTTGGTCTGTAAATTGGACGTGGGCTGAAGGTAAAGGTGATGGTATGATCTTCTTGTTTGATGATGCTGATAACTTTGACCTAGATATTGTTTTTTCAAACTTTACGGGTATTAATGGCGGTAAATTTTTGTCTTTTGATACACAAGGCAATTCAGAAGAAATTCTTTTTGCTCCGCAATTGAATTTAACAGCAGTGCCAGAGCCTAGTACTCTTGCTATATTTGCTTTGGGCTTAATTGCTCTTGCATCAAAGCGTCGTATGCAAAAATAACTGTTTGATAATAGATAATTATCTTAAGATGCTTATTGGTTACCCCAGTAAGCATTTTTTGTTTTAAGGTCTTAAAATTTGCGCCACTTCAGCCAAGGTACGGTTACTTGCCCCTTGGTTATTTAATACGACTTGATGAGCTTTAGCGCCCAACAAGTTTGCCGCTTCTTTATCTTCTAATAAGTTAATAACGGCTTGAGCTAATGCATGAGCATTATCATTTTCTTGTGAAGATGCTAATTGCACAATGCCATTATTTTGTTGCAGTTGCGTTAAAACCTCCACAAAATTGCTCATATCGCTGCCAACAATAATAGGCTTTTTGAACAACGCTGGCTCTAATGGGTTGTGTCCCCCAATATGGCTAAAACTTCCACCCATGGTAACAATATCTGCTAACGCGTAAGCCGCCATTAATTCACCTAAGGTATCGAGCAACCATATATCTTGCTCGGTCACTCGTGCATTTTCGCTGCGTTTGGCAAGTGAATGCCCATGAGCAACACAGAGCTTAGCTACAGGTTTAAAACGTTCAGGGTGTCTTGGTACTATAATTAATAACAGCTCAGGGAATAGTTCTTTGATTATTTTAAAAGCCATCAACGCTATTTCTTCATCACCTTGGTGCGTACTTGCTACTAACCAACGTTGCCTATGTGAAGGTAATAGTTCTGCTAATTTTGCTTGTTTTTCATTAGTGCTAGCGTTAATACTAATGTCAAATTTAAGGTTCCCTGACATTGTGCATCGTTCAGGGCTGGCACCTAATTGACGAAAGTTGTTTAAATTATCCTGACTTTGGCACAATATTTTATCAAAATGATTCAAGGTCGGTTCTATCAAAGCACTAACTTTTTTATAGTTCTTCATCGAATTGGCTGATAAACGTCCGTTGATAAGTAATAACTTTATTTTTTTACCTGCACACTGACTGATTAAATTTGGCCATAACTCTGTTTCCATAAAAATCATTAATTTTGGCTGCAAGCGAGCTAAAAATAGCTGTGTAAAAGGAAAAACATCTAAAGGTAAAAATCCATGCTGCACACGTGTACCAAATTGTTTGCTAACTTGCGCTGATCCTGTGGGAGTGAAAGTGGTGACTGTTATTGGCAAGTGAGGGTATTGAAGTAGTAGCTTTTCTACAAAAGGGGTTAAGGCAATTACCTCGCCAACACTCGCAGCATGAACAACAATGCCACCTTTAAGATTAGTTTTAGAAGAGGGGTTAGGAAAAAAACCCAATCGTTCACTTAAGCGCTGACGGTACGATGAGTTACTGATTGATCGAAATAACAGAGCCAGCAATAAAATTGGGAGTAGCAGCAATAAAGCTATTCGGTATATTAGTAGCGCAAACATAAGTTGTTTTTAGTGAGTGTTCTATAGTGAGTTTATGATAGATTATACCTAAGTTTGCTTAAATACCTATTAATATGAATACACAAAACCAACAACAATCAAAAACCTTCTATGCATCGTTAATTACTTTACTGGTTGTTATGCTGGTTTCTGTTAATACTTATGCTCTGGAAAGAGAGAGTTTATCTAAAAATATTGATAAAGATGCTTCTCAACAAGTGAAAATAAAGGCTAGGGCAGACGATGATTTTTTACTTTTTGCAGATTATTATTTAGGCGGAAAACGCTCTGGAGGGGTTATTGTCTTGCATGACTGCAATAATGACCGTCGCTCTTATCGTGAACTCGCGAAAAGCTTAGCTCAAGAGGGCTTGCATACCTTGTTGGTAGATCTTCGAGGTTACGGGGATAGTGTTTCTCAAGCATACTCACAAGAAGGGGTTAAACTAAAGGCTACAGATATTGTTACTTATCAAAGTGAAATGGAATCAATAACCGCATACTGGCCTGATGATTTATTGTCAATGCATCAATTTCTCTCTAAAAAAACAGATAAAAACAAAGGTATTGCTATTGTCGCAAGTGGTTGCACTACTTCTTCTGCTGTTGCCTTAGCGGAAAAAATTAATCTTAACTCTATGGTGATGATTACGCCCAAAATGACCTTTAGTGATAAAGAGCGTTATAAGAATCTTGTCGACATTCCAAGTTATTTTGTTACTTCATCACATCATCAAGATAGCTATGAAACAGCGCAAGAGTTATTTACTTGGAATGGTGCCAAGCGCTCCAAAATACAAGTTTTTAAAGGTACTGCTTATAATTATCAATTAATCTCTCGTAAAAAACACCTAGTAAATGATGTAGCTCTGTGGGTTAAATCAAATCTTAGATAATGAATTAAAACCATGAATCTTATACCAATTTGACTAAATTTCTTCCCAACTCAGAGCTATGCTCTATGTTCAATAACAAGGCAAATTTGTTTCGTTCTAGTCATTCTAAATCAAATAAATTTAACGGTGTTAGTGGGTATTGAGCAAGCTCCCAAGGGCGAGTTTAAAAGGCTTACATGCGGCGTTATTGATTTTGACAAGGGGATAACCATTCTCTTCAATCAATGCCTTGCTTCTAAGCCTTTTAATTCTCGCTGAGTGGGAAAGAACTTAATCAACTTGGTATTATGTATAGTAAGAATAATTTTACATATACTCACTTTTAAGCGAAATAGTGTTCGGGAATTGGCTGTGAATTTTAAAGTAAAAGCGTACAATAACCGCATTATTATCTATTAATCTATTAGTGTTGAGGCCATCGCATGTCAAAAAATAATTCAGCAAACTTTTGCAACCATATTCAAGCACAAATTGCTCAAGTTAAAGCCGAAGGTTTGTATAAGTCAGAACGTGTTATTACTACAGCACAACAAGCAAAAATAGCCGTAAATACGGGTGAAGAAGTTGTGAATTTTTGCGCCAATAACTATTTAGGTTTAGCTAATCATCCTGAACTTATTGCTGCTGCTAAAACAGGCTTAGATGAGCATGGTTTCGGAATGGCTTCTGTCCGTTTTATCTGTGGCACTCAAGATATTCATAAAGAATTAGAGCAAGGTATTAGTGAGTTTTTGGGAATGGAAGATACTATTCTGTATTCTTCTTGTTTTGATGCTAATGCCGGTTTGTTTGAAACTTTGCTCGGGCCAGAAGACGCAATTATCAGCGATGCGCTTAACCATGCTTCAATTATTGATGGTGTTCGATTATGTAAAGCCAAACGTTATCGTTATGCCAATAATGACATGGCAGCATTAGAGCAAAGCTTGATTGATGCTGATGCATCAGGAGCACGTTTTAAGCTAATTGCAACCGATGGTGTATTTTCAATGGATGGAGTTATAGCCAACCTTAAGGGTGTTTGTGATTTAGCTGATAAATACAATGCTATGGTTATGGTTGATGACTCGCATGCCGTTGGTTTTGTTGGTGAGCAAGGCCGCGGTAGTCATGAGCATTGTGATGTTATGGGGCGTGTTGATATTATTACGGGTACTTTAGGTAAGGCTATGGGTGGAGCTTCAGGTGGTTTCACTGCCGCGAAAAAAGAAGTTATTGAGTGGTTGCGTCAGCGCTCACGTCCTTATTTATTCTCAAACTCTCTTGCCCCAGCAATTGTTAATGCTTCATTGCAAGTATTGAAATTATTAGCTGAGGGTGGTGAGTTACGCAAAGTATTAAAAGAAAATACTGCTTATTTCCGTAACAATATGGAAGCAGCAGGTTTTATTTGTGCGGGTGCTGACCATGCCATTGTGCCGGTAATGTTAGGCGACGCTAAAATTGCTAGCGATATGGCAAATAAACTTCTTGCTGAAGGTATTTACGTTATTGGTTTTTCTTTCCCAGTAGTACCCAAAGGGCAAGCGCGTATTCGCACGCAAATTTCTGCTGCACATACTAAAGAGCAGTTAGAACAGGCCATTTCAGCTTTTACCAGAATAGGTAAAGAAATGGGTATTATTTAATGAAATCATTAGTAAAATTAAAAGCTGAACCGGGTATTTGGCTGACTCGTACTGAAAAACCCAAGCTTGGTCATAATGATCTGTTAATCAAAATTAAGAAAACTGCTATTTGTGGTACAGACATTCATATTTATAACTGGGATGAATGGTCACAAAATACTATTCCTGTGCCGATGGTAGTGGGTCATGAATATGCAGGTGAAGTGGTTGGTATTGGTCAAGAAGTCAAAGGCTTTACTTTGGGAGATCGCGTTTCCGGTGAAGGTCATATCACCTGTGGCCATTGTCGAAACTGTCGTGGTGGTCGCACACACTTATGTCGCAATTCTGTTGGTGTGGGTGTTAACCGTGCCGGCGCTTTTGCCGAATATCTCGTTATCCCTGCCTATAATGCCTTTAAATTGCCTGATGAGATTTCTGATGATTTGGCTGCTGTTTTCGACCCTTTTGGTAATGCAGTACATACGGCTTTGTCGTTTGATTTGGTGGGTGAAGATGTTTTAATAACAGGTGCTGGCCCTATTGGAATTATGGCGGCGGCGGTAGCAAAACATGTAGGTGCACGCCATGTGGTGATTACTGATATTAATGAATACCGTCTTGATTTAGCAATGAAAATGGGTGCAACTCGTGCTGTTGATGTTTCTAAAGAGAGTTTAACTGATGTTATGAGTGATTTAGGTATGACAGAAGGTTTTGATGTTGGTTTAGAAATGTCAGGTGTGCCTATGGCGTTTACGAGTATGTTAGAGAATATGAACAATGGTGGTAAAATCGCAATGCTAGGTATTCCTGGTAAAGAAATGGCCATTGATTGGAGTCAGATAATTTTTAAAGGTTTAACCATTAAAGGAATTTATGGTCGTGAAATGTTTGAAACCTGGTATAAAATGGCTAGCCTTATTCAATCTGGTTTAGATTTATCGCCTATTATTACCCATCATTACAATATTGATGAATTTCAAAAAGGGTTTGATGTAATGCGCTCAGGACAATCAGGTAAAGTTATTTTAAATTGGGAAAAAGATACTCATGATACTTCAAAAAGTCTGTTTCAGGATGACTGAGCAAATCATGATCAAGGCGCTTATTTTTATTAATGGTTGTTCCCTTAAAAAAAGGAGCAACGACGAGCATGATTTGCTCAGGCATCCCCAAAGGGGGAGTTTAAAAGGCTTATATGCGGCGTTATTTATTTTGACAAGGACGCTACATGGATGTAGCTTCTTAGAGAATGCAGGAGCACATTCTCCTGAACAACCATTCTCTTCAATTAATGCCTTGCCTCTAAGCCTTTTAACTCTCGCTGAAACGAGTATTTCGAGGTAGCATGAGTATAATGTCAGATAACCAAGAAACCTTTAAACATATGCAAGTTAATGATTTGCATGAAATGTTGAGTAATAAAACCCATGTGGTGGTTGATATTCGTGATGCCGCATCTTTTTCTAACGGTCGCATAATTGATGCTATTCATTTAACCAATGAAAGTTTAGCTGACTTTTTACGAGAGGCAGATCCAGACGCGCCTGTGGTGGTTTGTTGCTATCACGGGCATTCTAGCCAGCAGGCGGCACAATACTTGGTTAGCCAAGATTTTACTCAAGTATATTCCCTTGATGGTGGTTTTACTCAGTGGCAATTACAATACCCAGATAAGGTTTCTCGTTAGAAGGGGGATTAAAGGATTAAATAAATGTCTGAATATGAAAATTTGCAACCGTTAGTGCAGCTAGAGCAACATAATATTGCTCTGCTATTTGCAAATTACTTATTAACTTTAGGCATTAAAGCTAAAGTTGTCACTGAGCCAGTAAATAAAGAAATAAGTGATATAAAGCAGGGGCATACTGTTTATTGTCAACAAGATAAAATTGCTCAAGCCAAACTTGAATTCGAAAACTTCATTAAAAAACCATTTGATCAAAAATATCAACAAGCAGCTTGGCAGCACGGTGAAACCGTGATACTCAATAGTAATGAGTTAACCCTGTTAGCCAGCTTCAAGGAAAACTTTTTTGCTCATGCTGGCATAGTCACGTTAATCGTGTTTGCACTTTGTTGGTTGGTGTTTATGGGAAGTAACCTAGGTTGGGCACAGTCGTTATTTAATCTATTACAGTTTTACCCTCAATTATCTGTAGATGCCTTTATAGTCGAGCCTTGGCGAATTATTGGCCCTGCTTTCTTCCATTTTTCTTGGTTACATATTGTTTTTAATACCATGTGGTGGTGGCAATTAGGTGGCAGTATTGAAAACTCTTTAGGTAAAGGGACATTAATTAATCTCTTACTAATCTCCGCTATTGTTTCAAATTTAGGACAGTTTTTTGTTTCAGGGGCAAACTTTGGTGGTTTGTCTGGTGTGGTATACGCATTAATGGGCTTTGTTTGGTGGTATGGCTATTTGGCGCCCGAAAAAGGTTTGTCGTTATCTAAGCCTATTGTTGGCTTTTTATTATTTTGGATTGTTTTAGGTTTTGCGGACTTATTACCGATTAATATGGCAAACACAGCACATCTGCTAGGTTTGATTTCTGGTTGTTTGTTAGCCGTATATAACGTGAAGTCTTCGCGTATCTCGTGATTTTACTCTAGCCACTTTAAAAGAGTAGTTTCGTATCTTGAGGTGGCTTGGGTATATATTAATTATCTAACCATTGAGTAAAGAGCAATTTTTTGATCAAAGGTTGACCTGTTTCTTTAATGAGTAACGCCTTTACTTGTTCCTCACATTTTAGTTGTATTTCAGAGCGACCTTTAATTGATTTAACTTTTTCTTCAGGCTGCTTACCAATAATATCAATAATTGCATCTCGTAATAGTGGTGAATGATGTTCAACTATTTCGATATTCTCACTTGGAACCATCAACTCTACAGTTAAACGCACATAACCCATTTTTTTCTTAGCAGCGACGTAATTAGTGACTATATCGGGCTCGAAACCAAAGTAAGCATAATCTGCCGCTTTAGTGGTTAACGACATTAACAAACAAGATAAAATTAATAAATATTTGAACATAATGTTTACTTCTTGAGGTAGCATGGGCATAAAAGTGAGATACAGTACATATCATAACCTGAAATTAACATTTTTCCTGAAAAAAGTTGACTTTTTTTAGCATTTTACTAGTAGGGTAAAATGAGTTCCCGTAAAAACAATGCTATCATCACCTCGGTTTTAACTTGGCTTTTAGTTTATGAATTTGCAAACATTGTTTCCCGTTACCTTATCAAGTCATTGGCGTGATGCTCAAGGTTGTTTTTTGCCTGAAAATTTAAAGAATTGGCTACTTGATCCCAATTCACTTACCGCACGTTTAAAGTCTCATTGCCAGCATTTTAGAGTTGAGTTGCTGGGCCAAAGAATTGAGACCTGCCAAGCAAGTGAGGCGGTAGCGTTAATTCCCTCTGGAGAGAAAGTATTAGTGCGTGAAGTACTGCTTTTTTGTGATGAAAAGCCACAAGTTTTCGCGCGTAGTTTATTGCCTTTATCCAGTTTAACTGGAGCAGAACAAGCGTTAGCTAATTTAGGTACACAGTCATTAGGACAAGTGCTGTTTAATAACCCGTCTCTTGAGAGGCAAACTATTGAAGTGGCGACGTTTGATACCACTAGCTCTGTTGGACAATTGGTTAAGCAACTGCAACTATCCACGCAAAAACTCCCTGAATTAACTGCCTCTTCAGAAAATCTTTGGGGGCGACGTTCTATCTTTGTTTTAGAAAATAAGCCTTTAATGGTCGCAGAGGTATTTCTACCCGGCGCTTTCGCGTATCAACAAACAGAAAACTCAAGGCATAATAATGCTTAATACTCTAAAGCAAAAATGGCTGGCGATTAAGCTAATTACTCGCATGGATAAGCCAATAGGGACTTATCTATTATTATGGCCAACTTATTGGGCATTATGGATTGCCAGTGATGGTTGGCCTAACTTTCATTTACTAATAGTCTTTAGTTTTGGTGTTTTTGTTATGCGTAGTGCAGGCTGCGTAATAAATGATATAGCAGATATGAAAGTTGATGGAAAGGTTGAACGTACTAAAAACAGGCCATTAATCTCAGGCTTGATGAGTAAAGAAGAAGCAACCAGTCTTTTCGGTGTACTCATTGGTATTGCTTTAGGTCTTGTACTTACGTTAAGTTGGCCCACCATTTATTTGTCGGTTGTTGCCTTATTATTAGCGGCTTCCTATCCCTTTATGAAGCGTTATACTCAGTTGCCACAAGTGGTACTTGGTGCCGCTTTTAGTTGGGGCATGATCATGGCTTTTTCAGAGGCACAAGGAGAAATTCCTTTCGTTGCTTGGTTGTTATTTATAGCTAACGTATTATGGACAGTTGCCTACGATACTATGTATGCCATGGTGGATAGAGATGATGATGTAAAAATAGGGGTGAAATCAACCGCTATTTTATTTGGAGAACATGACAAACGTATTATCGGTTTTATGCAACTATTGGTATTGGGTTCGTTGTTTACTATTGGTGATATATTAGCTTTTGGTTGGCCGTATCAATTAAGTTTAGTGATTTCTGCTGGCTTATTTAGTTATCAGCAAATACTGATTAGCAATCGAGAACGTGAAAAGTGCTTTCAAGCGTTTTTGCATAATCATTGGGTAGGAATGGTCGTTTTTATTGGTATTTTTGTAGAGTATTTATAACTCAATACTAAAGTCGAATTTACTTTTAGAATGTAGATTGTTATTAACTAGAATTAATAATAAAAAGAATGATTACAATTAACTCGGAGAAAGGAATGAAAAAATCAATATGGTTAACACTAGTGCTTATATTATCGCTAGGAATTTCAGGAGTAGTTAACGCGGCCGATGGCAAGAAAGTTCGTTGGAAATTGGCAGAAACATGGGGACCTAACTTTCCTGTTTTCGGTGATGCTACTAAGAATATGGCTAAAATGGTTGAGGAAATGTCAAACGGACGTTTTATCATTAGGATTGATTCCTCCAACAAACATAAGTCACCTCTAGGTATTTTTGATTTTGTCAAAAGTGGACAGTATCAAATGGGGCATTCAGGCTCTTATTATTGGAAAGGCAAAAATTTTAATACCTTGTTTTTCACTACTATACCATTTGGTATGACAGCTCCAGAGCAGTATGCTTGGTTCTATCATGGTGGCGGCATGGAGCTAATGAAGAAGGTTTACGGCCAATATGGAATTTTATCTTTCCCTGGCGGTAATACTGGTAACCAAATGGGTGGTTGGTTTAAGAAAGAAATCAACAGTGTTGATGACTTAAAAGGCCTGAAAATGCGTATTCCAGGTTTTGCGGGCGAAGTATTAGCAAAATTAGGTGCTAAACCAACGAATATTCCTCCAGGAGAACTTTATACAGCATTAGAGCGCAATACTATCGACGCGTTAGAGTGGGTTGGTCCATCGTTAGATTTACGCATGGGTTTTCATAAAATTGCACCTTATTACTATACAGGTTGGCATGAGCCAGCTGCTGAATTGCAGTTTATGGTCAATGAAAAAGCTTACAATAAACTGCCAAAAGACTTGCAGGCAATTCTTAACGTAGCAATGAAAACAGCGGCTTATGACATGTATGTACAGTCTTACCATGAAAGCGCTCAAAACTTAGCAACAATAGTGCAGGATTATCCTAATGTTAAAATGCGCTCTTTTCCTGAGCCAGTAATGAAGGCAATAAAATCAACTAATGCTTCGTTATTGAAAGAATTTGCTGCTAAAGATCCAATGACGGCAGAAATTCTGAAATCGTTAACTGAATACCAAGAGAAAGCTCGTGCATGGACAAACTTATCTGATCGCGCTTATTTAGATACCAGTGATAAAAATTAATTAAACGAGTTTTTATCTAGTAAAAGCGGGTTCTAATACATTAAAGTATGAGAACCTGCTTTTTTTATGTCTTGGTTACGAGCAAAATAATAATAATGAATTATTCTTTAAAAATAATTGGCAAGATCATTGATACTTTAGGTAATCTTTGCAGCCTATTAATGGTGTTAATGATACTAAATGTATTTTATGACGTTATCATGCGCTATTTTTATAACGATGTAAGCATTGGTATGCAAGAGCTGGAATGGCACTTGTTTGCTGCAATGTTTATGTTTGGTATCGCCTATACCTTAAAAGAAGATGCCCATGTGCGTGTCGATATATTTTACGATGCCATGTCGAAACGAAAACAAGCTTTTATAAATATTTTTGGTGCGATTGTTTTTGCCCTGCCGATAACTATTCTGATTTGTTATTACAGCATAGATTACACCATGGAGGCTTATAGTATGGGTGAGGGGAGTGCTGATCCTGGTGGATTACCCCATCGCTGGATTGTACGCTCAGTAATTCCTTTATCCTCAGTATTTCTTATACTCGCTATTATTCATGTCGTGTTAAGCCAAATTCAGGTGTTAACGACTTCTTCTGCTAAAGAAGGGAGTCAATAATGACAGGTTTAATTCTTTTTGCGATAGCCTTAGTTTGCTTGTTTTTAGGGTATTCAGTCGCTTTTACCTTTGCGGGCGTGTCATTAATTGTCGGTGCATTAAAGCTTGGTGTAGATTTATTTGAATTTATGCCTTACCGCATTATGAGCATAATGGAAAACACCATATTAATGGCGGTACCTATGTTTATTTTTATGGGCATAGTGCTGCAAAAAACAGGTTTGGCAGAACGCTTATTAGAATCGGCTGCTAAGCTGTTTGGTGGTATACCTGGTGGTGTTGCTATATCTACCGTTATTGTTGGTGCGCTATTAGCCGCATCAACGGGTGTGGTTGGCGCAAGTGTTGTGGCTATGGGAGTTATTTCTCTGCCAGTAATGTTAAAAAATAATTATCACCAGCCGACTGCAACTGGGGTTATTTGTGCTTCGGGCACGTTAGGGCAAATTATTCCACCCTCAATAATTCTGATCATTCTTGGTGATGTTATGGGCGTTCCTGTTGGTGATTTATTTCGAGCTGCGGTTATTCCGGGTATGTTACTCATCATCGCTTATACCTTATATATTTTGATCTTAGGGAGACTTAAACCAGAATATTGCCCACCGATTACGGTTACTGAAGATAAGCGAGCGCTGTTAGTGCAAGCGTTAAAAGATATTGTGCCTCCCTTAGTACTTATTTTATCTGTTCTTGGTTCAATATTTTCGGGTATTGCAACACCGACGGAATCATCAGCCATTGGTGCTGTAGGCGCGGTTATTTTATCTGTATTCTATGGCACATTTTCTGTTGGTAAAATGCATGAGGTATCGAAAGAAACAGTGAAAGTAACCTCAATGGTTTTTGCTGTTCTTATTGGTGCAACGGCCTTTTCAATGGTGTTTAGCTATTCAGGTAGTGAGTATATCATTGAAGACTTCTTTATGGAGTTGCCGGGTGAAAAGTGGACTTTTATCGTTCTTTCAATGCTGGCTATTCTACTGTTAGGCTTTTTCATCGACTTTATTGAAATTGCTTTTTTAGTGGTTCCTCTTTTAATGCCAGTAGCCATTGCGCTTGATATTAATCTTGTTTGGTTTGCCATTCTTATTTCGATGAATTTGCAAACATCCTTTTTAACACCTCCCTTTGGTTTTAGCTTATTTTACCTAAAAGGAGTAGCACCAAAATCATTAAAAACCACCACCATCTATAAAGGGGTGATTCCTTTTATTTTAATACAAATAGCGGTGTTGTTATTAGTTCTGTTCTTCCCTGAGCAGTTGATATTCTCTTAGGCGGGTAGTTGTAAATCTAGTTGCCATTAATTGTATGCAGGTGAACTTATATCGATGCAACCTTCAACAAAATGGTCGAAACTTTGTCTGAGTATTTGACCATTTGGCCAGTGTAATGCCACTTCGCCGGATAAAGGCAGATACCTAGCGGTATATAATGTGCCCCAGCCCTGCCATTCACTCGATTTTCTCAGTAATGGTGGCTGTAAAAAAACCTCAACTAATGAGTGATTACTTTGCCTAGGGTCAGCGAGTCGTGTTGATAAAAATTGCTCACGTGCATAACTATCGGCAATAGCATCTATATCATCGATGACTGCATCTTGTTGATGGTTAGTGGCAAAGGCTAGAGAGCTAACTTGAACGGGTTCGTCAGGACAAAGAACCACTGTTTTTGCTATGCCATGGCTATCAACTAAGGTGATGTTATAAGCCATATGTACAGGAACATTGTTAAGGACTTCTATCGCTTCACTGGTGTTACGGCAAAACTCTAATATATACCTTAATACCAGAGTGATAGCAAAACCATCACCATGTTTATACCGGCCGCCGTACGCTAAAGACACCGCCAAACCATATTCATTCATACCGTCAATTATGCCCCATAAGCAATCGGTCATGGCTATCACCCGAGTGCCATTCCAGTTGGTATGCAATAATAATCGATCGCACAAGAGGGCTGGGAAATCATAATTTCGTACTAATTCTATAGAGTCAGTAACTTTGCAGGCTTGAGAGCAGCCTGCACGAAAAATTGGAGGCTTATACAAACTTAAAAAAGCACACGTTTGTTCATCACCGTCAAAGGCATGGCATAAGCCATCATAAGTAGTCAATAGCTCAGGCATATATTGCTCTAGCTTTGCTCTGCCTTGTACTGCAGTTATACGCTCAGGTGCTCTACTCATCCAACGATGATAGGCCGGCCAAGTTTGTGCGTATCTTGAAGCCAATTTTTGGCCAAGAAAATGCTCTTGCTGTGATGTAAATTCAAGCAAGGGCAATGGTTTACTCATGATTTTATAAATTGCTTAAGCTGAGTGGCGGTGTCTTTTATCCAACCACTGCTAACATTTTCTGTAGCATTCTTTACTTCTTCAGGTGAATTAATATCCTTACTTTCATGTAGATGTGCTTGATACAGCCCTAGTTCATCATTTTTGTTATCATTCTCAATATTAGCCTCAGACAATTTATCCTCACTTTGGAATGAAATTTCAACCGCCATATCATTATGAGATGAAGCATCCAGTATTGGTTCTTGCTCTACCAAGGGCGTGACGCCAAGTTTTTTCTCTATAGGAGGTATCATCAATAAGCTAGGTTCTATCGCCATTATAGTTTTTTCTAATTTCGATGGTTTTTGCATTGGCCCTAAACTATTCAAATAATCATTTTGATTCAATGTTTTGTTATACACAGTGAAGTTAATCTTACTGTCTCTAAAGCTCTTTAAAGGTTGGCCAAGTCCACGCAGTCCAACCTCACGCTGGCGACGTACTAAATCAAAATCAAGCTCAGTCACTAAGTACTCTTCGCTTTCTCCTGACTGGTGTATTACTCGCCCCGCAGGATCGACTAAACACGATTTCCCCACACCGCCAGCACCTAAGCCGTTAATGTCGATGATATAGCTTTGAAAAAGTGCACCACTGCTACGGGCAAGGTTTAGTTCAACTTCACGATCGTTTGTGCCCGTTAATACTGGGTGTAATATAACTTCAGCACCCATAGACGTTAAGGTTCTAAGCACCTCAGGAAACCACATGTCATAACAAATACACAGACCAAAACGTCCAGCATTGGGCACATCAAAAACTACGAACTCGTCACCTGCTTCAATACCTTCTTCGAAGGGAAGAAAAGGGAATAATTTACGATGTCTGGCAATCACTTCACCTTGTGGGTTGATAACTGGAGCCGTGTTATAAGTTGCATTATTTCGCAGTTCAAAAAATGACCCTGGTATTAACCAAATATTGTATTTTTGAGCCATGGCACAAAATCGTTGCTCAGTAGAACCCGGCATAGTTTCTGCGAAGTTATGTAAAGGACCATGAGCGGCTAGTTCACTAACTAGCACCATTTCTATCCAAGGATATAAGCTCATTAAGACATCTATGCGTTGTTCAATAGCATCAACATTATTGCCATGGTGTATATTCATTTGTATGCCCGCAATACCAAATGGCTTCATAGTTCTATTTGTCCTAATAAGTGCTTATTTAATAAATTTTAGATTAACTTCGTCATAATTTGAACAAAGCAGCCAAATTACTTGCATCAAGCGTTAACGTATTTTCAATACCAATTGGTATAAGACTGAAATTTAACAAACTTTATTAATATGTCAAAACACCAAGCTAGAGTCATTTTTTAGTCATACATAACCTCAAGTTAACTCGTGTATTTAACAAGCAAACCTCCTATTTCAAATACAACCAGTGCTGAAAACATTACTTGTTAATAAAAATGGCTACTGTAGCGTTTTTTTAGGTATGTAATCTTGGTTAAAAAAACTATTTTAATTCATTTCTAAAAAACGAAAATTTTAGCCTGCGACCAAGCCATAACTTAAGTTTATTACATTGCAAACTATGGGAATGGCTCTACTGCTGCGTTTAATTTTAAAAAATGTATATTAATTGTGATAGTAAATATTTATTCGATATTGCTCCTAGGCCAATGATTGGCTGAGAAGTGTAGGCATACAAAATAAGTTGAAAAATTCCATGGTGATATACCGAATTTGGAACAGGCATATTTACTGATCATTAAATAACTAAAAAACAAATAAAAATGCATTACTACATCTGAATAACAACGGAACAATAAGAGATATCGCTATGAAAAAACTTAATGGTTTAACAGAAATATATAAATTTTTTCGCACCTATAAAAAGCCAATTTACTTTGTCTCGGCATCACCATTTAACATCCTTGGTTTAGGGCAATTAGTGCCGACACTGCGCTATATGAACTATTTTGATTGCTTTGACGGTGTTCATCACCGTGTCTTTACGCCAAAAGACAGAGTGGCCCCAGAGTTCACCAGTTTAGAAGATGTGGTGAATTATTTATTAAAGCATCCAGAAACCAATGATTATATGGCTAAACAAGAAGCTGGTGGTCATATGTTGGCGGTCATGTTTGATCAGGAAACTGAACAAGTAGCTAAAAATTTGGGTATTAATATGGCGATGCCGTCGCATAAGCTACGTAACCGCTTAGACTCAAAAATTGTCACAACTCAAATGGCTAATGAAGCGGGTGTTGCCAGTGTACCGAATATGCTAGGCCAAGCCGAGAGCTATGCTGAGTTAATGGCGCTAGCAAAATCTGCGAAGTTGGGGCAAGACTTAGTAGTACAAACGCCTTATGGTGATTCGGGCAAAACGACCTTCTTTATTTCTTCTGAGAAAGATTGGCATCAGTATTCAAAATTAATTGTTGGTCAAGAAATCAAAGTTATGAAACGCATTGACCCACGCTGTGGCACGGTAGAGGCTGTGGCAACCAAGCACGGTACTATCGTTGGCCCAATTTTAAGTGAATTAGTGGGTCACAAAGAGTTAACACCTTTTAAAGGTGGCTGGTGTGGTAATGAAGGTTTTGTCAATATTCTAAATGCAAATGCTCGCACCAAATTAGAAAGAATGGTGAAAAAATTTGGTGAACGTTTGTATAAAGAAGGATACAAAGGCACTTTCTGTATTGATTACCTCATTGATAAAAAAGATGGTCGTATGTATTTGGGAGAGCTTAACCCGCGTATTAGTGGTGCTTCACCCATAACTAATTTGCTGACACAAAAGTATGGCGGTGTGCCGTTGTTGATGTTTCACTTGTTAGAGCATATGGGCATTGATTATGAAATCAATATTCGGGAAATTCAAAAAAGGTGGCGTGATTTTGACACTTGGAGCCATGTTATTTTCAAACATACCGGTGATGATGTAAGGATACTTAATCATGTGCCTCGTTCTGGCATTTGGAAAACTACAGACAATAATGATGTTGAATTGGTTCGCCGTACTGCCGACTGGAGTAATGTTTCAGGCATGAATGAAGCGTTTTTTCTGCGTATTTTAGGTCCAGGGGAATATATTTATAAAGGGGCCGATATGGGGGTTTTATTGGTGCGAGGTCATCTGCAAACTAAAGCTGATAAATTAACACCTAGGGCTAAAAACTGGGTGTCAGCAATGAAATCTCAATTTCAATCCTCTAGCCTCAATACTCTGGCTCATCCGTCGTTAAGTGACGAGGATATTCTCACTAAGATTTTTTAATGGTTTAATTTATTGTAGGAGATACAAGCAATATCTCCTAATAACTGTTTTTTTAAATAAGGAAAACTATGAATTCAACGAAGTATTCATTGGAAAATAAATATTTTGCTGCCTTGGTGTTCATTAGTTCTACTGTTTTATCGTCATTCTCTGCATCCGCAGGAACTCATGTAGATGAAACCTCCGCTATTGTTCGTTATGACACCATCCATCACCCAGTGATTGGCACGGGTGGTATGGTCTCAAGTCAGCGTATGTTTGCCAGCCAAATTGGCGCAGACATTCTTGCCAAAGGTGGTAATGCCATTGATGCTGCCGTTGCTACGGGCATAGCCTTGGCAGTAACTTTGCCGCGAGCAGGTAATCTGGGGGGCGGTGGTTTTATGTTGTTATATCTGGCCAAAGAAAATAAAACGATTGCTATAGATTATAGAGAAATGGCACCGAAAAATGCCCATCGTGATATGTTTTTGGACGAAAATGGCAATGTTGATAATAAAAAGGCGCAGTTTAGTTATTTATCTTCAGGTGTTCCGGGCACCGTAGCGGGTTTATCACACGCTTTAGTAAAATATGGCACCATGAACTGGCAGCAAGTTGTTCAGCCATCAATAGAGCTTGCTGAAAAAGGAATTCTTGTTTCATATGACCTAGCAGAAAATTTAAAAAGTCGACAAGTTTGGCTAATGTCAAACCCAGCAACAAAAAAGGCATTTTATAAAAATAATGCAGTACCTTATGAGCCTGGAGAAACGTTAGTGCAGCCTGATTTAGCTTGGAGTCTAAAGCAGCTTGCGGAGAATGGACCTAGTGCTTTTTATCAAGGAGCAATAGCTAAAAAAATTGCTGCTGAAATGAAAGTAAATGGTGGTTTAATTACCCTTGAAGATTTAGCAAATTATCGTGTTAGCGAGCGTGAAGCTGTTACGACTACTTATCGCGGCTATAAAGTGGCATCAATGCCACCAACTAGCTCTGGCGGGGTACATGTAGCACAGATGCTTAATGTATTAGAGAACTTCCCAATTGCAGACATGGGATATGGTAGTGCTGATTCTATGCATGTATTAAGTGAAGTAATGAAATTAGCGTATGCAGATCGCAGTGAGTATCTTGGTGATCCTGATCATTTTGATGTACCCGTAAATGGACTAACGAGCAAAGATTACGCGAAAGAGCTTGCCAGTAAAATTTCCTTAGTTAAAGCCAAACCCTCTAGTGAAATTAAACCGGGTAATCCAGCGCCATATGAAAGTCCTGATACCACGCATTTTTCTGTTATGGATGCGCAAGGCAATGCCGTAGCTAATACCTATACGCTTAATTTTTCATATGGCTCAGGCATTGTTATACCTGGTACTGGTTTTTTGATGAATAATGAAATGGATGATTTTTCATCTAAACCGGGAGAACCTAACGGCTTTGGTTTAATTGGCGGAGAAGCTAATGCCATCGCTCCGACCAAGCGACCATTAAGCTCAATGACACCGACAATAATATTCAAGAATGATAAACCCTATGTAGTTACCGGCAGCCCAGGGGGGAGCCGTATTATTTCTACAGTTCTGCAAGTACTTGTTAACGTGATGGACCATCAAATGAATATAGCTGCAGCAGTGAATGCTCCACGGTTACACCATCAATGGTTACCTGATCAACTTGAATTAGAACCGGGTTTTAGTCCGGATACTATTAAGTTACTAAAAGCAAAAGGTCAACATGTAAAACTTGGTAAAACCATGGGTAGCGTTCAGTCAATTATGTATAAAAACGGCCTGTTTTATGGTGTTTCAGACCCTAGAAGGCCTGATGCAGGCACAGTTGCTGTGAAATAAATTATCACCGTGATTGATAAACAGGAGTTTGTGTAATGAAACATATCTTGTTGATGTTTTTTCTTGCTTGTTCTTGGGCAACATCTCCCGCTCAGGCATTGACTGAAAAGAAAGCTAGCAAAGCTGTAAAGGAACATGTGCTTCAAATAGGTACTATGCATTCCCCGCCATTTGCTATTAAAAACTCTGATGGCAGTTGGACTGGGATTAGTATTGAGTTATGGAGAGAGATAGCGACAGAACTAAAGTTATCTTACCAACTTGAAGAGCATTCATTACAAGAGTTATTAACGGGTGTTAATAATGGCACGTTAGATGCTGCAGTAGCGGCAATAACCGTCACTGAAGAGCGAGAATCGGTAATGGATTTTACTCATCCGCTTCATACTACAGGTTTTGCCATTGCTATAGCTGCAAACGAAGACAATGATATTTGGCTAACAACCTTTGGGCAGTTATTTTCATGGCAGTTTATAAAGGTGGTTATATATTTGTTTATTTTACTCTTTATCGTTGGTTGGCTCATGTGGATGGTTGAACACAAACATCATGCTAAAGAAGATGATAGTCATACCATACGACATGTTAGTGAAGGTTTTTGGTGGGCTGCGGCAACAATGACAACTGTAGGTTACGGCGATAAAACCCCTTTAACTAAAGTTGGGCGGGCTTTTGGGGTAGTGTGGATGTTTACTGCATTGATTATTGTTGCCAGCTTTATTGCTGCTTTTTCAAGTATTTTAACCGTACAAAATATTAGTGCTAATATTCAAGGGCTGAAAGATTTAAACAAAATGCAAGTGGCAACCGTGCCAAGTTCAACCAGCGAAACTTTTTTGCATAACAACGGAATTTCCACACGAACATTTGCTAGCGTAAAAGATGGATTAAATGCAGTTGCGGAGGGAGAAGTTGATGCAATGGTTTATGATGCTCCTTTGTTGAAATATTTTTCTAAAACTGAATATTACGGGATAGTTGAAGTATCTCCAGTTACTTTTGAACGCCAGGATTATGGCATCGCCTTACCTGAAAACAGCCCATTTAGAGAGCCTATAAATCGCATACTATTGCGCGTAGTAAGGGGAGATAATTGGAAAGGGCAACTTAAACATTATCTTGGGGAGTAGATTATCAACTTACTAAATAGCAGAACAAACACAAATAGGTTAACCCTTTAGCCATCTCATATTACTTTAATGAATTGGGCTTTTCAGGTTCTATTAATTTTTTAGTGTAATGACCTACATTTTTGTAACTTAGAAAAATTATTTTCCAGGCAGCATTATTGCTTTTTCATCAACATAATTGCATTTGCCGTCATGCCTGCAACACCTGTTAAAATGGTTGGTTTTGCGTCAGGAGCAAATTTCTCAGAATGAAGAGAGGGCAATGTCTTATTATTGTCTTTAGCTTCTTTATATATTTCTGGGTTCACTGCACCGAGCCATAATAATGTACTTGGAATTTTTTCTTTAGTACGACCAAAACGAGAAAAATCTTCGCCTGCCATAACAGGATCAACGGATACAACATTTTCATTGCCTAAAACTTGTTCAAGGTTATTAACAACTTGCTGAGTGAATTCAGGTTGATTATAAACAGAAGGTGTATATTCCTCTTTAACAACAACTTCAGGCAGAAGTTCATTTGGCAAGCCAGTCGTTTTTGCTAATCCATGACTTATTTGCTCAATACGTTTTAGCAAAAAATCTCGTGATTGATCTGAGTATGAGCGTACGGTTAATTGCAATTTAACCTCGTTGCCAATTATGTTGTGCTTGGTGCCCCCGTGAATCGAGCCAACAGTTATCACTGCAGATTCAAGAGGTGATATTTCTCGGCTGATAACTGTTTGCAGCTTTAATATTATTTCTGCTGCCAACACAACAGGATCTTTCGTGTTGTGCGGGTAGGCACCATGACCTCCAACACCTTTAATGAGTACATCAACTGAGTCAACATTTGCCATAGCATAGCCTTTTACATAACCCACCTTACCTGCAGCTAAATCAGCGGAAACATGCATGGCAATGTTGTAATCGGGCAAAGGAAACTTTTCAAATAAGCCTTCTGCTAACATCAGTTTAGCACCATAGCCAACTTCTTCACCTGGCTGTGCAATCAACATTAAAGTTCCTTGCCATTGATCTTTATATTTAATCATCTGTTTTGCCGTACCAAGCAATACGGTCATATGCACATCATGACCACATGCATGCATTACAGGAACAGATTTACCTGATTCATTGTTCATAGTGGCGGTACTTGCATAAGCCAGCCCCGTTTTTTCTAATACCGGTAAAGCATCAGTATCAGCTCGAAGCATTACCGTGGGTCCATCACCATTTTTTAAGATTGCGACCAACCCCGTTTTAGCAAGCCCTTCAGTGACATTGTAACCGTACTGTCTTAATTCTTTTGCTAAGAACTTTGCAGTATTAAATTCTAATTTTGATAGCTCTGGTGTTTGATGTAAATGGTGATAAATTTTTTCTAAGCGTGGAATATCACGTTTAACAGATTGTTTAAGTTCATCAGCACAGACACTAAATGACAGCTGTGTAACTAAATAAAGAAGGATGAATAAATATGTTTTCAAAATATGGCTCCTATTTTTTTATTAAATCATCATAGACGCTATTAATCAAAAAAGCCTCAATAATTAATTGAGGCTTTTCATTTATTTCTAATGGCAGTTATTTATCTTTCGGAAGATACTTATACCCCGTAATCATTGATGAAACGAGGGCTGTCTTTTCTCTTCTTTCAGCTATGATGACACCTAAAATATGTAAAGGGATTAGAAAAAGAAGACAGTAAAACGTATAAACATGGGCTGTGATAAATGGCTTTCTAATATCTCTCATTTTTTTATAGGCAACCTCATCAACGTTAACTTTTGAATAGGGCTTAATTACATCAACATTTTGTTTGTCTATTGCAATACTTATGGCAAAGTACTTTCCAAAAGGAGGATAATAAATATCTGTTCCAGCAATAACCAGACCTGAAATTAGTTGAATGAGCATAAGAAATAATAAAGCCAAAACCATCAATTTCCCTGCAGGGTTATGTCCTTTGTACGCAGACTTTTTATGCTGCTTGAATTCAACTAAATCCTGTTTAAAACCTTTATTAAAAGGTAAAACTTGGCTCCATCGTTCATGTGCTTTGCCTATAAATCCAATAACCACTCTAAAAAGTAAGTTGACTGCAAAAACATATCCCACGATTACATGTATTGTTTTTAATAAGACTTTGCCATCAGTGCTAACACCAAACAATTTTCCATTTAAAATGACTAAACCAATACAAATGAGTAATGTGATAGCTATTACATTTATCCAATGAAATAGCCTTATACTACGACTCCATACAAAAACTTGTTCTCGCTTGATATTCATATTAATCTCTCTTTTATCCAGTCTCTAATACTAGAAATACTTTTCTATTATCACAAGTATTACTTTTTTATTATGCTAAGTCATCGGGCATACGGTAGTTTTTGTCTTTTATGCAATCAATTTAGGTTATAGTACATTTGTCCCTTGATTTTATAACTTTTTGATAATTGAGATTTTTATGAGAGACAAATTCATAGCAATAATCTTGCTTGTTATAATGAGTCTAAATTTTTTTGATGTATTAACTGATATATCTTTAGGCGTTCCTAGTTGGCATATTTTTTATGAAAGTCTCATTGCTATTGTGTCGGGAATTGCTGCATTATTTTTGATTAGAGATATACGTGCTAGAACGTATGATATGTCTAAATTGAAACAAGAATTATTAATTTCAGATGATAAGTTTAGAAATATTTCCGATGAAATGAAAAATGCTCGTCACGAATATAGTGCCGTTATTTACAGTCAATTCGAACAATGGCAGCTTACTCCAAGTGAAAAAGAAGTTGCTATGTTGTTATTAAAAGGGCTCAGTTTTAAAGAAATTAGTGGTGTAAGAAATACCAAAGAAAAAACCGTTCGCCAACAGGCTTGTGTTATTTACAATAAAGCCAGCGTTGAAGGGAGGCATGAATTAGCCGCGTGGTTTTTAGAAGACTTTATGTAGGATTAGTCGAGAACTGTGAGTTCAACTGATTTCAAACTCACAGAATATGAAGATTATTTTACTTTCCAATAAATGATATCTTCACTCTATTTGTTGATATCAACTACCACGCGACCACGCACTTTACCTGCGAGTAAATCTGTAGCTGTTTCAACCACGTCACTCAGACTGATGACCTTAGACACATCGTCAAATACTTCAGGGTCTAGAATGATAGCGAGGCGTTTCCAAGCTTCAATTCTATCTTCGAGTGGGCGCATAACGCTATCAATACCTGCCAATGTTACTCCGCGTAAAATAAATGGTGCTACCGAAGCGGGCAAATCCATACCTTGGGCTAAACCGCAAGCAGCAACAACGCCGCCATATTGTATGCCAGCACAAACATTTGCTAGGGTGTGGCTACCTGCAGAATCTATTGCACCTGCCCAGCGTTCTTTTGCTAATGGGCGACCTGGCTCTGACAATGTTGACCTATCTATAATTTCTGATGCGCCTAATTTTTCGAGATATTCTGTTTGATCAACTCTACCTGTCGAAGCTACCACTTTATAGCCTAATTTGGCTAATATTGCGATTGAAAAGCTACCAACACCACCGTTAGCACCTGTCACCAGAATGTCACCTTTATCAGGGGTAATGCCATTTTTTTCAAGTGCAATAACACAAAGCATTGCAGTATAGCCAGCGGTGCCAATAGCCATTGCTTGTTGAGGTGAAAATGCTTTAGGTAGAGGAATTAACCATTCACTTTTCAAGCGCGCTTTTTGAGCTAAGCCACCACAGTGAGTTTCACCTACACCAAAACCATTGAGTAGCACGGCATCACCCGCATTAAATTTATCACTATCACTGTGCTCAACTGTACCAACTAAATCAATGCCTGGAACCATGGGGAATTTTCTTACCACAGGGCCTTTGCCGGTGATCGCTAAAGCATCTTTATAATTAATAGTGCTATGAGAAACGTTAACGGTAACGTCACCTTCAGGTAATAAGCTTTCGTCAACTTCTTTGATAGCTGCTCGGTAACCTTGATCGTCTTTTTCAATTAAAATGCCATTAAACATGTTGTTTTCCTTATTTAGACTGGTCGTCTATAAATAGTAAAAAAATTTTTATCTAGGCAAGGCCGCGATAAAATGATTAAAGTAATTCTCTAACGGTTTGGTGTCTTGAACTAGCTTTGCTCGGCTAACTGCTCCTTCCCAGCCAATCCAAAAATATTCGGCTAACAGTTCACAATTTGCAGTGTTTGATATTTCTCCTTGCTTTTGTGCCGCTTTAAGGCAATTTGCTAAGCGGTGTTGCCAGCAAAGGAATATATCAATCAGTTGCTGCCTAAAACTTTCGGGCAGTAAATCAACCTCCTGCCCAAGGTTGCCTACCAAGCATCCTCGTTTAAATTGATGTCTGATCATGCCAACTTTAGCGCTTTCAACAAAATTACTTATGCGTGTTAAAGGAGAGTATGAGTCATCTAATAAACAAGCGTCTAACTTATTGGCAAAGTAGTTGGCATAATTGTTAATAACAGCCTGGCCAAAAGCTTCTTTGCTAGCAAAGTAATGATAAAAAGAACCTTTAGGTACTTTTACCTTTTTTAAAATCTGATCTATTCCTGATGAAGCAAAGCCACTTTCTGTCAGTTGTTCAAGGCCACTGCGAATTAACTCAGCTTTTGTATCTTGATTTTCACGCGATACTTTTGGCGGTCTACCACGACGTGGTTTTGTTATAGGTAAGTTCATTTTTATATAATAGACCGATCGTCTAGTTAATTGCAAATTATTTTTAAAAGTTATGCAAAGCTAGGAGAATCATATAACCAAAGTGGAACTTAGAAAACTGCTATCAATCCCATTTTAATTGGATTTTTACACTAATTAGCACTACAGCATAGCGCGGTTGCAATAAGTAGCCTTTTCAAAATCACTAATATTAATAGCTATATTTGGGATGTTAGGAAACAAAGCAACAAGTTTACTCACTACTTGCTTTGATAGGTTTGCTTTTTGTTCAGTTGTTCGCCCTTGCATTATATGAGCAAAAACATGGATGAAATTTTCACGTTTGTTACCTACAGAGAATTTTTTAAAAGGATTTATTCTCACTTTAATATCATCTTCGGCGAATAACCCTGTTAGGTTAACTACAAGGTGAATTTGCTCGATAATAAATTCTTCATCATGAGATTCAAGGACACCTTCGGAGCAGTCCATTATAAAATGTGGCATTAATCATTTTCCTAAGTAAGGGCTTAATTGTTACGCCCTAATAATGAGCTAATTATTGTGGACTGTAATTGCTGGACGGAGTGAAATAGCCAACAATTACTTGATCAAGTTTATTTTCTATTCGGGATAGGTTTCAAAAGTGTCTGCTGATTGCCCTTCCTCAAACCAGCAAGGCCTTTCATCCCAGAAGATGTTGGCAGAGGGTCTTATGTCGGGATCACCTGAAATGTAGCCTGCAGGAACAATTAAAAAAGCCCCGTCTCTACTTACATAGGGAACTTGAGAGCCACATTCAGTGCAAAAACAGTTACTGAATCGTATAGCTTCTGGTAAATCAAACCGCTTAATTAAGTCTTTTCCAGATTGCCATTCAATTTTGTCTGGTGTAGTAAACATTAGAGATGCAAAGGCAGAGCCTGTTTTTTTCTGACACCGATCACAATAACATTGATAAAACTTTTTAAAGGGACCTTTGACAGTACTCGAGACCTTACCACATAGGCAACTCCCACTAATTTTCTTTTCTACCATATTATTAATACTCCTGTATTTTGTTCCGTTTGATATATGCCGTTAATTCAATTTGCCAAATAAGCTTATTTTAAAATTGTGATAGGGCATGATAGTAAGTAGCAACGAAAACTACTTAACTATAAAAGGCTTCAACAGTTCCTTTTATAGTCATCAAAAGCGGTTGTCCTCGACGATCCAAGGCCTTAGGAGAAGCGATTTTTACCCAACCTTCACTGATGCAATATTCCTCGACATCGGTGCGCTCTTTGCCGTTTAATCTAATGCCAATGTTGTGTTCGAAAATTTCTTCCACATGATGTGGGCTACGGGGATTACCCGAAAGGCGATCTGGTAAATCTGGTAGCGATTTAGTGTCGTTCATGTTCATGACCTGAAGTAAATAAAAGTACGCTATTGTAGACAATATAGGCCTAGCGCTCAAGAACTGCTGCAGAGTTTAGGAGCGTTGTTTAGTGTCTTATTACTTCAACAACTTAGTTTTCAAAACAGCTAATGTCTTGTTGTGTATACTAGTAACTAGATAAGTCTATTTCTTCTGTTACAAATATATATTTTTATCTCATCTCAAAATAAATTAATCCAGGGGTTTTAATCCAGATGTAAAATTCACGCCATTATCAACATAGTGCTTGGCGGCTGAAAATATTTGCGCTTGGGCAGCTTCACTAATAGGTTTTATTATTTTTACAGGTGAACCTAGTGCAACATGACCGTCAGGAATTTCCATATTTTCAGTTACTAATGCATTAGCACCAATTAAACAATGCTTGCCTATTTTAGCACCACCTAATATCACCGCATTCATGCCAATTAAACTGCCATCACCAATTGTACAGTCATGCAACATTACTTTATGACCTACAGTAACATTATTGCCGATAAACATGGGTTTACCTGAATCGACATGTAATACGCAGCCATCTTGAATATTGGTATTCTCACCAATAATAATTTTATCAAAATCGGCTCTAATAACAGTATTAAACCAAATAGTGACATTCTTTTTTAAGATTACTTTGCCAATTATATCAGCACTGGGTGCAATAAAAGCGGCTTGTTCAACTTGAGGTATGTCATTGTTTAACTGGTAAATCATATTGAATATCCTTTGTTTAAAAACTTATGTTACCTCAAGATGCTGAAACTCACACCTTGAAGTATCATGGGTGTAACAGGTTAATGATTTGGATTATACGGTATTTGGTGTTTTTTATAATAATTTAGCCATCGAATAATGATAACCTAACTCATGAATGATAATTACGGAGCTAAGAATGTCTGAATCTACTTATGAGCCACCAACAATTTGGCAATGGAATAAAGAAAGTGGTGGCAAGTTCGCCAGTATCAATCGTCCTATAGCTGGGGCTACACATCAAGCTAACTTACCTGTTGGGAAACACCCATTACAGTTGTATTCATTGGCGACGCCAAATGGCGTTAAAGTAACCATTTTGTTGGAAGAATTATTAGCTTTGAATATCGAAGAAGCCGAGTACGATGCTTATTTGATTGATATTATGGAAGGGAGCCAGTTTAGCTCAGGGTTTGTTAAAGTGAATCCAAACTCTAAAATTCCTGTGTTATTAGATAATAGCGGTGACAAAGAATTGCCTATATTCGAATCTGGCGCGATACTGTTGTATTTAGCTGAGAAGTTTAACGCCTTTTTACCCAGTGACGCGTTACTTAAGTCCCAATGTTTGTCGTGGCTATTTTGGCAAGTGGCTAGTGCACCTTATTTAGGCGGAGGTTTCGGACATTTTTACGCCTATGCACCAGAAAAATTAGAATACCCGATAGAGCGGTTTACTATGGAAGTAAAACGACAACTTGACGTGCTAGATCGACATTTGGCGAATAATAAATATATGTGTGGTGACCAATACACTATTGCTGACATGGCTATCTGGCCTTGGTATGGAGCGCTAGTGCAAAACAAAGTTTATAAAGCTGCAGAGTTTCTACAAACCCAGTCTTATAAAAACGTGGTTCGTTGGACTGAAGTTGTTGATAAACGGCCAGCAGTTAAGCGTGGAGTAATGGTCAATCGAGCCTGGGGAGAATTGGATGAGCAGTTGCATGAACGCCATGATGCAAGTGATTTTGAATTTAAAACTCAGGACAAATTGGTTGAAGACATGTAATGCCTGAACCGAATAATGAAATGGATTGCCTCAATCCGGATGATCATTCCAATCTAAAGCTGGATCGGGCTTCTTAATTTTTCATATAGTTAGGGAGGTCGTTCTAATTTAGAAAATCCACTTTTCTAAATAAAACCTAGATTACTGGAGGTAATTCCATTAAATAGCTGGATTTCTGTGCTTTTTTTGCAGATAAACACAAAAAACCTCACAAATCGTAATAAAACAATGACAACTAGGTGCGCATTGCTGACGTTAGCTACTGGTTATTCTTTAGGGCAAGTGATAGCCAATAGCCGACATTAGCTTTTCAGTAAATAACGACTACTTGATCTTTTTGCTTTCATGAAAATGTTTGAAACTATACTCACCTTTTAATACAACACACTCGAAATATTGACCATATGTCCCGAAAGAATTATTCAAAACTTATTTAATGGGACTTATTTTAAGTCGGATCAACTTGAAATACTTATCATTCACAGTATATTTATAAATGTTAATAGATTTTAAAACCTAAAATTAATGGAGAATTATAGTGAAAATAACAGGTTGTAAAGTTTTTATAGTCATTTTAAGTGCCTTAATGTTTTTGCAGTTTAGCCTGCAAGCCAAAGAGCAATTCGTTGAGACATCCATAGGTAAAATTGAAACTGAAATGGGAGTTCCAACGCCTGAATCAGCCCAGAAAATGTTTGATGAAATGGATCTGAGAAATGCAGTAACAGCTTATATATGGGCTGTTCCAGCCGTAGGCCGTGTAACCTTCCACGAAGCATGGGATAAAGTTTACAATGTAGATGATGGCGAATTTATCATTCTCGATACTACCGCAGACAGACGTGGACCGATGACTTCTAATCCATTTGCGACTTATGTCATTGCTGTAGCAAATCTTGCGGATACAGGGCCAATGATATTAGAAGATCCTGCTGGTAATCATGAAGGCATTATTTCAGATGTTTGGTGGCGACCAATATCTGCAATTGGTAATACTGGTCATTTTAAAGGTAAAGGCGGTAAACTACTTATTTTAGGGCCTGACCACAAAGCTCCAAAAGCTAAAGGCTATACCATTATAAGATCTTCTTCAAATCACCTCTTCTTTGGTACTCGATTTCTTGACCTCGATAAAGAAAAAGCAATTAAAGAACTTGGTCCCCGCCTTAAAGTATATCCATATAGCGACAGAAAAAATCCACCTAAACGCTCTTTAATTAAAGGGAATTCTCGTGAATGGGTTCAGGCTCCACCATCTGGCATTGAATATTTTGAGTTACTAGCCAAAGTTCTTCGTGATGAACCCGTTGCTGAGCGTGACCGTTTTTTCATGGCTATGCTCGATACACTTGGAATCGAACACGGTAAAGATTTTAACCCTACAGCTCGACAGCGTAAAATCCTTACAGAGGCCGCAAAAATTGGAGAGCTAACACTAAGGGCTGCAATGGTACAACGTAGAGCAACCAAAGCACACTGGGAAGGTAAACAGTGGAAAGATGCTATCTTCCTGCCGATTGATCAACGTGAAGATAATTATGATCATTTCGAAGAACGAGCAATACTTTATTATGAAATATTCGGAACAGCAGTTCCTTCAACAGGCCCTGGCGTTGGTTTTAAATACATGGTGTCTTATAGAGACGCTCAAGGCAATTTACTTGATGGTGGAAAAAACTATCATTTACACATACCACCAAACCCTCCAGCCGATCTTTTTTGGAGTCTTACTGCATATGATGAGAAAACAAGAGGCTTTGTTCCAAACACAGAGCGTGTTGCGCTTGGTCCTCAAAAGCCTGGCTATGAAGTAAATTCAGATGGAAGCGTTGATGTTTTTTTTGGACCCAATCCACCTAAATCGGGGAAATCTAATTGGATTCAGACTACACCTAATAGACCTTGGTTCACCTATTTCCGTTTATTTTTACCTGCAAAGCCTTTCTTTGATAAGACTTGGGTATTACCTGATATTCAAAGAGTAAAATAAAACTATTACTAAAAGGTTAATCATGTACTAGCCTCTGCATAACAAGCGGAGGCTCTATATACATTTGTGCATGCCAATTGAATCACTTAACAAAAAAATTGTCCGCTTTGTAGGATCTCTTGTCGTTAGATAAAGCTATGCTAACTTCCGCTCTACGCCCTGAGACCTTTAACAAGCTTTTTCTTTAAAAAGTAATGGGGAATTCCTATCGCTCAATGCTTTTAAATACTTGGCTTCATTGTATGGCTCTTTAGTTTTCCAACAACGAT